>Ga0136617_10003442_pt1 | contig 14145 bp, 14 predicted proteins | sample AntDrymUQ3222106_2_FD_129672 | JGI IMG/M metagenome (GOLD analysis project Ga0136617, IMG submission 129672) | Polar desert sand microbial communities from Dry Valleys, Antarctica - metaG UQ322 (21.06) | ecosystem: Environmental > Terrestrial > Soil > Desert | place: Antarctica: Dry Valley... | reverse complement strand
GGCGCCCATGACCTTGAACGACGGGAGCCCGAGCCGCTCCGTCTCGTCCTTGAGCCATAGGCGTCCGATGCCCAGCACCTCGGCGAGCGGAGCCGCGTCGATCAGCGGCGTCGCCTGGTAGCCGGGAAGGCGCCGGTGCAGGGCCAGCGGCGCGCGTGTGGGCGCCGGCCCGGGCATCGGCCCGGCGTGCCGGTTGCGCTCGAGCGTCGCGCGCGTACACGCCACCCGGTCGGCGAAGGGGGGCTGTGTGTTCTCGTGCACGGCGTCAGCTCCCCACTTCATGAAGGTCGTGCACGCGGGTGGTGGCGAGCGTTGTCGCGAAGAAGCTCCGCACGGGCTCGAGCACCCCGTAGCCGTCGTGAGCCACGCCCGCGACGATGTCGTGCCGGACCGGGATTCCTGCCTGCTCGTAGTTCTCGCGCAGCGCCGCCAGCCGCTCCAGCCGCGTCCGACCCGCGGCGTCGGCTCCGTCTATCCACCCAGGGCTGTCGTGGTTGTTGATCTCCCACGTGGCGATGTCCTCGCCGCCGATCACCATCTGCACCGCGACGTTACGCATCTCGTCGAGGCGCAGCGAGATGCCGAAGTGTGCTTCGAGGTCCCGGGTGCCGAGCCACCACGGCCTTCCTGAGTCGATCAGCGTGATCATGCCGGGGGCCCCGATCGAGACGCCCAGCAGCCGGTCGGGATGCAGGTAGAAGAAGCGGTGGGCGAAATGGCCGCCGCCCGAGAATCCGTGCAGCAGGAACCGCTCCGACTCGAGGCGGTACTTCTCGCTCACCTCCTTGACGATCTCCAGCAGGACGAGGTCGAAGCGGATATCCCGATACTTGATCCGCTTGTAGTTGTCCACGTCGCCCGGTTCCTCTATGCCGCACGGAAACAGGGGAGCGAGCACGATGCAGCCGTGACGCTCCCCGAACGCGGCGAACTCGTCGCGATAGCGCTGCGCAGTGCGCGTCGTCCCATGCACGACGACGGCGAGGGGATAGGTAGTCTGACCGTCCTCGTCGTAGTCGCTCGGGACGTACAGGCAATAGGAGAAGCGCTGGTCGGACCGCGACGCGAACAGCGACGTCGCCCCGCGCTCGTAGTAGGAGAGCGTCCTGCCATCGCCCTCGCGCGGGCGCGGCACCGCGGCCGAGCCGTCCGGCGCGAGGGGCCGGTATACCGCCGGGCGACGGTGCCGCAGGCTCGCCGTCGGCTCGTGATCGGCGAGTTCGAGGTCGGCGACCCACGTCGCGTCCGCCTCGCCGCCGCGGGCGATGACCGCGCCCGATGGGTCGACGACCATGCCCGTTGCCACGACGAACACGCCGTTCTCTGCTGCGCGCGCGCGCAGCAGCAACTCGTCGTGACCCTGGCCGGTGTGGAAGATAGCCCGCGCGCCCTCGAGCGCGAGGCTGCGGTAGAGCTCGGGGAAGCGGAGGTCATAGCCGATCGTCAGCCCGACGGTGCCGAACGGCGTGTCCGCGAGGCCCAGCTCGCAGCCGGCCTCGATCGTGGCGGCCTCAGCGTCATCAACGTGCACCCGGCGGTAGCGGGCGAGCTCGCGTCCGTCCGGATCGAGCAGGACCGCCGCGTCATACACGCGCGTGGACTTGTCGATCGCTTCGACGATGCCCCCGCCGAAGAGGTGGATCCCCCGTCGGCGGGCCGCGTCGGCCAGGTGGGGGACGACGCCGACCTTCACAGCCGCGCCTCGCGGTCCTCGCCGTCGGCGAACGAGAAGCCGCGGTAGTCGCTCTCCGACGGAGGACCGGAGGAGACCCAGACACGACCCTTGCTCGGCTCGGCGATCACCGAGGCGAACGTGATCGTGTCGATCCCCTCGCGGTCTTCGGGCAGCACGCAGAGCGCGTGCGGGAGCGTAGCGCGGTCGCGGAAGACCTCCGCCATCGAGCGCGCGTCGAGCTCGCCGCGCCGGGCGGCGAGCAGCTGCCGAATCCGGTCGGCGCGCGTGCGCGAGTTCTCGAGCCGCTCGGGCTCGGCCCGCTCCTCGCCGACCAGGTCAACCGCGACGTAGTGGTTGGAGTGCACGAGCAAGCCGTCCTCGGGCTCGAGCACCGACGCCCGCGTCGGCGTCGTCTCGAGGTCCGCCGCCCAGTCGCTCGCGTCCACCATCAGGAGGTTCCTCGACGATGCCCGTGGCACGTCCTCGAGGGTGGCGAGCGCCTCCCCGATCGAGTCGTGGGCGAGCACGAGCCGGGTCAGCAGGTAGCGGGGGAAGCCCACGCGCCAGCCGTCGCACGTGAGGAAGTTGCCGAACACGCCGACGCCGCGGTCGTTGATGCCGATGTAGGAGATCTGGCCGGCAGGCGTGAGCATGAGCACTTCGGGCAGGTCGCCGGCGGCGACGTGAACGACGACGCCGAGCTCGCGATAGATGCTCGGGAGGTCGGCGTTCTGGCCCGCGAGCGGCTCCCCGTCGAGCGTCGCCTCCGAGAGCGCCGCGAACGTCGTGCACTCGTCGTCGACCTGGTCGCCGCGCGCCTGGTTGAGCTCCGCCCTGAGCTGGAGCAGGTACGCCTGGCCGAGCGAGAGCCCCGCCCCCGCGGCCAGGCCCTGGATCTCGTCGTCGAGGAAGCGGGCGTGTCGCTGCACGTGCGCGCGGTACTCGAGCGCCCGCTCGAGCGCGGCGTCGGTGGCCAGGCCCGTCTGAGCGGCCAGCCGTTCGACGGCGAGGCCGTAGTGCCTCGTGATCAGGTCGCGGCAGTGCTCGCCGTACTGTCGTCCGACCTCGAGATGGCTGCCGCTGAAGCGGTGGAACGGGTAGGCGCCGGCGGCCAGACGCTCGGAGCGGTTCACGGGATGATCTCCTTTCCGTTGCCGTGCGAGCCGCGGACGCGCTCGGCATGGTGGCAGGCGACGATGTGGGGCGCCTGCGGCGTGCCGAGGTCGCGCAGCGTGGGCTCGTCGGTGTGGCAGATGTCGGTGGCGAACGCGCAGCGTGTGTGGAAGCGGCAGCCGCTGGGCGGGTCGGCCGGGTCCGGTGGATCCCCGGGCAGCACGATCCGCTCGCGCTGGGACTCGCGCACAGGGTCGGGCACGGGGACCGCCGACAGTAGCGCGAGCGTGTAGGGGTGCAGCGGGCGCTCCCACACGTCACGGCTCGTTCCCAGCTCAGCCACCTTCCCGAGGTAGAGCACGGCGATGCGGTCGCTGATGTGGCGAACCATCGACACGTCGTGGGAGATGAACAGGTATGTGAGCTCGAGCTGCTGCTTGAGGTCGTCGAGCAGATTCACAATCTGGGCCTGGATCGAGACGTCCAGCGCCGAGATCGCCTCGTCGGCGATCACGAAGCGGGGCTCGGTCGCCAGCGCGCGCGCGATCCCGATCCGCTGGCGCTGGCCGCCCGAGAACTCGTGCGGATAGCGGTTGCGCAGGCGCGGGCTCAGACCGACGAGCTCGAACAGCTCATCCACGCGCCGACGCCGGTCCGACGCGGTCCCGATGCGGTTGACCTCGAGCGCCTCGATCACCGTGCTGCCGGCGGTCTTGCGCGGATTCAGCGAGGCATACGGGTCCTGGAAGACCATCTGCATCCGTGGCCTGATGCCGCGCAGCGCGTGCTTGCTCGCGGCCGTGATGTCCTCCCCGTCGAAGACGACCTGCCCGCTGGTCGCCTCGAGCAGGCGCAGGATGGTTCGCGCCGCGGTCGACTTGCCCGACCCGCTCTCGCCCACGAGCCCGAGCGTCTCCCCGCGGCGGATCTCCAGGCTGATGCCATCGAGCGCCTGCACGGCGCCAACCTGCCGGCGCAGCAGCCCGCGGCGGACCGGGAAGTGCTTGACGAGGTCGCGGACCTCGAGCAGCGCACCGTTGCCGTCCGCGGCACTCATGGCGTGGCGTCCACGAGCGCGGAGGCGTCGCGGACCTCGTCGCGCCGGTGGCAGGCGGCGCCGTGATCGGGCGCCACGTCGGCCAGGTCGGGGAACTCCTCGCGGCAACGGTCGATCACCCAGTCGCAGCGAGGCGCGAAGGGACACGCGTCCACGCGCCGCGACAGGTCCGGCGGGGAGCCGGGGATCGGCGTCAGCCGGCGCCGCTCGCCGCCGAAGGTCGGCAGCGAACGCAGCAGCCCGACCGTGTAGGGGTGGCCGGGCTGCGCGAACAGCTCCCGTACGGGCGCCTGCTCGACCACGTAGCCGCTGTACATGACCGCGATCTTGTCGACGAGCCCCGCCACCACGCCAAGGTCGTGCGTGATCCACACGATCGCCATCCCGAGCCGGTCGCGCAGCTCCTTGACGAGCTCGACGATCTGCGCCTGGACGGTCACGTCGAGCGCCGTCGTCGGCTCGTCGGCGATCAGGACGGCCGGGTCGCAGGACAGCGCCATCGCGATCAGGATCCGCTGGCGCTGGCCGCCCGAGAACTGGTGCGGGTGGTCGCCGAGCCGCCCGCCGGCGTTCGGGATGCCGACGAGCGCCAGCAGCTCGGACGCACGCTCGAGCGCCTCCCGGCGATCGAGGCCGAGGTGATGGCGCACGATCTCTGAGAGCTGGCGGCCGACCGGCAGCGCCGGGTTCAGCGAGGTCATCGGGTCCTGGTAGATCATCGCGATCTCACGGCCCCGGATCCCGCGCAGCTCACGCTCGGGCGCGCCGAGCAGCTCGCGCTCCCGGAAGCGGATCGAGCCGGCCTCGATGTGACCGGGCGGCGTTGGGACGAGCCCCATGATCGACAGCGCCGTGACGGACTTCCCGGATCCGCTCTCGCCAACGATCCCCAGCGCCTCACCCTGCTCCAGCGTGAAGGAGACGTCGTTGACGGCGTGCACCGAGCCCTCGTCCGTGTCGAATCGGACGGCGAGCTTCGAGACCTCAAGCAGCGGAGCGCTCATCGCTCCTCCTTGCGCGGATCGAGCGCGTCACGCAGGCCGTCGCCGACGTAGTTCACCGAGAGGACGGTCACGAAGATCATCGCCCCGGGAAAGAAGCCGCGCCACCAGTGGCCCTGGTTGATCACCGCCGTCTGAGACTGATTCAGCATCGCGCCCCACGACGCCTGCGGCGGCTGGAAGCCGAGTCCCAGAAACGAGAGCGCCGACTCGATCAGGATCGCGGTGGCGATGCCGAGCGTCGCTGACACGATCACCGGCGTCAGCGCGTTCGGGAGGATGTGGCGCAGCGCGATGCGGAAATCTCCAACGCCTATCGTGCGCGCCGCCTCGATGTACTCCTTCTCCTTGAGCGACAGGTAGCTCGCGCGCACCAGTCGCGCGGTGTTCATCCAGGAGAAGACTGCAATCGCGATCACGATCGTCGCGAAGCCGGCCCCGAGCAGGGTCACGAGGAGGATCACGATGAACAGGCTCGGCAGCGAGTAGAAGACGTCCACGAGCCGCATCAGCGCGTTGTCCACGAAGCCGCCCGCGTAGCCGGCCAGCGCGCCCACGAGCACGCCGACCACGATCGAGACGAGCACCGCCGCGCTGGCCACCGCCAGGGTCAGCCGCCCGCCGACCAGCAGGCGCACGAGCTGGTCGCGCCCGAGCTCGTCGGTGCCGGCCGGATGCGCGAGCGACGGCCCCTCGTCCTTGGCGCCGAAATCGATCGCCTGCGGGTCGGTGCCCAGGATCAACGGCCCGAGCACGACCGCGGCCGTCAGCAGCACGAGCACGCCGAGGCCCGCCAGGGCGAGGCGATGGCGCCTGAACTGCCGCCAAGCGTCGCTCCACAGCGAGCGCGCGGGCGTTTGCAGGACGATCTCGGTCGCGGCGTCGGCGCCGGCGCCGAGCGCGGGACTAGCCATAGCTGATGCGGGGGTCGAGCAGGCCGTAGAGCAGGTCGGCGAGCAGGTTCGCCAGCACGACGAGGACCGCCGCGATCGTCAGGATGCCGAGCAGCACCGGGTAGTCGCGCAGGTCGGCCGACTCGATAAACAGCCGGCCCATGCCCGAGATCGCGAAGATCGACTCGGTGATGACGGCGCCCAGGAAGAGCTCGGGAACCATCAGCACTGCGATCGTCACGACCGGGATCGCGGCGTTGCGGAACGCGTGCCGCACAATCACGCTGCGCTCGGGCAGCCCGCTGCCGCGCGCCGTGCGGACATAGTCCTCGTGCAGCACCTCGAGCATCGACCCGCGCACGTAGCGCGTCAGCTGCGCCGTGGCGATCAGCGACAGCACCGCCACCGGCATGATCAGGTGGCTCGCACGGTCCCACAAGGCGGCCGGCCCGACGTGCTGCATGCGCAGGTCCTCCAGGCCGGACGAGGGCAGCCAGCCGAGCCGGAACGAGAACAGGTACAGCAGCATCAGCCCGAACCAGAAGCTCGGAATGGCCACGCCCACGAACGACACTCCCGACGATACGTAGTCGAACACCGAGTACTGCCGGGTGGCGGCGAGGATCCCGACCGGCAGCGCGATCGCCAGCGCGATCACGAACGCCAGGCCGGTGAGCAGCAGCGTGGTCGGCAGTCGATCGAGGATCGTGCCGAGCACCGGTCGACCCGTGTTGTAGGAGGTGCCCCAATCACCGGTGACGATCCCTCCGGCCCAGTTGACGTACTGGACGGGCAGGGGATCGTCGAGGCCGAACTCCTCGCGCAGTCGCTCGGTGCGCTCGGCGGTCGCCCGCCCGCCGCCCGCCTCGGACGAGGCCAGCGGCCCTCCCGGCGTCATCTGCAGCATCAGGAAGATCACGATGCTGATCCCGATCAGCAGCGGGATCGCCTGCAGGCTGCGGCGGATGACGTAGGTGCCCATCGCCCGCTCAGCCCGCGAGGTACCAGTCGCCGGCGCCGCGCCAGATGCCGTCGAAGTACTCCTTGCTGACACCCTTGAGCCGGTTGCTCCACGTCCAGCCCCAGGTCGAGCTGTAGAGCGGCAGCGCAGGTCGCTCGCGCGCGAACAGCTGGGCCGCCTGGGCGTAGAGCTGCTTGCGTCGAGCCTGATCGACGCTCGAGCCCGCCTCCTTCACGAGCCCGTCGTACTCACGGTTGCACCAGTGCGTCTCGGACTCCCCGCCGGGGTTGGACTTCGACGGGACTTGGACGCAGGTGAAGTTGGCCGCCCAGCCCTCCTCGAGCGGGTCGACCGTGTAGCCGTCGCGGCTCATCATGATGTCGAAGTTGCCGCGCTTCAGGCGCCCGCTCTCCTGGTAGCTGCCGAACATCAGGTTGCTCGGCACGTTGTTGATCTTCACCTCGACGCCGATGCTCTTCAGGTTCTGCTGGATGAGCTGCTGGTAGAGCTCGCGCGTCTGGTCACCGGTGACCGTCTGGAACCGCATGCTGGCGCGGACGCCGTCCTTGGCGCGGATCCCGCCCGACCCGCGCTTCCAGCCAGCCTCGTCGAGGATCTGATTCGCGCGCTTCGGGTCGAAGGGAGCGGCGGGGATCTCGGTCGCCGCCAATCCGGAGTAGAAGACGGAGCCGTTCAGCGTGCCGAAGCCCTTGAGCACCTGGTCGATGACGGCCTTGCGATCGATGCCGAGGTCGATTGCCTCGCGCACGGCCGGGTCGCCGAGCACCGGGTGCGGCTTGGAGTGATCGCCGTTGTCGGACTGGTTGAGCCAGAGCCACTCCACGTGCGACTTGGTCTTCTGCAGCGTGACCATGATCGGCTCGCCGTCGTCGCGTGCCTTGGTAAGGTCCGGCAGGTCGCCCGAAGTCACGAAGAACACCGTGTCGAACTCGCCGCGCCGGAAGGCGCTGATCGCCGACTGGGCATCTGGAGTGATCTTGAGCGTGATCCCGTCGAGCCGCACCGGGTGCGCTTTCCTGTTCCAGTAGCTCTCGTTGCGCTTCAGGACGATCTTGTCGCCCTCCTTGAAGTCCTTGAAGACGAATGGGCCCGTGCCGAGCGGCAACCGCGCCTGCGGGTGGTCGGTCGTGACCGCCGTGGAGTCGAACTTGTGCTTGGGCAGGATCTGCTGGAACAGGCCGAGGTAGAACGGGTTGGGCTTGCTCAGGCGGACCCGCGCCGTGAGCTCGTCGACGACGTCGACCGAGTTGACCAGGTCGTAGGCCGCGGGCGGGAGCGCGCTGCTCTTGGGGTCCTCGATGACGTCGAACGTGAACTTGATGTCAGCGGCGGTAAGCGGCTTGCCGTCCGACCACGTGATGCCGTTACGCAGCTTGAAGGTCACTGTCTTGCCCTTGTTCGTGATGCCGCCGTTCTGTTCGCTGGGCAGCTCGGCCGCCAGCACAGGCTTGAAGCTGCCGTCGGGAAGCGCGACGAACAGCGGCTCCTGGGCCCAGAAGGACAGGAACGAGCCGCTCTGGTCGTTGAACAGCCGGTTCATGCCGCCGGGCTCCTGGGTCATCGCGACCAAGGCGGTGCCGCCGCTCTGCTTGGAGCTGCCGCTGCTGCAGCCGGCGACCACCAGCGCCGCCACGATGAGCACGGCGAGCAGCGATCGGCGTCCCAGATGAGGCGCTCGCCGCACGGTTTCAAGGATCGATGACACAGGTGACTCCTCCCGGGCTGAGATGCGATCGACCGCGATCACGCGCCGCCGACGATCGATTGGATAATGTAGCAAAGGACTCGCTTAAGGTCCACTAGTCCGGTGCCCGGAATTGCGTTCGGCTATGCCGGAACATGAGGAATGTGACGAAACGACCCAGTCTCGGCAGGCGGCCCGGCGTCGCTCGCCCGCGCGGCGTGGTGCTGGCCCTACAGCACGGCGAGGAGCGTGGATGCTGCGCTCGGTTGAGGAGAGGTGCTGCGCCACCGTGTGCGGCACGCGAGCATGGCAGCGAACACATGTTCGCATGAGAGTTGCCGTGCGCATTCGGAGTCTCGAGCCAGATGGCGCGCTACCGCATCAACCGCGCCGGACTCAGCCGCATGCACCGCAAGCGGGCTGAGAGCTGATATGGACGACTTTCCGCCCGTGGGCACGCCAAAGCCACCGTCCGGTGACGGTCATGCCCCTCCGTTCCCCTCACTGCCGGGTCCTGCCAGCGCTCGCGCGCTCTCCTAGACGGCGGCATTCGCGACTACCCGCGACGCCTGCGCTCGACGCAGCGTACCCCGGCCGTCGGCCCTACGGTCTAGGCGAACCTTCGGTGGTCAGAGCTGCCCGCCCGACGCGGAGCGAGAAGTCGGGCGAACCGGCGCCGATTGGGTACTCGCTAGCAGGCAGTTCTCCGATGGCGAGACCCGGACTCGAACCGGGGACACGACGATTGTCAGTCGTGCAGTCGTGGGCGCCAGGACAGAGCGAAATCCCTGGAACACAATCGGTTCTTCGGTTCTCAGTCGGCGAGGCTACTTGAGAGTTCGTACTTCCGGGCTTTTCCACGCCGTTCAGGGGATGGCCTGCGGCTCATCTCCGTTTGACCAGTGCGCTCGCGGATCCAATCAAGGACGTCTTCGTGGGTAGCTTCGCCGGTGGCGACGCGCTTGACGGGCCGGCGTCGGTGACAGCGTCGGCGTCCCCATTCCGGGGTGTTGGCGAGGAGGAATGCTGCGCGCATGTTGGCGTCGGGGAGCGGATGGTTCTTGGCGAGGTGCGGCAGTAGGACCGCCGCCTGTTCGACGAGCGTGGGATACGCCTCGACGCCGCCGAACGAGGCGAACGGTGCGTGCAGCGCCGATTCCGCGAGCGCGAGGCGCGGGAGTGCTGTGACCGCCGCCCGATCGGAGCCGAGTAGATAGACGGCGATGTTGACGTAGTCCTCGAGGGACGGCTCCCAGCGGGGCGCCACGAGCGCCTACTTGGCGAGGCGATCGAACGTGTCGAGATGCTCGCCGATGACGCGCTCGGCGAACTCAAGGTTCTCGGCGCTCCGACTGCCTGCCGGGTCGGCGAGGCGGGCGCCCAGTGCACGCACGTCCTCGTCGTCGAGCGCGTAGCGCGCGCGGAGGTCGGTCGGCGATTGGGCGGACGAGCTCGTCACGCCTCCTCTGATGGGGACGCGGCACGGCACTCCGCAGACCGGTGTCACAACGACTCGTACGCCGGCGCAACAAGGCCGGCATAGAACTCGTCCTCACGGTGCGCTCGAATTCGGCGGGGGCAATCGTGCGGATTGACTTCACGGCGCGGCGACGCCCGGCGTTGGAGGTGACGAGGTCGGTCCCGCCGAACCGCTCGACGTCGTGTCGGCGGCGCGCTGCAGACGCGTCCTCGCTGACACGCCCGAGCTCTCACTCGCTGAGACGCCCGGACCGTCAAGTAGCTCAAGGAAAGGGAGACTGCCAGGCCGCGTGTCGGTCGAGACCGCGACGTTCGAGGACCTCGGCGACCGCACGAAGGTCACGCCGGTCTCGATCTTCCACACGACCGAGGAGCGCGACGGGATGCTCGCCTCGGGCATGGAGGGCGGCCTGAACGAGGCCTACGACCGCCTGCGACGAGGTGTTCGCGAGGCTCGGCGCCTGACGAGCGGGGAGGCGGGTAGCCGGTCGCCACCCGCCTCTCGCAATGGGGAGCCTCAGCGCCCGCTCCAGTCCGTGCACTCGAGCTCGTTCGGGTGGAACAGGTCATCGCGGCTCCGCGGCGGGGCGGGCGATGAACCGGTGAGCCGCCTGGGCTTCCCGCCCGCGGCCGACACGACGGTAGACGCCGCTCTTGGCCTGAGCCGCTCGGTACAACCGCTTGTACTCAGCGTTCGTCTTGCCGCGGTGTACGTCTCCCTTGAAGGTGCGGTTGAAGGCGATGCGCCGCCCATCGGGCGACCAGAGCTGATGAGTCTCCTCGAAGCCCTTCGGCGTGCGTCTGGATGGGTCGATGACGCGGCTCATGTCCGGGTGCCCACCGAATCCAGCTGTCGCCGATGCGGTTATCGCCGCGGGTCGCCTGCGCGGTACGGACGTCCACGACGAGGAACCCGGGGGAGGAACGCGGGCGTACGAGAGCGCCGTCGTAGACCGCGAGCCTGGTGCCGTCCGGCGACCAGCTGAGCCCGTGGACGTCGGAGCCACGGGGCCCGGAAGCGCGAGGAGGAGACGGGCCGCCCCGCTGCTCGCGTCGACGAGCCAGATCCCGCGGGTGCACTGAGCCTCGAGACCGGAGGTCTGGTCGACGTACGTGCCGGCGATCGCGAGCGTTCTCCCGTCGGGGGAGAACTTCGTGAACCGGTCGAGCCCCCTCGAGCCCGGGTCTGCTCGTCCGAGGCCGGCACCTCGGCGCGGTGCAGCGGTACCGCGTGCTGGCCGCCGTTCGCGTCGGCGATGAACAGGCGGTTCTCGGCCGAGGGGTCCTCGCCTGGCGCGCTCTGCTCGATTGTCTCGCGCACGTCCGCGAGCCGGGCGGTCGCTCGACCAGACGAGGGGATCGAAGCTACTGGTGTTGCAGTGAGATCACGAGTCCGCGGCTACTCAGGCCGTCGGCCCGGTAGTGATCGTGTCCGAAACCGGCGCCATACCGCTCGGCGAACGCCTCCGAGAGCAATCGCGCCGGCGCGACGGAGGGTTCCACCTCAGGTCACCGGCCGGCGCCCGCCGCTGCGCGAGCGTCCTCCCACGACTTCTCGAGACCCACCTGCATGCAGCCGACCTCTTCGCTTACCACGAAGACCGAAGCACTGTGCTCGCGGCCGAAGGACTGTTCGGCCCGCGTCCACGCCGGCATGATCCAGCGCTTGCCCGCAGAAATCGCCGCATGCGCGATCGCGGCAATATCGCTTCGGTCATCATCACTGAACGCGTACGCTCCGCGCCCACGGCTCAGCGAAAGATCGGTTGGCCCAGCGAACACGCCGTCGACGGTTGGTAGCGACAAGATCGCTTCGACGTCGGCTAGCGCTTCCTTGCTCTCGATCATGGGAAAGCAGAGGATCTCGCGATTCGCGGCATCGTAATGCTCCTGTGGCGCATTCGTATATCCCGAAGTGCGTGTTCCGGCGAAGCTTCGCACGCCGAGCGGCGGATACTTCGCCGTTGCCGCTACCTCGCGGGCATGATCGAACGTGCCGATGTGCGGAATGATGATGCGGTTGCACCCCATGTCCAGCGCCTGCTGAACGGCCGTAGTATTCGGGCCAAGCACCTTGGCGTAGATCTTGAGGTTCAACGACCTCATATGGGCAATCAGCCTGTCGGTCCGGTCGGGGTCGAAGAGGCCATGTTCGATGTCGAGCACGTAGTGCCTGAATCCCAAGGCCACGGCCAGTTCCACAAACATGTGATTCGGGGTGCTCAGCCACACCGCCAGGGGCACGTCCTGTTCCGAGCTCATCTCATGCCAACTCCATTCGCGTAAGTCACACCCGAACTCTCCCGCACCGGAGTGCGCAGGCCTCGCCCGGCGAACCAGTCCACGATGTTGTCGACGACCAGCCGAGCCCTCGCCTCCCGCGTCACAAATGATCCACTCCCGACGTGTGGCAGGAGGACGACGTTGTCCAGGCTCATGAGACCCTCAGATACGTTCGGCTCATCCTCGTATACGTCCAGTCCCGCAGCGTGGATGGTGCGCCTGTGAAGTGCCGCGACGAGTGCACTCTCGTCAACGGTCCACCCACGCCCTATGTTCACGAGAACGCCGTCGCGTCCAGTGCACTCAGGATCTCGGCGTCCACGGCATGGCGGGTCTCGGGGCCCACCAGGCACAGCGCAGATCAGGGTGTCGGCGTTTCGCGCCAGTTGCAAAATCCCGGGAACGTACTCGTACGGGACGTCCGTTTGCACTGTGCGACCGGCGTAGCAGATCCTCACCCCGAACGCCTCCAAACGCCGCGCCACCGCCTTGCCGATGCGTCCAAGCCCGAAGATGCCCACGGTCCGGCCGCGGAGGGTGGACGTCAAGCGGTACGGTCCGTCCGGCCACTTTCCCGACCGCAGATGTCGGTCAGCCTGCGGCAGCTCTCTGATGGTTGCGAGCAGCAGCCCGAGGCAGACATTAGCGACCTCGTCGTTGATCTCGGTCGGAAGGTCGATACGCACGAAAAGGATCTTACAGGGTTCCTTTAGTCCTTTCGATCAATCCGCGCCGTCTCGGCGTCGAGGAAGTCGGCGACCGAGCTCTGGGTGGTGACTGGCGGGCACTCGCGCTTCTCCTGACGCGGCGGGCGACCTCCCAGCTTTCGCGGCGGATCGCCCGGGTTTCAACGACGCCGGCTCGCGTCCCATCTACTGGCTCACTTTTCGATTCCCGAAAGTGGCTCAGAATTCGGTTCCTGTTGACATGTATGTCGAGAATCTGGGGACGATGGGGTTCGTGCAAAGCAACTCGATGAGCGCGCGGTTTTTCAATGCGCTCGGCGCGAAGCGAACTCGTGCGGACGATCTGTGTGGATGCCGGCGTGGCGGGCGTGCTGGACACGCATGGCGTGTCGCCGGAGGTCGACCCGGAGCGCTGGCCCAACGCGCGCTACGTGCTGTGCTGGGGGTGGAACCCGATGTCGACGGCGTCGCATCTGTGGCGCTTTATCCTCGCGGCGCGGCACGCGGGTGCGCAGCTGGTGGTGGTCGATCCGTTCCGGCGCCGCACCGCTCGCGTGGCCGACGAGCACGTGCGCCCGCTGCCGGGCACCGACGGGGCGCTCGCGCTGGGGATGATGCGCACGATCATCGACGCCGGGCTGCACGACGCGGAGTGGTGTCGCGCGCACACGACTGGCTTTGATGACCTGCTCGCCCGGCTGGCGGACTATCCGGTGGAGCGGTGTGCAGAGTTGTGCTCTGGAGTTCCCCCTGGGCACCAGACGATCGGCTAGCTCGCCACGCTGCACGAGGTCCAAGCCGAGAACCGCCGCCTCTACCGCGCCTTCCTGCTCAGAGAGGAACTGCGGCTGCTCTACCACCTGCCCGACCCGAGCCTGGCGCCCGCCCACCTCGACGCCTGGCTCGCCTGGGCCAGCCGCTCCCAGCTCAAGCCGTTCCTCCGGCTCAAGCGGACCCTGCGCGAGCACCGCCAGGGCATCCTCGCCGCGATCGAACTCGGCCTCTCAAACGGCCGCCTCGAAGGCCTCAACTCCAAGATCCGCCTGATCAGCCACCGCGCCTTCGGCTTCCACTCCACCGACCCCCTCATCGCCCTGGTCTACCTCTGCTGCGCCGGCGTCAAGATCGACCTCCCGCGATGACCTTCACCCACAACTCGAACGAAGCGCCGCATTTGCTCCATGTGGCCGTCGCGGGCGTTGATCGCGCCGATGGCGCGCTGGTGTACGAGGTCTCCGTCAGACCCAGCCTGCCTCAGGCCTCCCACACGGCTCGCACGCGGTGAACGCCGT
>Ga0136617_10003441_pt1 | contig 14149 bp, 12 predicted proteins | sample AntDrymUQ3222106_2_FD_129672 | JGI IMG/M metagenome (GOLD analysis project Ga0136617, IMG submission 129672) | Polar desert sand microbial communities from Dry Valleys, Antarctica - metaG UQ322 (21.06) | ecosystem: Environmental > Terrestrial > Soil > Desert | place: Antarctica: Dry Valley... | reverse complement strand
CGCGGACGTTGCTGGGGGAGCGGCTCAACGCAGAGGTACGCAGCGCCTGGTCAGAGGTGGACGCGATCGGCTTCTGCGTGCCCGCTGACGAAGCTGTGGGGACCGGCGACACGTTCATCGCCCGTGAGCTCGCGCAGGTGCGCGGCACTCCGAAGGTGGCCGTGGTGACCAAGACCGACCGGGTGAGCCGGGAGCGGGTGGCCCAGCAGCTGTTGGCGGTCAGCAGGCTCGGCGAGGCCTCCGGCATCGACTGGGCCGAGGTGGTGCCGGTCTCCGCGCAGGCCGGGGAGCAGGTTGGGCTGCTCGCGGACTTGCTCTCGGCGCTGCTGCCCGAGTCGCCGCCGCTCTATCCCGCCGGCGACCTGAGCGACGAACCCGATCAGATCATGGTCGCCGAGCTGATCCGCGAAGCCGCACTCGAGGGAGTCCGTGACGAGCTGCCGCACTCGATCGCGGTCGTCGTGGAGGAGATGGTGCCGCGCGATGGGCGAGCGGCCGACCGGCCGCTGCTCGACGTGCGCGCATTCCTCTACGTCGAGCGCGACAGCCAGAAAGCGATCGTGATCGGCCCGAAAGGCGCGCGCCTGCGCGACATCGGGACCACCGCGCGACGAGGGATCGAGGCACTGCTCGGCACACCGGTGTTCCTCGACCTGCATGTCACGGTCGCGAAGGACTGGCAGCGAGACCCGCGACAGCTGCGACGCCTCGGCTTCTGATGATTGCGGTCAACTGCGACAGCCTGGCATTCCCCATCACACTGCCTGGTCGACCGTGGTAGCGCGCCGGCGCGTGCTTTCATTTGCGGGCGAGGCCTATGTGGCGGTGGTCGCGATCCTTGCCGGTCTGGCCTTCTTCCCGACGGATTCGGGTTACGTAGCGTTCTACACCCTGTTTGTTGCCACGTTTCCCGTATCGCTTCCCGCTACGTACATCACGTACGTGGGCTTTCTGTTCTTCGGGCCCGACGAGGATGGACTGGTCGCTCGCAGTTTGGTCTTCGTCCTGTGGGTCGTTCTAGCCACGGCGCAGATGGTCGCGATACGAGCATTGATCAGATCGATTCGCCGAAATCGGGCCGCTTCACGCACTTGCGCGGTTGAGGGCAGCTAAGCCGTCAGCTCCCACTCGCCGCCTGCGCGAACCGGAACGAACCCCATCTCCACGTTGACGGCCAGCATCACGGCGTTGGAGTCGGCGTTCCAGGTGTCGACGACCTCCAGCTGTGGCTCGTGCACCAGGACTTGCTGGAGGTTGGCGATCTTGAGCAGCATGCCCAGGCGGTGACCACGATGCTCCGGGAGCACGATGGTCTCCCACTGGTCACCGAACGTCGGCACGTCGGAGGTCACGACCAGGGTGGTGATCCCGACGACGGTCCCGCTGGTCCGGTGCCGCACGGCGGCGGCGTAGACCCGCTTGCCGTGCGCCGCCATCATCCGGTCCCGCGCCGCGACCTTCGGCGCGTCGTACTCCTCTGGCTCCAGCACGAGGTCGTCCAGCGGCGGGTCGGTGGACATCCGTGCATGCAGCACGGCCACGTCGTCGAGCATGTCGGTGGGCGTCGCGCCGACCCAGGTGACCAGGTCGTAGTCGGAAGCGTGGGAGGTCGCATCCCGCAGCAGCTCGTCGTGGTGCGCGACGTCCATCCGGGTGACGTCGAGCCTGCGCTGGGTGTCGGCGACCATGCATCGCGCCCCGGCGGCCCGCAGGAACCGCTCGCCCGGCCCGCCCATGGGACACTCGAAGAGCATGCGACTCCGTCCGACCGGGGGCAGCTCGTCGGTCAGCAGCTGGAGCACCTGTCGCCCTATCCCGCGGCCACGGTGGTCGGGGTGCACCTCGATGTCGACCTGCGCGACATCGAGGTTGTCGTCGGTCTGCAGGTAGACCCCGAGCCACGCCACCGCTGTCGCGTCCTCGTCATAGGCGACGCGCATGGCTTCCGTGGACCCAGGAAAGGGCCAGCGCGGCCGGGCGAGGAAAGACAGCCAGCTCGGTGGGGGGTCGTCGGGCCGGTCGTGTTCCTGGGTCATGCGACGGATGTCCCACGCCGCGCGCATCGCGACCTCGTCGGACCCGGTCAGCTCGACGAGGCGCAGACCCGCTGACCGCAGCCGCTCGGTCACGGCCGCTCGATCTCGTAGACCCACTCGGCCAGGCGGTCGACCGGACGGAAGCCCAGCGCGTCGTTGATCGCGACCATGTGGGTGTTGGACTCCGCGTTCCACGACACCACCCGCCGGGCTTCCGGCACCTCGCGCACCAGCTGGCGCAGGTTGGCCACCTTGGCGAGCATGCCCAGGCGACGACCTCGGTGGGCCCGCAGCACGAGGGTGTCCCACTGGTAGGCCGGGTCCGGCTGCAGCTGGGAGACGCCGATGTCGGTGAACGCGACCAGCCGGCCGGACTCCTCGTGGCGCACGGCAGTCACCAGCCGGGTCCGGCGCTGGCCGGCAAAGAGCTGCTCCTGCTCCCGGATCCGGGCGGCGTCCCAGACCTCCTGCTCCCAGTCCAGCTCACCCATCGGGGCGTCCACCGACATCCGGCTCATCAGTTCGGCCTGCTCGTCGACGAGATCATCCGGCGTGGCACCGACCCACTGCACGGTCTGGTAGCCGCCACTGCGCGACCGGGCCTCGGTCTCGAGCGCGTCGAGCCGCGCCGCATCCAGCCCGTCCAGGTCGAGCACCCGGCGGATCTCGTCCAGTGCGCGGGTGGCGCCAACCCGCCCGGCGAACGCCGGCCCGGGAGCAGTGGATCCGTCGACGAGCGGTTCAGCGATCTCGGTGAGCAGATGGCCGCGGCCCTCCGACCGGACGAGCTCGACCACGTGCTCGAACAACCGGCGCCCATGTCCCTTGCGTCGGTGCGCGGGGTGCACCGCCACCAGGACGCCGCACTGGTCGGTGTTGTCCAGCAACGTGAACGACAGGCGTGCGATGCCCACCGGTGCAGCGTCATCGCGCAGGAGCCAACGCTCCTCGCGCACGGCGCGCCGCGACGTGCGGGCAGCCGCGACGAGCTCCTCGAACGGGTCGGTCGGGAGATCGGGGACGTCGGCGGTGGACACCGCGTCGGCCACCTCGTGCCAGGCGCGCAGCTGGTCCATCGACTCCGGATCGACGCGCTCGAGGCCCACGACCCCAGGCTGTCCGGCCCGGCAGGGGATTGTCACCTCAATTGACGGTACGACGGGACACGGCCGCCCGACCCGGCGTACAGTCGTGCCGTGCGCAGCGGCCTGCTCCTTCGGTGCCGCGACGAGGGCCCCTCCTAGGCCGGTCCCCTCGTCGCGGAGTGCGCCGTGTCTGGCCGCCGGACCCGCAGATGACAGGTGATCAACGTGCACAACCAGCAGCAGCCCTCGCGGATGCCGATCTCCCGCTACCGCGCGTTCACCCCGATCGACCTCCCGGACCGCACCTGGCCCACGACCGTGATGTCCCGCGCACCCCAGTGGTGCGCGGTGGACCTGCGCGACGGCAACCAGGCGCTGATCGACCCGATGAGCCCGGCCCGCAAGCGGCGCATGTTCGAGCTGCTGGTGCGGATGGGCTACAAGGAGATCGAGGTCGGCTTCCCGGCCGCGTCGCAGACCGACTTCGACTTCGTCCGGCACCTGATCGAGGCGGACCTGGTGCCCGACGACGTGGTGATCCAGGTGCTGACTCAGGCCCGCGACACCCAGATCGAGCGGACCTTCGAGTCGATCAAGGGCGCCAAGCAGGCCGTCGTCCATCTCTACAACTCGACGTCCACGCTGCAGCGACGGGTGGTGTTCGGGCTGCCCCGCGAGGGCATCGTCGACATCGCCGTCCAGGGCGCCAAGCTCTGCCAGAAGCTGACCGAGACGGTGCCCGGCACCGACGTCTACTTCGAGTACTCGCCTGAGTCCTACACCGGAACCGAGCTGGACTTCGCGGTGCAGGTCTGCGACGCGGTCAACGACGTGTGGCGGCCCAGTCCGGACCGCAAGACGATCGTTAACCTGCCGGCGACGGTGGAGATGGCCACGCCGAACGTCTACGCCGACTCGATCGAGTGGATGCACCGCAACCTCGCCCACCGCGACTCGGTCGTGCTCTCGCTGCACCCGCACAACGACCGGGGCACGGCGGTGGCCGCGGCCGAGCTCGGTTTCATGGCAGGCGCCGATCGCATCGAGGGCTGCCTGTTCGGCAACGGGGAGCGCACCGGCAACGTCTGCCTGGTGACCCTGGGGATGAACCTTTTCTCCCAGGGAATCGACCCGCAGGTCGACTTCGCCGACATCGACGACATCCGGCGGACCGTGGAGTACTGCAACCAGATCCCGGTGCACGAGCGGCACCCCTACGGCGGCGACCTCGTGTTCACCGCCTTCTCCGGCTCCCACCAGGACGCGATCAACAAGGGCTTCGACGCGATGGCGCGCGACGCCGCCGCAACAGGGCGCCCGGTCGGCGATCTCGAGTGGGCCGTTCCCTACCTGCCCATCGACCCCCGCGACGTCGGCCGGTCCTACGAAGCCGTCATCCGGGTGAACTCCCAGTCCGGCAAGGGCGGGGTCGCCTACATCATGAAGACCGAGCACGCGCTGGAGCTGCCGCGGCGGCTGCAGATCGAGTTCTCCCAGGTCATCCAGGCCCGCACCGACGCCGACGGGGGAGAGGTGTCGCCGGCCCAGATGTGGGAGGCCTTCGAGACCGAGTACCTCGCCCGCCGTACCCCCTTGGCCCTGGACGCCCACCACACCTCCTCGGCGGAAGGCGTCGACGACGAGCTCACGGTCGCTGTGCAGGTGCGCGGCGAGCGGACCGAGCTGCGGGGGCACGGGAACGGTCCGATCGCGGCGTTCGTGGATGCGTTGGGCAGCATCGGGTTCGAGGTGCGGGTGCTCGACTACGCCGAGCACGCCCTGTCCTCCGGGGGGGACGCGCGGGCAGCCGCCTACCTCGAGTGCGCCGTGGGGGAGCGGATCCTGTGGGGCGTCGGGGTGGACGCCAACATCGTCACGGCCTCGCTGAAGGCTGTCGTCTCCGCGGTCAACCGGGCCGCCGGCTGACGCGACACGCTTTGGTCAAGTGCGCGGCCCGACCTGGGATTGCGTGCTGTCATGCAGCCATGACGTCCACCCGCCACCGGATCACGGTGCCGCTCACCACCTGGCTCGCGCTGGTGTCGGTCGCGGTGCTGTTCCTGGGGTCGTGGCAGGCCGGTCCGCGCCGGATCGAGCCGATCTCCGAGGTCGGTGGGCCGCCGCTGTTCACGTTCGTCTCGATGCCGGACTTCCTCAACACCGACATCGGGGACACCCGCCTGCGGGCCGGCGAGGGCTGGGAGCCGGGTGACCCCAATAGCACCAACGCGTCGTGGGAGCGGGCGCTGGACGTGATCCTGGACGAGGTGCAGGCCGAGGACCCGGCTGCGGTGCTCGTCGCCGGGGACCTGGTCGAGGGTCACTGGGGGATCGACGGCAGGGGCACCGGGATCTTCGGACCGGTCGGCACCCGGGCGGAGCGGCGTGCCGCGATCACCAATGCGGGTGACCTCTACTACACCGAGTGGCTGAGCCGCTTCCGCGAGCGGGGGCTGCGGGTCTTGCCCGCGATCGGCGACCACGAGGTCGGTGACAACCCCTGGCCGGCCGGGTCGTTCAAGCTCGCCGCGGTGCCGACCTTCAAGGACGTCTGGGCCGACACGTTCACCCGCACGGACAAGGGTCACCGGTTCCGCCTCCGGCCGGTCGGGACTGCCTTCGAGGACACCGCCTACGCGGTGCGCATCGCCAACACGCTGTTCATCACCGTCGACGTGTTCCGGCCGACCGCCGACGGCATGCAGGTCACCGTCTCCGGCGGCCAGCTGGAGTGGCTCGATCGCATGCTCGGGCGCGCTCGCCGGTCCGGCGTCGCGCACATCGTCGTGCAGGGTCACACGCCCGTGCTCGGGTCGGTCCGGGCCAGGCACTCCTCGTCGCTGACGATGCCGGGCGGGGAGGACTCGCGGTTCTGGAAGGTGCTCGATCGGCACGACGTGGACCTCTACCTGGCCGGCGAGATGCACGACATGACGACGCTCACCGAGGACGAAGTGGTCCAGGTGGTGCACGGCGCGCTGGCGACGTGGGGGGAGGCCAACTACCTCGTCGGCCGGGTTTACCGCGACCGCATCGAGCTGCGGCTGCGGGAGTTCCGCGGTGCCGTCACCGACCGCCGGACCCTCTGGAACACCGACCACAAGCGGCCGCACCGCGGGGTCAGGTTCTTCCCCGGACCGGAAACCGTCGGCTCGATGGTGATCGACAAGAGCCGGGGGGAGACCGAGCTGGCCGAACGCCACGGCCGGCTCCGGGACGGCACCTGAGCGGCGATCCCGCGGCCTGGGCCCACAATGGTCACGTGCACCTCTATCGCGACGAGGGTGTGGTCCTGCGCACCCAGAAGCTGGGGGAGGCCGACCGCATCATCACGCTGCTGACACGGGAGAACGGCCGGGTCCGCGCCGTCGCCAAGGGCGTCCGCCGGACCAAGTCGAAGTTCGGCGCCCGGCTCGAGCCGTTTACCCACGTGGACCTGCAGATCTATGCCGGCCGGTCGCTCGACATCGTCCAGCAGGCCGAGACCATCGCCGGGCACGGCGACCGGATCGCGTGCGACTACGGCCGCTACACCGCAGGAACCGCAATGCTGGAGACCGCCGAACGGCTGACCGCCGAGGAGAAGGAACCGGCGGTCCAGCAGTTCCTGCTGCTCGTCGGTGGTCTGCGGACGCTGGCCGAGGGTGTGCAGTCGGCCGGGCTGGTCCTGGATGCGTTCCTGCTGCGCTCCCTCGCGGTGGCCGGCTACGCGGCCTCCTTCGACGACTGCGCCCGGTGCGGCCGGGCCGGCCGGCATGCGTTCTTCAACGTCGCCGCCGGCGGCGTGGTGTGCGCGGGGTGTCGGCCCTCCGGCTCGGTGTCCCCGGCGCCGGAGACCCTCGCCCTGATGGCAGCGCTGCTGACCGGCGACTGGACGGCCGCCGCCGCCAGCGACGCCCGCCACCGGCGCGAGGCGAGCGGGTTGACGTCGGCGTACCTCCAATGGCACCTCGAGCGCGGGCTGCGCTCGCTCCCCCTGGTCGAGCGCAGCTGATGGCCAGCTCCTGATGGCCCGCCGCCCGCCGGTACGTCCGCCGCCCCCACACCCCTCAGGAGCCCGCCCGCCGGAGCTGCCACCCGACCTGGTGTCGCGCCACGTCGCAATCGTGATGGACGGCAACGGCCGCTGGGCCAAGCAGCGGGGCCTGCCGCGGACCAAGGGACACGAGGCCGGCGAGGCTGCGCTGCTCGACGTGATCCAGGGCGCCATCGAGCTCGGCGTGCAGAACGTCTCCGCCTACGCCTTCTCCACCGAGAACTGGAAGCGCTCACCCGACGAGGTGCGCTTCCTGATGGGCTTCAACCGGGAGGTCATCCGCCGTCGGCGCGACGAGCTGGACGCGATGGGTGTGCGGATCCGCTGGGCGGGGCGGCGGCGACGCCTCTGGCGCAGCGTCATCGACGAGCTGGAAGAGGCAGAGCGGCGTACGGCGGGCAACACCACCATGACCTTGCAGTTCTGCGTCAACTACGGCGGTCGCGCCGAGATCGCGGACGCCGCCGCGGGGATCGCCCGTGACGTGGCGGCCGGGAAGTTGGACCCCGAGAAGGTCGACGAGCGGACCATTGCGCGATACCTCGACGAGCCCGGCATCCCTGAGGTCGACCTGTTCGTGCGCTCGTCCGGTGAGCAGCGCACATCCAACTTCCTGCTCTGGCAGTCGGCCTACGCCGAGCTGGTATTCCTCGACACGCTGTGGCCCGACTTCGACCGACGGCACCTCTGGGCGGCCATCGAGACCTACGCACGACGCGACCGCCGCTACGGCGCGGCGCTGCCGAACACCGCGGGCTGAACGCGTTGAGCACGCTCGTCGTCACCCGCTACCGCGTGGCCGAGCGCGACGGTCAGCCGTTTCTGGACGATGCGCGAATTGCACTCACGACGCTCAGCGAGCAAGCCGGCTTCCTGCGTGGGCAGCTCGCCCGCGCCACGGACGACCCGCAGCTGTGGGTGCTCAGCACCGAGTGGGAGGGCGTCGGCGCCTACCGACGGGCGCTTTCCTCCTTCGACGTGAAGCTGCGCGCGACCCCGGTGATGCACCACGCGATCGAGGAACCGAGTGCGTTCGAGGTCCTCGAGTCCGTTGACGACGGGCAGCGCCACTCGGCGCAGTCGGACCGGGCGCCGGGAGCCGGCGAGTAGCGTGTGGGGCTCACCCGCCGACCGCCAGCCGGATGGAGCCAACCGTGGCCGACAAGGGCAAGAACGACGCCGCCCGCAACGACAGCATCGTCAACCTGAGCAAGCGCCGGGGATTCGTCTACCCGAGCAGCGAGATCTACGGGGGCACCCGCTCCGCCTGGGACTACGGTCCGCTGGGCGTCGAGCTCAAGGAGAACATCCGCCGGCAGTGGTGGAAGGCCATGGTGCAGAGCCGCGACGACGTCGTCGGGCTGGACTCCGCGGTGATCCTGGCGCGCGACGTGTGGGTCGCCTCCGGGCACGTCGACACGTTCAGCGACCCGCTTTCGGAGTGCCAGTCCTGCCACAAGCGGTTCCGGGCGGACCATCTCGAGGAGGCCTACGAGGCCAAGCACGGCCGCCCGGCTGCTCATGGTCTGGCTGACATCAACTGCCCCAACTGCGGCACGAAGGGAGCGTTCACCCCGCCCCGGCAGTTCAGCGGGCTGCTCAAGACTTACCTCGGCCCGGTGGACAGCGAGGAGGGCATGCACTACCTGCGCCCGGAGACGGCGCAGGGCATCTTCGTCAACTTCCTCAACGTGATGACCTCCGCCCGGCGCAAGCCTCCGTTCGGGATCGCACAGACCGGGAAGTCGTTCCGCAACGAGATCACGCCGGGCAACTTCATCTTCCGGACCCGGGAGTTCGAGCAGATGGAGATGGAGTTCTTCGTCGAGCCCGGCAGCGACGAGCAGTGGCACGACTACTGGCTGCAGGAGCGCTGGAACTGGTATCTCGACCTCGGTCTGCGCGAGGACAACCTGCGGTTCTACGAGCACCCGAAGGAGAAGCTCTCGCACTACTCCAAGCGCACCGTCGACATCGAGTACCGCTTCAACTTCGGTGGCAAGGAGTTCGACGAGCTCGAGGGCATCGCCAACCGCACCGACTTCGACCTGACGGCACACTCCAAGCACTCCGGCGCCGACCTGACCTACTTCGACCAGGAGAAGGGCGAGCGGTGGACACCCTTCGTCGTGGAGCCCGCCGCGGGCCTGACCCGGGCCACTCTGGCGTTCCTGCTGGATGCCTACACCGAGGACGAGGCGCCCAACTCCAAGGGCGTCATGGAGAAGCGGACCGTCATGCGCCTGGACCCGCGGCTCGCGCCGGTGAAGGTCGCCGTGCTGCCGCTCTCGCGCAACGCCGACCTCACCCCCAAGGCGCGGGACCTCGCGGCGACCTTGCGCCGGAGCTGGAATGTCGACTTCGATGACGCCGGCGCCATCGGCCGCCGCTACCGACGGCAGGACGAGGTCGGCACGCCCTTCTGCGTCACCGTCGACTTCGACACCCTCGAGGACCAGGCGGTGACTATCCGGGAGCGGGACTCCATGCAGCAGGAGCGGGTCGGGCTCGACGCCGTCCCGGGCTGGCTGGCGCAGCGGCTCGTCGGCTGCTGACGACACGACGGACAATCTGCCGCGATTGCGCGCAAAATCGATGGAGGTCAGGAATAGCCTCGAGCGAGCCGATGTCTACGCGGGGTGATGTTCGTGAACCGCTGCGTCCTACGTCTGCTCGTCCTGCCGCTGACGGCCGTGCTGAGTGCCTTCGTGCTGCCCGCAGGTGCCTCGGCCGACGGCCACGGTGACGCCGCGATCGAGGCGCGGTGGGTCGCGCTGGGCAGTGCGGCCGGTGTCCTGGGCGCCAAGCTCCCACCGCCCGCTGACGCTCCGTACGACGTGCCCGGCGGCCGGGCCATGGACTTCGTCGGCGGCAGCATCTTCTGGTCGGAGGCCACCGGCGCATGGGACGTCCGGGGCACCACGCTCGAGGCCTTTCTCGCGGCCGGCGGGCCGGCTGGGACGCTCGGCTTTCCCGCCGCCGCGGCCGAGCCGGTGGGCACCACCGGCGCCCAGTTCCAGGTGCTGACCGGCGGGCACATCTACTCCTCGACCACCACCGGGGCCCACGCGGTCCAGGGCGCGGTGCTGGCCAAGTACCTCACCGCCGGTGGCCCCGGCTCACGCCTCGGCCTGCCGACGACGGAGGAGACCGCTGTCCCCGGTGGCACCCGCACCGTGTTCGAGGGTGGACAAATCTACCGGTCGTCGACCGCCGCCGTGGTGGTCGTCGGCGCGATCCTGAAGAAGTACCTCGCTCTCGGGACCAGCGCCGGGTTCCTCGGCATGCCGACGTCGGACGAGACGAGCGCGGCAGGTGGCAGCCGGTTCAGTGTCTTCACCGGTGGGCGGATCTACTGGTCGTCGGCGACGGGGGCCCAGGACGTCCACGGCGCGATCCTGAAGAGGTACCTCGCGATCGGTGAGACGCGCTCCTACCTCGGTCTGCCCACGACGGGCGAGTACGCCGTCAGCGGTGGACGCAAGAACAGGTTCACCGGCGGCCACATCGTCTACCGGTCGGGCCAGGGCACCGTCGTCACCGGGACCTGGCGGCCATCGGTGCAGCGGGTCACCGCCGCGCAGATCCCCTACACCTACCGCCCCGGCTGCCCGCTCGGTCCGGCCGGCCTGCGGCGGGTCATGGTGCCCTACTACGACTGGGCCGGCGTGCCGCGCCACGGTGAGCTGATCACCCGCACCAGTGCGGCGGACGACCTGCAACGGGTCTTCAAGCGGGCCTTCACGGCGCGCTTTCCGATACGGCAGATGCGCCCGGTCGATGTGTGGAAGGGCAGCGACATCGCGGCAATGGCCGCGGACAACACGTCCGCGTTCAACTGCCGGAAGGTCACCGGCAACCCCTATCGGCTCTCCCAGCACTCCTACGGCAACGCGATCGACATCAACACCGTGGAGAACCCCTACGTCACCTCGAGCCGCGTCTACCCGACCGCCGGCAGGGCCTACCTCAACCGCAGCAAGGTGCGTAAGGGCATGATTGTGGGGTCCGGACCGATCGCTCGCGGCATGCGCGCGGAAGGCTGGCCGTGGGGCGCCCGCTGGGCACGCCCCGACTACCAGCACTTCTCCGCCAACGGAGGCTGACCGGTGCGCCTTCGCCGCCACGCTGCTCCGCTCGTCCTGTCCCTGACCGCCGTCCTGCTGACCGGGTGCGGGCAGGGCGACCGGGAGGCCGGGCCGACCCGGACACCGGCTGCCCTGACCACCCCAGAAGCCACGGTCACCGCGCCCGTCGTACCTCCTGGATCGGCGGTAACCGATGCGGCGACTCCCACGACCAGCCCTGGCGAGACCGACGCCGCCGGGTTGGTCGTCCCGGCCGAGACGGCCGGTGACCTCGACTCCCGCAGCGTCCCGCAGGCGCCGGACCTGGGCCGCGGCTGGCAGCGCTACGTCGACCCCGGCGACGTCGCCGAGGGCTACACCGGCAACGGTTCCTGGGTGCGGGCGCGCGGTGCCGGCGAGGTCGTGCAGGCGATCGTGCCACTGGGCTGCGTCGGGCTCACCGCGCCGCCCACCCTCCCGGTCCCCGAGCATGCGCTGGAGGCGACCTATCGCGGTCCGGCTGAGGCGCCCGGTGTGGCGCTCGCGCTCGACTTCGCCGACAAGCGGCTGGCTTCGGCCTTTTTGACCGGCGTGGCGCAGATCGCCCGTGCGTGCACCCGGCCGTCGGCCGCGGTCGGACCCGGCGACCCGTTGACGGTCGTCGTCGAGCCGGTCCGTCTTGCCGCCACGACCGTGCTGGACCGCCGGCGTGAGTACGGCGTCGGTGCGAGCGAGTGGCTCTGGTCCGAGGTGGTCGTGCAGCAAGGCGCACGGGTCGGGCTGCTGATCCTGGCCTCGCCGCGCTCCGCGCACGAGCCCGACCTGGTGAGGCTCTCGAAGCGGCTGAGGGCCACTCTGCCCCGCTGAGCAGAGTCGCGGTTCGCCGCGGGCCGCCGAACTTGAGACGATGGTCGGTGTGAAAGAGCTGACAATCGGGCCGTACGCCGTGTGGCCCCCGGTCGTGCTGGCGCCCATGGCCGGCATCACCGACTCCCCCTTCCGACGGCTCTGTCGTGACTACGGCGGCGGCCTGTTCGTCAGCGAGATGATCACCACCCGCGCGCTGGTGGAGCGCGACCCCGAGACGATGCGGATGATCGAGTTCGGCCCGGGTGAGACGCCACGAAGCCTCCAGCTTTACGGCGTGGACGCGCACTACGTCGGCGCGGCCGTCGCAATACTCGTCGACGAGGGACGGGTCGACCACGTCGACCTGAACTTCGGCTGCCCGGTCCCCAAGGTGACCCGTCGCGGCGGTGGTGCCGCGCTGCCCTGGAAGCGCGACCTGCTGCGAGCGGTCCTGCGGGCCGCGGTCGGCAACGCCGGGGCTGTGCCGGTCACGATGAAGATGCGGATGGGCATCGACGACGAGCACCTGACCTACCTCGACGCCGGCCGGATCGCGGCCGAGGAAGGAGTCGCCGCGGTCGCCCTGCACGCCCGGACGGCCGCGCAGGCCTACTCGGGTCAGGCCGACTGGTCCGCAGTGGCCCGGCTCAAGGAGCACGTCAGGGACGTGCCGGTGCTCGGCAACGGCGACATCTGGGAGGCCGACGACGCCCTGCGGATGATGCGCGAGACCGGCTGCGACGGTGTGGTCGTCGGGCGCGGCTGCCTCGGTCGACCCTGGCTGTTCGGGGCGTTCCAGCGGGCCTTCGACGGTCTGGCGCCGGTGCCCGACCCCGGCCTGGCCGAGGTCGCGGAAGTCATGCGCCGCCACGCCGGGCTGATGGCCGACTGGATGGGCGAGGACAAGGGCCTGCGCGAGTTCCGCAAGCACGTCTCCTGGTATCTCAAGGGGTTCGCGGTCGGCGGCGAGACCCGACAGGCACTCGGCCTGGTGTCCGGCCGCGACGAGCTCGATGCGCTGCTCGGCACCCTCGACGGCACGCAGCCGTTCCCGCCCACCGTGGTCGGGGCGCCACGGGGACGGCTCGGCTCACCGCGTCGGGTGGCCCTGCCGGAAGGGTGGCTGGACGACCAGTCCGGAGGTCAGCTCGAGGCGGACGCCGAGCTCGCGGTCTCGGGCGGCTGAGCGAGCCCCACCGCATCCAGCACGAAGGCCAGCAGGAACGCCTCGTGCCGCCACGCGTCGTAGCGACCTGCAGGGCCCGTGTGCGCGGCGGCGCCGAGGGCCGTGCGGAGCAGCAGTGGCGCGTCGCCCTGACCGTCCGAGCGCATCCGGGCGACCCACTTGGCCGGCTCGTGCACGCTCACCCGCGGGTCATGCCGGCTCGCCGTCACGAGCAGGGCCGGCCGGGCCGGGCCCGGAAGATTCTCGTACGGCGAGTAGCCGCGCAGATAGGCGTAGTCGTCGGGGTCGCGGGGGTCGCCCCACTCGTCCCACTCGTTGACCGTCAGGGGCAGGGTGTCATCGAGCATCGAGCCGACGACATCGACGAAGGGCACTTCCGCCACCACGGCAGCGAACAGCTCCGGGGCGAGGTGCAGAACGGCACCCATGAGCAGCCCGCCGGCGCTGATGCCGCGCGCGACCAGCAGCTCGGGGGCGGTCATCCCGTTGTCCACCAGGTGGCGGGCGCAGGACACGAAGTCGGTGAACGTGTTGCGCTTGGATCGCAGGCGTCCGGCCAGCCACCACTGTCGGCCGCGCTCACCGCCGCCGCGCACATGCGCCACCGCGATGAGGAACCCACGGTCGAGCAGTGGCCGGAGCTCGGGCCAGAACTCCGGGTCGAGGCTCGCCTCGTAGGCGCCGTAGCCGTAGAGCAGGCACGGCCGCGCGCCGTCCTGCCCGGATGGGCGCGCTCGGCTGACCAGCGTCATCGGGACCTCTGTCCCGTCCGCCGCCACGACCTCGACACTCGTGCACGCGTAGGACTCGGGCGGCTCGCCACGCACCTCCTGACGGTGCACCACCGTCTCGGCACCGGTCGCCAGATCGTGGTCGAGGACGGTCGGGGG
>Ga0136617_10003440_pt1 | contig 14150 bp, 14 predicted proteins | sample AntDrymUQ3222106_2_FD_129672 | JGI IMG/M metagenome (GOLD analysis project Ga0136617, IMG submission 129672) | Polar desert sand microbial communities from Dry Valleys, Antarctica - metaG UQ322 (21.06) | ecosystem: Environmental > Terrestrial > Soil > Desert | place: Antarctica: Dry Valley... | reverse complement strand
TCGACGTACGCGTAGAGCGGTCCGGCGTCGACGATCAGGGCGATGGATCGACCTCGGCGGCGAGAATCTCGTCGATGCGTTCGGAGATGTCATCGCGACCGCTGGCGCCGGCCCCTGCGGCGAGAAGGCGGCGGGGCCGGCGCGCACCGAGATGAGCCTCGATGGCTTCTCGGGTGATCTCTGACACCGTCCGCCCGCGACGCTCGGCTTCGTGGCGCAGCCGCGCGTCGAGATCGTCAGGAAGCTTGACCGTCGTTCGTTGCATGTATGCCAGCATACCGCGCGCTCATCAACCCCAGAAGACGCAGATGCCATCCTCATCCAACTCCGCGAGGAGCGAATCGAGATCCCGAGTCGCGGTCGGTTGCAGCGGGTACCGCTCCCAGCGGCCGCGGCGGTTCGGCCATAGCAGCAGCCAGAACCCGCCCCCAGTGTGTCGCAGCTGGGCCACGGGACGGCGGGACCAGTCCGGGCCCACCTCATCGCACCATGGCGGTCTGCGTTCGAAGATTGTCACGTTCGCGCCATGCACGCCGACCTCAACACGCAGCTCACCTTGGTGTTCGACGGGAACGCGCCGATCGGCCCATCGGCGGATTCGTGCCAGGTCCAGGTCGCGTGGCTTGGTGGCTGCGGGCACGACCCGCACCCTAAGGTCTGCGCCAACTGATGAGGATCGGGCAGCGCAGGCACATGCGTTCATACGTACAAGCCGTCGTTTGTGCTATGGTGGTGTGACGTCTCACCACAGCAGTCCTATGGCAGCCGATCCCGCTCCCGACCTCGACCAGGCGTTGCGTGCCCTGGCGGACGCCAATCGCCGGGCGATCCTGGCGGTGGTCCGCTCCGGGCCGCGCTCGGTCGGCCAGATCGCCGAGGAGGTCGGCTTGTCCCAGCAGACGGCGTCGCATCACCTGGGGGTGTTGCGCGCGGCCGGGCTCGCCAGTGGCACCCGGGTGGGCACACGCCACCTGTTCGCCGTGGACACCGACGGACTGGCGGCGGTGCGTGCCTTCCTGGACGGGTTCTGGCCGACCAAGCTCGCCGCACTCAGGGCTGCCGTGGAGACGCGGAACGGCGGGGACGATGGCTGAGTACGCGACATCGATCGAGATCGAGGCAGCACCGGCCGACGTCTTCGACTACCTGGTGACCGAAGCAGGGATGACGGCGTGGATGGGACAGCACGCCACGCTCGACCCGCGTCCTGGCGGTGGATTCGCGGTCGACATCGCCGGACACGCCATCCGGGGCCGGTACCTGGACGTCGAGCGGCCAGGTCGTGTGGTCGTTTCCTGGGGCGTGGCAGGCAGCCCGGAACTGCCACCTGGCGCCTCCACCGTGGAGTTCACGCTCACACCGACCGCGCGCGGCACCCGCGTCGATCTGGTGCACTCCGATCTGCCCGATGCCCGCCTCGACGGTCACGCCGACGGATGGACCCATTTCCTGTCGCGGCTGCGCGTCGTCGCGCCAGGGGGCGACGCCGGCCAGGACGACTGGGTGCCGATCGAGACACGTACCAACCGAACCCAACCATCGTGAAGGAGCACCCCATGACGCAGACATCCGCGTCCACCGCCCTCGAGACCGTCCTGGACTACCACCGTGCGTGGACGAGTGGCGACATCGATACGGCCATGACCTACGTGGCCGACGACATCGTGTGCCGCGCACCAGGGGGTGACCTCACCGGCAAGGACACCTACCGCGGCTTCCTGGCCGGCTTCGCCCCCAACCTGACCGGTCTGACCGACGTGGCCAGCTTCGCTGACGGGGAGCATGTGGCGCTGTTCTACTACCCGCACACCGCTGCGACCAGCACCGCGCCGGCTGCCGAGTACTTCACCGTGCGCGGCGAGGAGATCGTGGCGAGTGTGCTGGTCTTCGATCGCCTGTCGTTCGCTCCGCCGAACGATCAGTGACAGAGGCGGTCTCCGTGACGACCGATCACCCACCGCTCGCCGATCGCATCCGCACGACGCTGGCCGTCGAACCATCGAGCCGTGAAGTGTCGATGTTCGGGGGTCTGTCGTTCATGGTGAACGAGAAGATGGTCGTCAGCGTGCGCCGCGACGGCGACCTGCTGGTCCGCGTCGATCCTGAGCGGAGCCCAGAGCTGGCCACGCTCCCTGGTGCACGGCCGGCGGAGATGGGGGCCGGTCGGGCCATGGGGCCGGGCTGGATGTGCGTCGCCGAGGAGGCGATCGCCACTGACGAGCAACTTTCCTTCTGGGTCGACGTGGCGCTGGAGTACAACGATCGGACATGCAGGGGCGAGCGGTGAGCGCGTTTCGCGGCTTTCCGCGCCAGCTGTTCACCTTCTTCGAGGGTCTCTGCGAGGATAACTCGAGGGCCTACTGGACCGCCAACAAGGCCACCTGGGAGGAACAGGTCCGTCAGCCGATGCTGGCACTGCTCGCCGATCTCGCCCTCGAGTTTGCGCCCATGCGGATGTTCCGGCCGAACCGGGACGTGCGCTTCGCCAGGGACAAGTCCCCCTACAAGCTCTGGGCGGGCGCCACCAGCGAGTCCCACGCCGTGGGCGGCGCCGGCTACTACCTGCGTGTGTCGGCCTCGGGCCTGGTCACGGGGTGCGGAGCGATGGCGATGGCAACGCGACCAGCTCCAGCGCTTCCGGGCGGCACTCGATGACGACGACCGCGGCCACGAGTTCGAGCAGCTCCTCACCACACTCGCCGCCAGATCACTGCCCGTGACCTGCGGCGCCGAGCCGCCGTTGAAGACCGGACCACCCGGATACCCCTCGACACACCCGCGCGCAGAGCTCCTGGGCTGGAAAGGAGCGGTCATCATCCAGGAGTACGACAAGTCGGACTGGATGCACACCCCAGTGGCCCTCGACCGGATACGCGAGGTCTGGCACGGAGCGCAACCTCTCAAAGAGTGGCTCGACGCCATCGTGGTCGCGACCGACGAGCCAGTCAGGTCAGCACGGGGCGGACAGTGATGACCTCGACGCCTGCTTCGTGGTGGGCGTCGAGGGGCTAGCGGTCGCCGAGCTTGATGTAGTCACGCTCGCCCTGGCCGGTGTACCACTGGCGGGGGCGGGAGATCTTCTGGTCGCTGTCGCCCAGCAACTCGTCCCAGTGGGCGAGCCAGCCGACCATGCGCCCGATGCCGAACAGCACCGTGAACATGTCGACGGGGAAGCCCATGGCCTGGTAGATCAGGCCGGAGTAGAAGTCCACGTTGGGGTAGAGGCGGCGGTCGACGAAGTAGGGGTCGCTGAGGGCGGTCTCCTCGAGCTTGAGGGCGATGTCGAGGAGCGGGTTCTTGCCGGTCACCTCGAACACGGCGTCGGCGGTCTGCTTGATGATGCGGGCCCGGGGGTCGTAGTTCTTGTACACCCGATGACCGAAGCCCATGAGGCGGCCCTTGCCCGCCTTGACGTCCTCGATGAACGCATCGACGTTGTCGAGCGAGCCGATCTCGCCGAGCATGCGCACGACTGCTTCGTTGGCCCCGCCGTGGAGCGGCCCGTACAGGGCGGCGGCGGCGGAGGCGGCGGACGAGTACGGGTCGGCGTGGCTCGACCCCACCACGCGCATGGCCGTGGTGCCGCAGTTCTGCTCGTGGTCGGCGTGGAGGATGAACAGCACGTCCATCGCCCGCTCGAGCGTCGGGTGCACCTCGTAGTCGCCGACCTTCCACATCATGGTGAGGAAGTTGGCGGGGTAGGACAGTGAGTTGTCGGGCAGGAAGAACGGCAGCCCCACCGAGAACCGGTAGCACATCGCCGCCAAGGTGGGGGACTTGGCGATGAGGCGCAGGATCTGCTTGTGGCGGGACTCCGGGTCGAGGACGTCCTTGGACTCCGGGTAGAACGTGCCCAGGGCGGCGAGCGACGAGACGTACATGCCCATGGGATGGGCGTCGTAGTGGAAGCCGTCGACGAACCGCTTGCGCATGTTCTCGTGGATGAACGTGTGATGGGTGACGTCATGGGTCCACGTGGCCAGCTGGCTCTCGGTGGGCAACTCGCCGTACAGCAGGAGGTAGGCCACCTCCAGGTAGGTGGAGTGCTCGGCCAACTGGTCGATCGGGTACCCGCGATACCGCAGCACACCGGCGTCGCCGTCGAGGTAGGTGATGTCGGACTTGCACGCCGCCGTCGACAGGTAGGCCGGGTCGTAGCAGAACAACTGTGGGTCGAGTTCCCGCAGCGCCGACGATGGGAACACCCCGTCGGTGATCGGCACCGTCACCGTCTTTCCGGTGCGGTCGTCGGTGATCGTGATGGTGTCGGGCACGTGGTTCCCTTCGTCGCGCACCGTGATGCTGATTCGGCTCGTTCCCCGCTCGCGCGTGGCCCCGGGCTCTGTGCCCAAGTGTTTCGCAGGTTACTGGCCAGCCGTGTTGGCGTCCCCATGAGCGTCGCTGGCTCAGATCATGCGGCGCACCAGTCCGTCGCGGTCGATCAACTGGTGTTTGAGGACCAACCCCAGATGGGCCGCCACGGTGACGAAGAAGGCGATGTGGCTGGCGACATGGAGGACGACGGCGTCGTCGGAGACCAGGATGAGCCACAGTCCGCTGAGCGGCATGACGAAGAGCAGCAGATAGAGCATCCGCTCGGTCCAGTGAGTGAGCAGGCGTTCGGCCGGCGACAGCCCCTCGGCCCACGGCGGCAGGGTGGTCCGCCGCCGCCAGTACAGCCGCCCCGCCGCCAGGATGAGGATCGTCACCCCGAGGACCACGTGGGTGGCGAGCAGTCCATCGTCGCCGAAGACGTCGAGATCGCCTCCCCGCCCGCGTCCCCGACCGGATTCCCCGCCGCGCCCGCGGCCCCGGCCGCGGCCGCGCCCGCCGACGTCGAGCGAATACCCGACGGTGAACTGGGCCGCCAAGGCGGCCACGGTGAGCCAGTGCAGACTCCGCGTCATCCGCCCGTATCGGGGAGCTGGCTTCGGTGGCGAGCTGGACGGAAGAGGGTCGACATCGGTGATGGCGCCAGTCTGACACTGGCCCGTGGCTCCGCCGGGTTGGCAGCCACCCACCGGTCGGCGGTCGTTCTCCCGTGAGGCAGACGCGGAGACCCGGCTGAGCCAGCCGGATCGACCGTCCTCGACGGGTGACCACCGGGAATCTCCTAGGCTGAATCGTGCCCTTGCCGCTCGCAGCTCGACATCTGGACGAGGCCATCGCCACGATCCAGCCCGACCTCCTGGGCCGGCTGAACGGGCGTTCACCGAGATCGCCGACGACCGCGGCCGCGTCGAGGTGCCGGTATCTCCGGGCATCGACGTGACGTGGCTCCCGCGCCACGGCGCCCGGGCGGGCACCACCACCGCCCTGGTCGACGCAGTGCGCGACGCCGATCGCCCGAAGACCGTTTGTGTCCCCCAGACGCGCAGAACTCTGCTCACCCAGGGGACACAAACGCATGATCGGGTCGGTCAGGGCAGCTGGTGGAGCACCAACGGGAGCACCGACGTGGCTCCGTGGTCGGCCAGCAGAGCGGCGGCCACGGTGGCCGTCCAACCCGAGCGGTAGGTGTCGTCCACCAGCAGCAGCGGACCGGCAAGGAGCTCGACGCCCTCGCGCACTCGCAAGCCGTCGAGCAAAGCGGCCACGCGAGGACCGGACGCGACGTCGGTCGGCGGAGGTGGTCCGGCGATGGTGAGGGCGTCGATCACCGGGAGCTTGCCGACGCGGCCGATGTGCTCGGCCAGCGAGCCGACCAGTTGCGGCCGGCGCCGCGACGGCATCGGCACCACCGCCACCGGGCGCTGCCACGTTTTCGACCAGCGGGTGAGCAGGGCCACCACGCCATCGGCCAGTTCGGCCGGCACCGGCCCGTCCGAACCGGCCACGGCCCGTAACGGCTCGCTCCAGACGGCGTCGTCGGCGAACGCCAGCGCTCGGCCGGCGTCGCAGCCGTTGATGCGGCCCTTGCGGCCGTCGAGACCTGATGGCCACAGCTTGCGGGGCTCGATCTCCACGTCGACGGTGCGCAGGAACGAACCGGCCGACCGGGCCGTGGCCGCCACCGGGGACGGGCCGGGGTAGGGAAGCTCGCCGGTGCACACCGAGCAGCGCCCGCACGGCGTCGGGTCGGGGTCGTCCAGGGCGACCTGGAGGAACTGCATGAGACAGCCCTCGCCGGCGGCGTAGCGGCGCATCAGGTCGGCCTCGTCGGCGCGCACCCGGCGCAGCGCGGTCCACTTGGCCTCGTCGTAGTGCCACGGGGTGCCCGTGCTCGCCCACCCGCCGGTGCCCCGTTCGACGACACCATCGACGGCGAGGATCTTCAGCAACGAGTCGAGCCGGCCCCGACGCAGGCCGGTAGCCGATTCGATGGCTGGCACCGACGTCGCACCGGCGGCCAGGGCGCCGAGGACGTGTTCGACGTGGCTGGGGTCGGGGATGCCGGCGGTGGCGAAGTAGTCCCAGATGCGCTCGTCGCCCGCTGAGGGCAGCAGCACGGCGACGGCGTCGTCGAGTGCCCGTCCGGCCCGGCCCACCTGTTGGTAGTAGGCCACCGGTGAGGCCGGGGAGCCGATATGGATGCAGAACGCCAGGTCCGGTTTGTCGTAGCCCATGCCCAGGGCCGACGTGGCCACCAGGGCCTTGGTCTCGTTGGCCCGCAGGCGGTCCTCCAGCCGCTCGCGCTGGGCCGGCTCGACGCTCGCCGAGTAGGCCGCCACGTCGTGGCCGGCGTCCACCAGCAGGGCGGTCACCCGTTCGGTCTCGGCCACGGTGAGTACGTAGATGATGCCCGAGCCGCTCAGCCGGCTGAGGGCGTCGCTGACCCAGGCGTAGCGGTGCACCGAATCGAGCCGCGGCACCACGGCCAGACTCAGCGACGCCCTGGCCAGCGAGCCGCGCAGGGTGACGGTGCCGTCGCCCAACTGGGCGGCGACGTCGGCGGTGACCCGCTCGTTGGCCGTGGCCGTGGTCGCCAGCACCGGCGTGCCGGGGGCCAGCGACATCAACGTGCGGGTGAGGCGCTGGTAGTCAGGTCGGAAATCGAAGCCCCAGTCCGAAACGCAGTGGGCTTCGTCGATGACGAGCAACCCGCACGACGCCAGCAGCTCGGGCAACTGGGCGGCGAAGCGGGGATTGGCGAGTCGTTCGGGCGAGATCAGCAGGATGTCGATGGAGCCCGCCCGCAGGGAATCGAGCACGTCGGCCCACTCGTCGACGTTGGTGGAGTTCACCGTGGCCGCCCGCAGACCGGCCCGGCCGGCCGCCGCAATCTGGTCGCGCATCAGCGCCAGCAGCGGTGACACCACCAGCGTGCAGCCGGCCCCCTCGGCGCGCAGGGCCGCCGTCGCTGCCCAATACACTGCCGACTTGCCCCAGCCCGTCGCCTGCACCACCAGCACCCGGGCCCGGTCGTCGACCAGCGATCGCACGGCCACCCGCTGGTCGTCGCGCGGCCGGGCGTCAGTTCCGGCCACGGCGGTGATGGTTGCTTCCAGGTGTTCGTCCGCCGTCAGTGAGGTCGCCGCCATCACGTCAGTGTGCCGGTCGGAGAGGCCCGTCACGAACTGTGGTCGATTGTGAGCAAGATCTTGCTCACAATCGACCACAGTTCGTCAGGCGCGGGCGAGGAAGGGTGCCCAGGCCGGGTGGGGCGTGCGCAGGCCGGCGGCCACCAGGGAGCTGCGCGTTGGCACGAACGGGTCGCGGCGCAGCGCCCAGCCGTGGTAGCGATGCATCTGCTCGAGCGTGCGGTTGGCCTTGGCGCCGTTGTGGGCGCGGCAGGCGGCCACGGCATTGAGCCAGCCGTCGCCGCCACCGAGTGAGCGCGGCAGCAGGTGATCGACGGAGTCGCCGCGCCGGGTGCACGGCGAGCCGTCGATGATGAACTGGCATTCGTGGGCGTCGCGCAGGCGCACCCGCCTGGCCGAATAGGCCGGCGGCCGCAGCTCGCACGGATGCAGCAGCCCGACCCGGGCCACGACCGAGGGGATCTCGATGGTGATCGACGGCGAGTGCATCACCGTGGCGATGTCCTCGGATGCGGCGACGACCCGATTCATCACGACCAGCTCGCACGCGTGCTCGGTGCCGATCACCCGATCGATGCGCCACGCCGCGTCGAGCAGCAGTACGGCCGTGTTCATCCCCCGCCTCCCTTCGAACGTCGCGTCGGGGTTGTGCGGCACCATCCTGCCTCAATTCGCGGGTGATCGCGCGGCCGGTAGAGCGCCCGGACGATGCCGAGCAGCAACCCCTCAGCCGGCACCGCTGAACAGCCACCGCGTTTCCCACGACGCCAACGTCACGGGGCCACCATGACCCCAGTCGCCCGCCGGAAGGGTGACGGCGTACTCCTCGCCGGCCACGTTGACCACGACGAGCGCCCGTTCGCCAGTGGCGGCCACGCGTTCGATCATCAGGGCGCGCCGGTCGGTGCGGTGGACGATCTGGTCGGACGCCGGATGGAAGGCCGGGCTGGCGGCACGTCGTTCGAGCATCACCCGCAGCCCGGTCCACACCTGGGCGGCCACGGAGTACGGATGGACCAGGGCCTCGTCGATGTCGGGCCGGCGCAGGCGACCGCGGTTGAGATCTCGTGCGTGTCCCGTGCGGGCATAGGCGTCGTCGTCGTTGGCTACGCCGAACAGCGAGTTCACGTACAGCAACGGCAGTCCCCGCACGGCCAGGGCGATGGCGTGGGCGGCGAGATGGCGAGCCACCGTGGAAGCGGAATCCACTGGGCGCGCCGCCCGGCTCCCTGCGCTCATCAGGCTGAACCACGAGACGGCCAACTCGTAGGGACGGCTGTTGCCGTCGACGTCCGTCCGTTCGTTGACCACGCCGCCGACGCCGACGGTAGCGTCCATGAGCACTCGCACCTGGCGGTCGTCGAGCAGTCCTTCCACCGGTCGCAGCCCGACGCCGTCGTGAGACGCCAGGAAGTTGAGAAACGTCTTCGGCGGCGCGGGGAACACCAGCGTGTCCAGCCACCCGGCGAGGACGCCGGTGTCGGCCGCCAACACGGCGTGGGCCACCAGCGGGGGCAGCGCGAACTGGTACACGGCGTCGGCCTCGCCGGGGGCGAGGTAGGCCACGTTCTCGTGCTGCGGCACATTGGTCTCGGTGATCAGCAGCACATCGGGGGCCACGGTGTCGAGGGCCCGACGGAACGCGGCCACCACGGCGTGGGCGGCCGGGAGGTTCAGCGATGACGTGGCCGGATCCTTGCCCACGAAGCCGACGGCGTCGAGGCGGATGGCGGCGGCGCCGTGGCGCGCGTAGCGCAGCACCATGTCGGTCATCGCCGCCACCACCGCCGGCTCGGTATAGTCGACGTCGGCCTGGTCGGCCGAGAACGTGGTCCACACGTGGGCGACACGGCCGTCGGGGCGCACGAACGGGTGGCTGAGCGGCGACGAACGCGCCCGGGTGACCGCCGAGGCGTCGACCGCCGGGTCGAGGGTGGCGAAGTAGCGGTCGTACGGTGCCTCGCCGGCGAGGAACGCCCGGAACCAGGCGCTGTGCACGGACACGTGGTTGACGACGGCATCGGCCATCCAGGCACAGTCGGCGGCGAGGCGCTCGACGTCGGCCCACGACCCGAACGACGGCTCGACCACCGAGGCGTCGATGACGCTGAACCCACCGTCGCCCGACGACGGGTGGAGGGGCAGCACGTGGCATCCGCTGATCACCGGGTGCAGCACGTCGTCGATGAACGCGGCCAGCGTCCTGAGCGGTGTGGCGCCCTCGGTGGTGACGTGATCGGGGTAGGCGACCACCCAGGCGTCATGCTGGTCGAGGCCGCCGGATGGTCCGGCCGGCCGGCTCGGCTCGTTCACGCACCGACGGCGTGCGTGGCCACGTCGGCGGGCCGCTCGGCCCCATCGTCGCGACGGAGACGCACCGTGCGCGAGCGGTCGAACTCGGTGGATTCCAGCAAGGCCACCTCGAGCAGGCCGGGCACGAGCGGCTCGAGGGCGCCCCACAGGCGCCGCACGATCTCTTCGACGGTGGGCTCGCGATCCCAGACGAGGGGGCGGAAGCCCTTCCACTGGCCGAGGTCGACGTTGGTGAGGTAGCGCCCGCTCCACGGCTCGACCTGGGCCCTCAGCAGTCGCTCCAGTTCGTCGGCAGGTATCACCTTGGCGGCATCGGGTGGACCTTCGACCGTGGCCTCGACCGTCCACGCGTGGGAGTGGATGAGCCCGTCGACGTGGTGGCCCCACCGGGCCTGGATCGCGGCAGTGATCGTGAGTCTCATGGCACGCCCCATCCTAGGAGACCGCCAAACTCGCCGGCGGATCAGCCGTCGAGGCCGATGCTGTCGTCGATGAACTCGTTCGTGAACAGGTCGGTCGCTTCGAGGTCCTCGGGCACCTCGAGTCCGGCCTCCCGCACCTGGTCGAGCACGGTGGCGATGCGCGCCTCGTCGAAGTTGCCGATGACGTCGTCCGGCCCGTTGCCGGTGAGGCCGAGTTGGCGCTGGGCCTCGACGGAGAACTCGGCCAAGCCGGCGTCGTATTGCCAGGACGTGTTGTACTGCTCGACGATGTCGACGATGGCCGCGTTCGTGCGGGTGGGGTCGCCGACAAAGTCGACGGCCGACTGCTGCACCACCGGCACCAACAGCTCCAGACACGGGCGCAGCTCTTCCAGGCCTTCGGGGCGGATCGCCAGGGTCTGCGAGTACACCTGGAACCCGGCGTCGTGGATGGTCTGGTAGGCGATGGGCTTCATCCAGTCGGTGAACACCTGCTCGTACTGGTAGGGCTCGGACGAAGCGAATCCCTGCTGGGCGATGGCACCGTCCTCGCCGATGAACCGGGTGGGGCCACTGTCGTAGGAGGGATCGATCTGGTCAGAGGACAGGACCCCTTGGCCGACGAGCACGTCGGTGAACGTCTGGCCGCCGAAGACGTTGATGGTGACACCCTGCTCGCCGAGGTCGGCGATGGTCTCCACGTCGGGGTAGGTCTCCGGGTCCCACATGATGATCTGGGGGTTGATGTCCAGCGGTGCCACCACCGAAAGCATCGGCGTGTTCTCCCACGACAGGATCTGGCCATCGGTGGTGCCGAACGCGAACGTGATCTCGTCATTGGTGTACAGCTCGGTCTCCACGTCGCTGCCGATGGCCGGGCCGCCGGCGCGGATCTCGACGTTCACCCCGGTGGGCTGGCCACCCGACCACAGCGAGGCGCTGACGATCTTGTTGTCGGTGTCGATCTCGTAGTCGTCGCCGAGCAGGCCGTAGACCGCGCCGTACTCGGACTCTGGGAACCAGTCGGTCTGGATCACGACGGTCTCCGGGCACACGCCGGCCAGGTCGACGGTCGCCCCGGCCGGCTCGCCGCCGGCCGGCTCGGTGCTCGGCGGCTCGCCGCTCGGCGAATCGGTGCTCGGCGAATCGGTGCTCAGCGGATCGCTGCCGGCCGGCTCGGTGCTCGGCGGAGCGGTCGACGCCGTGGTGAGCCCGGGGACGGCGAGGGCGCCGGCGACGGCCAGCACCCCCATGGTGGCGCGGTTTGGTCTGTTCACGGAAGCTCCTGATCGGTGGTCGTCACGGCTGTCGAGAGCCGTAGGGCGGGGCCAGGGCGTCAATGCCCGCCGCCCGATTTCGAATCATGCCACTTTCCGATGGCTGCCGCCTGTAGCGCGCCGAACATCAAGAACACGCTGATGCCGAGGATCGAGCTGACAATGACGGTGGCCAACGTCAGCTCGGACGTGTTGGTGTTGCTGGCGTACTGTTTCAGGAGTTGCCCGAGGCCGCGTTGGCCCCGGCCGAAGAAGAAGTCGCCGACGATCGCGCCGATCACCGACAGCCCGGCCGAGATGCGCAGGCCGGCGAACATCGCCGGCAGGGCGGCGGGCAGCATCAGCTTGCTCAGCCGGGTGCGCCGGTTGGCGTGGTGCAGCGTCAGCAGGTCGTGCAGCCCGGCCTCGGCCGACACCAGCCCGAACAGCGTGTTCAGCACGATCGGGAAGAACGCAATGATGACGCAGACAATGACGCGCGACAGCGTCTTGGTGTCGAACCACAGGGCGATCAGCGGCACCATGACGAGGATGGGAATCGCCTGGAGCGCCACGAGCAGGGGGAACACGGCCCGTTCGACCAGCTTCGACTGGCTCATCACCACGGCGATCGTCACCGCAAGGACGAACGCGATCCCGAGGCCCATGGCGGCCACTTGGGTGCTGTACCAGAGGCCGCTGAGGATCTCGCGAAAGTTGTCCCACGTGAGGAAGCCCTCGCGAATGACGTCGTGCGGCGGGTGGAGCAGGAAGCGCCGCTTCACCACCCGGTAGGAGATGAAGTACCACACCCCGATGAGCACGGCGACCAACAGCAGCGGCGGCACCACGGCCTGAGCGATGCGTCGGCCCCGGCCGGCGCCGGGGTCGACGCGCAGGGTCGGGGACTCGATCACCACCGGGCTGGCCGCCAGCGCGGCGTTGCCAGTGTCCGGTAGCTCGTTCATCGGTGCACCATGGGTGCATGCGACGGGGTCGCGACTGTAGACGTGACGGCGCACCAATGAGCGAAGCGCGCCGTCATGATGGTTCGCTCGCTTCGCTCGGTCACGTGTGCGCTCCGCGCAGGGCGCGCGACACCTCGCCGCTCAGGGCGGCGAACTCGGAGTCGAAGCGCAGGTCGGGCTGGCGGGGGTACGCGAACGGAACGTCGTAGCCGGCGACGATGCGACCGGGTCGGTCCGACATCACCAGCACCCTCGTGCTCAGGAACACCGCCTCGGCGATGGAGTGGGTGATGAACAGTCCGGCGAAGCCCTCGCGTTCGAACAGCCGCAGGGTCTCTTCGTTGAGGTGTTCTCTCGTGATCTCGTCCACTGCGCCAAACGGCTCGTCGAACATCATGATCGGCGGTCGCAACGTGAGCGTGCGGGCCAGCGAGCAACGCATGCGCATGCCGCCGGACAGTGACTTCGGGTAGTGGCCCTCGAACCCGTTGAGGCCGACCAGGTCGATGGCGTCCTGGGCGACGCGGCGGCGTTCGGCGCGCGGCAGGTGGTGGAGCTCGGCCAGCATCTCCACGTTGCCCCGCACGGTCCGCCACGGCATCAGGGTGGGGTCCTGGAACACGTAGCCGATGCGCTCACGGTCGATGGCTACCGAGCCACCGGTCGGCGCCAGCAGGCCGGAGGCGATCTTGAGCAGGGTCGACTTGCCACATCCCGACGGACCGACGACCGTGACGAACTCGCCTCGACGCACCTCGAAAGACACATCGTCGACGGCGTGGGTGCCGTCGGGGAACGTCATCGAGATCCCCGTGAAGCCCAACGCCGGTTCAGCCATCGGCGGTGGTCCCGGTGGCCCGGCGGGGACCGGGTGCGGTCGGGTTCGCGGTCGCGGACGCGATCGTCTCCGGATGGGTCACCACGCCGTCAGGCGTAGCAGATGGCGCGAACGCAACGGCAGTGGGGAGCCCGACCTTCCGCTTCAACAGACGCTGAGGAAGGCTTTCGAGCCAGACGATCTCGGTGCGGAGGGCGGGCAGGCTTTGCTGCCCACCCGGAGCGCCAAAGATGGGGGGATCCGAAGGGGGGAAGGTCTCTTCGCCCCTTCGCAAGGGCCATCAGAGCTGGAGGTCGACGGCGCCCCGCACGCTGAAGTAGCTCGTGCCCTCGGGGAAGCCCTCGTCGATGAACACGGTCAGCCCGTCGTAGCCCTCGGCCGTGAGGTAGAGGCTGGTATCGGTCGCTTCTTGGTCGGGGTCGATGGCGTACGGGGTGCCGGCCAATCCGGCTTCCATCTGGGCCCGGGCGTCGGCCGAGGGGATCGGCAGGTTCCAAACGGTGCTGAGGTTGTAGTAGAAGTCCCCGCCGAAGCCGCTGAGGTTGACCGACACGTCCTGGATCTCGGTCGCCTGGTCGACGAGCGGCAGCCCAACCGGCCAGGCGGAGAAGATCTGCGCCACGGCCGGGTCGAGGGCATCGGTCACCTGGACCTGGGCGTAGTCGGTATCGCCGTCGACGATGCCGATGGTGACCGTGGCGCGGTCGAACGTGGAGTTGGGGTTGGAGTACTCCAGGAATCGGACCTGTTCGCCGTCGTTGTTCTCCACCGAGTCGCCGGTCTGGGTGAACCCGGCCGCCAGCATGTCGGTCTGGTACAGCGTCACCAGGTCAGCCGCCGGTACCGCCGTGGTGAACACGATGGTGGTGTCG
>Ga0136617_10003439_pt1 | contig 14152 bp, 14 predicted proteins | sample AntDrymUQ3222106_2_FD_129672 | JGI IMG/M metagenome (GOLD analysis project Ga0136617, IMG submission 129672) | Polar desert sand microbial communities from Dry Valleys, Antarctica - metaG UQ322 (21.06) | ecosystem: Environmental > Terrestrial > Soil > Desert | place: Antarctica: Dry Valley... | reverse complement strand
GGTGGAGCAGGTCGCCATGCTCGCCGGCGTCGCCGCGCTCGCCGGCGCGGGCGTCGGCGCAGCCAGCGCGCTGGTGTTCGCCGAGCGCAGGGCCGGTGCGCAAGACCGCGAGCTCGAGTCGCTCGAGCGCCGCGTCACGACGTTGGAACGCTTGAGCGAGCGGGTGGCGCGACTAGAGACCGGGTCGAGCAGCCCGGCGCCGCGCCGCGAGGCTGGCTGACCGGCAGCCGGCGCGACGCTGCCGGCTCGCGGGGTCGCCGCGAACCATTCAGCCGAGGCGTTCCGGCGCCTCGCCGCGACGGGTCAAGGTGCGACCGCGCGAGATTACTATGTGTCGAATGCTACAAGCGATGGTTCCCGGCTCACAGTGCGGCTATCACTTGTTCACCGCCATGTCGACGCCGCTTGCCGCCATCCCCAGCACCATCGATCGCGCGATCCTCGTCGCGGGCGCCCAGACCGTCCTCGACGCACGGCTGTGGTGCGCGGTCGAGAATTGCCTCGACGTGCCCGCCCCGGTCTGTCACGTCGGCGGGTCTGGGCGGCACGACTCCGCTCGCGGAGGAAGCTGACGATGTACGTTCGCGAACGGGATGAACGAGATCGTGGTCACCATGGGCCCGGAGCACACGCTGCGCGAGGCCGCCCGGCGGATGCACGCGCGCGGCGTGGGCGCCGCGGTCGTCTTCGACCTCGACCAGGCCGGCCCGGGCATCGTCGCCGAGCGCGACCTGCTCGCGTCGAACGGGCGCGGCGAGGACATCGACCAGGAGCTGGTCCGCGATCATCTGTCGGTCCGGCTCGTCTACGCGGTGGCCGACTGGTCGCTGGAGCGAGCCGCCGAGGAGATGACCCGCGGCCGGTTCCGGCACGTGATCGTCATGGACGGCTCGGACGTCGCCGGGATCCTCTCCATGCGTGACATCGTGCGCTGCTGGACCCAGGACGGCGCCAGCTGCGACGTGCCGTCCGCGCAGGCGGCGCGTGCATGACCCACGTCCTCGTCCTGGCCAACCGGACCGCGGCCACACCGACGCTGCTGGCCGCCGTCCGCGATCGCGCCGAGCGGGGCGCCGCGACCTTCCACCTCGTGGTGCCCGCGTCGCCGCATGGCCTTCACCGGATCGTCGACCCGGAGGTCAGCGGCCTCCCCAGCAAGGCTCGAGCGATGGGCGTGCCGGTGCTCCACCTCGAGGCCGACGCCATGGCCCCGGCCGCCGTCGCTTGATCGACGTCGCGCCGACCCCGTCGGCGCTGCGCGCCGCGTCCACTGCGGTCGTGATCGACGCGCTGCGGGCGACGTCCACGATCGCCCAGGCGCTCGCCGGCGGCTACCGCCGGGTGCTGTGCTGCGCAGACCGTGCGCGCGCGCTCGAACTGCGTGCTCCGGGGCGCGTGCTCGCCGGCGAGGTGGCGTGCGCGCGTCCCGCCGGCTTCGACCTCGGCAACTCGCCCCGGGAGATGGCGACGCCGCGCGCGGACGAGCTGGTCCTCGTGACCACCAACGGGACGCCCGCGATCGTGGCGGCCGCGGCCATGGCCGACGAGGTCGTGCTGGCGGCGCTGGTCAACCTGGCCGCGGTGACGGCGGCACTGCCGGCCGACCTGTTGATCGTGTGCGCCGGCACGGAGGGGCGACCGAGCATCGAGGACACCTACGTCGCCGGGAGCATCGCGCGGCGGCTGTCGGGACCGCGCACGGACGCCGCGCTGCGCGCGGAGGCCGAGGTGGCGGCGAGCCGCTCCGCCCTGGATGCCTTCGCGGCCGGTGGGGCGGCTCGGCGCCTGGAGCGGGCGGGGCTCGGGCCCGACGTGCCGTGGTGTGCGCGCTTCAGCGTGCTCGACGTCGTCCCACGCGTCGTCGCCGTCGAGGATGGCGTCGCCGTCGTCGCGCTCGGTGCATAGAGTCTACGCTATGTGACAGCAGAATCATTTGCTTGCTCTCTAGGTGTCTGCGGCCTACGGTGTTCCCAACCAGTGCAGGATCGCGACGAAAGGGCCGGCCGCATGACTCCCGCTCCAGGCAGCGAGGACGGCAAGAAGGACCGCTGGACCTCCGGCGTCACGCCCTACGCGGAGATGGGCTACTGGGATCCGGACTACGAGCCCAAGGACACCGACATCCTGTGCGCGTTCCGGATCACGCCGCAGGAGGGCGTCGACGCGATCGAGGCGGCCGCCGCGGTGGCCGGAGAGTCCTCGACCGCGACGTGGACGGTGGTGTGGACCGACCGCCTCACCTCGTATGAGCATTACCAGGCCAAGGCCTACCGGGTCGATGCGGTGCCGGCCACGCCGGGCCAGTACATCGCCCTCATCGCCTACGACATCGACCTCTTCGAAGAGGGGTCGATCGCGAACCTGACCTCGTCGATCATCGGCAACGTCTTCGGCTTCAAGGCGCTCAAGGCGCTGCGCCTGGAGGACATGCGGATCCCGCCGCACTACCTCAAGACCTTCCAGGGGCCCCCGCACGGGATCGTGATGGAGCGCGAGTACCTCGACAAGTTCGGGCGTCCCCTCATCGGGGCCACCACGAAGCCCAAGCTCGGCCTGTCGGCCAAGAACTACTCCCGCGTCGTCTACGAGGCGCTGCGCGGCGGCCTGGACTTCACCAAGGACGACGAGAACATCAACTCGCAGCCCTTCATGCGCTGGCGCGATCGCTTCCTGTACTCCCAGGAGGCCGTCAGTCGCGCGATGGCGATGACCGGTGAGGTCAAGGGCCACTACATGAACGTCACGGCCGGGACGATGGAGGACATGTACGAGCGGGCGGAGTTCGCCAAGGCGATCGGCTCGCCGATCGTCATGATCGACCTCACGATCGGCTTCACCGCGATGACCTCGATGTCGAAGTGGTGCCGGGCCAACGGCATGCTGCTGCACCTGCACCGCGCCGGCCACGGCACCTACACTCGCCAGAAGAACCACGGGGTGTCGTTCCGCGTCATCGCGAAGTGGTGCCGCATGCTCGGCGTCGACCACATCCACGCCGGCACGGTGGTGGGCAAGCTCGAGGGCGACCCCAACATGGTCCGCGGCTACTACGACGTGTGCCGCCAGCGCTACAACGTGGCCAACCCGGAGACGGGCATCTACTTCGACCAGGACTGGGCTTCGCTGGCCGCCGTGATGCCCGTCGCGTCGGGGGGCATCCACGCCGGTCAGATGTACCAGCTGCTGCACTACCTGGGCGAGGACGTGATCCTGCAGTTCGGCGGCGGCACGATCGGCCACCCGATGGGCATCGCCGCCGGCGCCACCGCCAACCGCGTCGCGGTCGAGGCGATGATCTGCGCCCGCAACGAGGGTCGCGATTACTTCAGCGAGGGCCCCGACATCCTCGTAGACGCCGCCAAGGGCTGCCCCGAGCTCGACGCCGCGCTCGAGGTCTGGAAGGACATCACCTTCGACTACACCTCCACCGACACGGCCGACGTGCTCGCCACGCCGACGCCCAGCTAGGAGCACGGAGATGCGCATCACCCAGGGGACGTTCTCCTTCCTGCCCGACCTCGGCGACGAGCAGATCGAGGCACAGCTGCGCTACGCCCTGCGCAACGGCTGGGCGATCATGGTCGAGCACACCGACGACCCGCACCCGCGCAACTCGCTGTGGGAGATGTGGGGCCAGCCGATGTTCGACCTGGGCGAGGACGACGCCGACGTCCCGCTGCGCGAGCTGCGCGCCGCGCGCGAGGCCTGCCCACACGAGTACGTCAAGGTGGTCTGCTACGACCGGTCGCTGGGACGCCAGACGACGGCGCTGTCGTTCATCGTCGGCCGGCCGGAGTTCGAACCGGGCTTCCGGCTCGAGCGCCAGGAGAAGGCCGACCGGCAGATCCGCTACACGCTGCACCCCTACGCCGCCGACGCGCCGACCGGGCTGCGCTACGGCGCGACCGCCAACGGCGAGCGGCCGGACGATGGCCCGAGGCCCTCGCGATGAGCGCCGCCCAGACGCTCGTCGCGGATCAGGCGCCGGCCCCCCGCGGAGACGACATCGGCGGGGTGCTCGCACAGCTCGACTCCGAGCTCGTCGCGCTCGCGCCCGTCAAGACGCGAATCCGCGAGATCGCGGCGCTGCTCGTGATCGACCGGCTCCGGCGCGCCGAGGGCCTGGTTTCCTCGCGCCCCTCCCTGCACATGAGCTTCACCGGCAACCCCGGCACCGGCAAGACCACCGTCGCCCTACGCATGGCGGAGATCCTCCATCGCCTCGGCTACATCGAGAAGCCGAAGGTCGTCTCCGTGACGCGCGACGACCTCGTCGGCCAGTACGTCGGTCACACCGCGCCGAAGACGCGCGAGGTGCTCAAGCGGGCTCGCGGTGGCGTGCTGTTCATCGACGAGGCGTACTACCTCTACCGCCCCGAGAACGAGCGCGACTACGGGCAGGAGGCGATCGAGATCCTCCTGCAGGTGATGGAGTCCGAGCGCGAGAGCCTCGTCGTCGTGCTCGCGGGCTACCGCGATCGCATGGAGACCTTCTTCCGCTCGAACCCCGGCATGGGGTCGCGCGTGGCCCACCACATCCACTTCCCCGACTTCGACGTGGACGAGCTGATGGCGATCGCGGCGTTGATGCTCGACCAGCAGACGTACGAGCTCACGCCCGACGCCGAGACGGCGCTGCGCCGGTACGTCGAGCGCCGGGCCGTGCGGCCTCGGTTCGCGTATGGTCGCAGCATCCGCAACGCGATCGACCGGGCGCGCATGCGCCAGGCCAGCCGCCTCTACGAACGGCGCGAGGCGCTGGAGCGGGCCGACCTGGTGACCATCGAGGCCGAGGACATCCTGGCCAGCTCCGTCTTCGAGGACGAGGACGGCGAGCTGGGTGTCGAGTTCGCAGGGCCCGGAAACGTCAGCTGAGCTAGGAGAACGACGTGCCCCGACCGATCATCCTCGGCGTCGTCGGAGACTCCGCCGCCGGCAAGACCACGATCACTCGCGGGCTCGTGCGGATCCTCGGCGAGGATCAGGTCACCCACGTCGGCCTCGACGACTACCACCGCTATGACCGCAGCCAGCGATCCGCGCGCGGAATCACTCCGCTGCACCCGGACGCGAACTACATGGACATCATGACGCAGCACCTGCGTCACCTGCGGACGGGGGAGCCGATCCTCAAGCCGGTCTACCGGCACGCGGACGGCACGTTCGGCCCGCCCACCTACGTCGAGCCCCACGGTTTCGCGGTCCTGGAGGGGCTGCTCGGCTACCACACCGACGAGCTCTGCGACCTCTACGACGTGCGGGTCTACCTCGCACCGCCCGAAGCGCTCCGACGGAAGTGGAAGGTGGACCGCGACTGCTCACGGCGCGGCTACACGACCGATCAGGTGCTCGCGGAGCTCGACCGGCGCGAGCCCGACTCGGCCGCGTTCATCCGGCCCCAGCAGCGTCGCGCGGACATGGTGGTGTCGTTCGAGCCCGCCGAGGACGGCAGCGCGGCGCTGGACGCCGAGCTGCTGCTGCGCCCGGACCTGCCGCATCCCGACCTCTCGCCGTTCGTCGACGACGGGCGCGGCGGGATCACGGTCGAGGATCGCGGCGACGAGCGCCGCGTGCGCATCCCGGCGGACGTCGACCCCGAGGACGCGGCGGGGATCGAGGAGGCGGTGTGGGAGAAGATGCACTTCGCGCGCCACCTGCGCACCGAGCACCTGGGCGAGTACACCGTGGGGACCGAGCTGCACCGATCCGAGACGCTGGCGATCGTCCAGGTGCTCGTGCTCTATCACCTCGTGACCGCCAAGGCGACGGTCGCGCTCGGCGGCGACGGGGCTCGGAACGCGCGCGTCGACGTCGACGCGGTGGCGTCATGAGCCACCAGGAGCTGAGGCGCACGGCGCGTGCGATGGTGGCCGAGGGCAAGGGCATCCTCGCCGCGGACGAGAGCACCGGAACGGTGACCAAGCGCTTCGAGACGCATGGCATCGAGTCCAACCCCGAGAACCGCCGGCGCTACCGCGAGATGCTGCTGCTCGCCCCCGGCGGGGAGCGCTGCGTCAGCGGAGCGATCCTGTACGACGAGACCATCCGCCAGTCCGACTCGGAGGGCTCGCCGTTCGCGCAGGTGCTGGCGGCTCACGGCATCCTGCCCGGCATCAAGGTCGACACGGGCGCCAAGCCGCTCGCGGGAGCGCCCGGCGAGACCGTCACGGAAGGGCTCGACGGGCTGCGCGAGCGCCTGGCCGAATACCACGGGCTCGGCGCGCGGTTCGCCAAGTGGCGGGCGGTCATCTCGATCGGCGATCGCCGCCCCGGGAACGCGTGCGTCGCCGCGAACGCGCACGCGCTGGCCCGCTACGCGGCGCTCTGCCAGGAGGCGGAGATCGTGCCGATCGTCGAGCCCGAGGTGCTGATGGACGGCGACCACTCGCTCGAGCGCTGCGCCGAGGTGACCGAGCGCGTGCTGCGCGCGGTGTTCGCCGCGCTCGCCGAGCAGCAGGTCCTCCTCGAGGGCATGGTGCTCAAGCCGAACATGGTCCTGGCCGGTGCCGAGCACCCGGAGCAGGCGTCGGTGGAGCAGGTCGCCGCGGCCACGCTGCGCAGCCTGGGCCGCGCCGTGCCCGCGGCGGTGCCCGGCATCGCCTTCCTGTCGGGCGGGCAGGGCGCCGAGCTGGCCACCGCCCACCTGCAGGCGATGGCCGAGCGCGGCCCGCACCCGTGGGACCTCACGTTCTCCTACGGCCGCGCCCTGCAGGAGGACGCGCTGGCCGCATGGGGTGGCGACGAGGCGCACTTCGTCGATGGCCGGGAGGCGTTCCTGCGCCGCGCGCGCGCAAACGGCGCCGCACGCGACGGCCGCTGGGCCGCCGACCCGGAGCCCGTGGCCTGACCGGGGCGGATGGCGATCACGCTCACCCAGCTGCGCGCGTTCCTCGCGGTCGTGCGCACGGGCTCGGTCCGGGCCGCCTCCGAGGACCTCGTGGTCACGCAGCCTTCGGTGTCGGCCGCGCTCTCGGCGCTCTCGCGCGAGGTCGGCGTCGAGCTCACCGAGCGCGCAGGGCGCGGCATCAGGCTGAGCGTCGCGGGGACGGCGTTCGCACCGTACGCCGCACACGTCGTCGGGCTGCTCGAGGGAGGGACCCGAGCGGCGCACGAGGCGGACGCGCGCGGCGCGCGCGAGCTGCGGATCGCGGCCGTGACGACGGCAGCCGAGCGGATCCTCCCGCCGCTGCTGCTCGGCTTCGCGGGCCGAGCACCCGGGGTGCGGATCGCCGTGGAGGTCGGCAACCGCGACGTGGTCTTCCGCCGGCTCGCCGACCATGACGCCGACGTGGCGATCGCGGGCCGCCCGCCGCGGGACTCCGAGCTGCATTCCGCGCCGTTCCTGGAGAACACCATGGCGCTGATCGCGCCGGCCGACGACCCGCTGGCCCTGCGCGAGGAGGTCCGGCCGGCCGAGTTGGCGGATCGGACGTGGCTGCTGCGCGAGCAGGGCTCGGGCACCCGCCTGTTCAACGAGGCGTTCCTCGCGCGTCACGAGCTGCGCCCGCGGATCCTTACGCTGGGCTCCAACGGCGCGATCTCCGAGGGCGTGAGAGCGGGGCTCGGCGTCTCGGTCGTCGCGCGCGTCACGGTCGCGCTCGAGCTCGACGCCGAACTGCTGTCCACCCTCCCGGTCTCCGGTCTTCCGGAGAGCCGCTGGTACGCGCATCGCTCGGCGGTGGGTCCGGTGCGGCCCTCCGTCGCGGCGTGGCTGGCCTACGTCTGCAGCGTGGATGCGCGTACGGCTCTGCTTGCCGGGCGCCGCGCGCTGCCCGCTGTCGCGGACCCTCGCTACTAGAGGTCGCGGGCTGTCCGCATTTGCGGGTCGGCTTTGATCAGCCGGGGCGCTGCGACCGGGTCGCGGTCAGGTCAACTGCGGCATCGAGGGCTGCGGGTTGGGAAGCGTGCGGCGCGGTGCCGGCCGGCGCGTCGTGGGCAGCGTCGAAGGCTCGGCCGGCGATCGGTGCGCGATGTCGACGCCGTGGGTGTGCTCAACGTCGGAAGCGCGCGCGGCAGCGGGGTGCCTCACGACGTTGGGGTCCCATGACGCCCCCAACGTCGTGAGCCGGCCACTGGCCGGGGGCCTCACGACGTTGGGGGCCGGCTCACGCGCGCGCAGCTTCCCGTCGCACCCGACGCCCCGATGCCATGTCCTTCGGGCGGTCGGGCTCCAACCGGTCGCGCAACGTGTGGATCGCCTGCCGCACGCCGGCCCGGCCGGCGCTTGGCCAAAACACCTCGAGCAGCTCATCGAGCGTGACGACCCGCCCACGCTGACAGCCGAGATACCTGAGCACTTGGCCGGGCCGATGACCGAGCCACTCGCCGCCCACCGGCTCGACATCCCGTTCAAGCCGCGTGCGCCCAAGCGCACGCATCGTAAGCCGCGGCGGCAACTCCCCAACCGCCAGCCCTGCAAGCCGGTGCAGCATGACCACGACCTGGTCGTCTAGTCCGCGGTCGACGTCGGGGCCGGCGCGTCACCCGAGGCGCGCACGCGGGTGAGCAGCCGGCTGAGCACGATCTGGGACCGCGTCCGCTCGACCAGCCCCTTGCGGCGAAGCTCGAGCAGCAGCTGCTCGAGGTGGTGGTTGTCGCGGGCCCGCACGTGGGCGAGCGCGTCGGCGTCGCCGCTGACCGTCCACGCCCCGAGCGCCTCGGGCATGGCCCGCAGCCCGGCGAGCAGCTCGCGGATGGTGGCGTCGCGGGCGAGGAAGAGCTCGACGAACGCCTCGGCATGCCAGCCGAGCGCCTCGTCGTCGACGATCGCGGTGAAGCCGCGCAGCGGCCCGGCGGCTCGCAGCCTGTCGATCCGTCGCTTGACCGCGGGGGCGGAGAGGCGGACCTGGCGCGAGAGCTCCTCGAGGCTGCGCCGCCCGTCCTCCGCCAGCAGCGCAAGGATTCTCCGGTCGGTGGCGTCCATGCTTCGGATTCTTGCGTACTCGCGACGGTTCGGCGGCTTGTCAGGTGGCCGCCGGTTCGTGACCATGGACGCATGCCGCTGATCCGCCATGATCCGCCCACCGTGCCGGCGCCCGTCGGCGGCTACGCGCAGGCGGTCGAGCTGGAGGCGTCGCGGCGGCTGCTGCTGGTCAGCGGTCAGATTCCCGAGGACGTGGAGGCCGGTGTGCCGGAGGGCTTCGAGGCCCAGTGCCGCCAGGCGTGGCGCAACGTGCTGGCGGTGCTCGACTCGGCCGGCATGGACGCGAGCGACCTCGTCAAGGTGACCACGTACCTGACGGATCGCGCGCAGGCCGACGCGAACGGCCGGATCCGGCGCGAGTTCCTCCCCGTGGACGCCCGTCCGGCCCTCACCGTGATCGTCGCCGCGACGCTGGAGGCCCGGTGGCTGCTGGAGATCGACGCGATCGCGGCGCGCTGACCGCCGCGCGGCTGGCGTGCGAGCGCTTCGGGCTGGACGGTGCCACGACGCCGCTGCCCGGGGAGCTCGACCGCAACTTCGCGCTCGACGGTCACGTGCTCAAGCTGCATGCGCCCGGCACGGATTCGCGGCTGCTCGACCTGCAGGACGCCGCGCTCGAGCATCTCGCCGCCCGCTGCGACGCCGTGGCCCTGCCGCGGCTGCTGCGCACCCGGGACGGCGCGGCGCGGGTCACGAGCCCGGAGGGCAGCGTGCGCGTCCTCAGCTGGGTGGCGGGCACGCCGCTGGCGGTGATCGGCGAGCCGGGCGCCGAGACGCTCGCAAGCCTCGGGCGCGCCGTGGCGCACGTGGACCGCGGGCTGGCGAGCTTCGAGCACGCGGCGCTGGACCGGCCGCTGCGCTGGAACATGCTCTCGGCGGCCGAGCTGGTGAGCGACGCAACGGCCGGCGATGCGCGCGCGGTGCTCGAGCGCTTCGCCGCCCACGTCGCACCGCGCCTGTGCGCGCTCCCGGGCCAGGCGATCCACAACGACGCCAACGAGCACAACGTCCTGATCGGCGACGACGGCCGGGTGCGCGGGCTGATCGACTTCGGCGATCTGTGCCGCGCGCCGCGCATCTGCGGCCTCGCCGTCGCCTGCGCGTACGCGATGGCCCGCCTGATCGTCCCGGAGCGACAGGTCCTGCCAGTCGTGGCCGGCTACCACGAGGTCGCGCCCCTCGCGCCGCGGGAGCTGGCGCTCCTGCCCGAGCTGATCCGCGCCCGCCTGGCGATGAGCATCGCGATGGCGGCGTGCCAGCGCCGCGAGCAGCCCGACAACGAGTACCTGCTCGTGAGCCAGGACGGCGTCACCGCGGTGCTGGGCCGGCTCGGCGCCCTGCCGCGGGAGGTCGAGCACCTGCGCCTGCGCACCGCCTGCGGCTACGAGGCCGTGCCGACCGCGCGGGCCGTGCGCGCGTTCCTCCAGACCGCCGACGTCGGCCCGGTCTGCGGCCCGTCGCTCGAGCACGCGCCGATCGTCGACTGCTCGCGAGCGGACCGTCTCGCGCCCGGCGTCGAGCCCGCCATCGGCCGCTACCTCGAGGATCGCCGCGTCTATGACTCGGATGCCTTCGAGACCGGGTTGCCGGGGGAGCGGCGCACGCTGCACCTGGGTGTCGACGTCTTCCTGCCGGCGGGCGAGCCGATTCTCGCGCCGCTCGACGGCGTCGTGCGTGACGTCGCGTGGCGGCCGGCGCTGCGCGACTGGGGCGGCGTCGTGGTGCTCGACCACGAGACTTTGGGCGGGATCCGCTTCCACACGCTCTACGGCCACCTCGACCGCGCCTCGACCGCCCGCTGGGCGTGCGGCGACCGCGTCGGCCGCGGCGACGTGGTCGGGCGGGTCGGCACCGAGGCGGAGAACGGCGGCTGGGTGCCGCACCTGCACCTCCAGCTGCTCACCGCCGAGCTCGGCGCCGGCTGCGACGTGCACGGCGCCGGCACGCTCGCCGAGCGCGACGTCTGGGAGTCGGTCAGCCCCGACCACAACCTCCTGCTCGGCCTGCCCGGCGGCTTGCGCGCCGCGCCGCCGCGCGACGCGACCGAGCTGCGCGCCGCCCGCCGCGCCTCGATCTCGCGGGCGCTCGGCCTCGCCTACGCGGAGCCCCTGAACATCGTTCGCGGCGAGGGCGCCCACCTGTACGACGACGCCGGCCGCGCCTACCTCGACCTGGTCAACAACGTCTGTCACGTCGGCCACGCCCATCCCCGCGTAGTGCGTGCCGCCGCCGAGCAGATGGCGCGGATCAACACGAACACCCGCTACCTGCACGACCTGCTGGTGACCTACGCGCGCCGCCTGACCGCGACGCTGCCCGACCCGCTCGGCGTCGTCTTCCTCGTCAACTCCGGCAGCGAGGCCAACGACCTGGCGCTGCGTCTCGCCCGCGCGCACACGGGTGCCCGCGACGTGCTGGTGCTCGAGCACGCCTACCACGGCAACCTCTCGTCGCTGATCGAGATCTCGCCGCATAAGTTCGACGGCCCGGGCGGCGCCGGGCGCACCGAGCACGTGCACGTCTGCGCGCTTCCGCACACCGCGCGGGACGCCGACGACATCGGCCGCCACGCCGCGGCCGCGCGCCCCGCGGCGTTCATCGCCGAGTCGCTGCCCGGCGTCGCCGGCCAGATCGTGCTGCCGGACGGCTACCTGCGGGCCGCATACGCGCACGCCAGGGCGGCCGGCGCAGTGTGCATCGCCGACGAGGTGCAGGTCGGCTTCGGCCGCGTCGGCCGCGCGTTCTGGGGCTTCGAGCTGGGCGACGTCGTGCCGGACATCGTCACGCTCGGCAAGCCGATCGGCAACGGCCACCCGCTCGGTGCCGTGGTCACGACGCCCGAGATCGCGCGCTCGTTCGAGACCGGCATGGAGTACTTCAACACGTTCGGCGGCAATCCCGTCTCCTGCGCCGCTGCGCTCGCGGTGCTGGACGTGATCGCCGACGAGCGGCTGCAGGCTCACGCCGCGCGCCTGGGCGGTGTGCTGCTCGACGGGCTGCGTGACCTGGCCGCGCGCCACGCGCTCGTGACCGACGTCCGCGGCGCGGGGCTGTTTCTCGGCGTCGAGCTGCGACGCCCCGAGGGCGAGCCGGCCGCGGCGCAGGCCGCCGCCGTCGTCGAGCACGCGCGCCGCCGCCAGGTCCTGCTCTCGGTCGACGGGCCGCACCGCAACGTCCTCAAGCTCAAGCCGCCGATGGTGATCGGCGACACGGACGCCGCGCGCTGCCTGGAGATCCTCGACGAGGCGCTCAGCCGCGTGTGAAGCTCCACTCGGAGATCGGCGATGCGACCGGTCCGGCGGCTAGGTTCACGTCATGCTCTCGGTCGCCCGACGCGAGCCCTCCGCGATCCTGCTGGCCGCCCAGCTGGCCGGCGTCCTGCTGTACCCGTTCATGGAGGGCAGCGACACGGGGCGCGCCCTCTTCAGCGTCTTCGGCATCGCGATCCTCGGGCTCGTGGTGCTGGCCGTTCGCAGCTCCCCCGGGCTGACGTGGGTCGGCCTGCTGCTCGGGATCCCCGCAACCGGTCTGCTGCTGATCCAGGCCGTCACCGGCGAGGACGCCCTGCTCCCGTACTCCTCGGCGCTGGAGGCGGTCCTCTACTTCTACGCCGCCGGCGCCCTGATCGGCTACATGCTGGCCGACCACGTGATCACGCGGGATGAGCTGTTCGCCGTCGGGGCCACGTTCACGCTCGTGGCCTGGGCGTTCGCCTACTCCTACACGGTGTGCCAGGCGATCGAGCCGGGCAGCTTCACGGCGGCGATCGACCCGACCGGGGAGCGCAGCTGGATGGAGCTGCTGTTCCTGAGCTTCACGACGCTGTCGAGCACCGGCCTGAGCGACGTGGTGCCGGTCAAGCCCTTCGCCCGCGGGCTCGTGATGCTCGAGCAGCTCGCCGGGATCGCGTACGTGGCGATGGTGGTGTCGCGGCTCGTCGGCCTGCTCGTCATGCGCCGGCGCGACACGGGCTGACGTGGTCCGCCCCACAGGCCGCACCTGTGGTGGCCCAGGCAACCGGTGTTTCTGCGCGCGCCCCGCGGCGCCTACCGTGTCGGGCATGACCTCGCACGACTCCTCCCCGGTATGGCTGATCACCGGCAGCTCCTCGGGCTTCGGCCGGCACATCGCGCAGGCGGCGCTCGCACGCGGCGACCGCGTGGTGGCGACGGCGCGGCGCCCGGAGGCGATCGACGACCTCGTTGCCGCCGCGCCCGACCGCGTGCACGCGGTGGCGCTCGACGTCACCGACGGCGGGCAGGTCGCGGCCGCGGTCGCCGCGGCGCTGGAGCGCTTCGGTCACATCGACGTGCTGGTCAACAACGCGGGCCACGGGTTTGTCGGCGCGGTCGAGGAGATCGCCCTGGACGAGCTGCGCACGCTGATGGACACCATGTTCTTCGGCGCCGTCGCGCTCACGCAGGCCGTGCTCCCGCACATGCGCGCGCAGGGCAGCGGGGCGGTGGTGCAGATCAGCTCCATGGGCGGGCAGGTCTCCGCGGCCGGATTCGGCGCCTACTGTGCGGCGAAGTTCGCGCTCGAGGGGACCTCCGAGGCGCTGGCCGCCGAGCTCGCGCCGCTCGGCATCCGCGTGCTGATCGTGGAGCCGGGCGCGTTCCGGACCGGGTTCGGTGGGGGCCGCATGCAGCGCTCGAAGACGCTCGAAGCCTACGCCGAGACGGTCGGGCCCACGCGCGAGTTTGTCGACGCGATGGACGGCAACCAGCCCGGCGACCCCGCGAAGGCGGCCGCGGCGATCCTGACCGCGCTCGACGCACCGGAGCCGCCGCTGCGGCTGGCGCTCGGCGCGGATGCGGTCGACGCGATCCGCGCCAAGCACGAGCGGCTGCGCGCCGACCTCGACGGCTGGGAGCGGGTCGCGCGCGACACGGCGCTGGCCTGAGCCCGCGACCGCGCTTGCCCGGGGCGTCGACCGACGACGGCACGATGGTGTGAGAGGCTGCTGCGGTGGGCTATGTCGTCCTGGGCGCAGGAGCGGTTGGCGGGGTCGTCGGCGGTCGGTTGCACCAGGCCGGCCACGAGATCACGCTGATCGCCCGCGGCGCTCATCTTCAGGCGGTCCAGGCTGGAGGCCTGCGCATCGAGTCGCCCGCGGGGGTCGACATAGTCGGTGTCCCCGCGGTGGGGCATCCTTCCGAGATCGATTGGCACGCCGCGCAGGTCGTGCTCGTCGCGGTCAAGACCCAGCAGATGCCGGTTGCCGTGTCG
>Ga0136617_10003438_pt1 | contig 14153 bp, 14 predicted proteins | sample AntDrymUQ3222106_2_FD_129672 | JGI IMG/M metagenome (GOLD analysis project Ga0136617, IMG submission 129672) | Polar desert sand microbial communities from Dry Valleys, Antarctica - metaG UQ322 (21.06) | ecosystem: Environmental > Terrestrial > Soil > Desert | place: Antarctica: Dry Valley... | reverse complement strand
GCTTCGAGTTCCCTGGAAGATGCGCCAGGCAAGAAAAATCACGAGCGGGTTCGGAGGTTCGTCAGTGCGGCAAAAGGTTTCTGAGGAGAGCAGCGGGTACTTCGGTCCCTTTGGGGGGCGGTTTGTCCCGGAGACCCTCATTCATGCGCTGGAAGAACTGGAAGAGGCTTACGAACGGTACCGGAACGATCCCGAGTTCGTCGAGGAGCGGGACCGGCTCGCGAGGGACTTCGTGGGGAGGCCGACGCCTTTCATGTTCGCGGAGCGCCTGACGAGGAAGTGGGGTGGGGCGGATGTGTGGTTCAAGAGGGAGGATCTGGCGCACACGGGGGCGCACAAGATCAACAACGCGCTCGGTCAGATCCTGCTGGCCGACCGGATGGGCAAGGATCGCATCATCGCCGAGACGGGCGCGGGTCAGCACGGGGTCGCAACCGCCACGGTCGCCGCGCTCTACGGCAAGGCGTGCGTGGTGTACATGGGCGAGGAGGATATCCGCCGCCAGGCTCCGAACGTGGTGAGGATGAAGTTGCTCGGCACGGAGGTTCGTCCCGTGACCAGCGGAGCGCGGACGCTCAAGGACGCGACGAGCGAGGCGATCCGGGACTGGGTGGCCAACGTCGAGGATACGCACTACATAATAGGGAGCGTCGTTGGACCGGCCCCGTATCCGCGCATCGTGCGCGACTTACAGAGTGTGATCGGGCACGAAATAGAGTCCCAGGCCAACAAGCGTTTCGGAGCCACCCCCGACGCCGTAGTCGCCTGCGTCGGAGGCGGCTCGAACGCCATCGGCGCATTTCATCCTTTCGTGGGACGGGACGGCGTGCGGCTCATAGGCGTGGAGGCGGCGGGACGGGGCATCGAGACCGGTGAGCACGGCGCCTCCCTGACCGAGGGAAGCCCCGGTGTTTTGCACGGCAACCTGAGCTACGTGTTGCAGACGGATGGAGGGCAGATCCGCGAGGCGCACTCCATCTCCGCCGGTCTGGATTATCCGTCCGTGGGACCCGAACACGCTTATCTCAAGGACAACGGCCTCGCCGAATACGTGAGCGTCACCGACACGGACGCGCTGGAAGGTTTCACCACCTGCTGCCAGCTCTAAGGCATCATCCCGGCGCTCGAGACGTCGCACGCCATCTTCCACGCCGAGAAGGTCGCAAAAGACCTCGGTCCAGGCAAGAACCTCATCATCAACATCTCAGGCCGCGGCGACAAGGACGTGGCGGTCGTCGCCGAAGCCCTCGGCGTAGATGCTCGCGAAGCCGAAGAAGTCTCCGGTGAAGGGTAGCGAGCGGCTCAGGGCCGCCTTTCCGAAGGATCGGGTCGCGCTCATGCCGTACCTGACGGCTGGCTACCCGACGCTCGATGGCGCGCGCGAGGTGGGGGAGGCGTACATCGAAGCGGGGGCTGACGTGGTGGAGATCGGGGTTCCATTCTCAGACCCGCTGGCGGACGGGCCGACGATCCAGGCTACCACCACGAAGGCCCTCAAAAACGGCGCCGACCTGGATTACTGCCTCGACCTTGCCTCCGGGATGGCCGGACGGGTCCCGGTAGTCTTCCTCGTCTACTACAACGTCGTGTTCGCTCGCGGGGTGGAGGAATTTCTCGAATCGGCGGCGGAAGCTGGATTATCCGGGATCGTGGTTCCGGATCTGCCAGCGGATGAAGTCGGGCGGTTCGCGGAGTCGTGCGGAGAATACGGCGTCGGGTTGTGTCCGCTGGCCGCGCCGACCTCGACGGACGAGCGTCTCGCCTGGATCGGGGAACTCGCTACGGGGTTCGTCTATTGCGTCTCGGTGGCTGGCGTTACCGGCGCGAGGGAGACGTTGCCGCCGGGAGCAGTCGAGCTATTGAGGCGGGCGCGGGAGCGGACGGAGGCGCCGGTGGCTCTGGGGTTTGGGATCTCCACCCCCGAGGCCGCCGCTGAGGCTGCGAGCGAGGCGGATGGCGTCATCATCGGGAGCAAGTTGATGCAGCTAGTGGAAGAAGGCGGGGCCGAGTCCGCGGGAAGCTGGTTGCGCGAGGTGCGGGAAGCCCTCTCCAATGTAACGAAGGCTGGAGGGTAGTATCAGGAGCTGGCTCAGCCGCCGCCGGGAGTATTCCCGAACCGTCCCCGAGACCGAGAGCGGTCTTGGTCCGGTCGAGGGTGTCTTCACCAAGTGCGAGAAGTGTGGAGAGCCGATCTACGAGCGAGACCTCCGGGCGCGCTTCAACGTCTGCCCGAACTGCGAGTTTCACTACCCACTCTCGGCCCCCGAGCGCGTGCGTTTACTGGTGGACACCGGCGCTTTCGAGGAGATCGGAGGCGGCATAGCGGCTGGCGACCCGCTTGGATTCGAGGGATATCAGGAGCGGCTTGAGAAGGCGCGCAAGAAGACCGGCCTCGACGACGCCGTGATGAGTGGGGTCGGTAGGATCGGGGGCCGCGCCGTGGCGTTCGCGGCGATGGACTTCCGGTTCATCGGGGGTTCGATGGGGAGCGTGGTCGGGGAGAAGGTGGCGCTTACCATCGAGACGGCGCGGGAGGGAGACCTTCCGCTCGTGATCGTCGCCGCCTCCGGCGGGGCGAGGATGTTCGAGGGTGTCTATTCCCTGATGCAGATGGCGAAGACCAGTGTCGCGCTCGCCCGCTTCGAGGAAGGCTCCAAGCCCTTCGTCTCCGTGCTCACGGATCCGACCTTTGGCGGGGTGACGGCCTCTTTCGCGACGGCTGCCGATGTGATCCTTGCCGAGCCCGGAGCCCGCATCGGCTTCGCCGGACGGCGAGTTATCGAAGACACGACCAAAGAACGCTTTCCAGACGGCTTCCAGACGGCGGAGTTCCAGCGGGAGCACGGGATGGTGGACCGCATCGTGCATCGGCTGGCCTTGAAGGCGGACATCGAGCGTCTGCTGGGGTTCATCGCGTGATCCTGGACTTCGAGCGGCCCGTGAAGGAGCTGGAGGGACGCATCGCCGAGATCCGGCGTCTCGCTGGCGAGAGCGGCGAACTGCGGGCGGAGATCTCCCGCCTCGAAGACGCTCTTCACGCGGCCAAGCGGCGCATCTACCTGAACCTCACGCCATACCAGCGGGTGCAGGTCGCCCGTCACCCCGAGCGCCCGAACTTCCGCGCCTACCGCGATGCTTTGACCGACGATTTCTACGAGCTCTCCGGCGACCGGCTGCACGGGGACGACCCGGCGGTGCAGGGCGGGTTCGCCAGGGTCGGGGGCCGCAACGTGATCCTCCTCGGCCACGACAAGGGCACCGACGTGCGGAGCCGGGTACACGGCAACTTCGGCATGGCCCACCCTGAAGGCTACCGCAAGGTGAAGCGGCTCTACGAATTGGCCGGACGCTTCGAGCTACCCATAGTCGCGCTCGTGGATACGCCTGGCGCCTTCGCCGGGCGCGAGGCCGAGGAGCGGGGACAGGCGTGGGCGATCTCCGGCGACCTCATGGCCCTCGCCCGCGCACCCGTGCCGGTGATCTCCGTTGTCATCGGGGAGGGTGGTTCCGGCGGCGCCCTCGCCATGTGTACCGCCGACTACGTGGGGATGCTAGAGAACTCATACCTCTCCGTCATAGCCCCGGAAGCCTGCGCCTCCATAATCTTCAGGGACGCGAGCCGGGCCGCCGAAGCCGCCGAGGCCATGAAGCTGACGGCCCGCGATTTGAAGCAGCACGAGATCATCGACGAAGTCCTCCCCGAGCCTTTAGGCGGCGCCCACAACGACCCGGATTCCGCCGTGGACGCCGTGGGCGAGGCCCTCGATAGGGTGCTCTCCGGGCTGGGCAACGTCGAGCCGAAGGCTTTACTTCAGGCCCGCTACGAACGCTATCGCCGCATGGGCAACCATGCCGACGGCGTCTGAAGTTACTCTACGTTTCGAGAAAAGCTAGCAGTTCCCGAACAGTCTCTTCCGGCTTCTCTTCGGCCAGGAAGTGCCCGGCTTCCACGGCTCGGCCTCGCACGTCACGGGCGTAGGGACGCCAGACTTCCTGCACATCGTATAGTCGCTCCATCACGCCGGTTCCGCCCCACAGGAGCAGGAGGGGACATTCGATCTTGTTCCTGCCGGCGTCGGCTTCGTCGTGTTCGAGGTCTATCGAGGCCCCGGCGCGGTAGTCCTCGCAACTCGCGTGGATCGTGGCCGGCGCCCGGAAGCACCGCTCGTACTCGGCGAGCGCCTCCGGCGCAAACGTGTCGAGGGCCGTGCCCCAGCCGCCGAGTTTCTTGCGGAGATAGTAGATGGGGTTGCCTCCGATCAGGGCCTCAGGCAGATCATACGGCTGGATGAAGAAGAACCAATGATAGTAGGCTGTGGCAAGCGCCTTGTCCGTCCTGGCGAAGACCTCCCGCGTCGGGATGATGTCAAGGAGCGCCAGCTTCGTCACGCGGTCTTGATGGTCCAGGGCCATCCGGTGCGCGACACGGCCGCCCCTGTCGTGTCCGGCGACGGCGAAGGACTCGAAGCCGAAGTGCCCCATGACCTCGACCATATCCCCGGCCATCGCACGCTTGGAGTAGGCGGCGTGGTCCTTGCCGCCGGGTGGTTTGGAGCTGTCACCGTAGCCACGCAGGTCAGCGGCCACGACGGTGAACCGTTCGGCTAGCCGGGGGGCGACGGCGTGCCACATCGCGTGGGTCTGCGGGTAGCCGTGGAGCAGGAGCACCGGCGGACCTTCGCCGCCGCGCACCACGTTTATTTCCGCCTGGCTGGTGATTATCCGCTCGCGCTCGAAGCCTTCGAACATCGGGATCTCCTGTCTATCCGAAGAAGGTGCGAAGGTCCTGATACAAACTGTCCGGGACGGTCTTGGTCTCGTCGGTGGCTTCGGCGAGGTCCACGGTGACTATGTCGTTGCCGCGCAGGGCGACCATCCGGCCCCACTCGCCGTTCTTGACAGCTTCGGCGGCGCGCAGGCCGTAGCGGGTGGAGAGGATGCGGTCGTTGGCGGTTGGGGTGCCGCCGCGCTGGAGGTGACCGAGGACGACGTGGCGGGTGTCTATGCCGGTGCGCTCTTTGATCTCCGCCGCCAGCCCCTCCGCGACGCCCCCGAGCCGGACGTGACCAAACTCGTCCTTCTCGGCGCTCTGGGTCATGAAGTCCTCGCTGAAGGTTACGCCCTCCGAGACGGCGATGAGGCCCCACTTTTCGCCGTTGGCGGCGCGTTTTTTGAAGATCTCGGTGATCTCGTCGAGGTCCGGTTCCACTTCGGGGATGAGCGTCACGTTGGCGGCTGAGGCGAGGCCGGCGGCCCAGGTGATCCAACCGGCGTGCCGCCCCATGACCTCGACCACGAGGATCCGCTCGTGGCTCTTGGCCGTGGTCCTGAGCCTGTCTATGGCGTCCGTGGCGATGGAGACGGCCGTGTCGAACCCGAACGTCGTGTCCGTCGCCGAGAGATCGTTGTCTATGGTCTTGGGACAACCTATTATCTGGGTCCCGAAATCCTCATGCAGACGCTTCGCCACGCCCAAAGTGTCGTCACCGCCGATGGCTACGAGGGCGTCCACGCCGAACTCCTCCATCTGTTTGACGACCTTCTCGGAGTCGCCTTCGTTCTTGTACGGGTTGGTGCGGGAGGAGCCGAGGATGGTTCCGCCTTCCTGCAGGATGTAGCGCACGTCTTCCAGGCCGAGGGGCATCACGGTGTCCGGCTCCGGGTCGAGGAGCGCCTTCCAGCCGCGCTTGAGGCCGATGACCTCGTAGCCATAGTCCTCGATGCACTTCATGGCGACCGCCCGGATCACACCGTTCAGCCCCGGCGCGTCGCCGCCGCCCGTCAACATTCCAACACGCTTTACGTCCGCCATGATCTCCTCCTTCTCCGGGTGCGAGAGGCCAGTCTAGCCACAAAGCAGTTCGTTTTCATCTACTGACGCGCACCGGAAGTTGCCCTAGAATCCGATCTCATGGTACGTATCCTGTTCGTCTGCTCGGGAAACATATGCCGCTCGCCCATCGCCCAGGGCGTCTTCGAGAACGTCCTGCGCCGCGAGGGCCTGGAGGACAAGATCTTCGTGGACTCCGCCGGAACCCACGCCTTCTACCACGATGGCGAGCCGCCAGATCCACGGGCGCAGAGGAGCGCGGAGGCGCGAGGGCTGCACATCGGCGGCCAACGCGCACGCATGATCAAGGCCGAAGACTGCCAGACCTTCGACTACGTGCTCGTCGCGGACGAAGGGAACCTGCAAACGGTGCGTGGCCTGTGCCGAAATAATCCTGACAAGGTACAACTCTTCCTCGATTACGCCCCGCACTTGCCGGAGCGGGAGATACCGGACCCATACTATGGCAACTCCAATGGCTTCGAGCACGCGATGGACCTCATCGAAGAGGCTTCGGAGGGACTCTTCGCGGATATCCGGGCGCGGCATTTGAAGAACGGTGTCTGAGAGAATCGTCGCCGAAGGGGTGGAGGCGCACCTCGGGGGAGCGTCTCCTCAGCGCCCGTCCCCTCGGAGGCGGCTGTATCGGCGAGGTGTACCGGGCCGAACTGGCGGACGGCACGACGCTCGTGGCGAAGGTGGACCGAGATGGCGAGTCGCATCTGGAGCGCGAGGCGTACATGCTGCGATACTTGCGGGGGAGGAGTTATCTCCCCGTCCCGGAAGTCTTTCACGGCTCCGAAACGCTCCTCCTGATGGAGTTCGTCGAGGGGAACAGCCGCTTCTCCGAAGGGGCCGAGCATCACGCTGCGGAGCTTCTGTCCGGGCTGCACGGCATCACGGCGGATGCCTACGGCCACGAGCGGGATACGCTCATCGGGAGCCTGAATCAGCCAAACCCGTGGACGGAGAGCTGGATGGAATTCTTCCGGGACCAGCGCCTGCTCTATCTGGCGAACGTCGCCCACGAAGCGGGCCGTCTACCGGTGGAGGATCTTCGCCGGGTGGAACGGCTGGCGGAGCGGCTGGACGAGCTTATCGGGGAGCCCAATCCTCCTGCCCTGATACACGGCGACGTGTGGAGCGCGAACGTGCTGGCGAAAGGCGACCGCATAGCCGCCTTCCTCGACCCCGCCATATACCACGCCGACCCGGAGATGGAGCTCGCTTTTATCTCCCTCTTCAACTCGTTCGTCGCCCCCTTCTTCGAGCGGTACCGGGAGATCCGGCGTATAAAGCCAGGCTTCTTCGAGACGCGCTGTGACCTCTACAACCTCTACCCGTTGCTGGTCCACACTTATTTCTTCGGCGGCGGATATCTCGGTTCGGTACAGGGCATCTTGAGCCGGTTCGGCGTCTAGGGTTTCCTCAGAGGGATCACAGCCGACGGGCCACGAACAGGGTGGTCAGGTAGCCCTTGACGATGCGGCCATCGTACTCCTCTTCGATCAGGTCGGAGATGCCGCGAAAGAGACGTTGACGGGAAGCTTCGTCCAGGCTTCGGTGGCCGGAGTAGGTGTTCAGGACGCGGATGTAGCCCTCGGCGTCGTAGGTTTGATCCCACCGGTAATCGTGGCGGGTCACCGCCTCGAAGACGCCGGAGCCTTCAATCTCACCTGTTCTGTCGGGAGCTTCGTCTGGCTGGGGAGGCCCCTCGTAGCTGTGGTCCCAGATCTCCCGCGCCTCGCGTGCGTAGATCTCCTGCGTGGCCTCGAAGAAACCCTCGCTCGCGTCGCTATGGACGTGAACGTTCCAGAACAAGGCGATGGTCCCACCGGGTCGAAGCGACCGGGCGGCCTTCGGGTAGGCGATCTCCGGGTTCAGCCAGTGGAAGGCCATCGCCGAGACGGCCAGGTCGAAGGCGTCCTCGGGTAGCGTATAGCTTTCGAAGTCCCCGGTTTGTACCTCTACCAGCGGGTACCCTGCCAGGTTGCGCCGGGCGACGGTGGCCAGGTTCTCGCCGAGCTCGACGCAGAGGACCCGGTAACCGCGGCGGGCGAGGGGCGCCGTGGCCTGGCCGGTGCCGCAGCCGATCTCGAGCGCCCATCCTCCCGGCGGTATCCCGGATAGGGCCACCACGTCATCGAACAACGCCTCCGGGTATCCCGGCCGCGCCTCGTCGTAGAGCAGCGCAGCCCCGTCGAAGGTGGCGCGAAGCCGCTGCCTCTCATCCGTCATGGGCTTCTCTCTTCTCCTGAACACGGGCCGCCCGACAGACAGTATCTTACCGGGCGCGGCGCAGCGAGTGCGACCCGATAGCCAGGACGGCGGCATCCTCCGCCACGGCCACGACCGGGTCCGGCAATCCGGTTCTCTCCACCACGGCGGCGCGCAGCCGCTCTCCGGCAAAGGCCGCGGTGACCGCTGATGTGGCTCCGAGGATGGCGCCGACCGGGATGCGGCGTCCTTCCGACGCGAACAGCGCCGCGCCAACGAGACCTCCGGAGACCGCCCGGCCAAGGAGTGGCGGCAACCCCGTGCGGCTCGGCGTCATCGGTAATTTGTCCCCGGCAAGCTCCCCGAGCACCATTAACATTAGCGCCTTCGAGAGACGTGGTGAGTTCAGGAAACCGAGCGGGGTTCCGTCGAGGTGGAGGTGTCCGTGGCTCGCGGCGCGGCCAACGAAGGCAGGGCCGGAGAAACAGCGCAGGCCCGAGATGGCGCTCAGTCCGATGGCTCTCGATGCGCTCACGCCAGCGCGCTCCACACTTCGAGCTTGGTCTTGACGTGGCGGATCACCTCGTCCGTGAACTCCGTCGTGCCAGTCGAGCCGCCGAGATCCGCGGTCCTCACGCCGTCGAGGACGGTCTCGAAGGTCGCCTCGTAGATGGCGCGCGAGACGCGGCTCGCCTCCTCCTCGTGCATGAAGTTCAGGAGCGCGGCGCCGGCCAGGATCATTGCCATCGGGTTGGCGACGTTCTTTCCTTCGAGTGATGGCGCCGTCCCGTGCGGGGCTTCCGCCATGACGGTCTCGGGGTTCTCGTCTTCGTCGAGTGAGATCAACAACGACTCCGCCCCGGCTATGGAGCCGAACATCTGCATCACCAAATCCGAGATGCAGTCACCGTCGCGGTTGAGGGTCGGGATGACGAGCGGCTCGCCGTAGGTCGTCAGGAGCAGCGCGTAGGTGGCGTCTATGAGCTGGGGATCGTAGCGGACGTCCCGGCTGTTCTCCGCCGCCCGGTCCATCTCCTCTTTCAGCATCCCCTCGTAGACGGGGGAGACGGTCCACTTCGGGCCACCGAAGACTTTGGCCCGCATCCTGCGCGCCTGGATGAATGCGAATTCGGCGACGCCCCGGCAGACGCGGCGTGAGATCTTCTCCGTGCGGTAGGCGACCTCGTCCAGCCCTTCGCCTTCGCGCCATTCCTCCGCGCCGTAGGCGTCGTCAACCGCCATCCGCACCACGGATACCGGAGAATGGACGCCGGTTACTGGGTTGACGCCGGGGATGCGCCGGCCCGTGCGCACGATCACGGTCCCGTCAATCCCTTTTCTGAGGATGGCGTTCGGCGACCCAAGCCCGCCGGTCTCCGACGTGACGGTCGCGGCCTTCAGACCGTAGCCGGTCTCTTTCATCGCCGCCGCAGCCTCGTTTACTATCCCGTTTTCGGTAGCTTCCCTGTTCTCCAGCGACAGATCATAGCGGTCGAAATCCAGATCGAGCTGCGTTACGCCAGGGTCGAGAACCCGTAGCGCCTCCTCCAGCAGTTCCTGCCCGGTCTGGTCCCCCTCAGTCACCACGATGGTCTTGCGGTCCAATTCGCTCACCTCGAACTCGGTCTCTTGCGTGCCGTCGGCCTTAATCTAGTATACGGCTCCGCGCGAAATGGACAGAGACCGGCCTCACTCACCAGAGGTATAGTCGAAATATGTGCAAAAAGCACCACAAACGCCGCAAGTCTTCGGCACCGTATGCACTCGTGTAGCTCTATCCACTACCACAAGACCTTATCGTATTCTCTACCAGCGACCTTCGGAACCCGGCTACTCGGTGGCATTGGCTCGTTTTATGCAGCATCCTGGATACGGGTTGCCTGAAAGATGCCTTCCAGGCAACTCGGTGAATAAAGTCAGGAGAAGGGCCCGGAACTCACGGGCTCAGTCCTTAGATCGGGGCATGGGCGCGGATCACCTCACGTCTCGCGGGCGGCTCGCAGCGACTCGGCGGTCGTCAGTATCGAGGCTCCGAGCAGCACGCTATCTTTAGCCAGGAACTGCCCCTCCAGGGAGAGCGCGGGAAACCCGTGGTCTTCCTCTCGATGCCTGGAGTTCTCCAGGCATCGAGAGAAGGAAACTGAGGGTGGTGAGGAACATCGCGGTGGCCCCGAGGCTGCCGAGCGCCGAGGCCCTCGGCGAGAGTGGCCTTGCGGCTATCAGCATGCCCAGCGTGATCTCCATGACCCCTATGAGCCTCGCGGTCTTCCGTGCGCCCATCCTCCTGTTGATCCACGAAAAGAGCGGGCTCGTGGAGACCATGGGCTGTATATTCTCGGCCTCGTATTCGACGAACTTCAGCGCCCCGATCCACAACAGGTTTCCCGCCAGCGCGGAGCGAACGACGCCCCTGCCGGCGGCTTCAAGCGATACGTTCGCCATTAGTGCCTCCCCTTCTCGCTTTCGGACCATCTTCACGCGGTAACGGGGTAGAATAAAGTGACGCGCGTCACCAAGTCGCTGCGGGGCAGGACGACTTCTGGTGAACAGATGATTCGGGCTCTTCGAAAAGGAGGCGCAAGCAGAGTGTTGTTGCCGAAGGAAAAGCTACGACTCCTTTCCATGGTGGATGTCCTTGAGCCCCTTTCCGAAGAAGAGCTGGAGGAGTTCAGCCGGCGTGTCCCGGATACGCACGTTGATCGGGGGCAGGTATTCTACGCTCCGGGGGACAGGAGCGAGGCGCTCTTCATGCTCAAGAGAGGCAGGGTGCGCATATACAAGGTGACCCCGGACGGGTGGGAGTTCACGCTCGCCATGGTGGAGGCCGGGACGATGTTCGGGGAGATGTCGCTCACCGCGCAGCGGATGAGAGAGTCGTACGCGGAGGCCACCGAGCCTTCCGACATCTGTGTCCTGAGACACGAGGATCTAGAACGGCTTGTGAGGGCCAACCCGGACGTCGGCCTCGAAATGATGCGCGTCCTTAGCGAGCGGCTTCGGGCGTGCGAAGAGCGGCTGGAGGACATCGGTCTCAAGGACGTACCGGCGCGCCTGGCGAGCCTCGTCCTCCGACTCGTCGCGCACGAAGGCGTCATGACGCCCGAGGGACCAAGTATACCCACCCACTACACCCACTGGCAGCTTGCCAGCATGATCGGCGCAAGCCGTGAGAGCGTCACCAGGGCCTTCACCAAGCTGCAAAGAGGCGGGGCCGTGAAGCTGAAGGATCGACGCATCTATGTCCTTGACGCAGATGCCCTGGAGAGCACCAAGTGAGAGGCTACAACTCCGGCGGTTCTCGGGAACTCTCCGACGGACCCCCGATCTTGTGTTTGTCTAGATTCGTTTTTTACGTGAACAGGTCTATCAATTGGAGGTTCTCGAACTCGGCGGCGAGGGCGGGGGAAAGTTGGGTGCCCTCGCGTGTCTCGCCTAGAGTGCTCGCCAGCTCCAGGAAGGCGGCGACGGGGCCGGTGGAGCGGACGTCGCGGCGCTTCAGGGCGACGATGGCGCGGCTCAAGGCTGGGCCTCCCTGCACCGGGATCAGGACGAGGTTCCCAGCCCCCACGCTCCGCACCACCGCAGTGCGGGGCAGGAACGCCACGCCGAGCCGGTGCTCAACCATCCGCTTGGCCGCCTCGATGTTGTCTACCTCAAGCGTCCTGAACTCCCTGACGCCCGCGTCCCTCAGCAAGGCTCGCGTCTGCTCGTTGTAGCTAGAGTCGTTGTCGAAAAGGATGATCTGCTCCCTGCCCACCTCCTCCAACTCCGCGGACCCGCGCTCCGTGAACCCGTGCCCAGGGTCAACCACCAACACCAACTCATCCTCGTACAAAGGCAGACTCTCCACCTCGGGATGACTCATCGTGCGCGTCAGTCCGATCTGCACGTCCTCCTTCAACACCATCTCAAGGATGTCCTCAGAATGCCCGGTCTTCACCGACACCGATACCCGCGGATAAGCCGCCACGAACCGCTCCAACAGCCCAGGCAACCCATAAGTCCCGACCCCAGGCGAAGCTCCCAAAACCAACCTCCCGCCCGAACCCGCCCGCAACTCCTCGAGCCTCCGCTTCCCCTCCCCGAAACTCCCCACGCACCGCTCCGCGTGCGGCAAAAACTCCCTGCCCGCCTCCGTCAGCCGCATCCCACGGCTCGTCCTGACGAACAACGCATCCCCGACCTCCTCCTCCAACGCCTTCAACCGCGCCGTCAACGTCGGTTGCGTCAGGAACATCTCCTCCGCCGCCCGGCTCACGTTCCCAAGACGCGCCACCGCCAGAAAACATTCCATCTGCCTGAATAGCATCGTCACCTCCAATATAGATTTTATTTATAGAAACAATACAAACAAACAATTGGATCTATATCAAGAGAGCGGCTAACGTTCCGTTCACGTTAGGGGCGAGCAGGAGAGGAAGTGAAGCCATGATCCCGGTTCAGTACAGAGACTCACGGACGGAGGAGATCCTGGAGCAGCGCTACGAGGAAGAGGCTCCGGCTATCGGGCAACGGGTGGGTATAGGCTTCGGGGAGTTTCAGGTGCTTTATCGGTGGCGGTGCGTGCCGACTTCTTGCATCGTCTACGTGAGGCGGGCTCCGGCGGAGGTCCGTGTCAGCGCGGCGGCCTAGTTCACGCGGGCTCCGAGCGTCCGCTGCGGCGGCTTGCTAGAGTAGCTTTTCTCTAGGAGCTTAGGAAGGAGCCTCATGCAGAATGACGGGCAGCGGTTTGGAGAAGGTGTCGAGTTCACGGCCCCGATACCAGAGAAGTACGATGAAGTCCTTTCGCCGGAGGCGGTCGCCTTCGTGGCGAAGCTGGCGCGGGAGTTCTCCGGGAGGGTGGACGAGGTCCTCGGCGTGCGCGAGGAGTGGCAGTCGAAGATAGATGCTGGCGAGATGCCGGACTTCCTGGAAGACACGAAAGACATCCGGGATGGTGATTGGAAGGTCGCGCCGGCGCCGGAGGACTTGCAGGATAGGCGGGTGGAGATCACGGGACCTCCGGATCGGAAAATGCTCATCAACGCTTTGAACTCCGGCGCGAGCACGTACATGACGGACTTCGAGGACGCCAACTGCCCGACGTGGGTGAACATGCTGGAGAGCCAGCAGAACCTGCGCGAGGCGATAGTCCGTACCATCTCCTTCGACGACCCGGATACCGGCAAGTACTACGAGCTGAACGACGAGACGGCCGTCTTGATCGCACGCCCCCGCGGCTGGCACCTCTTCGAGAAACACATGCTGGTGGACGGCAAAGAGGTGCCAGGCGGCATCTTCGACTTCGGCCTGTACTTCTTCCACAACGCCCAGAACCTTCTGGACCGGAACTCGGGGCCGTACTTCTACCTGCCGAAGATGGAGCACTATCCAGAGGCGCGGCTGTGGAACGACATCTTCAACGCGGCCCAGGATGAACTCGGGATACCGAGGGGCTCTATCAAAGCGACGGTGCTGCTTGAGACGTTCCCGGCGACGTTCGAGATGGATGAGATCCTCTACGAGCTCCGCGACCACTCTGCGGGCTTGAACGCCGGGCGTTGGGACTACATCTTCAGCTACATAAAGACGTTCCGTAACCGTGAGGACCGGTTGCTGCCGAACCGGATCGAGGTGACGATGACGGTCCCGTTCATGCGGGCGTACACGCTGCTCCTCATCAAGACGTGCCACAAGCGCGGCGCCCACGCTATCGGAGGCATGGCCGCCCAGATTCCGGTTCCGAACGACCCGGAGGCGAACCAGGCGGCCTTCGACAAGGTCCGCTCGGACAAGGAGCGCGAGGCGAATGACGGCCACGACGGGACTTGGGTAGCCCACCCCGGCATGGTCTCGCTCGCCAAAGAGGTGTTCGATGAGATCATGCCTCAGCCCAACCAGCTAGATAAGATCCCAGACGCGAACCCAACCGCCGAAGAACTTTCCGCGCCATCGGAGGGCAACATCACTGAGGACGGTCTGCGCAACAACGTGAGCGTCGGCCTCCAGTACATCGGGGCGTGGCTCGCTGGACGCGGCGCGGTTCCCGTCTTCAATCTGATGGAGGACGCGGCGACGGCGGAGATATCGCGGGCTCAGGTTTGGCAGTGGGTCCACAACCCCGGCG
>Ga0136617_10003437_pt1 | contig 14155 bp, 10 predicted proteins | sample AntDrymUQ3222106_2_FD_129672 | JGI IMG/M metagenome (GOLD analysis project Ga0136617, IMG submission 129672) | Polar desert sand microbial communities from Dry Valleys, Antarctica - metaG UQ322 (21.06) | ecosystem: Environmental > Terrestrial > Soil > Desert | place: Antarctica: Dry Valley... | reverse complement strand
GTCATCACCGTGGAGAACACGACGCTCGGGTAGAAGTGAAACGGCGTCGGCCATTGCTCGCTCGACGCGCGCACGTAGCTGTAACCGATGAGGAGCGCCGAGAACGTCATCGCGTCGGAGACGATGAACAACCACATCCCGAGTTTCTTGTGGCCGATGTGGTACGGAAGTGTTCCTCCGCCCCAATCGCCGACGACAGTGGTTTGATTTACCGCATGCGCTTCAGTGCTCAACCTTGTCACCTCCAGAGGAACAGCAGCAGGAAGAGATAGACCCACAAGCCATCCATAAAATGCCAGTAGATCGCCAGCACGTCGGTCGCCACGCGGCGCTTCGGTTCGGCGGCGATTGGCAACAATTTGCCCGCCCGGTTGAAACGGAATAACACGTAAGCGAGCGCGACGAGTCCGCCGAGAATGTGGACGCCGTGTAAGCCCGTCAACACGTAGAAAAAGGAACTGTGCGGATTGGAGGCGAGGTAAATCCCTTGCGCGACGAGTTGCCTCCACGCCAGCAGTTGCGCGCCGAGAAAAGCGAAGCCGAGCAGCAACGTCATCGTCAGCCAGCGGCGGTGCTTTTCTTCCTCGCCGCGCCGTGAGGCTTTGCGCACCGCCGAGATCGTGAGACTGCTGACGACGATTAACGCCGTGCTCAGCCAGACGAGCGGTGGCATTGAGATCGGACGCCAGTCGGTCGAGCCGGGCAATCCGGCGCGGACGATGTAGGCGCTCGTTAGCGCGGTGAATAACATCAGGATAGAAGCGATGGCGACCCACATCCCGATGCGATAACGATCCGGCGTCCAATTGTCGCCGCCGCCGCTTTTACCGTTGTTGCCGCCTCCGCCGCCGCCAGTTCCGCGCGTGCCGCCGCCGAACGTCCCGCCGACCCGGACGCCCGTTTCAATTTTTTTCCCGCCGACAGTAATGTCTTTAGTGCTTGTGACCATTGTGTCCGTTATGTCCGTTACCCGTGACGCCAATTCCGCCCACTTGACGGATTTCATTCTGTTCGGCATCGGGCGTCGTCTGCATTACGTAGTCCTGCGGGGCACCCGGCACCGCAAACTCGTATGCGCCGCGATACACGATTGGAGCTACGCCGCCGAAGTTGTCGTGGGGCGGAGGTGATGTCGTCGCCCATTCGAGCGTCGTCGCTTCCCACGGATTGTCGCCGGCCTTCTCGCCCTTCCAGATGCTCCAGAAGAAGTTGTACCAAAAGATGAACTGCGCGGCGACGGTGATGACGACCGCGATTGTCACGAACATCACGAGTGGGTCAAGCGAGCGTAAAAATTCATACTCTTGGAAGGAAGCATAGCGGCGCGGCATCCCGACGATGCCCATCACGTGCATCGGCATAAAGATCGCATAGACTCCGATGAACGTCGGCCAGAAATGAATCTTCCCCAAACGCTCGCTCATCATCCGCCCGAACATCTTCGGAAACCAAAAGTATGTTCCCGCGAACATCCCGAAGATCGCCGCGACGCCCATCACGAGATGGAAGTGGCCGAGCACAAAGTAAGTGTCGTGCATCGAAAGGTCGAGCGAGGTTTGGCCGAGCACGAGGCCGGTGATACCGCCCGCGACGAACAGCGACACGAAGCCGATGGCGAACAACATCGGCGTCGTGAAACGGATGCGCGCTCCCCACAGCGTGCCGAGCCAGTTGAATGTTTTAATCGCCGACGGCACGCCAATCGAGAGCGTCAAAACGGAAAAGGCCATGCCGGTGTACGGACTCATGCCGCTCAAAAACATGTGATGTCCCCACACGAAGAATCCTAAAAGGCCGATGGCGAACATCGCAAAGACCATCGCGCGGTAGCCGAAGATGGGCTTGCGCGCGAAGGTCGAAAGAATGTGCGAGGTTGCGCCCATCCCCGGCAGGATGGCGATATAGACTTCCGGGTGGCCGAAGAACCAGAACAAGTGTTGCCACAGAATCGGCGAGCCGCCGTTGTATTCCGTGAGCACGCGCGTCCCGTCGGACAAGCCGCCGGGGACGAAAAAGCTCGTGTCCATCGTGCGGTCGAGAAGGAGCAGCACGCCCGCCGCGAGCAGCACGGGAAAAGCGAGCAGGGCGAGAATCGCCGTCGTGAACCACGACCAGCACGTGAGCGGCATCCGCATCAGCGACATGCCGCGCACACGCATGTTAAGAAGCGTCGTGATGAAATTGAGCGCGCCCAAAAGCGACCCGACGCAGAAGATGGCGATGCTGACGACCCACAAACTCTGTCCGTTCATCCACCGATTCTCGGCGCTGCCCATCCCCGGCACATTGAGCTTGCCGCCGATGGCGCTCAGAGTCGGATAGCCCGTCCATCCACCGGTCGGCCCGCCACCCTCGACGAACGCGGCCAGCACCAGCACCATGAAGCCGACGAACGTCACCCAGAACGAAAGCATATTGAGATTCGGGAAGGCCATGTCGTCCGCCCCGACCTGAATTGGCAGAAAATAATTACCGAACCCGCCCTGCGGCGCGGTCGTCAGCACGAAGAAGACCATCATCGTGCCGTGCATCGTGACGAGCGAGAGGTAAAACTCCGGCGTCATTACGCCGCCCGCCGCGCCGACGGGGAACAGCACTTCGAGGAGCGGCCACGACGTGCCCGGCCACGTCAGGTTCATCCGCATCAACACCGAGAGCAGCATCCCGACGAGCACCGAAAGCATTGCCAACAAAAGGTATTGAATGCCGATTATCTTGTGGTCAATGCTAAAGATGTATTTGCGGATAAAACCCGTCGGCGGGCCGTGATGATGAACCGCCGCGCCGTGTGCGGCGGTATGCGTCGCGGCAATCTCGTGGGTCTCTTGCACCGTCTCTGACATCGTTTGTCTCCTGTCGCTCGGCTCGGTTTTGGGAAAGTCGCCGTCGTTACTCCGTCATTACTGGGCGGTGATTCCGAGCGGATATGCTTTGACCAACTCCGTCATGCGCGTCCTGAACTGCGCGGGCGGCATCGCCACCATTTCACGGTAATCACGTTCGGGAAGCACCAACATGAAACTCTTCATCTTGTAGTGCTGCTGACCGCACAATTCGGCGCACGCCAATTCAAACTTGCCGGTCTTTACCGGCGTGAAATGGACGCTGATATTGAGTCCCGGCACGAGGTCCTGCTTGAATCTCAAGGGCGGCACCCAGATGCTGTGCGTCACGTCGCGCGCGGTCATTATAAGCTCGACGGGGCGATTAACCGGAGTGATGAGAATCGGCACCACCACATCGTCCTTCGCCTCGGCGCTCGCCTCGTCGAGGCCGGTGTAGTTGGCTGCCGAATCGTTGACGAGCGTCGGGTCGGTGCGACCGAACTTCGCGTCAATGCCCGGGTAGTGAAAGCTCCACTGGAACTGCTGCGCCGTCACTTTGATCTGCGTCGAGCCGGCGGGCGCTTTGGCGAAATGAAGTTGCGCCCAGACCTGCTGCCCCATCACGCCGACGCCGATGAAAACCACCGCCGTGAGCGCCGTGCAAATCATCTCGACGCGGTTATTCCCGTGAGAATATACGGCGCGCTCGCGTTCGTTGCGGCGCGCGCCGTAGCGCCAGATAACGTAGCCGAGGCCGATCTGTGCGCCCGAAAAGGCGATGCCGACAATAATCATCGTCAAAATAAATTGACGATCATAAGCCGGCCCGTGCTCGGTGATTGACGGCGGAAACCACCACCGCCCGCTCATAAACATCCACACGGATGCGAGCGTCATCAGCCAGAGAAAGACCGCCAATGCACGACCCATATTCCACTCTCCCTCGTCACAGGTGATGGGATCGAATCTTTCTTATCACCTATCACCCATCACATATTGAAGACCATCAATCCGAACAGCACGGGAAGGTAAAGCACCGAAGCGAGGAGCACGCGCCGAGCGTTCTGCCTTGAGAGCGAGACAGCGGCGACGACACTGCTTGCGATGTACAGGAGTCCGAGCACGATGGCCCCGAAGAAATAAATCGCGCCGGAAGTTCCGAGCGCGGTCGGCATCAGGCTCACCGGCAACAGCAGCAACGCCCAGATGACGATCTGCTGCCCGGTTCTCAGTCCTTCCGGCTCGACGACCGGCAGCATCATGATTCCTGCTCTCGCGTAGTCCTCACGGTACATCCACGCAATCGCAAGAAAGTGCGGAAACTGCCACAGGAAGAGTATCGCAAAAAGCGTCCACGCCTCGACGCCGATTGCGTTATTCGCCGCCGCCCACCCGACGAGCGGCGGCATCGCACCGGGGAACGCGCCGACCACGGTTGACAGAGACGTGCGTGTCTTCAGCGGCGTGTAACAAAAGAGGTAGCCGACGATCACCGCGAAGCCCAATAGAGCCGTCAGCGGATTAACGGTGAGCGCGAGATAAGCTTCGGCGATGACGGTCAATGCGACGCCGAAAATTAGCGCGTCAAAAGGTCGGAGCTTACCCGAGGGGAGCGGGCGCGCGGCGGTGCGGCGCATCCGCCCGTCGAGGTCGCGCTCCATATATTGATTCAGCGTCGCAATCCCTGATGAAAGCAGCGCGACGCCGAACAGCGTGTGCGCAAGTAGTGCGTAATCAAGCGCACCCTTCGTGCCGAGGCAGAAGCCGGCGGCAGCGGTGAGAACGATAAAGAGAGTGATGCGAGGTTTGGTTAGCTCCACGTAAGCCGCCAATTTCTCGCGCATTACCAAAGGCACGCGCAGCGCCTCCGGCGTGTCTGTCGGTTCGAGTTTTACGGCCACACTATTCGTCATTACTATTCGTCATTGATTTTGCTTCGGGTTAGTGATTGTTCCCTACAAAGGCACAAAGATGCCGAGCAACAATTTGCGTCTTCGATAGTGGAACATTTTCTGAACTTTGCTTCAGATTGTAGACCGCTGAGTAGCAACTATCAAACACCGAAGCATGCCGGCGAAAGGATGAATCGGAATAGGAGACAGGGAACAGGGGCCGGGGGTCGGCAGAAGAAAACCCGTCCCCTCGCGCCGGCCCCCAGCCCCCGACCCCTACTCTTCTTCATCCCTCATCCTTCATCCTTTCCCTCAATGCTTTCCGATCATCGGGAAATCGAGAGCCGGTTGAATCTCAAGCGAACTGCTGAAGGAAGCCGTCGCCCCCGAGGCGGCGAATGAGAAGTCCTGTGTCTTGCTTTCCTTTGCGCCGACTGTCACCGATTGTGTTTTCTCGCCAAGCTTTTCGTGCCATGCGACTACATTATAAGTTCCCGGCGGGACGTTCTTGATCTCGAACTTCCCATCCCCTGCGCTGACCGCATAAAACGGATGCCTCATCACGTTGATGAAAGACTTCATCCACGGATGCACATTGCACTTGACGGGGATGAGCGACTCGGCGCGGGCGAATGTTTTTTCAATGGGGGCGGCGTTGTTCGGCTGCGACTGATTGAACTGCGGATTGCTCTTCGCCTGCACGTTGACGTTGTGCGCCGTTTGGTCGCTATTCGTGACGCTCAACTTCTGTCCCGTCTGAATGCCGATGACGTGCGGAGTGTACTGACAGCCTTTCTGGTCAAGCACGCGCGCGTCCGAAGGTGGGTCGAAAGCGAGCGCGGCGACGTTCTGTCCTTTATCAGTCAGCTTGCCATCTTTGATGTAGATGAAAACATTTTGGAGTTTGCCGTCTTTGACGACCACGTCCTCAATTGTCGCGCCGGGATTGGAACACGCGGCGTCCGCATCCATGCTGATCGGCTTTGGCGCGGGAACCGCCCCTTCAAAGGCGATTGTCCCGGCGAGCGAGCCTTCATTGCCGCTCGGCGTGTACTTCACCCCGGTTGCAGCCTCGGTCGGCGCGGCTTCATCATCTTCCGCGACGTCGTCTTCTTCGTCGCTTCCACACGCGACTGCTAAAGACAAAAGACAAAGTGCGGCGAATAGCATAATAAGAAATCGGGCACGTTTTGCTGACATAATTACTCCTCCGTTAAATAAAATCATTCCGCAATTACGCTCTCCCTCACGGTTGAGCTTTCGCCTTCGTTTTACAAATAGAATTTAAACAACCAAGAAAAGTCCAGAGTTACGCCTTCAGGCGTGATGATTCGTCGGTCGCAGTTCACGCCTGAAGGCGTAACTCTTAACCCGAACCGCGCAACTTATAACCGGAACACATTTGTCAGCGACTCAGGCGCGCACGTTTCGCCTCAACCTCAACGAAGAGACTTGCGTCTGTCGTCGTCCGCGCCGCTCAGTGCCCCGGCTGGCGCGTTGCGCGCCGCGCGCGTTGCGGCGGGTTCCGCTCGTTTGCGCCGGGGGCGTCTTCAAACCCTGATGCGCTGTCGCGGCGACTTGCACTTTGCTGCCGTTGCCGCCGCTTGGTGCCGGCGAGGTTGTCGTCGTGCTCCGCTGCTCTTCAGGTGTGAGTTGCAGCATGTAGCGCACGAGCAGGCGCGCGTGATCGCCTTCGTAGCTGCTGAACTGTTCGGGAACCGGCCCGTTGAAAACCCACCGCTCACCGTCACGCTTGAACAATTCTGAAGGCATTGAAGTGCCGGGCATGATGCGCTGCGGATCGAGCAGCCAGCGGAACGTCCAGCCGGGCTTCAGCCTTTCGCCGGATTGCAGGAAGTTCGGGGCCGAGGCCGTCGCGTCGTGCCCCGGGTCGCCGGTGATATGACACTTCAAACACGGCGCGGCCTGCGAGGTGAACAGTGCCCGCGCGAGTTGTCTCTCCTCATTGGTGAGCGGGTCAAGTTTCTCTTTGATGTATGGCTCCTGCTGCGACGACACCGCGAGGAAGAATCGCACGAGGGTGCGCAACTCGTTCGGCGAGAAACTAAAGGTCGGCATCCGCGCCTTCAGATAAGAGCGTACTCCGTTTCGATTCTCGCCCGGCTGCGGCTTGAGCACGCCGGTCGGCGAAGTGTTCTGCGGAGAGTTCGTCGTCGCCTGAGCGGTGCCGGTGGTTTGCGGGCTACGATTCGTCGTCGTGCTGCTCTGAGGCTTCATCGCGCTTTCGTGCGCGACGGCGACGGGTTGTGTGCCGCCCGCCTTTTCGCTGAGCGATGGGTCGCGGAGGAAGCTCATCAGCCACGTCGGGTCAACGCGCGCGCCTTCGGTCGTGAGACCGGGCGGCAACTCCGCTCTTCCTTCGGGCGTCGTGTACAACGGCAACCCGGCGAGCATTGAAGGCTGCCCGACCTGCACCGTGTGGCAGCCCATGCAGTTATATTTCTTAACCACCCACCAGCCGTCCTGAATATCTTTCTGCCGGTCGGTCGGCTTATAGAAGAGCGATGGCTGAACGCTCGCGCCTTCCGTGCCGACGCTGCCGAGCAGGAACGTCGTCAGAGCGTTACGCCATTTCTTTTCCTCATTGAGAAAGGGTTGCGGCATCCGCAACATATCCTGCGGTTCTTTCTCTTTACCTTCGTCGTAAATCCACGGTGTCGCCAGCTTGTTCTCGAAAAACCCTTTGCGGTTGTACCAAACGCCCGTTTTCTTCTTCGGGTCGTGCGGGTCAATGCCGCGCTCGGCGTCGTGTGTCAGAAGCGCGAAGTCCAAGCGCTCGATGGGCGTCGCGCCCTCTTTCGTCAATTCGACGCCGATGCGTTGCTCTTCTTCCAGCCCCTTGATTTCGTGGCAACCGGCGCAACCATATTGTTTGATGAGCCTGAGTCCTTCGGGCTTCAAATTCGGATCGTCCATGAAGGAAGCTTCAGGGTACGCGGTGCGGTTCGTGAGCGAGAACAGGTAGGTTGCGATGTCGCGCGTTTCCTGTTCCTCCAGACGGAAATTCGGCATCACCGTCATGTTCTGCACTTGCAGTTCCGAGCTGTCAAGCGGCGACTTTGTATGGTCGGCGTCGAAGACGTAAGGCTTGTTCCGGGTCGCGTAGTCTTCGCGCGTCAGGTCGCGCTTCAGCGCCGGACTGTAGGGTGCCCAGCGCTCACGAGGGTCGTGAATCCAGCGCACGATGTATTCGTAGTTGGATTTGTCGCCGACGCGCTGAAGGTTCGCCGCGAAATCGCCGCCGACTTCGCCGCCGGGTTCACCCGACGAATGGCAGGCCATGCAGCCGCGCGTCTCGAAAAGCATTTTGCCGTTGGCGGCGTTCCCTTGCGGCTGCTCCGGCACTTTCCCCTCATAGCTCTCCTGCCATAAGTATGCGGCGATGGCTTTCCGCTCATTCTCTTCGCGCTCGCGGTCGCGCGCGTTTTTACCCTCACCGTCTATTCGCCAGTAGGTCGGCATCTTCGTGCCCGGTCGAAACGCCTGCGGATTCTTCAACCATTCGGGAATCCACTCTTTACGCAGCTTCAGGCGAACGTCTTTGAGATTCGGCCCGACCTTCTTCTGATCCATCATCAGGTAACGAGCCTGCGTATTGAGTTGCTCGACGCGCGCTTCGATTTGACTGTTCGTCACGCGCAGCGATTCGGCGCGCGCGAGGAGTTTCTGCGCCGCCGCGTCGTCCGGGGCGCCTGCGACTTCCGCCGACGCCTGCCGCGACGCGCGCTCGTTGGCGAGTAGCTCGTCCTGAAGCTGTCTCGTTAGTTGCCGCGAACCCGCGAGTGCGTCCGCTTCGCGGTCGAAGCCTTCCGAGCGGTGGCAGCCGACGCAGCCACGCTGCTGGAATAAATCCTTGCCGAGCGTGAGGGTCGGTGCTCCATCAAGCACGCGGTCGTTCGTGTGGCACTGCTGGCAGCCCGCCTCGATGTTCTCCTTTTTGTGAAGCGGGAACAGCCAGTGCTTATTCGAGCCGTGCGCCTTCTCCATATCAGTCGTCGCGCGCCCGTTGCCGCCGTGACAACTCGAACAGCCGAAGCGTTCGGGGTCGTGAATCTGAATGAGCTCTTTGTTCGGGTGGCTGACGAACGCTCTCGCCAGACGGTCGGGCGTGCGGCGACTTCCCTTCATTATCGCCGGGGTTAATTCTATCGGCTCGCGCGTTCCGAGATGACACGTCTCGCAGCGATCAACGACATTCTCGCTCGTGACGTTGATCTGGCGCATCGAGAAATCGAAGCTTTCGTTTTTCCGCAGTAGCGCGTCAATCGTCTGCGCGCTCGGCCCGACAAGGTGATCTTTCAGATACTCTTCGCGCTTCTTCGCCAGTTCGCTTGACTCTTTCAGCAGTTCAGATTGCTCTGTCAGTAATTTCGCTTTTTCGGCTTTAAGGTCGTTGTATTGCTTCTCGATCTGCGGGAAAGTGAGTTCAACTTCTTTGGTCTTCTCCGGGTTGCCGTCCTCCGGCATGTCTATTTCGACCCTCTCTCCTCTGATCTCATCAATATTTTCACGAAAGTTTTTCTTCGCGGACTCACTCGAAGCGGTCTCGATGCGGTAGTTGATGAGCGTAATGTTGCCCCGCGCATTCTGGAATGGATCGGCGATGGCGGCAAGTTGCGCGTCAATCGTCTTGACGCGGCGCACGATCTCATTCTTGCGCGGCGCGACTTCCGCCGCCGCCGTCTTCGCTTCCTGATCCAACTGCTGATACTCCGCGCTCTCTTTAACTTCCTTCTCGGTCGGGTTGCCCCGGCGCTTCAGGATTCGGAGGTGGCGGTTGTAGCGCTGTATGAACGTCTGCTGCACGCTCTTCCACGGGCGCTGGCCGTACACTTCATCATAAAGTGCCCACGCGAGCACGGCAGTGAGCAACAGCGCACACACCAGAAGAATGCTGCTCGTCGAGCGGCTAGTGATCGGATCGGGCGCGGGCGCGTCCGGCTCTCGCTTGATGATTTTGTCGGCGTCAGGAGTTTCGGCCACGAGTTAAATTCTCCGAATTAGCTTTGTTAGCTGTCAGCCGTCAGCTATCAGCCAGCACAAACAGAATAAAAAGCAGGGACGAATAATAAAGTCACATGAACCGATTGTTTCTTGTGCCGCGTGAGCGGCAGATTGACTTTAGCCGTGTGCTTTAGCGCACGGAACAATAGCGTTGGCAAAAGGCGCGTCGCGTCAGCGACGATTGAAATAAACGTGCGCGCATCAATCGTCGCTGACGCGACGCACATTGCTTCTTTTTACCGACGCCGTGCGTTGAAACGCACGGCTAAGGTCAATCGTCGCTCTGCGACGGAATTACGCAAAGACTTCAAATAACTACTGCCATCTGGATTTAGCTGAAAGCTGATAGCTGACGGCTGATAGCTTTCAACTCAGACATTAAACCACGGCGTCACCCACACATACTTGATGTTGAGTGCCAGACGCAAAATGATTTTAATCGGCAATGCGATCAACACCGAGATGGCGAAGAACTGAAACGTCAAGTATTGGAGAAGGGACGTGCGCGCCAGAATCTTGCTTTCAAACTCGTCCGGCACTGTCGCCCATTGCCGAAGCTGTTTGAAGGAAGTCAGGTACTTGAGCCTGAACGGCCCTCGCTTCATCAGCCAGTGCAGGAACAGTCCCGCCAGCAAAAAGAACAGTCCGACCACAATCGCGCCGAAGATGACCTTAGCCGGCATGCTCGTGATGCCGAGAAAATCGTGGAGGTCGCGGTTTTTATCGAACACCACGGCATTGTGATCCCACGTCTGTCCCGGCCAGAACCAAATCCAACCGGGGCCACGAATGAACGTGCCGATGATAATGAGCGCGATCCACGTTATCCACCCGATGCCGAACATGGCGAGCGCGAAGCGTCGCTGCCTGATGGTGTAATAGCCATTGCCGAAAGGGTTCGAGTCCACATACGGAAAGACCATCAAACCAATCATAATCAGCGACGGCATCACCACGCCCGCGATCCACGGATCGAAGTAGACGAGCATCTCCTGAAGGCCGAGGAAATACCACGGCGCTTTCGACGGGTTCATCGTCAGATTCGGGTTCGCCGGCTCTTCGAGAGGCGCGTTGAGCGTGATTGACCAGATGAAAAGAATCACTGTCACAATCACGGCGGCGAGAAATTCGACGCGAATCAGAAACGGCCACACGTGCAACTCGCGCGCCCAGCCCGGTCGCCACGGCAGCGTCTTGCGGTGGTGCGTCTTGGCGAGTTGGGGGTCGCGCTCCAACTGCTTAATCAAACGGTCGTTCTCGCGCGCCTGCTTCAGACCGAGCCACGTAAAGAACGGCACCAGAAACAGCATCGCCACAATCGGCACGTTGTCCGGCGCAGACGTGATTTTCCAGATTTGATGCCAGTCCATAGCTTTAAGGGGTCGGGGGTCAGGAAGTATTGCCTTTAACCGGCCCCTGACCCCCGGCTCCCGGCTCCTATTTTTTCGTTTTCATTTCCGATTCGAGCACGACGGGCGCGGGGCCGGAGATGCCGCCGTCTTTGCGGATGCGCCAGAAATGCACCGCCATAAAGATTGAGGCGACAAGCGGAATGCCGATGCAGTGCCAGATATATGACCTGAGCAGCGCGTTCGAGTCCACGATGGAGCCGCCTAAGAGGCCAAAGCGCACGTCGTTGAAAGGCGTCATACCGAGTTGCGGGCCGAATGGGCCTTCGCTGCCGAACATCGGCGTGGCGCGCGCCATATTCGTCCCGACCGTCACCGCCCAGAAGCCGAGTTGGTCATCCGGCAACAGATAGCCGGTGAACGACAGAAGCAGTGTCAGCACGAGCAGCACGACGCCGACGCACCAGTTAAATTCGCGCGGACTTTTGTAAGAGCCGGTCAGCACGACGCGGAACATGTGCAGCCACGTCGTAATAATCATCAGGTGCGCCGCCCAGCGGTGCATGTTCCTCAGAAGCTTTCCGAACGGAACGTCGTGTTCGAGGTAAAGGATGTCGCGGAAGGCCTGCACCTTCGTCGGGTGGTAGTAGAACATCAACAGCACGCCGGTGAAGGTCAGGACGATGAACAGATAGAACGTGATGCCGCCCATGCCCCACGTGAATCCGTAGCGCACGGCGTCGCGGTTGATCTTCGCCGGATGAAGGTGCAGGAAGACGTTCGAGAGAACGGCTAAGCTTCGGTTGCGCGGGTCGGAGCGTTCGTGCGAAACGCGGAAGATTGATTTCCAGAGTTGCGTCTGCTGCGGGTCTTTGTAAGCCTCGGCCTCTTTGAAGGCGCGATCTTTCAGCGCGACGCCCTGCTCCTTCAGAACAAGCCCTTGCCCGCGCGCCTTGTCCAACAAGCCGACGCCCGCTTTGGCGGTGCCATCTCCGTTACCTGCATTCCCATCGGGACGCTCAGGCTCCATAAGAGTTACTCCTCGCTCGGACACAGCCGACAATCGGTAAGGGTACTTTGTTGATCAAGTGCCGGGTGGCCGCTCATTTGACTTACAAAGGGATGTAAGTCTCTTCCTTATCGAACTGACTCACTTCGCCTTTCGGCCATGTGTAGAGTCGGTCTTTGTTGACCACGATGAACCCTTCCGCATCAAGCTCGACATGCGCGCGATCCATCGGGCGCGGCGCGGGGCCTTCAAAGTTAATTCCCTCGCTGTCATAGCCGCTGCCATGGCACGGACACTTGAATTTATTCTCGCTCGCCTTCCAATCGGGCGTACACCCGAGGTGCGTGCAGACGGCGTTGATGACGAAAATACGGTCGGAAGTCTTGACCACCCAGATGCGATACTGCTGCTGCCACTTCGTATCCACGCCGAGGCCGTAGTCGCCCGGCAACCCGACGCGAAAGACGTTCGACGGCTCGAAGATCGTGCGCGGCAGGAAGAAGCGCAGGAACATCAGAAAGCTCGTCGCCAGAAATCCGGCCACCGCCGCCCACACAATGCGCCGCCGGGTTCTATTAACCGACGTGTCAATGTTCGAGGCCGACACGACGGCACCCGCTGCGGGTTTGGTCGCCGGCGCCTTCGGCACCCCCTTCGCAACCGCCGCCGTTGGCGTCGAACTCGACTTCGCGGCACCCTCCGCGACGCGCGCCGCCGGGGTGGTGCCGGATGGAACTTCTTTCACTGCCGGCGATACGCTGCTGTTCGTCTCTGTTCCCGGCAGTGTCGCCGCCGCGCGTCCGTCCTGAGCGTCAGACGGAGCGATCACCGTCTTCGCGGGCGGAGCGCCGGGTGCGTTCTCAGCGGGCAGTGTCGAATTCTTCTCGCTATCCAAGCCGCGACCTCCGTTGTTGTAATTACATATACGGCTACTTACATGCGGGGTGAAGAGCCGATAATTTATGACAGATGGAGCCTGCGCGCAATTGGTACAACTCCCCGAACAAGAGTTGTGACTCTTCGCGCACGGAAATTCGTGAATGCTAAGCGTGACAATGAAGTGCGCCGCGCCATAAAAATATAATTAAGTCGGCTGGCTCAGCGCATTTATACCTTTTTCGCGGCAATGTAGCAAGATTTTATTTTCCCGTCTCGACCTAACATCAAGCCCGATTGATTCGTTGAACGAGTGCAGATAATCTGTTATTTCGTTGTTAATCGCATCAATCCACGTGAGAAGTCAGAATGACAAGAAAGCCACATGTCAGATTTTATACCCGTCTTGGCTGTTATCTCTGTGATGAGGCCAAGCGGGAAATTCGTCTGGCAGGCTCCTTTGAAGATTACACATTCGAGGAGACTGATGTTGATACGGATGCCGGGTTAGTGAAGCGATTTGGCATGGACGTTCCAGTCATGACGATTGATGAAGTTGTTGTCTTCAAGCACCGTTTGACAGCACAGGAATTTATCCGTCAGCTTCGGAATTTCTCAGAGCGATGCCACTAACCACCACTTTCAAAGTGGAGCGTCGCGGCCTTCTCTTCAATCAGCCCGAACAATCCCTCACGTTCCCTTTCATCAGGTGACTGTCGGTAAGCGACGAGCAATTCTTTAAGCGACGCGAGGTCACGATACACTCCGGCGTCTTCGACGGGCGGCGTCAGATATGAAATCAACTCGGCATACGAACGCCGCCGCGCGATTGAGCCTTCGGACGGGTTGTTCACACTGTAGATGTAGACGTGCGGCAAGTCGCCGATTAAACGATCAGGCCAGCACTCCGCAGATAGTCCGATTTGCTTGCCCGGCATAAACTCCAGTGCGCCGTGCGTGCCGACGTGTACCACTGCATCGGCCTTAAAGACCTTCTCCAAATACGTGTAAAACGCGGCGAAGCCATGATGCGGCGCTGAGCCGCGCGACATCAGCATTCTCATCGGGTCGCCTTCGTAACCGAACGACGGCTGCACGCCGACGAAGACGTTGCCGAGCATGATTCCTTGAATCAAAAGTGACTCGCCGAATGAATTGATCGCGCCCGGAGCCGCGCCC
>Ga0136617_10003436_pt1 | contig 14156 bp, 13 predicted proteins | sample AntDrymUQ3222106_2_FD_129672 | JGI IMG/M metagenome (GOLD analysis project Ga0136617, IMG submission 129672) | Polar desert sand microbial communities from Dry Valleys, Antarctica - metaG UQ322 (21.06) | ecosystem: Environmental > Terrestrial > Soil > Desert | place: Antarctica: Dry Valley... | reverse complement strand
GCCCGGCATAGCGGTCGAGAAGGACTGATTCCTGCGCGTAACGCAGCGGCTGCGCGATGGGCGTGCGCGCGAGCAATCGCTGGTCGCGCGTGATCGTACCGACCTCGCTACCCGGTTCTCCGATCGGGCTACGCGGGATGCGCGGCAACGTGGCCGGCACATCGAGCGCGAAGAGCCACGGCTTGTCGTGCGGCTCGAGCGCAACGGTGTATGCCACACGTGGCGCATCGTAGCGAGACAATTCGCCTTGCGCTTCCGATCGAGCGGCGATCCACGAGCGCCCGTCGAAGCGCGCGAGCACCGGTCCCCTCCAGTAGCGCTGCGATGGAGCGGGAATGCGACCTTCGAAATCGACCCGAAACGCAACGGTGTCGGATAACGAGAGCTCGCTAATCTGGCCCGGAGACATGCGGTCCGACAACCCCGTGATCGCCCTATAGTCGGTGGGCAAACCCCAAAGCGGGCTCGCGAGGCGTGGGAACAACAAGAACAGCAGCACGGCGATGGGCACTCCTTGCACCAACATGATCCCGCTGCGCTGCACGGTCTCGCGCCAAGGGGCAAGGATTGCCGAGTCCGTAGGGACCCGATTCAGCGCATCGAGCGTGGCCCCGACGATCAAGAGCGCTGGCAGCGCGGCGACCGCGGCGAATAAAGACTGGCTGTAGAGAAACGGCGTAATGAGCAGAAAGCACGCAAGACAGCACAGAAGCGCGCCATCGCGCGTGCTGCGCGTCTCCAAAAACTTGATGCCAACCAGGATGTAGAGGAACGCGACCGACGGTTCGCGCCCAAGCACGTAGCCGAACGATAACTTGAGCGCGCCAGCGGTGGCGATCGCGAATATGACCAGCACCCACGTGGGAATGCGTGCTGGTTTGGCGTGTGGTCGCATGCGATTGCGCTCGAGCAACGCGAGCCGCACGAGAACGAGCGTGATACCGAAAAGCGCCACCCAGATCGGCAGATGCACGGCCTGCGGCAATTGCGCCGAGAGCAGCAGTGCCCCGAGCCAGCGAATCTGTGGCGGCGTAATCGCATGCGCGCGGGTTGGCTTAGCGCTCTTCCGCGGGCTAGGAGCCAAGCGGGTATGTCTCATGCGCGAAGCTCGCCGGAAAAAAGCGCAAGCGCGGTCAGCGCCTGCCTGCGATGGTCGCGCCCCTGGCGCGCTGGCAAAGATAGTCCCGGAAGTGAGAGTGCGAACGGGCGCGCGACGCGCTCTGCCGCCAGAATCCAAGCCGCGAGCCGCGACAGCCGCGCCTCTACGGAAAGCGTTCGTGGCAGCTCATCCCACAGGAGCGCCACTGGACCGCCGCCGCCTGTGCCGTCAAATTCCTTGGTATACCAGCCAGCCCCACGGGCGACTGCCTTCCAGGCGACGCGCTGCGGCGGGTCACCGCTCTGAAACTCGCGCAGGCCCGCGAAATCGTTATCGTCGCCGCGCCCGGCTGCGAGCATGTCGGCGCCTCCGGAGTTGCGGGGCAGCGGCGGGGCGCCAATCTCGACGGCTGGATAAGCGATGCCATGAATTGGAAAGTGCACATAAGCCCAACCGCGCCACAGACCCAGCGGAAAATCCGACAGCAGAGTGACGCGACCGAGCGCAACATTCCCTCGCACTGGTGCAGCGACATCGAGCGTCAATGTGAGCGCGGCGCCGGCAGGCACGTCGCCCGTCGCGGTGGCGCCTGCTGCCGCGAGCGTGACTTGGGTCCGGGTTGCGGCGCCGCCGTGGAGTGCAAGCGTGAACGGCAAGCTTCCCCCGACAAAGGTTTCGCCGGCGGCTAACGGTGTCACTTCGATACCTGCCAGGTTGCGGAACGTGTGCAGCAACGCAGCTGCGAGCAACCCGGTAAGCAGAAAGGTGACACCCACGCCCAGCGCCAGCGCGTAGTTGAGTGAAGCCAACAGCATCGTGAGCAGGGTGCCGATCATCGTCCAACCGCGCTTGGTCGGCAGAATGTAGATGCGCGAGTGGCGCAGAACGACCGCTTCCTGGTCGGCCGGCGATGTACGAAATGTGCGTTGCCACAAACGAGCGCCAAGCGCCGACCAGCGTCCGGGAGTCGGAGTCGCGGTCATCGACGCGCGTGAATTAACGGAATTGACCTAGGGAAGCGGAACGCTGCGCACGAGCGCATGCGCCTGGACTGCGCCCGCGCGGGCACCGCCTGCGAGCCGGTGCCCCGCCACCGCCGGAAACACCGCTTGCACATCTTCGGGAAGCACCATCGGCCGCCCGGCAAGCAGTGCCCAGGCACGCGCGGCCGCAAGCAGCATCAACCCTGCGCGTGGGCTCAAGCCGCGTCGCGCCGCGGTACCGGTCACCGTGCCAGTGCCGGTGTGTCCACGCGAGGCCGCGAGCAGTGCTTGCGCGTAATCGAGGAGCGCTGGGGAGACGTAAATCTCGGCCGCTTCGCGCTGCCACGCTGCCAAAGTTGCAGGGTCAGAGACCGCGGGCGTCTCGTGGATCCTCGCGCGGCGATCGCCGGTCGCCAAAAGCTCACGTTCTGCGGCGGGGCCGGGATAGCCGAGCTCGATCGCCATGAGGAACCGATCGAGTTGCGATTCGGGGAGTGGATACACGCCGATTTGTTCCACCGGATTTTGCGTCGCGATAACAAAGAAAGGATCGGGCAGCTTGCGCGTTTGGCCATCGATTGAAACTTGCCGCTCCTCCATGGCTTCGAGCAGCGCGCTTTGTGTTTTTGGCGGGGCGCGATTGATTTCGTCGGCAAGCACGACGGACGTGAAGATCGGACCGGCGTGATAGCGGAACGTTTGCGTGCGTTCGTCGTAAATCGAAACGCCCAAGACGTCCGCCGGCAGGAGATCGCTCGTGAACTGAATGCGCGAGTAGTTAAGTCCCAGCGTCGCGGCGAGTGCTTGCGCCAACGTCGACTTGCCGACCCCGGGAATGTCTTCGATCAGCAAGTGACCGCGGGCGAGCAGGCACGCCAGCGCAAGCTGCAACGTTTCATCCTTACCCATGACGAATCGCGCGAGTTGCTGCAATACTGCGGCGAGCCGCGGAGCGGCCGGAATGTTGACTTCCGATGCGGGGCGCAACGTCATGGAGAGGGGTCCGTGCGAGAAGTTTGTCGCTTTATGGCGGCTCTAGACTCTAGCAGCGCGCGGGCTGCTGCGTCACGACCGATTAGCCCAGGTTACACTACGCCCGGCGGGAACTTTCGCGAGCGATGAGTGATCCCCAAGCGCACGAGGGCGCGCTCGGAAGCGTCCTCGTCTTAACCTAGATCGCACGTTCGGCGTTGAAACGACATTCATTCTTCTCTATGGGCGTGACAACCGCGTACCTGACTCATCCGTCGTGCTGGCTTCACGATATGGGCCGCCATCATCCGGAATGCCCGGAGCGATTGACGGCGATTGGCGACGCGCTGGTGACATCCGAGCTCGCTGCGCAATTGCAGCATCACACGGCGCGCGCGGCGACTCGCGCGGAAATCGCGCGGGTCCACGGCGCGCGCTTTATCGACTCGATCGAGGCCTCGAGTCCAGAGACGGGGTTGCGCTTCCTGGATCCGGATACCGCGCTCAATCCACATTCGCTTGACGCCGCTCTCCATGCGGCGGGCGCCGTTGTGCAAGCCGTTGACCTCGTCTTGAGCGGCCAATGCCAGACCGCGTTTTGTGCCGTCCGGCCTCCTGGTCACCATGCGGAGCGACACAGAGCGATGGGCTTTTGCGTGTTTAACAACGTCGCGGTTGGAGCTGCGCATGCGCTGACGGCGCATGGCCTCGAACGAGTCGCCATTGTCGATTTCGACGTTCACCACGGGAACGGTACCGAGGATATTTTTTCCGGCGACCCTCGCGTTTTGATGGTGTCGATCTTTCAGCATCCGCTCTATCCATACTCCGGTTTGGACTCCCCCGCCGCGAACATGGTCAACGTTCCATTGTCCACAGGCAGCGGAAGCGATGCGTTCCGCAAGGTGGTCCGCGAACGTTGGCTGCCGGCACTGGACGCGCACCGACCGCAACTAGTATTCATCTCCGCCGGATTCGACGCGCACCGCGATGACCCGCTCGCCGGGCTCGAATTCGGGGAAGCTGACTACGCCTGGGTGACGCAGGAGCTCCGTGCCGTTGCCGAGCGCCACGCCCAAGGGCGCGTGGTGTCGACCTTGGAAGGCGGCTACGCTCTCTCCGCGCTGGCGCGCAGTGCTACGGAGCACGTGCGCGAGTTGATGGCGGATGGAGACCGTCTCGCACCGCGGCCAATCGCGGCCCCCGTGGCAACGGACGATCGAGGGAGAAGCGTTTAGGACATGAAACGACGCGATTTTTTGGGATCGTGCTCGGCCCTGGGCGGCGTTGCGATTACGGGATTGGGGTCCTTCTCCGACAGTTGGGCGAACACGCCGCCGCGGCTCTATGCGCGCACGCGGCTCGTTGATATTCACGGCAAGCCCTTTAAGAGCAGTCAACTCACGGCGGAGACCAATTACGTTTTTCACTATCCCTTCGCCGCGACTCCGTGTCTGCTGCTGAAGCTTCCCCGTCCGGTGACCGCCGCGGCGGCGCTGCAGCGCGAGGATGGCGCGTCGTACGCGTGGCAGGGTGGTGTCGGTGCGCAGCGGAACGTCGTCGCCTTCTCCGCGATCTGCGCGCACAAGCTCGCCTATCCGACTCGCGAAGTATCGTTTATCCGTTATCAGCGGGAACGATCGGCCACGTCCGGCGCGCAGGTGATTCACTGCTGTGCCGACCACAGCGTTTACGATCCGGCGCAAGGGGCCCGCGTGATGTCCGGTCCGGCACCGCAGCCGCTTGCTGCGATCTTGCTCGATTACGACGCGCAGGCTGATGATTTCTACGCGCTCGGGACCGTCGGCGCCGAGCAATTTGAACCCTTCTTCGATAAGTATCGGATGAAGCTGGCGCTTGAGTATGGCGATGCGAAAGCGCGGGCGTTGGTCGATGGCCGCACGGTCGTGCGCGAGCTCGCGCAATATTGCAAAACGACGATCCAGTGCTGACTGGTCAGAGTGCGAGGGTGCGCGCGGGTGGGGCAACGCGCGGCATGACCATCGGCTACAATCGGACACGATAGGCCGGCGTGCGTCGGCGAGCTTTCGCCATGACGGAATTACCTCCGCGCTCGATTGAGAGCCCCCTCGACGCCGCTATCGCCGTAACCAATCTGCGCAAGCATTACGGCGCGATCGAGGCGGTGAAGGGCATCTCCTTCGCTGTGCGCCGCGGCACGACGACTGCGTTGCTGGGTGGTAACGGCGCGGGGAAGACCACCACCTTGTCGATGCTGCTGGGGGTGCTGACACCGACGGCGGGTGCGATCACGGTACTCGGCACCGACATGTTGCGGCGCCGCTATCGCGTACTGCCGCGAATGAACTTTACGTCACCGTATGTCGATCTGCCCAAGCGATTGACTGTTCGCGAGAACTTGCGCGTATTCGCGGACTTGTATGGAATTCGCGAGCCCAAGGTCCGCATCGTCGAGATCGCACAGCAGTTCGATCTGACCGACATCCTCGATCGGCCGTACGGCAATCTATCGGCCGGCCAGCGCACCCGCGTGTCGCTCGCCAAGGCGCTGCTCAACCGCCCGGATGTCTTGTTGCTGGACGAGCCGACAGCGTCGCTCGATCCGGACATCGGTGACCGCATGCGGACGTACCTCGAGCGGTACCAGCGCGAGAGTCATTGCACGATGCTGCTCGCGTCGCACAACATGGCCGAAGTCGAGCGCATGTGCGATGACGTAATCATGCTGCGCGCAGGCGTCGTTGTCGATCAGGGATCGCCCGCGCAACTGCTCGAGCGCTATGGGCGCGAGAATATGGACGAGGTGTTTTTGGATATCGCGCGCGGGCGACAAAACGAGCACGAAGTCGGCGCTGGTGCCGACGAGATCACCGCTTAAGGTCCGATGGCGCCTGCGCACGCTGCCTACACGCCAGCGAGCTTTTATCCGCAAACGGGATTTCTTGCGTCGGCGCGCCGTGTGCGCGCGCTTGTCCTCCGGCACGCATACCTCTTGCTCAAGTCGTGGCCGCGCCTGGTGTCGATCGCGTACTACCCTACGGTCACGATGGTCCTTTGGGCGTTTTTGACGCTCTACCTTGCGCCCACCAACAACTTCTTGAAGGACGCCCCGGGATTCTTCATCGGCGCCGTGTTGCTATGGGACGTGCTCTTTCGCGGGCAGCTCGGCGTCTCGTTGACGTTCATCGAAGAGCTCTATTCGCGCAATCTCGGCAATCTTTTCGTGAGCCCCTTGCGGCTACGCGAGTTCATCGCGGGTCAAATCACATTGAGCATCTTGCGCACCGCGATCGGTGTCGGCGGTGCCTGCGTCTTCGCGTGGCTTCTATTTCGCTATTCGATATTTTCTCTAGGGTTCCCGCTGATTGCCTTCTTCACAATGCTGCTTGCGTTCGGATGGGCAATCGGCCTCGCGGTCTCCGGAATGATCCTACGTTGGGGGCTGGGCGCGGAAGAGCTTGCCTGGGCCGGGATCTTCCTCGTCGCTCCGGTATCCGGCGTCTACTATCCAATCAGCGTCCTGCCCGAGTGGCTGCAGCTGATCGCATATGCATTGCCCGCCGCCCACGTCTTCGAAGGCATGCGCGCCGTGCTCCTCGACGGCACGTTTCGATGGGACTATCTTTGGAATGCGCTGGCGCTCAACATCGTCTACCTGGCGCTCGGTGTCGTCGTCTTCCGCATGGCGATTCGCTATGCGCGCAATCACGGCATGCTGTTGCAGATGGGCGAGTAGCGCCTGCGTGTCGCGCGCTTCACGCGCACGCCAAGATCATTCGATCAACAGCGCCGCGACAACTCGGCGGTCCTCGGCGATCAAGATATTGAACGTACGACACGCCGCCCGCGTGTCCATGATGTCCACACCAATCCCCGCTTCGGCAAGGCAGCCCGTCAAACGCGGATCCGGAAAGCGTTGCCCGACGCCGGTGCCTAGGAGAACCACTTCCGGCGCGTGTTCCAGCAGGCCTGCGAAATCGGTGGACGTAAGCGCAGCGAAACCGGCGGGCGCCCAACCAGGCACGACGGCGTCGGGAGTCAACACGACATTCTCGCGGTATTCGCGCTCGCCGACGCGGATCCAACCTGGCCCCAAAGCTGCGACGAGCGTCGCGGTCAGCACCTGTCGATGTAGCTTCATACATGCCGGCAACGTGAATCGCTACGGCCGTTCGTCGTTCAGCTCGCCTAAAAGCCCATGTTGCATTGCGGTAACTCCTGGTTTTCGTTAGGATTATAGCCAAGTCGTAGACACCTCTACTTCTTCCGTCGCTCGGACGGCTCCGGGCGCTTACGAAAGAATGCTCCGCATGGCCTCCCCCGTGGCAACGCAGTTCGCGCGCATCGAGCGTCTCCCTCCGTACGTCTTTTCGATCACCGCGGAGCTCAAGATGGCGGCCCGCCGGCGCGGCGAGGACATCATCGACTTCGGGATGGGCAATCCGGATGGCGCGACGCCGGCGCACATCGTCGCCAAGCTCGTCGAAACCGTGCAGCGCAACGACACCCATGGCTACTCGGTATCCAAGGGCATCCCGCGCTTGCGCCGCGCTATTTGCCACTGGTATCGCAACCGCTGGGGTATCGAGTTCGATCCGGAAACCGAAGCAATCGTGACGATTGGATCGAAGGAAGGCATCGCGCATCTCGCGTTGGCAACGTTGGGACGCGGCGATACCGTGCTCGTGCCGAATCCGAGCTATCCCATTCACATCTATGGGCCGGTCATCGCGGGCGCAGACATCCGGCAGGTCCAGCTGACGCCGGACGTCGATTTCTTTGCCGAGCTCGAGCAGGCGATCAAGTTAAGCCTACCCAAGCCGAAGATGCTGATTCTCAACTTTCCTGCGAATCCGACGGCGCAGTGCGTGGAGCTGCCTTTCTTCGAAAAGATCATTGCGCTGGCGAAGGAGCACGGCATCTACGTCGTCCACGACTTGGCCTACGCAGACATCTGCTTTGACGGCTGGCGGGCACCGTCGATCATGCAAGTCGCGGGCGCGCGCGATGTGGCAGTCGAATTTTTCACGATGTCGAAGAGCTACAACATGGCGGGCTGGCGCATCGGATTCATGGTCGGCAATCGCGATCTCGTCAATGCGCTGTCTCGGATCAAGGGCTACCATGACTACGGCACGTTCACGCCGATTCAGGTCGCGGCGATTGCCGCGCTCGAGGGTCCGCAGGAGTGTGTCGCCGGGATCACCGCCAAGTACCAAAAACGCCGCGACGTGCTGGTTCGCGGACTGCACGAGTCCGGCTGGGCCGTTGCCAACTCGAAAGCGACGATGTACGTCTGGGCCAGGATTCCCGCGCCTTATCGTCAATTGGGCTCGCTCGAATTTACGAAAAAGCTCCTCGCCGACGCCAAGGTCTCGGTTTCACCGGGAGTGGGATTTGGGGAGTTCGGGGACGGCCACGTGCGCTTCGCCTTGATCGAGAATGAGGCGCGGACGCGGCAGGCAGTGCGCGGGATCAAGCAGATGTTTCGCGACGACGCGCTGCGGTGACTTCGATGAAGCCGTTGCACGTCGGCCTCCTTGGATTCGGCACCGTCGGCAAGGGCACGTGGGATGTTCTCCGGCGCAACGAGGAGGAGATCACGCGCCGCGCAGGGCGCCCGATTCGCATCAACTGGATTGCGACGCGGACGCTAGACCGGGCAGGCGTCGCGGCCTGTGACTCCGCAGGAATCAGCATCACCGACGATGCCGCCGCAGTCGTGGCTCATCCCGACGTCGACATCGTGTGCGAGTTAGTGGGCGGGATCGAGCCTGCCCGCGCACTCGTGCTCGACGCTATCGCGCACGGCAAGCATGTAGTGACCGCCAATAAAGCGCTCCTCGCCCATCACGGTAACGAGATTTTCGCGGCTGCGCATGCGCAGGGCGTCATGGTCGCCTTTGAGGCGGCGGTTGCCGGCGGTATCCCGATCATCAAGGCGTTGCGCGAAGGACTGACCGCCAATCGCATCAACTGGATTGCCGGCATCATCAATGGCACGTCGAATTTTATTTTGTCCGAAATGCGCGCGACCGGCGCATCGTTTGCGACAGCCCTCAAGGAGGCGCAGCGGCGCGGTTACGCAGAAGCCGATCCTGCTTTCGATGTCGACGGGATCGATGCCGCCCACAAGTTCACGATTATGTCCGCCATCGCCTTTGGCGTTCCGATGCAGTTCGACAAGGCCTACGCGGAGGGGATCAGCACGCTCACGCGTGAGGACATTCGCTACGCAGAGGAGCTTGGCTACCGAATCAAGCTGCTTGGGATTACGCGCCGGGCAGCCAATGGCATCGAGTTGCGCGTGCATCCGACGCTGATCCCGACCAAGCGGTTGCTCGCCAACGTGGAAGGCGCGATGAACGCGGTTCTCGTGATGGCCGACGCCGTCGGTCCCACTTTGTATTACGGAGCGGGGGCGGGCGCCGAGCCGACGGCGAGCGCGGTGATCGCGGATCTCGTCGATGTCACGCGCATGCATACCGCAGATCCCGGGCATCGCGTTCCCCATCTTGCGTTTCAGCCCGATCAATTGACCGATGCGCCGATTCTGCCGATCGGCGAGGTGGTGACGAGCTACTACCTCCGCATGCGCGTGGAGGATAAGCCTGGCGTGCTCGCCGACATCACGCGCATTCTTGCCGATCGCGACATCTCCATCGACGCGATGATTCAAAAGGAGCCGCCGGAGGGTGAAGAGCAGACCGACATCATTCTGCTGACGCACCGTACGGCGGAAAAGAGCGTCGTCGATGCGATCTCCAGAATCGAAGCGTTGCCGACCGTACGTGGGAAGATTGTCAGGCTTCGGCTGGAGGACTTAAGTTGACTGCGCGAGTCATGCCGGTGGGATGTTCATGCGCTACGTAAGCACGCGCAGCTCGGGTGAGGGCCAAGGGCAACCGTTTAGCGCCATACTTCTCGAAGGCTTGGCTGCCGACGGCGGTCTTTTCGTTCCGGAGCGGTATCCGCGCTACACGCCGGCGGAATTGGCGGCGTTGCGACCGCTTGGATACGCCGATCTTGCGTTTTCCGTGCTGTCATCGTTCATCGACGACATACCGTCCATTGATTTGCGGCGAATCATCGCTGACACGTACACCCGCGAAACGTTCGGATCGGACGACATTACGCCGGTGACCCGGCTCGAGAACGGACTTTACTTGTTGCGCACGGCGAACGGTCCGACTCTGTCGTTCAAAGATATCGCGTTGCAGCTCGTGGGCAACCTGTTCGAGTACGTACTCGTACGCGATGGGCGCTCGCTCAACGTTCTGGGCGCGACCTCCGGCGATACCGGCAGCTCGGCCGAGCACGCGCTGCGCGGCAAGCGCGGAATCAACGTGTTTATGCTTTCGCCGAAAGGCCGAATGACGCCGTTTCAGGCGGCGCAGATGTTCGCGCTCTCTGATCCCAACATCTGCAATGTGGAGATCGACGGAACCTTCGACGCTTGTCAGGATATCGTGAAGGCGATCGCCGGCGATGCTGCGTTCAAGGCAAGGTTCAAGATCGGAGCCGTCAATTCGATCAATTGGGCGCGCGTCGCCGCCCAAGTGGTTTACTATTTCAAGGGCTACTTCGCCGCGACCGCGGATGACACGCAACGCGTCGATTTCGCGGTGCCATCGGGCAATTTCGGGAACATCCTGGCCGGTCACGTCGCGCGCGAAATGGGTCTGCCGATCCGCCGCTTGATTCTCGCGACCAACGAAAACGATGTCCTCGACGAATTTTTCCGTATCGGTCGCTACCGCCCACGGCCCGCTTCCGAAACCTTTGCGACGTCGAGTCCGTCGATGGACATAACCAGGGCGTCGAACTTCGAGCGCTTTGTTCACGATCTAGCTGACCGCAACGGCGATGTCGTCCGGCGGTTGTGGCAGGAGCTCGGGGATCGGGGCGCCGTCGAGCTACGGAGCACTCCGCTTTGGGAACGAGTTGAGCGAAGTGGCATAGTTTCGGGCAAGAGCACGCATGCCGACCGGCTTGCAACGATACGAAGTGTGGCGCAGCGCTTCGGTGTCGTCGTCGATCCGCATACGGCCGACGGTCTCAAGGTCGGCGGTGACTACCGGGACGACGCCACGCCTCTGATCTGCATTGAAACGGCATTGCCGGTCAAATTCGCTGCCACGATTCGTGCAGCACTTGGGCGTGCGCCCGACATTCCTTCCGCGTTCGCGGACCTCGAGTTGCGACCGCAACGGAAAACCGAGATGCCGGCAGACTCGCAACGCGTGAAGGCGTTCATCGCTCACCATGCGCGTGACGCAACGACCGCGGAAGTGTCGCACTAGGGATTTCATGCGTTACGCACTGACATCATTAGCCCGTAATCTTCTGGCGGGCTTGCGTCTCGCGTGCTTCCTGCCGATACGACGCCTCGAATTCCGGATCGATCTCGCGCAGCTCATGCTGCTCTTCGTCGTGTCCGCTGCGATCGACATATTTACCGATTGGTCGCGAACCGGACCCGAGCGCGCATTCTCCGCGTGGGGAGCCGGCACCGAGTTCTTTGCCGGTGCCGTTTTGCTCTTTCTCGCGGCGTTGCTTGCGTTGTTGTTCCGGCAGCGTGATCTGACGATGGCGATTCCGGCGGTCGTGTTGGCTTCATTGCCCATCATGCAGCTGCTGCACGGGCTACATAACATAAGCGCCGGCCTGACGGCGTCATGGCCTGGATTGGCATACGCGCTCGATAGCCTACTGATCGTGTGGTTGATTGGCATCCTCGTGCGCAGTGTCTACGTCGTGTTGGCGCCGTCGGCGCGCAACGCCGGCCTGCGCGCGATCGGTGGCGGCCTTCTCCTTTCGACACCGATCTGGTTCTCGACCAGCATCGCGCCGAACCATCCGTGGTGGATCGACGCGGACGTGCCGGCCGCTAACGGACTCTCCGCCGGCTCGGAGACTGTTCTCGCCGCGCAGAGTTTCCTGCTCGAGAATGCGCTGGAAAGCCTGGAGCCCGAGCGCGGAGGTCAGGCGGATTTGTACTTTGTGGGTTTTGCGCCGTATGGCCGGCAGGACGTGTTCCGCAAGGATGTCGAGGCCGCCCAAAAGGTCATGGACGAGCGCTGGGGAACCGCGGGACGGTCAATCACGCTCATCAACAATCCGCAAACGTTGCTCACCACTCCCTTCGCGACGGTGACCAATTTGCGCGAAGCGATGAACGAGATCGGAGCGGCGATCGACGTCGCCGAAGACGTCGTGATGCTGTACGTCGCGAGTCATGGTAGTCGCGATCACAAGCTATCGACTGACTTGCCGCCGCTGTCGCTGGTCGAGCTCTCGCCGACGGGCTTAAAGCAGATCCTGGACGGCGCCCAGATCAAGTGGCGCATCGTTGTTGTTTCGGCGTGTTTCTCTGGCGGCTATATCGCAGCGTTGAAGGACGATTACACGATGATTGTCACGGCGTCACAGGCTGACCGCATTTCGTTTGGTTGCGGCGACCGCAGCGATGCCACATTCTTCGGCGAAGCCTTCTTCCAGCGCGGGCTCGCGAGCGTTGATACGTTTCAGGCGGCCTTCGAGCTTGCGCAAGTGCGCGTGGCCGAGCGCGAGCGCGATGCCGGGTATTCACCATCGTCGAATCCACAGATTTTCATCGGCGATGCCATGGCCGAGAAGCTACGCTCGCTGCGGTATAGGCGTGGGGTCGGCGGCGCCACCGCGGAAGTCCGTCCTGGGCTGCGCTAGGCGGCTACTGATGGCTGCGTCCGTCGGCGTCCATAACCTCGAGCATGCGTACGGTGCGCACCGCATCGTGCGCGGGATGAGCTTTACGTTGGCAGCCGGTCGTATCGGTTGTCTTCTCGGGCCTTCCGGTTGCGGAAAAACTACGGTACTGCGTTGCCTCGCCGGTTTCGAGCCTGTCCTCGGCGGTGAAATTACTCTGTCGGGGCGGACAGTGTCGAAACTGGGCTTGCAGATAGCGCCGGAAAAACGCGGCATCGGCATGGTGTTTCAGGACTACGCGCTGTTTCCGCATCTGTCGGTGGCGAAAAACGTTGCATTTGGCTTGTCGCGAATGCCTAGCGATCAAGCTGACGCTCGGACCGCCGCGATGCTCGAGCTCGTGGGACTCGCGCCTGTGCACGATGCGTATCCGCACGAGCTCTCCGGCGGCCAACAGCAACGCGTCGCGCTTGCGCGGGCACTGGCTCCCGCGCCTGATCTCTTGCTGTTGGATGAGCCATTTTCCAACCTCGACATCGATCTGCGTGAGAGGCTCTCGCTTGAAGTCCGCGCCATCTTGAAGCACGCCGGAACGACGGTAATTCTCGTGACGCACGACCAGCACGAGGCGTTTGCTCTTGCCGATGAAATCGGGATCATCAAAGACGGCGCGATCGAGCAGTGGGATAGCGCTTACAACCTCTATCATCGCCCGCGCACACGCTTCGTCGCGGACTTCGTGGGGCAGGGCGTGTTCCTGCGGGGAGTCACCGAACGCGGCGGGCGCATGGTCACCGAATTGGGCGAGCTCGCGGGCGAATGGCCGGTACCCGTGGCCGAGGGCCGGCAGGTGGATTTGCTGTTGCGCCCTGACGATATCTTGCACGACGACGCAAGCCCGTGGCAGGCCGAAGTTGCGGCGAAGGCGTTCCGCGGCGCCGAGTTTTTGTACACGCTGGAGCTCGAGTCCGGCACGCGCGTTCTCTCGCTTGTCCCTTCCCACCACAATCACGCGATCGGCGAGAAAATTGGCATTCGGCTCGCGATCGACCATGTCATCGCCTTTCCGGCCGAAACTGTCGTCGGCGCAGGGTAAGCCGTTTGCCGACTACGGGTCGACGCTCGCTTTGCGCACCGGCATCTTGACTGCGTTCGCGTTGCTACTCCACTTCGCGGTCACGAAGATCGAGTTGAGGCTTCTGGTTTAGCGACCCAGGACCGCGGAAACCAAGCGATATAGCAGCGTTTGACCGGTCTCATCGCCCGACGGTATAATCAACGGCTCTGACGCGGGGTGGAGCAGTCTGGCAGCTCGTCGGGCTCATAACCCGAAGGTCACAGGTTCAAATCCTGTCCCCGCAACCAATAAATCAAGGAGTTACGCGCGATCTGCCCGTAACTTCTTTCATTTCCGGAAGCCGTGTAAGCGCTTT
>Ga0136617_10003435_pt1 | contig 14159 bp, 15 predicted proteins | sample AntDrymUQ3222106_2_FD_129672 | JGI IMG/M metagenome (GOLD analysis project Ga0136617, IMG submission 129672) | Polar desert sand microbial communities from Dry Valleys, Antarctica - metaG UQ322 (21.06) | ecosystem: Environmental > Terrestrial > Soil > Desert | place: Antarctica: Dry Valley... | reverse complement strand
GTTGACATAATGCACATTATCGGCGCAAGCCAGTTGAGCGTGCGTCTCGGGGTTTCACGCAACCGGGCGGTCAAGTATCGATCCCATCGTCAGGCTCGCCGAGATAGCGACTTGAGGGACCCAGCCAGGGCAGGTCGCAGGTAACTTTCGTGGCAGGGCAAGCGTCCATGCGGTTGAACGCACGGCCAAACAGCTAGCTGACATATCAACTGCCCCCGACCCGGTACACGCCCCTCTATTTCCTGTTATGCCAATTGACACAACCGCGCGACTGGTCCTACCATCTCCGGGTGGATGAGGTCAGACGGCGGGGGCGGCCGCGTCGGGATCCTGAGGTCTTGGCGCGCTGGACGCCACCGCAGGGGTGGTCGCGTTTGGTCGCGTGGTTGTCGCCTGAGGAGAAGAAGGCGCTGAAACGGGTGGCCGTCGAGACAGATGTATCGGTTGCAGACCTGATCCGCGCCTTAGCCAGCGGGCTGGCACGCGGGGACGTCACGCATGAGGCACTGACCGGGTATGTCTTGAGAGGAAAGCTGGCCATGGAGAAGATTCCCACGCTGTTCGAGCGCGATGCGCGCTTCCACGTGGTCGACACGCCACGCGCCGATTGCGCGTGGGTCTTCGATGGGGCGGGTGTGGGTACCGAGAAGCTCGATGGCACCAACACTCGTCTGACTGTGCGTGCCGGCCAGATCGTGCGGGTGGAGAAGCGCCGCAACCCGAGCAAGGTACAGAAGCAGCAGGGAATCGTGGATGGTTGGTACGTCGATGCCGACGAGTTCTCTGCGGAGGACAAGTGGATCTTCGCGGCGACCCGAAACACCGACGTGTCCGCCTGGCCAGACGGCGAACACTCTTGTGAGGCGCTGGGGCCGCGCATCCAGGGCAACCCCTTGGAGCTGGAAGAGCACGTGTGCGTCGCGTTCAATCTTCGCGCGCCGGCATATCCACAAGTGCCGCGTGGCTACACCGAGCTACGCGAATTCCTGGCCGATCTGGAGAGTCAGTTCGCTCCAGGGCACCTCGCAGAGGGGATCGTCTTTCACCACCAGGACGGACGTCGCGCCAAGATCAAGCGCAAGGATTTTCCTCGAAGCTCCTGATACATCCTTCGTCCCGCGCGCCCGGGAGCGGGGCTAGGGATCAGGCTGGCTGGGGCGAGAGTGACATAACTCTCGGCCAGGGTCACGGCTTGAGGACGACCTTGATCGTACTGTCGGGCTCATCCGCAGCCTGATGCCCTCAGGAAATAGATGCCCCGCATGTCGGGTTGACCACATCGATCTTGCTTCCGAGCGATGGAGGCATGCCGACATGGATTCCGACCCGTCTCGCTCCTCCGTCTGGTGTCGATGCGATCGTGGTGGGAGGAGGACCGGCCGGGCTGTCGGCTGCGCTCTACCTCGCGCGCTACAACCGCGACGTCCTCGTGTTCGACCTCGGGTACGGCCGATCCGCGCATCGCCAGCGCAACCACAACTACCTCGGGTTCCCGACTGGCGTGCCGACGACGGAGTTGGGGTGCCAGTAAGAAACGTGTCAGCAGACTCAAACGGGGTGGAGCTGGTTGGTTGGGGACTGTTCAGCTGACTGAGGCCCTGACGGTGGTGATGGGTCCGTTGCTACCAACATCCGGAGACTCCATTGGCAGCACCCGGGACATGTCCGGTTGGTGTTGGGCTTGCGGCGCCCCTACTCGCTGTCGGCGGTGTGGAGCTGGTACGGCTTGTCCTGCGCTGATGGATCGCTTTCCGTCGAGGTCGGGTCGCGGCGGGGCATCAGCGCGAGCGCGGCCGTCAGCAGTATGGCCGAGGCCAGCGGGATTCACCGTGCGCCGATCATGTCCAGCACGATGCCGCCCAGTGCCCCGCCGACACCGGTGCCCAGGTAGAGCGCGGAGATGTTCAGCGCAAGGACCGTCATGGCCGCCTGGGTGCGGTGGCCAGCAGGACACCTTGCAGCGGCGGGTTCAGCGCCCAGGCGAACACCGACCACACCGCGATGACTACGGCAAGTGGCCAGGCGTTCCGCTGGCCAGCCGCGGCCAGTGCGGCCACCGCCGTCAACGCCACCGCATGCCCGGTGACGACAACGAACAGCGCTCGGCGTGGGCCGAAACCGTCGGTGCTGCGCTCGCCCAGCCATGCGCCGCCGACGCCGGTGACCGCGCACCGGAGTTGCTCTGAGGGCGCGTCTGCTAGGTCGGCTGCGTCATCGGCCGAGGAGTGCGCCGCCGTTGACTTGCAAGATCTGGCCGGTGGTGTAGGAGGCTTCCGGGGAGGCGAGGTATTCGACGGCGGCGGCGATGTCATCGGGGTGGCCGGCGCGCCCTACGAGGGTGGCGTCGACCAAGCGCTGGCGGCGTTGGCTCGTCATAGAGTCGCCGAAGAACTCGGTGTGGTCGATGAAACCAGGTGCGACGACATTGACAGTGATCCCATCGGGGCCCAGCTCGCTGGCCAGCGTGTAGCTCCAGCCGTGCAGCGCAGCCTTGGCGGCGGCGTAGCTGCCGCCTCCACCGCGGAGCGCGGCGATGGAGGACACGGTGATGACGCGGCCGCCGGGCCGCCGCAGCCGCGGCGTCAGCGCGGTAGTGAGAAGCACTGCGGTCAGTACGTTGATCCGCAGCGTCTCCTCCCATGCCGCCGCGGCCTCCAGCAGGGACGCCCCGTCCGATGGCCCGGCGCCGCCAGCGGCGTTGACCAGCACGTCTAGCGCAGCGTCTGCAGAGAGGGAGTCGTCGACGAGGGACTGCACCTGTTCCGGCTGGGTCAGATCGACGGCCGCGACCTGCACCGTGCCGGACGCACCGGTAGCAGCAATCTGGTCGGCGGCATCGCGCAGCACCTGCTCGCGCCGCCCGAGGATGAGCACATCGGCTCCAAGCACGGCAAAGCGACATGCGATCGCGCGACCGATGCCGGTCCCACCCCCACCAACCACCACCGTTCTTGGCAAGTCGACCTCCAGTCGATACCTGAGCAGTAAGAAGACTACCTCACCGGTAAGGTGACTGCATGATGAGGTCCGATGACGATCAGTTGGACGCGATCGACCGCATCCAACGGGCCTGGCAGGCCCAACGCCCCGACGTCGACGTCAGCTCCATCGGGGTGCTGAGCCGAGCTACCCGCATCGCGCGGTACCTGGAGCGGACCCGGCAGCAGGCACTGGCTGAGCTCGGCACAGATGCGATGACCCTGGATGTTCTGGCCACCCTGCGCCGCTCGGGTCTCCCATTTCGCCTGACCGCCGGCCAACTGCGGAGCTCGGCGCTGATCACCTCCGGTGCCGTCACGAAACGCGTGGACAAGCTCGAAGCTGCCGGTCTCGTCCGCCGCGACAACGGTGGACCGGACAAGCGCGTCGTCTTCGTCGAGCTCACCGATGCGGGCCGTGCCCTCGCGGACGACACCTTGGCCCGGCTGATGGAACGCGAAGCGCCTCTGCTGACCCCCCTGACTCCAACCCAGCGCGACGAACTCGAGACTTTGCTCCATCGATGGCTGCTCTGGCTGGAGCAGCACCATCCCGACTAGCTCGACGGATCCCTCACTGCGTCTACAAGTCGGAAGTCAGATCGGCTATGTCCCAGGTTCTCGCGTCCAGCGCAACTCCCTTACCCGCCCGAATTCAAGGCCGACTGACAGGCACCGACTGCGGACTAGGGTTCAACGTGTGCTGGCGTATGCCTTTCTCGATGCGCCGCTCCCCCTGGCGTTCGCCCACAGAGGTGGTGCCGAGCACGGGATCGAGAACACGATGTCGACCTTCGCTGCTGCGGTCGACCTCGGCTACCGCTACATCGAGACCGACGTCCACGCGACCTCCGATGGGGTGCTGGTCGCCTTTCACGATCGCACGCTGCACCGGGTGACCGGCGTCAAGGGCCGCATCGAACACCTGACCTGGAAGCAGCTGCAGGGCGTCAAGGTAGGTGATGACGAGCGGGTGCCGCTTCTCATTGACCTGCTCGGCGCCTGGCCCGACATCCGCGTCAACATCGACGCAAAGACCGATCAGGCGGTACGCCCGCTGATCGAGGCCATCGCCCACACCAATGCCCTCGATCGCATCTGCGTCGGTTCGTTCTCCGACCGCCGGGTGGGCCAGATACGGGCCGCACTGGGTCCTCGGCTGTGCACCTCGCTGGCGCCGCGGGAGTCCCTGCGGCTGAGGGTGGCCTCGCTGCGAAACCATCACGGTGACGACGGTGGCACGCCCGGAGTCCCCTGCGCCCAACTGCCGTACAACTTGGGTCCGCTGCCGGTGACCGATGGCCGACTCGTCGCCAAGGCCCACGAGCTCGGCATGCAGGTACATGTCTGGACCATCGACGATCCGGCCGACATGGAGCGCCTGCTCGACATGGGCGTCGACGGCATCATGACCGACCAGCCCACCGCGCTGCGTGATCTACTGATCCGTCGTGGGAGCTGGCATGGCTGAGATCGCCGACCGCCGGCGGGAGCAGCGCGGCTGGTACATCTATGACTGGGCGGCCTCCGCCTTCTCCACCACAGTGGTCGCCGTCTTCCTCGGGCCTTATCTCACCGACATCACCGAGAACGCAGCGGACGCTGGTGGCTTCGTGCATCCGCTGGGCATCCCGGTGCGCGACGGCTCCTTCTTCCCGTACGCGGTGTCCCTTTCGGTCATTCTCACCGTGGTGGTGCTGCCGATAGTTGGCGCTATCGCCGACCGCAGCCAGCGCAAGAAGGAGCTCCTGGGCATCTGCGCCTACATCGGTGCCGGCGCCACGATGGCGATGTACTTCGTCCAAGGCGAGGCGTACCTGCTCGGCGGCGGACTGTTCGTGATCGCCAACATCGCCCTGGGCGCATCCGTCGTGGTCTACAACGCCTTTCTGACGGAGATTGCGACAGCCGACGAGCGCGATGGTGTTTCGGCCCGCGGCTGGGCGATGGGTTACCTCGGTGGCGGGCTGCTGCTGGCCGCCAACCTGGTGCTCTTCACAGCGCATGACGCCCTCGGCGTCAGTGAAGGGCACGCGGTACGCATCAGCCTGCTCTCGGCCGGTGTGTGGTGGGCACTCTGGACGATCGTGCCACTCCGGCTGCTTCGACGGCACCGTCCGGAGTGGACACCCGACCCTGAGACATCGATCGTCAGAGCCGGGTTCAGCCAGTTGCGGCAGACGTTCACCGAGGCTCGCGCCTATCCCCTCACCCTGGGATTTCTCGTCGCCTACCTGATCTACAACGATGGCATCCAGACCGTCATCAGTCTGGCCTCGGTGTACGGCGACGAGCAGCTCAAGCTGGGGCAGAACACGCTCATCGTCGCCATCCTGATCGTGCAATTCGTCGCCTTTGTCGGCGCTTTGGTGTTGGGCCGATTGGCGCGCAGGTACGGCGCGCGCAACGTCGTGCTTGCGAGCCTCGCCGTGTGGACGTTTGCCGTCGCGCTGAGCATGCTGCTCCCTGCCCGCAGTCCGCTGTGGTTCTACACGCTAGCCATCGTCATCGGCTTCGTGCTCGGCGGCAGCCAGGCGCTGTCGCGCTCGATGTTCAGCCAGTTGATTCCGGTGGGCAAGGAGGCGGAGTACTTCAGCCTGTACGAGATCAGCGAGCGCGGCACGAGTTGGCTGGGACCACTGCTGTTCGGCCTGGTCTATCAGCTCACCGGGAGCTACCGGTCGGCCATCGCCTCGCTCGTCGTATTCTTCCTCGTCGGCGGGGCGCTGCTGGCGCGAGTGGACATGCGACGGGCGATCGCCGCGGTGGGCAACGAGGTCCCGCAGCGGCTCTAGTCGAGTGAGCGGTCGAGCGCAGCGCGGCGGGAAGCCCCCCGGTGGTCCAGGGAAACCCACATCCCGGTATCGGTACGCGCGTTTCCCTGGATCACGGTGAGGTGGGATGCGGGACGAAGGGCTAGTCGCCGGAATCTCGTTCGGTGGTTCGGTGGGCTCCAGGACGTTGTGTGCTACAATCTGTAGTCAGTAGATCACAGAGGGCTACATCCAGAAGTCGTCCGCATCTCGTACGTACTGCTGGAACGAAGAGTTCGTTGGGTCGCTCAGGTGTTCGCGACGCCAGCACGGGGAATCCTCCGGGGTACTGGAGCGTTGGAACAGGCAACAAACCGACTTCTGAGGGGAGCACCGCAGATGGGTGAGCGCACGCTGCGCGGCAGCCGACTGGGTGCCGTCAGCTACGAAACTGACCGCAACACCGAGCTCGCACCTCGGCGGGACGCGGAGTACAAGTGCAGTAAGGGGCATCTGTTCACCGTGGCGTTCGCCGCCGACGCCGAGATGCCACATGTCTGGGAGTGCAAGGCAGACGGCACTCCGGCCCAACTCGTCGACGGCCTTGAGCCGGAGGCCAAGAAGACCAAGTCCCCCCGCACGCATTGGGACATGCTGCTCGAGCGGCGCAGTGTCGCTGATCTCGAAGAGGTGCTGGCTGAGCGCCTTGAGGTCCTGCGCGGAAAGCGTTCTCGCTCGGCCTGATCTATCTGGATAGCTCAGAAACGCCGCGCTGCGAAAGCAGCGCGGCGTTTCTGCTGCCTGACCCGCGCGTTACTGCTCGACTTCCCCTTCGATCACTCGCGGCTCGCCGGGCTTCGGGGCGGACGGCGGTTGCCGCTGATGTGGCCGGGCCGGCCCTCGGCGGGCGCGCACCCGCTGTGGTTCTGGCGCGATCCCGCTGCGTACGAAGAATTGATGCAGCAACGTGCCGATGACCATCCGCCGGATGGCTGCGCGGGTGGGGGGTAACAGGCAGAGCATGCCGGCGAAATCGCTCAAGAAACCGGGCGTGATCATGAGGGCGGCGCCGACGATGACCAACGCACCATCGGCGACCTCGCGGGTAGGCACCCGCTGTTCGTTGAGCGCCTCCTGAAATGCCCGCCAGGTCCGCCTGCCCTCGCGGCGCAGCAGCCACGAGCCGACGATCGCCGAAGCAAAAAGCAGTGCGACTGTCCACAGTGGCCCGATCAGGCTGCCCACCTGCAGGATGACCGCGAGCTCGGCGATCGGCAGCACGATGAACAGCGCGAACAGCAGCCATCTCCATCTCATCGCCTCACCCGACTTGGTAGTGCGCGGCGACGAACCCCCCTGAGGCGGCTCGTCAGGCCCCAGAAGGTGACTCTCCACAGCGCCTCGAACACATTGGCCCCGCTCATCTTGCTGTGTCCAAGCTCTCGCTCGGTGAACGTGATGGGCACTTCGACGACTGCGAAGCCGGCCAGCCAGGTCTGCCAGGCGAGATCGACCTGGAAGCAGTAACCCTGCGACAGGACGGCGTCGAGTGGCACAGTGTCGAGCACTTGATGGCGGTAAGCGCGGAAGCCGGCGGTCGAGTCCCGCAGCGGCAGTCGCAGCGCCAGGCGCGCGTAGGTGTTAGCGGCCCGGGAGAACAACAGCCGAGACCGGGGCCAGTTGCGGACCACTCCACCTCGCACCCACCGGCTGCCCAGCACCAGATCTGCTCCCTCAAGGGCAGCGAGCAACCTTGGTAGCTCTTCGGGCGCGTGTGAGCCGTCGGCGTCCATCTCGACGACAACGTCGAAACCGTGTTCGGCGGCCCATCGGAACCCAGCGATGTAGGCCCCGCCCAGGCCGCTCTTGGCGGTGCGGTGCAGGACGTGAACCTGCGGATCCCGTTCGGCGAGGCCGTCTGCGATGTCACCGGTGCCGTCTGGGCTGGCGTCGTCGACGATCAGCAGCTGCGCCGAAGGCACGGCTGACCGCAGGCGTGCGGTGATCTCGGCGATGTTCTTCGCCTCGTCGTACGTGGGGACGATGACGAGCACCGCGCCCAGGGGCGCTTCGGTGGCCCCCGTCTCGCTACGCTCGATACTCACTTGAGTGACCCTCGCCTCTTCCGATCTCGTCCGGCCTGCACAAATCGGGTGGACACTGTCACGAGTGCCGCCACGATGAGCAGCCACTCCGGCAGTGTCCCCACCCGAGTGGCGAGGGTACGTGTGTTCGACAGCGCAATCGACTCCACGAGCAGGTCCTTGGTGAAAACGCCTGACTGATCCACGACGTGCCCGTCGGCCCCGATCACGGCGCTGATTCCGCTGGTGGCAGACACCAGCACAGATCGGCCGTGCTCGACGGCACGTATCCGCCCCATGGCCAGCTGCTGCGCGCTCTCGGCGCTGCGGCCGAATGTTGCATTGTTTGTCTGCACGACGAGCACCTGTGCGCCGTGCGTCACGGTGTCGCGCACGATGCCGTCATAGGCCACTTCGAAACAGATCACGTCGCCCACTCGAGCCGGGCCGACGTCCAGCACCCCAGGACGGTCGCCGGAGTACATGTCTCGACCCACCAAGTCAACCTTGTCGGAGAAGCGTCGGCTGATCTGCCGGAGGGGGATGTACTCCCCGAAGGGAACCGGATGCCTCTTGACGTACCGCTCCCCCGGTCCGTTGTGTGGATCCCACACGACGGCGGCGTTGGTCACTTTGCGGCCCGGGCCGTCGAGGACGGCACCGACGAGGACCGGCACGCCGATCGCCCGCACTGCGGCATCGATCAGTGCTCGCGCCGACGGGTCGGTGAACGGGTCGATGTCGGAGGAGTTCTCCGGCCAGATCACCAGATCGGGTTGGCGCACCTTGCCGGCCCTGACCTGGTCGGACAGCTCGACGGTGGCGAAGGCGTGGTTGCGCAGGACAGCCTGGCGCTGGGCGTTGAAGTCCAGGCCGAGCCTCGGCACGTTGCCCTGGACGATGGCGATCCGGACGCTCCGCCCGGCCGGATCGGACACGGGTACGACGAAGCCCCCGGCGACCACGACGAAGCATGCTGCGGCCGCCACAGCGGCTGGAACGGTCCGGCGCGCAGCTGAGGCCGTCACGGCGTACGCCAGCAGGGCGCCGGCCAGAGCCACGGCGAAGCTCACCAGCGGTGCACCACCGAGACTTGCCAGCCGCAACAGCGGCGCGTCTGACTGGCTGAACGCGAGGCGTCCCCAGGGAAAGCCGCCGAAAGGAACTCGCGACCGTACTGCCTCCTGCGCGACCCAGAGGGCGGCGATCCACACCGGCCAGCCGGGCAGTCGCGCGACTGGACCAGCCAGCGCTCCGAAGACGACAACTGGCACGGTCTGGGAAAGGGCAAGCAGAATCCAGGGCAGGGCGCCGACGTATGTCCCGCTCCAATGCAGCAGCGGGAGGAAGAAGCCCACACCGAACGCGAGGCCGATGAGCGCCCCCACTGCCGGCCGTGATCGCCGCACCAACAACACCAGGCCGGCGAAGGCCAGTGGAGCTAGCGGCCAGACATCAAACGGAGGGAACGCGAGGACGAGTGCGGCGCCGGCCAGGAATGCGGCCAGCAGGCGCGCGACACTCGGCAAGCGGCCACGTCTCCTCTCGTTCTTCCGGTCCAACCTGGGGGGCTTCTCAGGCTAGTCGAGCGATCATCGAGCGAAGCGAGGAGGAAAGCCCCGGTGATCCAGGGAAACCTGCGTACCGCATTCGGTACGCGCGTTTCCCTGGATCACGGTGTCGTGCTCCGTGACCGTCGCCCCCAGGCGGTGCTGGCTGGGACGGGTGCCATAAACCCGCTTGAACGCGACGCTCAGCCCGAAGCCGCTCTCGTAGCCCACCTGTTGGGCGACCATCTCCACGGTGGCGTCTGTACGTTCGAGAAGATCGACCGCGAGGGAGAGCCGCCAGCCGGTCAGATAGCTCCTCGGTGGTTCGCCGACCAGCTCGGTGAAGCGGCGAGCCAACGTCGCCCGGGACACCCCGGCTTCCCTGGCCAGCGCCGCCACCGTCCACGGGAGCGCGGGCTCGTCATGCATCCGTCGCAGGGCCGAGCCCACAACGGGGTCGCCCAACGCCCGGTACCACGCCGGCGGATGGGCAACCGGGCGGGCGAACCATTCGCGCAGCGTGGAAAGGAGGAGCAGGTCCAACAGGCGATCCAAGACGGGCTGCTGGCCCGGATCCTCGAGTTCGATCTCGGCGACGGTGAGCGCCTTGACCGGACGCAGGGGACCCTCGTCGGGGACCACCAGCACCCTCGGTAGCGCGCGCAGCAGCCGCTCGGAGACCCGGCCGCGCACCTGATAACTGCCGGTCAGCAGCACGTTCGGGCCATCGAGGTTTTCTCCGCACGTGCGCACTCCAAGCGTCAGCTCCGGGCCGATCTGCGCGCCGCTCGCGGTCGTGCAGTCGTTCGGACCGTGCATCACGCACAGCGGGGGTGTCTGCGCCTCCGGGTCATCGGCGATCGCGAACGGACCAGCGCCCACCACAATCGCCACGTCCCCGCGGCCGAGCGCCGCCGGCTCGCTATCGTCCGGCACGACCCAGCCCTCCCCGCGCAGCATCGTGACAAGCGTCAGCGGCGTGCGATCTGCGAAGCGGACCGACCACGGTGATCCCGTGATGGTCCGGCCGAACAGGGCACCGTTGGCTCTGACCTGATGCAGGAGATGGGCAAGAGCGTCCATGGCCGTGAGTTTAGACGTCCAGACATCGAATTGAGCCGTGCGCCCATGGGCTGTCTCAGCAGGCAGTGCTTGGCTCGTCCGTGTTCACGGTCTCCGCGAACTCGAGCGACTCGCCACGTTCCACGGCATGGGCCGCAAACGCATCCTCGGCGGCAGCGACGTAGCGGAGGTTGCGCCCGGTGGCCTTGGCGATCTCCTCGACCGCCATGCCGAAGCTCAGTAGACGCGGACCGGTCAGCTCGTAGGTCTGCCCAACGTGGCCATCCCCTATGAGTAGTGCGACAGCAACCGCGGCGATGTCATCGGCATCGATGAACGGCTCCCGGCCGTCGCCAGCCGGCAAGACGACCTCGCCACTGAGCACCGCGTCCCGCAGGAAGGGGATCTCGCTGAAGTTCTGGGCGAACCAGCTCGGGCGCAGGATCGTCCAGTCCCCACCGGAGTCCCTCACGGCGCGTTCGCTGGCGGGAAGCTCGTCCTTCGCTGAATTCGCCGCGTCGCGAGCCGATAGCAGCACCAGCCGACTCGTCCCCCTGGCTACCGCCAGTTCGCTGAACTCACCAAGTGTCTGCGCGGCATCCGGTCCCTGCGAATCGACCAGATAGACCGCATCCGCCCCGTCCAGCGCCGGCGCCCAGGTGCCTTCGTCGTCCCAGTCGAAACGCGTGGACCCGTTTCGAGAAGCCGCTCGCACAGACACGCCACGAGGTTGAAGTTGCGAGGCGACGCGGCTGCCGATCTTGCCCTTACCGCCGAGAACCAGGATCGATGAGGTTGCCATGCGCCTCGCTGTCCGGATTCTGCGCCTGGGTCGCCGCGCACGAGCCGGCCGCGCTTCCGGGGTGCGGCGCGAGGAACTGGTCCGCCTCGACCTGGAGCAGCTGCAGCCGAACACCCCCGCCGCGCGCTACGGGCGTCGAAGAAGGCCAAGCTCAACGGGGTGCGCGGTAAGGGCCGGACCTCCCGCCACGTGTTCCTGTCCGCCGACGCCCGGCTAGCTGTCGCCGACTACCTGCAGCGCGAACGGCCGACCGACACCGGCCCTGAGTCGACCGCGCTGTTCCTTTCCGCCGCGAGCATCGGCTCCCGCCGCCCGGACGGACGGCTCTCACCCCGGTCGATCAACACCATCTGTGAGCAGATCGGCCGCTGGCACGACGCCGAACACCCCGATCCGGCGCGACACCTCTCACCCCTGCGGCCGCACGACCTACGCCACTCCTTCGCGTTCGCGCTGGCCGCCGAAACCGGCAACGACGCCTACGAACTGCAACGCCGCCTCGGCCACCAGTCCCAACGCTACATCGACCGCTACACCAACCCACCCGAGGACATCGCCGCCGGATACGTGGAAGGGCTCTAGCGTCGGGACGGGCGCCGCCCCAATTGCGACCAAGCGTCCGTGTCGGCGCTACATATACATCTGCTTGATGAGCCAGCTGACGATGGCTTGGGTGGCGCCGGTGAGGACGCCTCGGACACCGGCACTGAGCAGGGCGAGTTGCTCGGTACGGGTCAGGCGACCTTGGGCCCGGGCATTCCGGGCGCCACTCAGCCGGACTATCGGCCTGGTCAATGGCTCATGACGTTGGGGCTGAACGCTGTGCCCACTTCGGCATCCACACCTTCTCGTCGGGTGTGTCCAGTCGTCTGGAGCTGAGGTAGTCACGAAGGCTCCTGAGCGCGGGATGCGGGTTGTCGTCACGCCAGATCAGTGACATCGGGTAGACCGGTGTTGGGTCGCGCACCGGGATGCGCCGCAGGTCGTAGCTGTCCGGCCACAGGTACCGCGAGCGTTCGCCGACCAACGTCGTTAGTTCCGCGGAGTCGGCGATCTCGGCCATCAGCGCCTCGTTGCCGAAGACCGGCCCGACCAGGTCGATGGTGAGGCCGAAGGCGGCGGCGAGTTCGTCGTAGTAGCTGGCCCATTCGGTACCGGCGGCCATGCCCGGCATCCAGATGCGGTGTTCGGCGAGTTGTGCGGGCGTGACGGCGCGGGCGCTGGCGAGCGCATGGCGTGGCCCCACGAGGACCTCGTGGGGCTCGTCGATCACGCGGGCGGTCCTGATCGCGCCTGGCAGTTGGCGCGCGGGGACGGTGACGGCGTGGAAGGTGGCGTCGATCGCCGCCGCCTCGACGGCGGCGGTCGCGGCATGGACGTCGGCATCGAGGGTCACGACATCCAGCTCGATCCGCGGATGCATACGGTGGAAGTCCTGCAGCAGCACCGCCGGCGCGATCCGTCGACTGTGGACGTCGACGCGGAGCGCGCGCCGACCGGGGCGCACCGAAGCGTCGGCGCGCGCTTCCACCCGGAGCAGTTCCCGGGCGTGGGGCAGGAATGCCTGGCCGTCGATCGTGAGTTGGGCGCCGCGAGCCGTGCGGGTGAACAGCCGTACCTCCAAATCCTTCTCGAACGCGGCGATGCGCTTGGACACGGCCTGCTGGGTGATCGACAGCGCGGCCGCGGCGTCCTGGAACTGGCCGGCATCCGCGGCGGCGACGAAGGTACGGACGGCGTCGAGATCCACGGACCAAACCCTACACACAACCTTCGGTTGTGGCTCACCGCCGGTGCAGTTGTTTGGTCCGCCCTCTTCAGTCTTGCTTTGATCGCAGTGGTCAACGGCGAGTTGTTCGAAGCGGGAGGTGTGGGGCTTGGCGGCGAGACGATCCCTGGGTCGGCAGTTCGGATGGCTGTGGGCGGCGTACGCGGTAAGCGCCTATGGCACCGGGCTGGGGTTCGGTGCCCTGCCGCTGATCGCCGTGCTGGTGTTGGATGCCAGCCCCGCCCAGGTGTCCGCATTGTCCGCGGTGGGGCCGGCAGTGGGCGCACTGATCGCCTTGCCGCTCGGGCCGTGGGTGGAGTTTCACCGCAAGCGGCCGGTGATGATCGCGATGGACCTGGCCCGGTTCGCGGTCATGCTGACAATCCCCATCGCGTACGCCCTCGGCCGGCTCAGTTTCGTGCAGTTACTGGTCGTCTCGGCCGTGGTCGCCACCGCCAAAATCGCGTTCACCGCGGCCAGCGGCGCCTACCTCAAGGCCCTCGTCCGTCCGGATGACCTGCTCGTGGCCAACGCGCGGTTCGAGTCGACGACGTGGAGCTCCATCGCCGTCGGGCCGCCGCTGGGCGGGGCGGCGGTTGGACTGTTCGGGCCGGTCGCGACCATCGTGGCCGACGCGCTCAGCTACCTGCTCTCCGCGCTTGGCATCACCGCGATTCGCGGCCGCGAAGAACACCCGCAGCGCACCGACAAGCACCGGGTCCGGGCCGGCGAGCTGCTCGACGGCTGGCGGCACCTCCTGAGCCATCCCGGCCTGCGGGCGCTCTACCTCAACCAGCTGCTTGTCGGCGGACTAATCATGGCCACCGAGCCGTTGTTGGCCGTGCTGCTGCTCGGCGAGCTGGGCTTCCCACCCTGGCAGTACGGACTCGCCTTCGCCGCGCCCTGCGTCGGCGGACTCATCGGCTCACGCCTGGCCCCTCGTGTTGTGGCCCGGTACGGCCAACACCGCATCCTCCGCACCGTCGGCACACTGCGCGCAATCTGGCTGATCGGCCTCGCCTTCGTCCAGCCCGGAGTCGCCGGCCTCGCGACGGTGATCGCGGTCGAACTCGCGATCATCATCAGCATGAGCCTGTACAACCCGGTGCTCGCGACCTATCGACTGGAACACACCCCCAAAGACCGCATCGCCCGTACTCTG
>Ga0136617_10003433_pt1 | contig 14160 bp, 10 predicted proteins | sample AntDrymUQ3222106_2_FD_129672 | JGI IMG/M metagenome (GOLD analysis project Ga0136617, IMG submission 129672) | Polar desert sand microbial communities from Dry Valleys, Antarctica - metaG UQ322 (21.06) | ecosystem: Environmental > Terrestrial > Soil > Desert | place: Antarctica: Dry Valley... | reverse complement strand
GCGACGCAGGACGTCGCGCCCGAGGCGCTGGCCAGGGCGGCGGGCACGTCGGTCGAGCGGGTCCGGCGGATCGCGGCCGAGCCCGACGGCGCTGGCCACATCGCCGGAGCCGATCGCGGGGGCCGGTCGTGACGGTGCTGCAGCGCCTGGAGGGCAGCGCGTACCGCGACGGCCGCCTGGTGTGCGCGCGCGTGGCCGTCACCGTCGTGACCGACGCGCCGTCGGCGCGGCACGTCCTCGTGCGCTTCGTCGACGGCGTCGATCAGCAGCTGCGCGGCGAGCTGCAGCGGCTTATCGCGCGCCGCGGAACGTTCGCGCTGCGGCTCGCGGAGCGCCTCGACCCCGTCGAGATCGTCGGCCGGGATGCCCACGGCGCGCTGCGATGGCGACTCGTCGGCCGGCTCGAACGCCCCACCGCGCCCCGCTGGCCGCCGGCCGACAGCGAGTTCTGGCTGCGCGAATCGACCGAGCCCACAACCCGTTCGCGCGACCGGGTCGAGCCGGCGGGCGATCGACTTCGCCCGTGACCCTGCGCCCGTTATCCCGGTGCGCGAAGGTGCCGTCTGATGGCCGGCTACACGATCCAGTTTTCCTGTGCACCATCCCGCTCTGGATCTACCTCATCTACTACGCAACCCAGAATGATCGCGTGGAGAGATACGCCTCGTACCGCGGCCCCCGGGCTTCAGTGCGCCGCCTCCAGAACCGACGGGCACAGCTGCGCTGGAAGGACACCCTCCGTCCGCAGCGGGCGCCGTGCCACCGCAGCTATCGCCCGACGGCACGCACTGGTGGGACGGTACGCAACGGCGTCAGGTTCGAGCTGGCGCGGTCACCATTGGAACGGAATGGCAGCGCGGCTATCGCGGCGGGGTTGGCGGGGCAACCCGCCGGCTGACCTGCGTGGCTGGCAGCGTCGCCTCGCTTGTGTTGGAGGCGACGCACGATCGGGTGCTACGGTGGTCCTGACCCGTGCTCGTCGAGGTGCTTTCCGACCATCCCCGCGAGCAGCTGCGCCGCGCCGACGCCGACCATGAGGATCAGTTGCGGCGCGTCGAACAGCATCGCGCGGCGGTCAACCAGCTGCGCGCGGATCACGCCGCCTCGCGGCGCTGGTGGCAGATCCGCACTCGACTGACGCAGCGCAAGGAGCTGCACGCACTGCAGATGCGCGCTCCCGTCATCGATGCCGGAATAGATCGGCGCCGTGCTCAGCAGGCGGCGGGGATCAGCGCAGAGGACCAGATGACCGCTGCTCTGCGCTCCCTCCCGGACGACCGGCGACTGTTTCGCGGGTACGCAAACCGCCGCGGGGAGGTCGACCATCTCCTTGTCGGCCCCGGCGGAGTGTGGGCGATCGAAGTGAAGCGGCGACGCGTCCGTGTACACATCGACGGCGACAATTGGTGGTTCGAGAAGTTCGACCGCTACGGCAACCTCGTCGACCAAGGCACCCTGTCCGATCGAACCGGACGGAGCTGGGGCCGTCAGGTCACCGAGATCGCGCGCGAGCTCGAGCGGTTCCTGGCTTCTCGGAGGCACCCTGTGACCGTGCGCACCGCCGTGGTGCTCATGCATGACGGTGGTGAGCTTGGATCCCATCGCAACCTGCAGGTGGATCTGGTCAGCGTCGGCTCGGACCATCTGCTCGAGCGTCTGCACAACGAGCCGCGCATGCTCGACCGGTCAACGCGCGGCGCGGTCGCCAACTACGTCCGACGTGACCACGCGTTCCACGCCGGAAAGGCTGCGCGCCGTCGATCGCGCAGTTGACATCGAGCCGCTGACGATCCACCCGCAGATCCTGCTGCCGCCGGGCGAGCCGGCGCGCGGGGTCGCGGCCGAGCTCTACGCCGAGGTCGCCGGCGGGCCGATCGTCTCGCCGCACGGGCACATCGACGCCGCGCTGCTCGCGCAGGACACGCCGTTCGGCGATCCGGCGGCGCTGCTCGTCACCCCCGATCACTACGTCACGCGCCTGCTGCACGCCCATGGCGTCGGTCTCGACGAGCTGCGCCCACCGGCCGATCCGCGCTCGATCTGGCGCCATCTGTGCGAGCACTGGCAGCTGCTGAGCGGGACCGTCGTACGGCTGTGGACGGAGCTCACGCTGCACGACGTGCTCGGCGCGCGGGTCGCGCCGTCGGCCGCGACCGCCGACCTGCTCTTCGACGAGCTGTCGCAGCGCCTCGCGCTGCCCGAGTCGCGCCCGCGCGCCCTCTACGAGCGCTTCGCGATCGAGCTGCTGGCGACGACCGACGACCCCGCCGACGACCTGCGCCACCACCGTGCCCTCGCCGCGGACCCGGGCTGGAGCGGCCGCGTCATCCCGACGTTTCGCCCCGACGCCTACTTCGATCTCGCGCGACCCGGCTGGCCCGCGCGCATCGAGCGCCTGGCGGCGGCGGCGGACATCGCGATCGACACGTACGACGACTTCGTCGTAGCGCTGCAGCGGCGCCGCAGCGTCTTCGCCGAGCACGGCGCGACGTCGAGCGACCACGGCGTCGAGCGCCTGGCGACCGAGCGCCTCGAGGATCGCGCGGCGCGCCGCATCTTCGCCGCGGCGCTGCGCGGCGAGAGCGGGCAGCAGGACGCCGCCGCGTTCGGCGCGCACATGCTCGACGAGATGGCGCGCATGTCGTGCGACGACGGGCTCGTCATGCAGCTGCACCCGGGCGTGCTGCGCGATCACCACGGCGCGACGCTGCGCGGTCACGGCCCGAACGCCGGTGCCGACATCCCCATCCGGGCGGAGTTCACGCGCGCGCTGCGCCCGCTGCTCGAGCGCTACGGGACCCATCCGCGCTTCCGGCTCGTGCTCTTCACGATCGACGAGACGACGTTCTCGCGCGAGCTCGCGCCGCTCGCGGGCTTCTACCCGTCGGTCTACGTCGGCGCGCCGTGGTGGTTTCTGGACTCCCCCGCAGGGATGCTGCGCTTCCGTCGCGCCGTCACCGACACGGTCGGCTTTCACCGCACGGCGGGGTTCGTCGACGACGCCCGGTCGCTGTGCTCGATCCCCGTACGCCACGACGTCGCCCGCCGCGTCGACTGCGCCTTCCTCGCCGAGCTCGTCTGCGAGCACCGGCTCGCGCTCGGCGAGGCCGCGACGGTTGCCCGCGACCTCGCGCACGATCACGTGCTGCAGGTCTTTCGGCTCGGCGGCGACATATCGCGCAGCGCGCATCGCACCGAGGCGTGATCAATACGGCCCGTGACGCCGGCGACGTCACCGGTTCGAGCCGCTGGAGGAACCGCACGTGGGTCTGATCAGTGCCCGGCGAGGCCGCGGTCGGCGGCGCCTCGCTCGCGGAGCTGCTCGGCCCGTCGGTGGTCGCCTGCGCGCCGTCTGACGGGAAGTGCTGTGTCCCAATCGTTGCGCAGGCGCACAAGCCAGGGCTTGGCGTCAAGCGATGCGTAGGTCCGTTCGGCGGCGGCGAACCGCGCATCGGCTTCGTCGGGACGGCCAAGGGTCGCGGCGAGCAGGCCGAGATAGTGCGTCGTCGCGCCAAGCCAGGACGCTCCCGTGGTGACGAGCCGCTGGCTGTGGGGCTCGAGCAGCTCGTGCAGCCGGCCGGCGCTGCGAGCATCCCCCAGTCGCGCGCAGGCGACGCTCGCGTATACGGGAATCAGGAGCGCCTGGTAGTCGGACGGCAGATCATCGAGCCCGCTGCTCATGAGCAGCTCGAAGTGCCCGCGCGCATCGTCGAGTCGGCCGACCTCGCAGAGGACGAGGCTCATCCCGGCAGCGAACAGCAGCCGCCTCGAAGGGCTCGGGGTGATCTCGGGGCTGGTCGGAGGCGACGAGCCCGGAGTCTGGATGATCTCAGGCAGGTTCGGATCGTCGCGGGCGAGTGAGCCCTGCAGGAAGCGGGCTGCCAAGACCTGGCCGAGGAACCACTGCGTGCTGTCGGGCTGTCCGGCCCGGCGGCCGATTTCCAACGCGGCGAAGGCGAGACGTTCAGCCTCCTCCACGGGCCCGGTGATCGTGCAGCGCTTGGTGCGAGCCATGACGTCGCACCAGCGCAAGAAGGGCTGGGCGAGTTGCTCGGCAACGGTGCTCAGATACGCCAACTGGCGGTCGCACTCCTCCAGATCGCCGACGTTCATCGCGTGCTGCGCGCTGAGATTGGCGACGTGGCCGGCGAGCAGCGGATCCTTGAGCTGATCGGCGAGCTCACCCGCTTCGCGGAGATCTGCCTCGCGCGCGGCCGGCATCTGCGAAGGCGCGAGCTGCGCCACCCAACGCTGCGTGAGGACGAGCGCGAGCGTCCGCGGATGACCCACGCGCCGAGCCATCGCGACCGCCTCGTCGTTGAGCCTGTCACGCAGGCTCGAGTCGTGGTCCGTCGCGAGCTCGAGCGCAAGCAGTGCGAGCAGTGCCGCGCGCGTCGGGCTGTCGGCAGTGTCATAGGCAGCGAGCGCCGCCTGCAGCACCGACACCCGCTCGCGGTCGATGCCCTCCCCGGAGCTGAAGATGCCGCGGTTGTTGGCGAGCGCCGCCCGCGCGAGCCGCTCGGGATCCTCCAGCTCCTGCGCCAGACGGGCGCCGTCCAACAGCGTTTGCCGGTAGGCAGGATCGCCCGCCCGGCGCTCCGCCTCGCCCTGGGCGATGACGATGTCGCAGCGCCTGTGCCGCAGTTTCGGCCAGTCCGCCGCGTCGATCAACTGCACCGTCTGGCGGAACTGCGCCGCGGCCTGCTCGTACGCGAGCCGCGAGGTCGCGTGCTCACCGGCGCGCGAGCCGTACTCGATCGCCTTGTCGAGGTCGCCGTTGGAGCCCGCCTCGGCGAAATGGTGTGCGAGCTCCGTGAGATAGGGCTCGAGGTCGGCGCCGTGTGCCTCCTCGAGAGCAGCGCCAGAGCGCCGGTGCATGAGCGCGCGGCGGGTCGTGCTCAGCGCGCCGTACAGGGTGTCGCGGATCAGTGCGTGCGAGAACGTGTAGCGGCCGGCCGGGCCGGAGGCCTCCTCGATCACGTGCGCTCGCACCGCCGACTCGAGGCTGTCCAGGAGCTCATCCTCGACGAGGTTGCTCAGGCGTTCGAGCACGTGGAGCTCGAACTCGCGCCCGAGGACCGCAGCCGTTGCCAGGAGGCGGTTGGTGTCATGTCCCAGGCGGCCGACGCGCTGGCCGATGACATCCTTGACGCCGTCGGGCACCGCGAGCTGCCCCACCGCGACGCCGGACTCCAGATCCGCGCCCGCCACGTCGATCGCGCCCGACTCCGCGAGGTGGCGCAACACCTCCACGACGAAGAACGCATTGCCTTCGGTTCCTTCATAGACGACTTGGCGAAGCTCGGACGAGTCCTGCTCGCCGGCGTGAACGCCGACGAGCTCGGACACGGCCGCCGCATCCAGAGGTGCGAGCGCGTGCTGCTCGAGGTGATGCTCGCGACCGAGCTCGGCGAGCGTCGCGCGCAGCGGATGGTCGATGTCAAGCTCGCGTGTCGCGATACGTGCCAAGCACCATCAGCCGTGCCTCGCGCGGATAGCGGATCAGGTACTTCAGCAGCAGCAGCGTCGCCTTGTCCGCCCAGTGCAGATCGTCGAGCACGAGCACCACCGGGGTGCTCTGCGCCGCCTCGCACAGGAGCGAGCCCACCGCCTCGAAGAGCCGCGAGCGAGCACCTTCCGGATCGCCCGCCAGCGGCTCGGGCAGGTCGGGAACCCGGTCGGCGATCTCGGGCACGATTCGCCGCAGCTCACCGCTGATGAACTGCAGCCGACCGGCGAGCTCCCGCGCCGGACACGCGCACACGTAGTGACGCAGCGCCTCGACGAACGGCTGCTGCGAAAGCAGCGCCTCCTCGTCGCAGCGCCCGTAGAGCACGATCGCTCCGCCCTCGTGCGCGCGCCGCGCGAACTCCGCCGTCAGCCGCGTCTTACCGATCCCCGGCTCGCCGCACACCAGCGTGAGCCGGCGAACGCCACGGTTCACCTCAGCGTAGAAACCGGCCAACGCCTCGATGTCCGCGGCGCGGCCGACGAACATGTCTTCCGCGCCGGCGGCCAGGACGGAAGGCAGGGGAAAGGGACGCTCGGCATCTTCTGCACTGGACGCCGCTTCTGCCGCGGCCCAGCTCTGCAGATCGAGCGACGGGGCCTGTTCGAGGATCCCGCGCTGCAGCGCCTTCAACGCAGGCCCCGGCTCGAGACCAAGCTCGCCCGAGAGGAGCACGCGCGCCCGCGCGTAGATCTCGAGTGCCTCGCCTTGTCGCCCGCAGCGGTACAGCGCGAGCATGAGCTGTCCGGCCAGCCGCTCGCGGGCCGGCGAGGCGGCCACCAGCCGCTGCAGCTCGCCAAGCAGCTCGCCGTGGCGGCCGGCGGCAAGGTCCGCCTCCACTCGCGTCTCCAACGCAGCCAGCCGCTGCTCCTCCAGCCGCGCGATCTCGGTCTGCGCGAACGGCTCGTAGGCCAGATCCTCAAGCGGCGGGCCGCGCCACAAGCTCAGCGCCTCTCGCAGCACCGCGGCCGCGCGCTCGACCTGCCCGGCGGCCAGCGCGCGCCGCCCGTCCTCCACGAGCAGGTCGAACCGCTCGGCGTCAAGCTCGCCCGCACGCACACGCAACTGGTAGCCGACCGGCGTCGTGGCGACCCGCTCTGGGTCGCCGAGCGCCTTGCGCAGTCGCGAGACATGCACCTGCACCGTCTTGACCGCGCCGGGCGGCGCGTCGTCGCCCCACAGCGCCAGCGCGAGCCGGTCAGCGCTGACCGGCTCGTTGGCGTGCAGCAACAACACGGCCAACACCGCGCGCGGCTTGATGCCTCCCAACGCCACCGCACCGCGCTCGTTGCGGACCTCAAGCGGTCCGAGAATCCGAAACTCCATGTCGCGGCGGGACGCTACTCCCTCTCATCCCCGGCTGAAAGCGCCTGTTGGCGCCCGTAAGCGGGCTGCAAACGACCTGTTCGAGACTGTGTGGCGTGAGGATCATTGCTCACAAAACCGGGTGAACGACATCCGGCTCGACATAGGCAGAGAAACGTGCAACCGCGATAGTCCGTGGGGTTGCGACGTGCGCGCACTCGACGTCTCGCGGCTTCACCGCTGGCCATGAAGCGATCGATCCGGAAGGAGCAGCGCCATGCAGACGTTCACGAAGCCGCAGCCTGCGACGTCGAGCGCTGTGAAGTTCGCCCGCCTGATCGTCGTGACCGCAGCCGAAGCGCTTGCCATCTACGTCTGGCTGCGGCTGGATAAAAACGGACACCCGTGGTGGGGTCTGCTCAGCCTCGTCCTCGGCGAGGCGCTCGAAACTGTCTTCTTCAGACGCGTCATCGCGCGCGAAGCGCGCATACGGTGGGATCCGGTAGAGCCTGGGCAGCAGGACGGTACGCACTTCCGGCGGGTGCAGCGGGTAAACGACTGGGCTGGGAACGCGGAGATCGGCATCTGGGTGCTCTGGTTGGCGTTGGCTCACAACGTGGGGCCCATTGCAGCAGGAGTCGCCCTACTGGTGCTGATGCACCTCAAGCACCACGTCGAGGCCGTGGCGATTCGCAACATCCCGTTCCGCAGCGCGCTCTTCTCCATAAAGGACGGATTCGCGAGCGCCATGGAAGTGGGCGGCGCCGTCGCGTGCCTGGCCTTGATCGATGACGGTCGATTCGAGCTTGCTGCGGCGGTGCTCGGCCTCGGACTCCTGATCGAGCACGCGATTCTGATCGATGGGCTGCGCTGGGAGATGAAGATTCGAGACGTCCGTCTGCCCAGAGACCCGCGCTGGAGGCCCCCGATGCGCATCGGGGTGCTGCTGTACGTCACCTCGCATCTCGCCCCGTTCTGGAAGCTGGTCCAGCGCCTCCCGCCGCTGGAGCGGCGCTTCAATCGCTTCGCCATCAACAGGCGGATGAGCCGGATCGATCCGCGCCCGGACCCGTTGAGCACGATGGCGGACTACACGTCCTGGACCTCACTCACCGATCGCACGTTCAGCGGGCGCCACCTCCCGCCGGTGCCGCCTGGAGCGAAGCAGCCGGCGACGACGGAGGAAGGGCCACCGACGATCACGCAGGTCGCCGAGCTGTTCGCGCGTGAGGACGACACGAACGACAAGATGATCGAGTGCCCGAAGTCCACGGTGCTGTTCAGCTTCTTCGCGCAGTGGGTCACCGATGGCTTTCTGCGTAGCGAGCGCCCCAAGCGCGGCGTGCCCCGACCGGCAACTCGGAACACGCGCAAGAACGAGTCCAACCACCAGATCGACCTCGCGCAGCTCTACGGGCTGACGAGCGAGGTGACCCAGCAGCTACGCACAGGCCACGGCCTCCTGAAGAGCCAGATGATCAACGGCGAGGAATATCCGCAGTGGCTCTGCTACGACGCAGACAAGGACATTCGCGGCGACGAGCCCAAACCCGAGTTTGACCTGCTCCCGACCTCGTTCGGATTCGACGAGCTCTCGCTCGAAGAGAAGAACAGGCTTTTCGCGATGGGCACCGACACCCGCAACGTCGGGTTCATGGCCTTCAACGTGCTGTTCCTCCGCGAGCACAACCGCATCGCTGGGGTGCTGGCGTCGAAGAACCCGGGGTGGGACAAGGACCGGGTGTTCGAGACGGCCCGCAACATCCTCACGGTTGTGCTGCTCAGGATCCTCGTGGAGGAGTACATCAATCACATGAACGCGAGCCACTTCCAGGCCCGCCTGACAGCTTCCAGCTTTCCCAACGAGCCGTGGTATCGGCCCAACTGGATGACCATCGAGTTCAACCTGGTGTACCGCTGGCACAGCCTCGTTCCCTCGACGTTTCAGCTCAACGGCGAGCAGTTCAGCATCGAGGACACGCTGTCGGGCACCGATGTGCTGACCGCCACGGGTCTGGGTCAGTTCATGGCCGCCGCGTCCAGCCAGCCAGCGGGACGTATCGGCCTGTTCAACACCGACAGCTTCCTCGTCGACATGGCGGAGAAGCCGAGCATCGCCCAGGCCCGGAATGCGCAGCTGCGCTCCTACAACGACTACCGCAGGCTGTGTCGCCTTCCCCCGGTCGCGCGGTTCGACGAGATCTCCTCCGATCCAACGGTCCAACGCGCGCTCTCCGAGATGTACGCCAGCGTCGAGGACATCGAGTTCTATGTCGGGCTGTTCGCCGAGGAGGCCCGGCCCAATGAGGTGCTGCCACCCCTCATGTCGACGATGGTGGGCTTCGACGCGTTCTCCCAGGCGCTGACGAACCCGCTGCTCGCGCCCCGGATATTCAACGAGCAGACGTTCTCCCCGGCCGGCATGGACATCATCGAGAAGACCAAGACCATCTCGGACCTCGTGAATCGCAACGTGCCCCTGCCCGACGGGGCGCAGCGGCACGTCGTGAGCCTCACTCGGCGGGAGTACAAGCGCGTGTAACCGAACGCGCGGATGGTCTGGGACGCGGGTGCGAAGACGGCCGTGCGATCCCGCAGACTCGGTGCCGGCGAAGGGCGCCGCCGACCTCGTAGCCTGCACCGCGTGATCGCCCTCGTCACGGGAGCCTCGAGGGGGATCGGCGAGGCGACCGCCCGCCGGCTCGCCCGCGAGCCCGGGGCCCAGCTGATCCTCGTCGCGCGCCGCGAGGAGCGCCTGCGCGCGCTCGCGGTCGAGCTCGGCGGGGAGCCGCTCGTGATCGCCGCCGACCTGACGGACGCCGACGCGCCCGCGCGGATCGCGCAGGCCGTGGAGACCTGGCACGGGCGCCTGGACCTGCTCGTCAACAACGCCGGCGCCGCCTGGCGCGGGACGTTCGGCGAGGCCGGCTGGGAGAACGTGCGCCGCCACATGGAGCTGAACTTCGACGCGCAGGTGCGCCTCACCGAGGCGCTGCTGCCGCTCCTGCGCCGCTCGGCGCCGAGCGCGATCGTGAACGTCGTCAGCACCGCCGGCCGGGTCAGCCGCGCGAACTCGGGCGCCTACTCGGCGAGCAAGTTCGCGCTCGCCGGCTGGACCGACGCGCTGCACCTCGAGGAGGCCGCGCACGGCGTCCACGTCGGCATGGTGCTGCCGGGCTTCGTCGCGACGGAGGGCTTTCCGCAGCGCGAGCTCGTCGACAAGCGCCTCACGCGCTGGATTGTCTCCACGCCCGAGAAGGTCGCCGACGCGATCATGGATGCCGGCCCGGGCGGCCGCGCGGAGCGCTACGTCCCGAAGCCGTACTGGCTCGGGGCGACGGCGCGGGTCGTGCTGCCGCGCGCCGTGCGGCGGGTCCTCGGCGGCGGCAGGGTCGCGCTCGCGCCGGCGACGAAGGCCGACGCCGACCGCTGATCAGCGGTGGTGCTACGAGGTAGGGATCCCAGGCCCGCCGAGGGCGTCCGTCTTCGAGGTCCACAACACCTGACCGCTGGATAGCGCAGCCGCCCGCCGGCGGCGCCGCTCTGCGACACGGACGGGTCGCCGTGGTCGATCTACGGCCTTGACCCTGAAGTCGTCTCGCGACGCGCCGGCTCGGCTCAGAGCCCGTAGCTGCGCCCGATGACGTCGAGCATGATCTCGTCCGTGCCCGCGCCGATCCGGTTCAGGCGCAGGTCGCGCCAGACGCGCTCGATTCCGTACTCCTTCATGTAGCCCGCGCCGCCGTGGATCTGGATGCACTCGTCGGCGACCTCGACGGCGATCCGCGACGCGTGCAGCTTGGCCATCGAGATCTCGCGCACCGGGTACTCGTCGCGCGCGTGGCGCCAAGCCGTCGTGTAGACCATCTGGCGCGCCGACTCGATCTTCGTCGCCATCTCGGCGAGCTTGTGGCGGATGACCTGGAAGTGGCCGATCTGACGGCCGAAGGCGCGGCGCGCCAGCGCGTACTCGAGGGTCCGGTCGAAGCAGTCCTGCGCCGCGGCGACGGCCCCGGCGGCGCCGATCAGGCGCTCGCCCTGGAGCTCCCACATGATGTGGTAGAAGCCCTTGCCGAGCTCGCCGAGGACCGCGCTCGCCGGCACGCGGACGTCCTGGAAGGCGAGCAGCGCCGTGTCGCTCGCGTGCATGCCGAGCTTCTCCAGGCGCTGCTCGCGGGTCACGCCCGGCAGGTCCATCGGGACGAGGAAGAGCGTGAAGCCCGACCCACGGGCGGCGTCCCGGTGGGCTTCGCCGCCATCAGCGTCGCACGGGCGGGCTGCGCCCGCCCGTGCCCGGCCCGCGTCGGCGTCGGCGTCGGCGTCGGTCTTCGTGACGAGCACGATCGCGTCGGCGCGGTGGCCGTTGGTGATGTACGTCTTGGAGCCGTTGATGACGTAGTCGTCGCCGTCGCGGACCGCGCGGGTCTTGATCGCCGCGACGTCGGAGCCCGCGTCGGGCTCGGTGATCCCGAGGCAGAGGATCTTCGTGCCGGCGATCGCGGGCACGAGCCACGCCTGCTTCTGTTGCTCGGTGCCGAACGCGAGGATCGGCGGCATCGCCATGTCCGTGTGGACGGCGACGCCCATCGCCATGCCGCCCGAGCGCGCGTGGACGAGCTCCTCGGCGAGCACGAGGCTGCAGAAGTAGTCGCCGCCCTGGCCGCCGTAGCGCTCGGGCTTGTCGAGTCCAAGCAGGCCGAGCTCACCCATGCGCGTGAAGACCCAGTCGGGGAACGTCGTCTGCTCCCACTCGTCGGCGTGCGGCGCGAGCTCCTTGACGACGAACGCGCGGATCGACTCGCGCAGCGCGTCGTGCTCGTCGGTGAAGATGAAGTGCCCGCGCCGCGCGGCGTGGTCGGGCTTGAGGACGTGGTCGGTCGTGGCCATGAGCGCAAGCTACCGCGCGGCGCCCGCAAAGTGAACAGTGGCACGTCCTACTTCCCACGAGCGAGCGGCGCCAGACGGACGTGCCCATTAGATTGCTCGCGTGCCGTACGAGACGCTGCGCTACGAGGTCGCCGACGCCGTCGCGACGATCGCGCTCGACCAGCCCGAGACGCGCAACGCCCTCTCCGACGCGCTGCTCGACGAGCTGCTCGAGGCGCTCGCGGCCGCCCGCGACGACGACGCGGTGCGCTGCGTCGTGCTGGCCTCGACGCACGACGCGGTCTTCTCGAGCGGTGGCGACCTGGCCGGGTTCGCCGCCGACGTGCCGCTCGTCCACCGCCACGCCGCGAACGACCGCTTCCCGCGCCTGTTCGTCCTGATCGGCGAGCTCGGCAAGCCGGTGATCTGCGCTGCGCGCGGGCATGTCCTCGCCGGCGCGCTCGGGCTCGCGCTCGCCTGCGACCTCGTCATCGCCGGCGAGCGGGCGACGTTCGGCACGCCGGAGATCAACGTCGGCCTGTTCGGATTCATGGTCGCGGCGCTGATCGGCCGCAACGTCGGGCGCAAGAAGATGACCGAGCTGCTGCTGCTCGGCGAGCGCATTGACGCGCACGAGGCGCAGCGGCTGGGCCTCGTCAACCGCGTCGTCGTCGCCGAGGCGTTCGATGCGGCGGTCGCCGACTGGGCGGCGCAGCTCGCGGCGAAGTCGCCGCTGCTCATGAAGCTCGGCAAGGACGCGCTCTTCGCGCAGCAGGACATGGCGCTGGCCGAGGCGCTGGAGTACCTGCGCGCGCAGCTCACCCTCGCGCTGTCGACGGAGGACGCCCGCGAGGGCGTCGCGGCGTTTCTCGAGCGCCGCGAGCCACGGTGGAACGGCAGATAGCCGCGCTGCTGTGCCGCACGTCGGACCGCGGCGTCGAGGCCGCGGCGGGAACGCGCGAGCTCGCCGAGCTGCTCGGCGCGCGGATCGTCGGCGCGCCCGGCGAGCCGCGCGCGGCGGGCTACGCGGACGACCTGCGGGCGTCGCGCGGCTGCCTGCTCGAGGCCGGCGGGCAGGTCGACGACGCGCTCGACGCCGGGCGCGTGCCGATCCTGCTCGCCGGCGAGTGCTCGATCAGCGTCGCGACGCTGCCGGTCGTCGTCCGCCGGCATCCGCAGGTGCGCGTGCTGTGGCTCGACGCGCACGGCGACTTCAACACGCCCGAGACGACGGGCAGCGGCTACCTCGGCGGCATGTGCCTGGCGGGCGCCTGCGGGCTGTGGGAGACCGGCTTCGGCGCGGGCCTCGATCCGGCGCGCGTGATCATGTACGGCGTGCGCGACCTCGACGGCGGCGAGCGGGTCGCGCTCGATCGCTGCGGCGTGTACCGGCTCGAGGAACCCGACCAGCTCGCGGGCATGGAGCTCTTCGTGCACCTCGACCTCGACATCCTCGACCCGCAGGCGCACCCGGCGAGCTTCCCGGTGCCGGGTGGGCTGTCGCCGACCGCGCTGCGCGAGCTCCTCGCGGCGGTCGCGGGCGTCGCGACCGTCGTCGGCACCGAGATCACGTCGGCGGCGCCGGGTCACGGCGAGGTCGCGGCCGACGCGATCGCGCCGCTGCTGGCGTGACAGCCGGCGCTGCGGTCGACCGGGCGCTTGCGCACGGCGGCAGCGAGGAAGGGAGGGTGGACCCAACGCCCAGGCAAGTCCCAGCGGTCGTTGTCGGGCGCAGCCGATCTGGCAGCGATCGCGCAGGGGCGTGGCAGCGGCGGCCTGCCAGTAACCGGTCGACGTGTGGCGAGCTACGAGGCTTGCTCAGCAGTCGTTCGGCTTCGGCGTACTCCTCGGCGGTGAGGCGGATGTGGGCTGTGTCGTCCGTCGAGTCGGTTCGGTGCTGGTGTGACCTTCAGCTCTTGTTGGCCGCGTTCTCCCAGCGCTTATTGGCCGGGAAGCGTCGAGACCCGAAGTCGAGCCTCCCCTCGCACCCGCTTGTTGTCCGACGCGGGCCGTCTCTCGGTGTCACCGAGACCTTCGCAGTACTGCAGGGATCGACCGCGCCTCGGTCGCGGGCGCTCGTGTTCGCGGCCCGTCGCCTCCACTCCGAGCGGGGCGGGCGACCGCGCCGCGCTCCGTCATCGCCGCACGAGGGGCCCTCTCCTCGCTCTCGCGTCAGCCCGACTTCGGCGCGTCTAGCGCGGAGCTCTCGTCGCGGCGCGGCGTGATCCTCACCGCGCCGCCGCCGTCGTTCTCGAGGTCGCCGCGGATCTTCAGTCGCTCCACCGCGCGGTCGAGCCAGGCCGTCCCGAGCTTGGTCTCGTCGCTGAGCTGGTCCATGGTCAGCGCTCCGTGGGGGCGGAGCGCCCGCAGCACCTGCTCCTCGCGCTCGTGCGTCTCGCCGAACTTGCGAGAGCCGATCACCGTCACCCCGCATCCCGCCACGAGGACCGCGAAGGCGACCAGCGCGGCCCACAGGCCGG
>Ga0136617_10003432_pt1 | contig 14166 bp, 10 predicted proteins | sample AntDrymUQ3222106_2_FD_129672 | JGI IMG/M metagenome (GOLD analysis project Ga0136617, IMG submission 129672) | Polar desert sand microbial communities from Dry Valleys, Antarctica - metaG UQ322 (21.06) | ecosystem: Environmental > Terrestrial > Soil > Desert | place: Antarctica: Dry Valley... | reverse complement strand
GGAGGGCATCGAAACCGCCGCCGACGCCGAGGCCCTGCTTGCCCTCGAGGTCGACTTCGGCCAGGGCTGGCACTACGGGCGCCCCGGCCCACCCGATGCTCTTCGGCCGTTCATCAACCACGATCATGCGGTGCTGCAGAGCTGAACCACGACTGCATGATCGTGGCGGCGGTGGGGACCGGACGGACGTCAGGGGCGGTCGCGTCAGTCACCGCCTGATCCGCCCGCTGGCCCGAACCTCCTTGTGGACGCGCTTCCACTTCGCCCGCTCCTCTGCCCGCAGCCGCGCGTCGTGGCGCATCGCCATCCACCGGGCCTCCCGGAGCAGCTTGCGATAGCTCTCCAGCCGGCGCTCGGGCAGCTCGCCGCACTCGACCGCGGCCAGCACGGCGCATCCGGGCTCGGTGTCGTGCACGCAGTCGCCGAACCGGCACTGCTCCGCAAGGGCCTCCACCTCGGCGAAGACCCGCTCCAGCGACACGGCCACATCAGTGAGCCCGACGCTGCGCAGCCCCGGGGTGTCCACGACCAGCCCACCACCCGGCAGCACGACCAGCTCGCGGTGCACGGTCGTGTGCCGCCCCTTGCCGTCGGCTCGCAGCTCGCGGGTCACCATCAGGGTCGCACCCGCCAGGGCGTTGGTCAGGGTCGACTTCCCGGCGCCCGAGGGCCCGAGGAACGCCAGCGTCCGGCCCGCCACGGCGTACGGCTCGAGGTCGGCGAGTCCCGCCCCCGTCGTCGCACTCACCGCGAGCACCTCCACACCGGGCGCGGCGGCCGCCACCTCCGCCCGCATCCCGTCCGGGTCGGGCACCAGGTCCGCCTTGGTGAGCACGACCAGTGGGCTGGCCCCGCTCTCCCAGGCCAGCGCGAGAAACCGCTCGATCCGGCCGAGGTCGGGCTCGGGGTGCAGGCCCTCGACGACGACGGCGACGTCGACGTTCGCGGCGAGCACCTGGCCGTGCGAGACACCGGGCGTGACAGCGGCACGGACAAATGCGGTACGCCGGGGCAGCACCGAGTCGGCGGTCACCCTGCCGTCCGGCCAACGCCGGGCGGTGATCCAGTCGCCGACACACGGGGTGGACACCGGGTCGGCCGCCCCGGCAGCGAGCAGCGCGCCCGAGAACGTCGCGCGCAGCGGACCGTCCGCTGCGATCGCGTCGCAAGCGCCACGGTCGACCCGGGTGACCCGGGCCGGGACCAGGTCACCGGGACAGGAGTCGGCGCGCTGGACGTGCTGGTCGAAAGCGGAGGAGAGCTGGTCGTCCCAGCCGAGGGACGTGAGGTCGAGAGAGGTCACCGCGAGCACCCTTCACATCGGGGAGGGGGGTGCCACCGCGGACAGCTGGGTCAGCGGCGCGCACCGGGGAGGAGGCATGCAGACGAGTCGACAGTCATCAGGTCCTCCTTCCGGGGTGCTCGATCAGGTGTGGGCGAGGCTAGCGCTGCTCCCCCACCGGCGCGAGCGGATTTTCCGTCGGTGGCCGGTTGGGCGGCAAAGCTTCCCTGGTCTGGGGCTGGTCGTCGTCCGCCTCGACCTCCTCGCGGGCCTCGGTCAGCTCGCGGCAGGGCCAACGCTTCTCGACTGCGGCGTTCAGCGCCGCCCCGATGAGCATCGCGATCGCCAGCACGTAGAGCCAGATCATCAGCACGATCGGCGCAGCCAGCGGACCGTAGATGGAGGCCCCACCGACCGAGGCCGAGATGATCCAGCGGATCACGAAGCTGCCGACATACCAGATCAGCAGCGTCAGCACCGCACCCGGCAGGTCACGCCGCCACGGCGTTCGGACCGGCACGCTGATGTGATAGAGCGAGGTCAGGGACACGATCGAGAGGACCGTCGCCACCGGCCAGTAGAGCAGGGTGAGGAAGTCCACCTGCGCCGGGATCAGCTCGGACAGCACCGTCGGCCCGACCAGGATCAGCGGCACCACGACGATGCCGATGAGCAGCGCCACGACGTACAGGCTGAAGGAGAGCACCCGGCTGCGGATGATCCCGCGCCGGCCACCGAGCCCGTACATGATCGAGATGGTGTCGATGAAGACGTTCAACGCCCGCGAGCCCGACCACAGCGCGATCAGGAAGCCGATCGAGATGACGTCGAAGCGCCCACCCTCGAACACGTCGCGCAGCGTCGGCTCGATCACCTCGCGGACGCTGTCGGCGGTCAGCACCTCGCCCGCGATGTCGATGATCCGCTCCTGCACGTCGGCGACGGTCTCGGCACCCACCCACTTGCCGAGGTAGCCGATCGAGCCGACCAGACCGAGAAGCAGCGGCGGGAGCGACAGCAGAGCGAAGAACCCGGCCTCGGCAGCGAGCCCGGTGACGCGGTAGCGGAAGCAGGTCGCGACGGTGTCAGACGTGAGTCGCCAGACCACGGTCCGGGTACGGGTACGCGCCGCCGACCCGGCCGTGTCGGTACGAGCGGTCTCCGCGGCCACGTCTTCTACGGTATGCCACATGTCGGGCCATACCCATGAAGTCACCAATCAGGCTCCGCCGCTGGTCGACTACGACGTCTTCACCGCCGACCGGGCGCTGCGCGAGGCAGTGCAGCGGTACGACGGGGTGCCGGCCGTCGAGGAGCTGGCCGCACTCGGGGTGCGGGCCGGCTCCGAGGAGGCGCAGCGCTGGGGTGCGGAGGCCAATGCCCACCCGCCCGTGCTGCGCACCCACGACCGCTACGGCAACCGGGTCGACGAAGTCGGGTTCCACCCCGCCTGGCACGAGCTGCTCCGCGTCGCGGTCGACGCCGGGCTGCACGGCTCGCCGTGGGGGCCCGACGCCGGCCCCTCGGCCCACCTGCGGCGGGCGGCTGGTTTCGTCGTGTGGTCGCAGGTCGAAGCGGGCCACGGCTGCCCGGTGTCGATGACCTATGCCGCGGTGCCGGCCCTGCGAGCGGACCCGGCGATCGCCGCCGAGTGGGAGCCCCGGCTGCAGTCCCGGTCCTACGAAGGACGGCTCGGGACCCCGGGCGGCAAGGTCGGGTGCCTGGCCGGGATGGGGATGACCGAGAAGCAGGGCGGCTCGGACGTGCGCAGCAACACGACCCGGGCGGTGCCGCTCACGTCCGGGCGCGCAGGCGGCGAGTTCCTGCTGACGGGCCACAAGTGGTTCTGCTCGGCACCGATGAGCGACCTGTTCCTCGTGCTGGCCCAGGCACCGGACGGGCTGACGTGCTTCGTCGTCCCGTGGGTGCTCGAGGACGGCACCCGCAACGTCTTCCGGATCCAGCGGCTCAAGGACAAGCTCGGCAACCGGTCCAACGCCTCGGCCGAGCTCGAACTCGACGGCACCTGGGCCCGCCGCCTCGGCCCCGAGGGCCGTGGCGTGCCGACCATCATCGAGATGGTCACGATGACCCGGCTGGACTGCGTGCTGGGCTCGACGGCACTGATGCGCCAAGCGGTCGTCCAGGCGTCGCACCACGCGGCGCACCGGTCGGCATTCGGCTCGCGCCTGGTCGACAAGCCGCTGATGCGCAACGTGCTCGCCGACCTGGCGATCGAGGCAGAAGCAGCCACGGCGCTGGCCATGCGGCTCGCGACAGCCTTCGACCACGGGGAGCGGGACCTGCGCCGGCTCGCCGTCGCCGTCGGGAAATACTGGGTGTGCAAGCGAGCACCGCTCGTCGTCGGCGAGGCGCTGGAGTGCCTCGGCGGCAACGGGTACGTCGAGGAGAGCGGGCTGCCGCGGCTCTATCGCGAAGCGCCGCTGAACTCGATCTGGGAGGGATCCGGCAACGTCAGCGCGCTGGACGTGCTGAGGGTGCTGCAGCGCGAGCAGGCTGCCGTCGATGCGTTCCTGGCCGAGTGCGAGCTGGGCCGCGGTGCCGACGCCCGCCTCGATGCGGCGCTGAACCGGCTGCCGAAGGTGCTGGCCGACGCCGCCGAGGAGGACGCCCGGCGGGTGACGGAGCAGATGGCCCTGACCCTGCAGGGCTCGCTGCTGGCGCGGCACGCCCCGGCGTACGTCAGTGACGCCTTTGCCGCCTCCCGGCTGGACGGGGACTGGGGCCGGGCACCCGGCACCCTCCCCCGCGGCCTGAACACCACCGCCATCGTCGACCGCGCCACCCCCGGGGGCGCTGGATAGCATCGGGGAATGACCGACCGCCGTGATCCTGACCTGTCCAGCAGTGACTCCGACGTTGCGGGCCTGATCGCCGCCGAGGGTGACCGGCAGCGCGAGATGGTGCGGCTGATCGCGTCGGAGAACTACGTCTCCGCCGCCGTGCTCCAGGCGACCGGCTCGGTGCTGACGAACAAGTACTCCGAGGGCTACGCCGGCAAGCGCTACTACGAGGGCCAGCAGGTCATCGACCAGGTCGAGACCCTCGCCGTCGAGCGGGCCAAGGCGCTCTTCGGGGTCGAGCACGCTAACGTTCAGCCCTACTCCGGGTCACCGGCCAACCTGGCCATCTATCTCGCGTTCCTGCAGCCCGGCGACCCGGTGATGGGCATGGCGCTGCCGATGGGCGGGCACCTGACCCACGGCTGGAGCGTCTCGGCGACCGGCAAGTGGTTCCGCAGCGTGCAGTACGGCGTGCGCAAGGAGACCGGCCGGGTCGACATGGACGAGGTCCGCGACATCGCGCTGGCCGAGCGGCCCAAGCTGATCTTCTGCGGCGGCACGGCGATCCCGCGCACCATCGACTTCCCGGCCTTCGCCGAGATCGCCCGCGAGGTCGGGGCGATCCTGGCCGCCGACATCGCCCACATCGCCGGCCTGGTCGCCGGCGGCGCTCACCCCTCGCCGGTCGGGCACGCCGACGTGATCTCCACCACCACGCACAAGACGCTGCGCGGGCCGCGCGGCGCGATGCTGATGAGCACCGCCGAGCACGCCAAGGCGCTGGACAAGGCCGTCTTCCCCGGCCTGCAGGGCGGGCCGCACAACCACACCACTGCCGCGATCGCCGTCGCGCTCAAGGAGGCGGCAACCGAGGAGTTCCGGCAGTACGCGGCCGCCGTCGTCGCCAACGCGAAGGCACTCGCCGAGGGACTGAGCGGCCACGGCTTCGACCTCGTCTCCGGGGGCACCGACAACCACCTGCTGCTCGTGGACCTCGAGAGCAAGCAGCTGCCGGGCAAGCAGGCCGCGAAGGCGCTGGACCGGGCCGGGATCGAGCTCAACTACAACACCGTGCCGTTCGACCCGCGCAAGCCGTTCGACCCTTCCGGCATCCGGCTGGGCACCGCGGCCGCCACCTCCCGCGGGATGTCGACCGGCGACATGGCGCGCATCGCTGACTGGATCAACCAGGTCGTCGACGCCGAACGGGCCGGCGACGAGGCAAGCGTCGAGAAGGTCGGCGCTGCGGTGCGGGACTTCGCGCGTGGCTTCCCCATGCCCGGTCTGCCGCAGGCGAGCGCCTGACCGGGCAGCACGCGGGGTCCGCGGGACCGGTTCGTCCCGGCAGACCGGCATCAGCGAGAATCCCCCGCATGGAGATGTGGCCCGGCACGGCATACCCCCTCGGCGCGACTTTCGACGGGGCGGGCACGAACTTCGCCGTGTTCTCCGAGGTCGCCGAGCGGGTCGAGCTCTGCCTGATCGACACCGACGGCACCGAGACCCGGCACGACCTGCCCGAGGTCGACGCCCTGGTCTGGCACGGCTATCTCCCCCGCATCGGCCCAGGTCAGCGCTACGGCTTCCGGGTCCACGGCCCCTACGAGCCCGCGCGCGGGCAGCGGTGCAACCCCGCCAAGCTGCTGCTGGACCCCTACGCCAAGGCGATCGAGGGCTCGACCGACTGGGACGAGTCGCTGTTCGGCTACCACTTCGACGACCCGGACAGGCGCAACGACCTCGACAGCGCCGCTCACATGATGAAGTCGGTCGTGATCAGCCCGTTCTTCGACTGGCAGAACGACCGGCACCCGCGCACGCCCTACCACGCGACGGTCATCTACGAGGCACACGTCAAGGGCCTCACCATGACCCACCCGGACATCCCCGAGGAGATCCGCGGCACCTATGCCGGGCTCGCGCACCCGGTGATGATCGAGCACCTGCGGAAGCTCGGGATCACCGCCGTCGAGCTGATGCCGGTGCACCAGTTCGTCCAAGACCACCACCTGGTCGAGCGCGGCCTCACCAACTACTGGGGCTACAACACGATCGGGTTCTTCGCACCGCACAGCGCCTACTCCTCCAGTGGCGAGCGTGGCCAGCAGGTGCTGGAGTTCAAGTCGATGGTGCGCGAACTCCACGAGGCCGGCATGGAGGTCATCCTCGACGTCGTCTACAACCACACCGCCGAGGGCAGCAACATGGGCCCGACGATGTCCTTCCGCGGCATCGACAACCAGGCCTACTACCGGCTGGTCGACGGCGACCCGGAGCACTACTACGACACCACCGGCACCGGGAACACCCTCCTGATGCGCCACCCCCACGTCCTGCAGCTGATCATGGACTCGCTGCGCTACTGGGTCACCGAGATGCACGTCGACGGCTTCCGCTTCGACCTGGCGTCCTCGCTCGCCCGTCAGTTCCACGAGGTGGACCGGCTCTCGGCGTTCTTCGACCTCGTGCAGCAGGACCCGATCGTCTCCCAGGTCAAGCTCATCGCCGAACCGTGGGACGTCGGCGACGGCGGCTACCAGGTCGGCAACTTCCCGCCACTGTGGACCGAGTGGAACGGCCAGTACCGCGACACCGTTCGCGACTTCTGGCGCGGCGAGAGCGCCACGATGGCGGAGTTCGCCTCCCGTCTCACCGGCTCGGCCGACCTCTACCAGGAGGACGGTCGCCGGCCGATCGCGTCGATCAACTTCGTCACCGCCCACGACGGGTTCACCCTCAACGACCTGGTGTCCTACAACAACAAGCACAACGAGGCCAACGGCGAGGACAGCGCCGACGGCGAGAGCCACAACCGGTCCTGGAACGGCGGCTTCGAAGGCGAGACCGGCGACCTGGAGGTTGTCAGCCTGCGCGAGCGACAGAAGCGCAACTTCATCACGACGCTCTTCCTGTCCCAGGGCGTCCCGATGCTGCTGCACGGCGACGAGCTCGGGCGCACCCAGGGCGGCAACAACAACGCCTACTGCCAGGACAACGAGATCTCCTGGGTCGACTGGAGCGCCGCGCGGGAGAACTTCGCCCTCACCGACTTCACCGAGCTGATCTCGCGGCTGCGCCGGGAGCATCCAGTGTTCCGTCGCCGGCGCTTCTTCCAGGGCGACCCGATGCGTGGGTCGGAGAGCGAGATCGGCGACATCGCGTGGTTCACCCCGTCCGGGCAGCACATGTCCGGCGAGGACTGGCGGAACGGCTACGCCAAGTCCCTTGCGGTGTTCCTCAACGGCGACGCCATCGCCGAGCCGACGACCCGCGGTGAGCCGATCGTCGACGACTCGTTCCTGCTGCTGCTCAACGCGCACCACGAGGACATGGCCTTCACGGTGCCCAAGGAGATCTATGGCGAGCGGTGGGAGGTCGTCACCGACACGGCGGCGCCCATCGTCGAGGACCGGCCCTCGGCCAAGGCCGGCGAGCCGGTGACGGTCGAGGCGCGTTCGATCCTGGTCCTCCGCCGCGTCGTCTGATGCTGACCCCCACCTCCACCTACCGGCTGCAGCTGCGTTCGGAGTTCGGTTTCGACGCCGCGGAGCAGGTCCTCGACCACCTCGCCGCGCTGGGCGTCTCCCACGTCTACCTGTCGCCCGTCCTGCAGGCAGCACCGGGCTCGACCCACGGCTACGACGTCGTCGACCATGACCGGCTCAGTGAGGACCTCGGCGGTGCGGCGGCCTTCCACCGGCTCGCGGCGACCGCCGCAGCGCGCGACATGGGCATCGTCGTGGACGTCGTTCCCAACCACATGGCCGTCCCGACGCCTGCTTCGCTGAACGCGGCACTCTGGTCGGTGCTTCGGGACGGGCCCACCTCGCCGTACGCCCACTGGTTCGACGTGGACTGGGCCGCGCAGGAGCGCGCGATCCTGATGCCGGTGCTCGGGCGGCGCATCGGCGAGTGCCTGCGCGACGGCGAGCTCACGATCGAGGAGTACGACGGGGAGCAGCGCCTGCGCTACTTCGACCACGTGTTCCCGGTCCGGCCGGGCACCGCCGGGCTACCTCTCGAGGAGCTGCTGGACCGGCAGTTCTACCGCCTCGCGCACTGGCGGGTCGGTGACGAGGAGCTCAACTACCGGCGGTTCTTCGACATCGACACGTTGGTCGGTGTGCGCGTCGAGGACGAGCGCGTCTTCGCCGAGACGCACGCGGTGCTGCTCGCCCTGGTCGCCGAGGGGCACGTGCAGGGGCTGCGGATCGACCACCCCGACGGCCTGGCCGACCCGCGCGGCTATGTGATGCGCCTGTTCGGCGCCACCGGCGCGTGGATCGTGGTCGAGAAGATCGTCGAAGGGGACGAGGAGCTGCCCGGGGACTGGCCGTGCGCCGGCACGACCGGCTACGACGCCCTGCTGCGCGCCGGTGGGCTGTTCGCGGACCCCGCCGGCGCGCCCGTCCTGACCCGGCTCTACGTGGAGCTCACCGGCGAGCCGGCCGAGTTCGACGGGGTGGTCGAGGAGGCCAAGCGCTGGGTCGTCGAGCACGGCTTGCACGCCGAGGTGCACCGGCTGGTCGAGGTGGCCGCCGCCATCTGCCATGACCACATCGAGCTGCGCGACCACACCGCGCGCGGGCTGCGAGAGGCGCTGGTCGAGCTGCTGGTCGCCTTCGGCGTCTACCGCGCCTACGTCGTGCCGGGTGAGCCGGTGCTGCGCGCGTCCCGCGCGGCGCTCGACGCCGCCCTGGCCGCGGCCCGCACCCGGCTGCCCGAGGAGCGCCACGACACGCTCGCGCTGCTCGGCGAGCTGGCGCTCGGCGAGCGCGGGCGCGGACCGCAGCGCGACGACTTCGTGGTCCGCTTCCAGCAGACCTGTGGGCCGGTGATGGCCAAGGGCGTCGAGGACACCGCGTTCTATCGCTGGTGGCGGCTCAGCGCGCTCAACGAGGTCGGCGGTGATCCGGCGCGCCTCGGGGTGACCCCCGATGCGTTCCACACCTGGTGCGAGCGGATCCAACGGAGCTGGCCCGCGGCAATGACCACGCTGTCCACCCACGACACGAAGCGGTCCGAGGACGTGCGGGCCCGGTTGCTGTGCCTGAGCGAGGTCCCCGACGAGTGGGGCCGGGAGGTGGCGGCGTGGCGGGCCCACGCCTCGGCCTACCGCCCGGGCGAGCTCGACGCGAACACCGAGTACCTCATCTGGCAGACCCTGGTCGGGGCCTGGCCGCTCACCGCCGACCGGTTGACGGGCTACCTCGAGAAGGCGACGCATGAGGCCAAGCGGCACACGACCTGGACCGAGCCGGACGAGGCCTACGACACCGCAGTGCGGGTCTTCGCCGAACAGGCGCTCGCCGATGGCGAGGTCACCTCGGCGATCGCTGCCTTCGTCGACCGCCTCGCGCCGCTGTTCCGGGTTCAGGTGCTCGGGCAGAAGCTCATCCAGCTCACGATGCCCGGCGTGCCCGACGTCTACCAGGGCTGCGAGACCGTCGACCTGTCGTTGGTCGACCCCGACAACAGGCGCCCGGTGGACTATCCCGAGCGCGCGAAGCGCCTGGCCGACCTCGACGCCGGCGGCGTCCCCGCCGACCTCGACGACGAGAAGCTGCTGATCGTCTCCCGTGCGCTGCGGCTGCGCCGCGAGAACCCGGCGTGGTTCGGTGCGGAGTCGACGTACCAGCCCCTTGCCACCTCCACCGAGCATGCGGTCGCCTTCGCCCGCAGCGGCCGCGCCGTCACCGTCGTGACCAGACTTCCGGCGGCACTGGAGCGGTCTGGCGGCTGGGGCGACGCGACGGTCACGCTGCCCGACGGCACCTGGATGGACGTGCACACGGGCGAGTCGCACAGCGGCGGCACGGTCCCGGTCGGCCTCCTGCTGGGATGGCTGCCGGTGGCCCTGCTGCAGCGGACCGGGTGACCAGCTAGCCGGACGCCAGCACGCGAGCGCGCTGCTCGTCGACATCGAAGTCTGCCAGCGGCCACTCCAGCGCCATCGCATTGAGCGCATCGACCAGCAGGTTCATGATCGCCCAGTTGCGATACCACTTGCGGTCGCTCGGCACCAGGTGCCACGGCGCCGCCTCGGTGTTGCATCGCTCCAGCACGTCGGCGTAGGCCTGCTGGTAGGAGTCCCAGTGCGCCCGCTCGTCGACATCACCCGGGTTGAACTTCCAGTGCTTGCTCGGGTCGTCGAGCCGGGCGAGCAGCCGCTCGCGCGACTCGTCCCGCGAGATGTGCAGGAAGCACTTGACGACGGTCGTTCCCGCGGCGCTGAGCTTCTCCTCGAACCGGTTGATGGTCGCGTAGCGCCGGCTCCAGACCCGCTGCTCCACGAGCCCGTGCACCCGCACGACGACCACGTCCTCGTAGTGTGAGCGGTCGAACACCCCGAGCACCCCCGGGCCAGGCAGCGCGCGCCGGACCCGCCAGAGGAAGTCGTGCGCACGCTCCTCCCGCGTCGGGACCTTGAACGAGGTGATGGCCACACCCTGCGGGTCGACCTCACCGACCACGTGACGCAGAGTCCCGCCCTTGCCCGAGGTGTCCATCCCCTGCAGCACGAGCAGCACGCGCCGCTTCCCGCCGCTGCGGCCTTGGGCGAAGAGTCTCTCCTGCAGATCGGCAAGCCGCGGACCGAGCGTCTCGAGTGCGGCCTTGCCCGCGGCCTTGTCACCGGTGAACCCCGGCGTCGACGCCGGGTCGACCGCCGCCAGGTCAATAGGGCCGGCGGGCACTCGCAGCACGTCGGTCAGCCTCTTGGTCGATGTGGGCATGGCGCCGATCCTGGCAGAGGAGGGCCTGGTTCCGCGCACCGGCGGGTGGGTAGGTTCGCCAGCCGTGACGTCCTTCTCCCTGTGGTCTCCGTCCGCCCGGACCGTCACGGTGGTGACTGGGGACGCGAGCACCGCGATGACGCCGGACGACGGCGGGTGGTGGCGCATCGACCTCCCGGAGGTCGGTCACGGCGACGACTATCTCTTCGCCCTGGACGGTGGTGACCCACTTCCCGACCCACGGTCACGGTGGCAGCCGGCGGGGGTGCACGGACCGAGCCGGGTCTACGCCGACGACCTGTTCGCGTGGACCGACAGTGCCTGGCGGGGCGTCGCGCTGCCCGGCTCGGTCGTCTACGAGCTGCACGTCGGCACCTTCACCGACGCCGGAACCCTCGACGCGGCGGTCGACCGGCTGGACCACCTCGTCGCCCTCGGCATCGACCTGGTCGAGGTGATGCCGCTCGCCGCCTTCCCCGGGACCAATGGATGGGGGTACGACGGGGTGCACCCGTTCGCGGTGCACGAGCCCTACGGCGGGCCGGATGCGTTGAAGCGCTACGTCGACGCGTGTCACGGGCGCGGCCTCGGGGTCGCTCTCGACGTCGTCTACAACCATCTCGGGCCCAGCGGCAACTACCTGCCGGAGTTCGGTCCCTATTTCACCGAGAAGCACCACACGCCATGGGGAGCGGCGGTCAACCTCGACGACGAGGGCAGCACCGAGGTGCGTCGGTGGATCATCGACAACGCCCTGATGTGGCTGCGCGACTACCACCTCGACGGGCTGCGCCTGGACGCCGTGCATGCGCTCGTCGACGACAGCGGCGAGCATCTGCTGTCCCAGCTCGCCCGCGAGGTCGACGTGCTCGCGACCCAGGCTCGTCGCCCGCTCTCGCTGATCGCGGAGTCCGACCTGAACGAACCCGCCATGGTGTCCCCGCGGGAGTGTGGCGGGCTGGGCATGACCGCCCAGTGGAGCGACGACTTCCACCATGCCCTGCACACGCTGCTCACCGGTGAGGGCCAGGGCTACTACGCCGACTTCGCCGCGGACCCCTTTGCTGCACTGCGGGCGACGCTGACCGGTGCCTTCTTCCACGCGGGGACCTGGTCGTCGTTCCGTGGTTCCGAGCACGGCGCCGCCGTCGACACCGCACAGTTCCCGGGACACCGGTTCCTGGGCTACCTGCAGGACCATGACCAGGTCGGCAACCGCGCCACCGGCGACCGCATCACCGCTGGGATCTCGCCCGGGCTCGCTCGGCTGGGCGCCGCGCTGGTCCTCACCTCGCCGTTCACCCCGATGCTGTTCATGGGTGAGGAGTGGGCCGCGTCCACACCGTGGCAGTACTTCACCGACCACCAGGAGACCGAGCTGGGCGTCGCGGTCCGGGACGGTCGGCGCCGGGAGTTCGCCGCGCACGGCTGGGCGGCCGAAGACGTCCCGGACCCGCAGGACGTGGCGACCGTCGAGCGGTCGCGGCTGGACTGGGCAGAGATCGAGCGTGAGCCGCACGCATCGATGCTCGACTGGCACCGCCGGCTGATCGCGCTGCGCCGGGCCACACCCGAGCTCGCCGACCCGCGGCTCGATCAAGTGCAGGTGCGCTACGACGGCGACGCGCGCTGGCTTGTCATCGACCGCGGCGCGTTGCGAGTGGTCTGCAACCTGGCCGCGTCGGAGCAGTGGGTGCCGCTGGACCGACCGGTCGTCGAGATCCTGCTCGCATCCATCGACGTCCCGTCCGGCACCGGGGCCGAGCTCACCCTGCCGGCGGAGTCCGTGGCGATCGTCCGGATGTGACGTTCGGAGGGGTTCGCGGGTTTGGCCGGGTTGGAGCCGGACAGAAGGCCCCTAGGGTCAATCAAGGGCCCTGGCCCTGGACCCCGGCCACCCGTGTTGGTGACGTGCCCGTGGAGGCCTGGTGTCAGTATCGTTCGTCGCCGAGACAGCGGAGGCGAGTCAACCCTGCGAGACCGGCTGCATCGCGGACCTTGTCCTTCGTTGCGGCCGGGGCGACCGCGAGGCGCTGCTCGGGCTCATGGACCTCTTCTACTCGGCTGCTCGCGCGACTGCGGCCTCCAACGTCGCCGCGCACGAGGTAGACCGGTCGATCGAAGAGACCTTCGTAGCGCTCTGGCACAACGCGCCTACCTTTCGGTCAGACCGAGACAGTGCCGTTGACTTCGTCATGTCACACGTGACCACCAGCGCGCAGCGAGGTTCCCTTCGCTGAGCGGATGACGGCAGCTGCGGCCGACGGTTCCGTGGTCGACGCGGCAGCGTTCACGGTCGGTCCGGGGGTCAACGAGCCAAGCATCGTCCAAGGCGCGCCTGCCACCAGTCCCCTGCGCTGCGCGAGCCTGCTCAAGCCGCTGTACTTCTGGGCCGCGGCCAGCCAACCCGCTTACCGCTACCGACTCGACGCCTGGAGCGCCCTCGCCGAGCCGGCGGTCACCATCAGCGCCAACGACTCGACCGTCACGATCTGGGAGACGTGCGGCCCCGACGCGCTCCTCGACGGCATCACCGAGCTGACCGGGGTGCACTGGGCGTCCGACCCGAGCGCTGCGAGGTCGTTCGGCCGCGTCCTGATCCGCGCCGACGAGGTCGCCCGCGCCTACGCCGTGCTCGCCGTCTGCGCGCGAGCCGACGAGCAGGTCGCCGGGTCGCTGCTCGGCTGGATGCGCCAGGTGCCCGAGCGGCAGACCTTCGGCGCTCGTGCCGCCGCGGCGCGGCGCCTCGGCGTCACGCCGACCGACGTAGCAGCGAAGACCGGCTGGTTCCTCGACGAGGACGAGACGGCACTGCGCACGCACGCCGTCACGCTCACCGTCACACCGGATGGCGCCATCCGCGGCACCGCCGTCCTCACCGCCGTTGCCGTGGAGGAGACCGTCCGAACCGAGTACGCCACGACGTACGTCCATGGTGAAGAGGTTCTGCCGGTGCACTGGGAGCACGCCGCGGAGACCATCGCGCGGACCACCGCGTCGCTGCTCTGACAGGATCGCCGCATGCGCAGACTCCTGCCCACTCCCGCTGACGACGTGGACCTCGTCGAGGCCTATGCCTATCCGCAGCGGGGTGCCTGGGTGCGCACGAACATGGTGGCCTCCGCGGACGGCTCCGCCGTCGCCGACGGGCGCTCGGAAGCCCTCTCCGGGCCGGCAGACAAGCGCGTCTTCGGGGTCCTGCGCGGCCTGTGCGACGTGGTCCTGGTCGGGGCGGGCACGGCCCGCACCGAGGGATACAAGGCACCAAAGGCCAGGACGTCGTACGCCGAGTTGCGCGCCCGGCTGCAACAGCGGCCCGCCCCCGTGCTCGCGCTGGTGTCCGGTC
>Ga0136617_10003431_pt1 | contig 14168 bp, 16 predicted proteins | sample AntDrymUQ3222106_2_FD_129672 | JGI IMG/M metagenome (GOLD analysis project Ga0136617, IMG submission 129672) | Polar desert sand microbial communities from Dry Valleys, Antarctica - metaG UQ322 (21.06) | ecosystem: Environmental > Terrestrial > Soil > Desert | place: Antarctica: Dry Valley... | reverse complement strand
TCGCGGGTTCGAATCCCGCCCTCTCCGCTACCCTGCACGACCCAATTGCGCCCGTAGCTCAGCTGGATAGAGCGTCGGTCTACGGAACCGAAGGTCAGAGGTTCGAATCCTCTCGGGCGCGCTCCCCAAAACGCCTGCTCACGCGGGTATTTTTCACGCCGCAGCATCGTCGCATCCGGCGAGATCGTCGGGAGTCGTGCCCACAGCGTGCCCAGCTGCGCCGTTCTGGTTGTCGTAGGCGTCCAGCAGGGCGCGGTCCTGGTCCTCGGCATCCTGGGCCAGATGGCCGTACGTCGCGTCGATCATCTGCACGCTCGTGCCCATTCGCCGCGACAACGTGAAGATGCTCATCCCGGCCGCGAGGCTCCACGTCGCGAACGTGTGGCGCATGTCGTAGATCCGGCGAGGCTCGATGCCGGCAGCCTGCAGCGCTGGCGCCCACTCGCGCGAGCGGAAGTTGTCGATGTTGATCCGCCCGCCTCCCGAAGCCGAGAACAGGATGCCGCTGCGGTGCGGCAGCCGATCGAGCGCGTCGAGCACCTTCGCTCGCAGCGGGACGCGGCGCCGCGAGCGCTCGGTCTTGGTGTAGGTCTTCAGCCGGCCCTTGGCGAACGCGCGTCGCACAGTGAACACGCCGGCCTGCAGGTCGACGTCGGTCCAGCCACCCCCGAACGCCTCCTCGGGCCGCACTCCGGTCCCGACGCAGAAGATCGCCAGCGGACCGAACGGGCCGAGTTCGTCCGCCAGTGCGTCGACCTCCTCCCACGACTCGAACGGCGTGAACTCCTCGCGCGGGTGTCGCGGATTCTTGACGTCCGTCGCGACGTTGTGCTCGATCCAGCGCCAACGGACGGCGCTGCTGAGCGCCTGCCGTAGCGCCGTGTGCGCGCCATGGCGCATCTTCTCCGGCAGGCTGGCACGCCACGCCGCGATCGCCAAGGCATCCAGCGCACCGATCGGCTCATCACCGAAGTACGCCGTCGCCTTGCCGAGATACTGATCAAGACGGCTCTTGCTCGAAGGCGCGCCCTGGTACTGCTCAAGGAAGACGTCAACCAGCTCGCGCAGCGAGACTTCCGGCCGGTAGACGGCGCCCAAGCGGGCCTTGCGCAGCTCCTCGTCGAGAACCTGCTTTGCCTCGGCCTTCGTGCGGAAGCCACCGCGCTGGCGGCGCACGCCGCGGCCGTCGCGGTAGCGGATCGCCCACCCGGTCGGGGCGCGCTTGATCTCGCCCGTGCGCGCCTGGCCGTGGCGGCGTGTCATCGCTTCGGCTCCTCGAAGTCCAGGGCGGCCTCGATCTCGCTCCAGCGAAAGCGGACCGGGTGAAAGCGGCCGGCGCGTAGCCGGCGGCCGGGCAGCACGCCGTCCTCGAAGTAGCGCAGCACCGTGCACGGCGCAACACGCAGCCGCTCAGCGACCTCGCGGGCCGTCAGGAACGGCTCGAACTCTCCCGGCCCGGTCACGGGGCGCGGCTGGCTCATGCTGGCCGCGGGTGATCCTGCGTTGTCTCGCATCGGTCCTCCCTTCGTTGGTTGTGGTGGTCATAGAGCGCTTCGCGCGCCAGTTGGCGGTGTTCGCGGGCCCTGGCGGCGGCTTGAGCAGCGAGGAGCGCGTCGGCGGTTGTGAGATGACCGACACCAACGAACTCGAAGTGCCCGATGCGCTGCTCGGGCGCGAGCTGCGCAAGCTCGCGCTGCGCCTCGTCGCCGTGGGCGAGTAGCTGCTGGTGGACGTGGTCGGCGCGTTCTTGGCGTAGGTCTTTGAACCTGACTGAGTAGTGGCGGCTTTTGGTGAGGCAGTGGCCGCGGTGGCCGAAGGTGTGCGCGCAGGCCGCGAGCCGCCGGTCGCGCGGGTCGCGCGCTGGCGGTTGGAGGGGGGCGGCCGTGATCGCGCACACCCCGGCCACCTTGATCTCGATCCCCGTGTCCAGGACCAAGCCATCCGCCGTGCGGCGCGTGATCTGACCGACGTGCTCGCTGCGGTCGTGCATGCGGATCAGGACGCGCTCGTCGCTGCTCATCGCCTGCAGCACCCGCAGGATCAGCTCGTTGGGATACTGCGAGGTGGCGGGCGCCGGTCGTGGCGGTGGTGGTGTTGGTGCGGGCAGCGGGTCGGCGGCGATCGCCTCAACGTTGCGGTCGTGGAGGGTGAAGGCGGTGCGCAGGTAGCCGCGGCCGTGGTCTGAGATCTGCACGTGCTCGACCTCCTCGCGGGCGATCCGGTGCAGCAGGCCGCCGGCGTGTTCGGTGCTCTTGGTCGTGTACTTCGCCAGATAGCTGGCCTTACCGCGACGCGGCTCGTCATCGCTCGACAGCTGCTCGACGTCAAGCTGCTCACCCCAGCCGATCGTGCCGGCGCCAAGCTCCTTGGGCACCGTGACGCCGACCGCCTCGACCGCGCCGCGCAACGCGTCCTCGAGCAGCTGCGTCGTGAACCTGCGGTCCGGCGGGCGCAGCTCCTGGCCGCGGTATGCGGGCATCCGGCGGTCGAGGCGGATGATCGGGTGCAGGTGCACGAGGCCGCGGTGCTGGTACTCGGCGACCTTGACGTAGGAGACGCGGACCTGCTCATGCAACCGCTTCTGCGTCATCCCCGTCAGCTTCGCCAAGTGGCGAGGGAGATAGATCATCGTGCGCCGCCACAACTCGCCGAGCAGGTTGTTCCAGATCACGGCGCCCTCGTAGTCAAAGCACTCCGGGCACAACGGCTCCCCGAGGCACGGATCATCCGGGCCGTGCACCCATGAGCAGGACAGCGCGTGGCCGTGCTCGCAGACCGGTCGGTCGCGCCGCGGATGGCAGCGCACCGGCTGGCCGTCCGGGCCCAGCAGGTGGGCGTGCACGACCCCGAAGCTCGGGGCGGTCAGCGTCGCGAAGACCGCCGGGTGCCCCATCACCGATTCGGGGATGCCCTTGCCGCCCCTGAGGCCCGCGGCGATGAGTTGCCAGACGTCGCCGCGGTAGCGCTCCGCACACGGCGCGCAGACCGCCTCCCTGCGATTGCCGCACGCCTTCCTGAGCAGCCCATCGGGTTCAGTGTCGGTGCTCCAGACCTGGCGGCGGCGGCCGTAGCCGTCGCAGAACTCGACGCGGCCCTGCAACCGAACGGGTTGGGCGCAGTACCCCGAGGAGCGCAGCTGCGCCTCAAAACGCTCATAGTCCGGGCGGGTAAGACGGTCGACGACACCCTGCGTCAGCGGGTCCAGCTCCGGCGTGGTCATCAGCCTGTCTCGCGGTAGATCGCGTTGCGCAACCGCTCATCGGCCGTGGTGGCGAACATGCCCAGCTGGTCGACACCTTGGGCGGTGCGCTGCCGCGGCACGGGCACCGACGCCGGCTGCCCCGTGGCGATGTGCTGGTGCTCGCTGCAGACCGGAGCGCGAATCGCGGCACGCACGAACGCCTGCTGCGTGGTGCGCCTGCCCGTCATCGGGTCGCGGCGGCTGACCGTGCGGTAGCGCGCCGACTGCAGCTCGACGTCACCCACGGCAGGCAGGCCGCACCACGCGCAGCCGGGTCCGATCACGCCCTGCCCGTTCACGACCGCACCAGGCGACCGGTCGCGTCGCGGCGGCCGCCATCGGACAGACACGCGGCCAGGGCCGCAAGTTCGTCGTTGACGATCAGCAGCTCAAACGCCGCTGCCGTGCGGCGCCTGGTGAACGGGACCAGCCGGCGCGCACGGTCACGCATGACGTTCGCAGCCATGCCGATCACCTCTGCCATCCCGACCTGGCGCCTTACGCCGTAGCCCGCCTGGAGCATCCGCTGCGCCGCGGTGGACGTGACACGTTCGCCGTTCATGACCTCGCCTCCTCATGAGTTGCGCCGCAGCAGCGGCACGTCTCTGCGTCGGGGCTTGCGAGCCAGGCGTGCACAAGTGTCGCCGCCGTCTCGGGCAACCCTTCGGCCTGGTGCTCGTGCAGACAGTCAGCGCACAGCACCGTGTCGTCCTCCATCACCGCCAAGGCAGTCATGACGCCTGCCTCTTGCCAGCACCCTTGGTTTGCTCGTCGGCGCGGGTGATGTCGATGACCTCCCCGGCCGCGTCCTGCTCAGCCGCCTGGAAAAGCTGCTCGCCGTCCAACGGCGGGCGTCGTGGCGTGTAGTCGGCGACCATCGCCTTGATGTCGTCATCGCTGATGTAGGTCGCGCGGACGCGGGCGGGCTCGCGAACGCCGTCGAGGCGGACGTAGCCGACGCCCGGCAGGCTCGCGGGGATGCGGTCACAGTGCGCGCCCTGCTCGCGCGCGCTGTCACCGAGGACCATGTCGATCTCGGCCGGCCCATCCAGCCGCAGCCCGACCTTGGTCGGAAACAGGCTTCTGAGCGCGAGGACCTCGCGCCGCGGGTCCTGCACCGCCGCGACGACGCACACCCCGACCGCGCGGCCCTGCGTCAGCAACAACCCGAGCGCTCGGACGATCCTGTCTTTGACCTGGCGGTCAGTCAGGTACGCCGTGAGGTTCGCGATCTCGTCGATCAAGACCAAGATCAACGGCTCCTCAATGGTCGGCTGGTGCTTGCGTGTCACGCCGGCCAGGCCCTGGGAGCGGCGCTGCATGACCTTCACGACGTCCTCCAGCAGCACCGCGATCGCCTCGTAGGGATGCTCATCCAAAGTCGGCACGGCGAAGCGCGTGTACAACTTCCGGCCGGGGCCGAGCTCCATGCCGCCCTTGGGATCGATCGCCCACACCGCCACCAGGCCGTCGCGGATCGCGGGCCCCAGACCCCGCAGCAGCGACCAGAAGACCGAGCCCTTGCCGGCGCCGGTCATCCCAGCGACGAGCATGTGCGTCCCCAGCACCTCGACTTTCCACGGCTCGCCGCTCTCCTGCAGGCCGATCGGAACGGCCTCCAGGTCGACCTGCTCCGGCACAGGAAGCGCCGGCACCGTCTGCGCCAGCGGATCACCCGTCGCGAACTCAAGCCACACCCGCCCGGGCCGGTCCTCGCGGACGCGGCAGGCCCGGGCGCTGAAGCTGTGCGCCAACTCCGGGGCGGCGCGCTCGAAGTCCTCGGTGCACTGCCCCAACAGCAGCCGCACCCGGACACGGTCTGACCATGGGGTCGATCGGACCTTCTCGATGCTCGGGACCGCTTCGCGCATCCGCATGCGCTTGCCAAGCCCGGACAGGATCATGGTGTTGCGCCAACGGCGCTCATAGACCCACCAGCGCACCCACGCGCTGCGCAGCCGCCAACCCACCAGCCGCTCAAACGACGACTTGTGCACCAGCCGCCAGACACCAAGCGCGAGCAGCGCCCACAGCATCAGCGCCTGCGCATCATGCGACCCCACCAGCACCACCAGGCCCACGACCGCCGCGGCGGGCAGCGCGAGGATCGGACGCTTGATGACCGCCCACGCCAACAGCAGCCACCCCGCGAACAGCACCACCAGCACGATCACGATCGCGCGGACCAGGCCACCGATCGGTGGCGCCTCAACACCCTTCATCGCCCACACCCCTCGCGGTCCCGGGTCGGTAGACGCCATCGCGCAACGCCCACACATCAGCCTCGCGGGCTTGGCGCTCGCTATAGCCCGCCGCGGTCATCGCGTCGACAAGACGCACCTCGGCCTCACCGACATCAGCGCCCAGCCCGCGGCGATCCTCAGCCGCATGCTGATACTCGACAAACGCCGCCCGGATCGTGTCCGACAACCCACGGCCCGCCGAACCCGCCGTCACCGCCCTGACCTGATCGTTAGCGCCCAGCAACCGCCGCTGCGCCCCATTCATCACGCCCGCCAACTCCCGATCGCGCTCAAACAGCGCCGCCAGCACATCGGCGAGCACCCGCACCCGCGCGCCCAGCACACCGTCTGCGGCGTTCATGACGGCCGCCCGTCGCTGCCGGCGAGTCCGGCCAACCGTTCACGACCGCGGGCCGTCAGCCGGAACGTCCACTCGCTCTCGACGAGCCCCTCCGCTTCCAGCTGCACGAGCACGTCGAGCAGCTCCTCCGCCTGGGCGAGCGGATGCTCGTCCTTATGCTCAAGCTGGTAGCGCAGCTCACGCTCCCCGACCCGCACCGCACGATCAACACGCACCAAGATCAGCCCTTCGATCGCGTCCACCCCAGGCGGACGGTGGGGCACGCGTGTCGCCGTAGCGCTCATGATGCGCCACCTACTGGTCCACCCGCGCCCGGCTTCCGCGACGGTTCGGCGGGACCCGTCGGCTTATTGCGCTCGACGCCTTCAGCCCGAAACGACACGCCCGAGCGTCCTTCCATCTCCCAGTACTCGGCGGTCAGCGCGCGCAGCCGCACGACCTCTCCGACCGCCGCCTCGATCTCTCCTGCGACCTTCACGCTCAGCACATCGGCGTCCACGCCGGTCGTCGCGAGCACGTTGAAGGCGTAGATCGGGCGCCCGTCGCGGTCCTGGCGCACCTGCCCCTGCGCGCCGCCGAACACCGGCACCGGCTTCGGCGGAGTTGCGACGATGAACTGCAGCTCGTCGGTACTGATCGGCAACCGCATTCCCAGAGCCCCTCTCCAGTCGTTGGACTTGTACCAATGAGTGGTACAGATCGACAGAGAAGCAGATTCTGCGTGGACCGTCAAGCATTCGTCGGTCTTGTTGGTACCTTTGGAGTCGTGTCCGTCCATCGAGGCGCCCGCCAACCGCTCTACGGCCAAATCGCCGCCGAGCTGCGCCACGCCATCCAGCGCGGCGACCTCGCCCCCGGCGACCAGCTGCCCACCGAGCAGCAGCTCATGGATCGCTACGACGTCAGCCGCAACACCGTCCGGCTCGCGCTCGGCGCGCTCACCAACGAAGGCCTCATCAGCAGCAGCCAAGGACGCGGCTCATTCGTACGCGAGCGCACACCGCTGCAGTACTTCGCCTCGCGCACCGACTCGCGAACACGACGCGAACACCTCACAAAGGACGCATTTCTCTCCGATGCCGAAGAGCAAGGTCGCGCCGGCCGGATCGATCTCGACGTCGCGATCGTGCGCGCCCCACCGGAGATCGCCACCCGGCTGCAGCTCGACGACAACGCGATCGCCGTCGCGCGCCGCCGCGTGCAGTACTGCGACGAGCAGCCCTACGCCCTCGCTGACTCCTACTTCCCCTACGAGCTCGTGCGCGACAGCCCGATCGCTCAGCCCGACAACCTGCCCCGCGGCGCCAACAAGGTGCTCGACGACCTCGGCCACGTCCAGGTCCGCTTCCGCGACGAGATCACCACCCGCATGCCCACGGCCGACGAAGCCCGCCGCCTGAACATCGGCCCCGGCACACCCGTCGCTCAGCTACTGCGCACAGCCTTCGACGAAGCCGACCAGGCCGTCAGACTCGCCGCGACGATCCTGCCCGGCGACCGCTACGTCCTCGTCTACGACGTCGACGGCGATTGATGGCCGCCTGCCCACAGCGCCAACTCGTCATCCGCGCCGCCCGCACCGAAGACCTCCCCGCCATCGCGCACCTGCTCAACGAGGCCGGCGAGTGGATGCGACGCCAGGGCATCACCGACCAATGGCCATCGCAGTTCCCGCTCTCAGATCTCGCCGGGCGCGCCGACCGCGGCGAGCTGCACATCGCCTACGACCATGGCACTCCCGTCGGCACCTTCGCCGTCGACTATCACGCCGACCCAGAGTTCTGGCACGACGACCCCAACGGCGATCGCGCCGGCTACCTGCATCGCCTCGCCATCGCCCGCACCCACGCAGGCCACGGCATCGGCCACCAACTCATCAACCACGCCGACCACCTCGTCGCCGACACCGGACGACAATGGCTGCGCCTAGACTGCGCCAAGCACAACACCCGGCTACACGACTACTACCGCCAGCTCCGCTTCACACAGCTACCGACCGTCGACCTCCCCCACCGCAAATCCGGCGCGCTCTTCCAACGCCAAACCCGCGCCGCCCAACCTCCATACGCCGACTGACCTCCGACCTTCTCACCCGCAGGTCGATCGTCGAAATCCAGCCGGGACATAGGGCGGGTATTCTGCCCGCAAAATCAGGCGGTTGTGTATCAGCCGTGTCTCGGTCAGGTTACGAGACTTGCCGTGAACGCCGGCGGCGGCGGAACCCTCGCGCACGTCATCGAGGCCCAACGGCGATGACGCCACCATGGACCCTCGCCCTGAACGCACGATCAGCTCCTCGTCGACTACCACCGCCGCTCGTCCCCGCCGGTCCGCAGTCCCGCAGCGGATACTGCTCGACTACGAACCCTGCGCCGCGACGTAGCCCACGAGAAACTCGCGGATCGCTGGAGTAATGCGACGTTCCCTGAGATCCACGATGTTCATGCCGAACTGCTGCGGGTGCAGCAGGCAGACTTTCCCGACTACCGTGATGAGGCCCGTCTGCAGGCCATACCTGTACATCTCGGGAGAGACCCGTCGCCGAGCAACGAGTACCTCGACGATCCTCGTTGGAAGCGCGGGATCGTTGCTCGATACCGGACCGGGCTTGAACCGGGTCACGAGTCTTTTCAGTTGTCGGACCGCTTCTTCGACTGCATGGTCGTCGGCACCGCGGCCCGCATCCTGCGAAAGATACCCGGACCACGGATATTCTGGCCGTTCCGACGCGACAATCCGTAGCCGCTCGCGAGATGCGCCTGAAAGATCGAATTCGCCAGGATCGTGCTCGACGCGCTGAGCACGCCACATGACCGTGTCGTCTGTGTTACGCGCATCGATCCGAACACTCGCGGCTGACACGAGCACTCGTTTGCACTCGATGGTCACGACCGGTCCAACGATCGCCTCCGTCCCGCGACGGCCGACGATGATGGTCCAATCGGGTGTGTGGATATCGGATCTCGAGAGTTGACTACCAACGGTCAGACGGGCATCGCCCGTCTGACCCACGCTGAACTCCAGAAGATCGCCGCGGGCGGTGATGATCTCGATATCGAGTCCGGCCTCCGTTTGTTCGACTGTGAGGCTGGCGCGCTCGACACCGACCTCCTCAGCGTGCGCTGACGCATAAAGAACATCAAGATCATCCGGATCTATGTCCCACGTTTCTGCGCACTCGACGTAGAACCGCAAAAGAAGCGGGGAAGGCTTGAACGCACGCTTCCGCGCGAGCTGACGTGCTACGGCAGGTGCGTCGTGCAGAGCCAAAGCTCGACCGAGGACGTAGTCTCGGAACACCACGCTCGCGAAGCCCTCTGGCCCCGCGCCCACAAACGGATGCTCCCCGAGCGTCCCGGCAACCGACTTCTCGTACTCCGGGACGATGCTTGCCGGAAGGTCAACAGTTGGAGGTGTGGTGCCCGCAGCGCGAGCGAGCAGCCGCGCACACTGCTCTTCTGGCGAGTACAGCTGCTCGAGTTGAACCGCCGGAACGCCATTTCGAACATGCGCCGGGAGCCTTTCGATGAGTTTTGGCTGCTCACGAACCAGCAAGCCAACCACGATGCCACTCAGGAACGTCCACAGGCTCTGCGGGCTGGCGGAGCTGGACGTTACGTCGCGAAGATCATTGACCAGTCCTTGGTAATCACCGACTCTGAGGTAGCCAGCTAGCGCAACCAAGACCGGCGCGTATCCCAGGAACGACATAGCATCGATGCCGCCGCTGCCGTCGTCCACGCCGACAGCCGTCTGCACCCGCTCGAAGAGTGAATCTCTCGCCTGCTCGAAAGGACCGCGATGCTGTCGATGAGCTAGGTGTGCACGGCCAGAGTGATCCTCCTTGTCGAGCTGACCGTCGACAAACTCCTTCGCGGCATCCGGCGAGAAAAAGTCGAGCGTCATGACGCAAGAGTCGAGTTCCGCTTCGGCCAGCAGTAGACCCGTCAGGTCAACCGTATCCGTCCTCCCGCACGCCACGACGGCGATGCCCGACGGTGACAGCTCACGGAGTTGCGTCGCGAGGTCGCAGACGAACGCCTCGAAGTTGTCCGAGCGAGATAGCGAGTATCCCTCGTCGAGGGCGTCGATGACCACGCAGTAGCGGCCACCAGACAGTTCGTGTGTCACGGGGGCGAGCGCAGAGATCCCGTGCGACGACGTGAGCTTGCCCAGGAATGTCCCGCTGCCGACCGGGAAGTCCCCGAGGTTCCAAAGCGACGCGCCGCGATCGGCTGCGACCGCCTCCGCAAACATGCTCTTCCCCACAGCGGCTGGTGCCGCGATCAGGACAACCTTCGCGCTTCCCAGGTCGCCGCTCTGCAGCGTGAGCGTCGGTTCGATGAAACCGGAGGGGCGCACCTCAGGCATTGAGATGCCATCAGGTAGTGGCACCCTGAGAGGGGTCTCTGGCCCGACGTGCGGGAGCGCGTCAGCAAACTCGCGGAAGGTCGACACTTGTCGGACGGTACCTGACCGACATGCCCAGCGGCGTCACGCCCCTACTCCGAGAACGTGCCGGTTCGTCGCTGGGGCAGGATTGGTTGACACTACTACCGCAGTTCCAGTAGTGACTACGCGCCGAGAGCGCCTGATTCGCCGCCGAACGCACTGAACACGAACTCCGATAGACAAGTCGCCGGAGGCGCGCCCAGTGACGATCTTCTTTACATCCTCAAGGGCGGCGCCTTCGGCGCCGCCGCCGGCCATGCCGCTGCCTGCGGCCCGCCGGCCACGGAGGGCAAGCCCTCCTCGCCGGCGACCGCGGCCCGGCCGGCCAAGGTAGACCCGATCCGACGACCGTGAGCGCGTAGACACGGTCACGCAACCGCGCGCCAGCCGAGCTCGTGCCGTGCGGCCGCGCCCGCCAGTTGACCGGCAGCGCCAACCGGAACGGCGTGCCGACCGGCGCCGTGCGTGTCAAGCCGAATTTCGATCAAACAGGCCGAGTCCCGTGAAATTGGCCGGGGCTACGCCCCTTTGACACGCCCGCCGCCGGTCGGAGATGTCGCGATCAAGTCCGCAGGGCGAACACCCCGCTAACCATCGGCAGGAGGCGACAGGCCATGACCACGCAAGACCTCAACCAGCTGACGATCTCAGGACACGTCCACAGCCAACCAGTGCTGCACGAGTTCGATGACGCCGACAACGCCTACACGTTCACGCTCAGCCACAGCACCGATCACCACCAATCCGGGCACTGGGAGCTACAGCTCTACCACGTCAGCGTCTGGCAGCCCGCCAGCCAAGCGTTCATCGAGCACTTCCAGCTCGGACAAAGGGTCGCGATCACCGGCCGCCTGGACTGCGCCTACCACGAGACGCTGACCGGCTACCAGCCCGTCGTCTCGATCATCGCCGAACGCATCATCACCCTCGACGACCCCAAGGACACCGCCACCAACAGCCAGCAACTCCCGCTGAGCATCGACGCGTAACAACCCCCTTTACATCCTCAAGGGCGACAGACATGACCATCGATCCACACCACCAGGCGCAGCACACGGTCCTGGTCGCGGCCGGCGACAGCGAGCAGCGGGCATTCCTCGCCGGGCAGCTGGACGCCGACGGACACACCGTCTACGAAGCCGAGCACGCGGCGGGCGTGGTCGCGAAGCTCTCCTGCTACGCGATCGACGCGCTTGTGCTCGGCGAGCTCGACCGGCCCGCAGACGCCACGAGGCTAATCCGTGCTATGCGCGCCGGCGAGCACGAGCGCGTGCATCCAGGACTGCCGATCATCACGATCGGCGCCAGCGATGAGCTCGCCGCGCTGCGCGCCTACGAAAGCGGCAGCGACCACCATCTGCCCGACAGCACCGGCTACCTGCTGCTGCGCGCCGTCCTCGCCTCGGTCATCCGCCGCGTGCTCGACGACGTCAGCGTCCGGCACCTGCACGCGGGCCCGATCGACGTCGACCTCGAGGCCAAGCGGGTGACGGTCGCGGGCGCCGCGGTGCACGTCAGCCGCCTGGAGTACGAGCTGCTCGTCAAGTTCGCCGCCGACCCGGTGCGGGTGTTCAGCAAGCACGAGCTCGCCCGGTCGATCTGGCGCCGGCAGATCTGCGAGCGCACCGTCGACAGCCACATCGCCCGCCTCCGCGGCCGTCTCACCAGCGCGGGCGCCGGGCCAGTGCTCGTCAACCGCTGGGGTCAGGGCTGGTCGCTGACCACCGCCACCGCGGCGCGCTAGCCGCCACTCGCACCTCTCAGGAGACAGGTGTCTCCCCGCCACTGGAGCACGCACGCCATGAACGAGTCTCAGGAAGTCCTCGGCCCCCGGTTGACGAAGGGCGAAGCGCGCCCGCTTGAGAACCAGGCCAAGCGCCACTACCGCGCCGCCGGCAGAAACCTCGCCCGCTTCGCCGCCGACCTCAGACGCCTGCAGGACGGCGAAGCCCATCTCACCCGCGGGTTCAGCTCGTTCGGCGCTTACGCCGAGCACACCTTCGACGGCCTGTCCGCAGCCAACGCCAAGAAGATCAGCATCCATGGCGCCGTCCTGCTCACCCTCGAACAACGCGGACGGATCTCGCTCGAGGAGCACACCAGCCAGCTGCCGGGCGCCACCGGCCTGCGAGCACTCGCGGTCGTGCTGTCGCAGCATGGGGAGGAGACGATGCTCGCCGTCTACGACAAGGCCGCGCAGCTGCGTCCCGGTCGCGCCGTCGTCGACAGCACCGTCAACCTCGCCGTGCGGGGCCTGCTCGCACCGCCACCAGGTGTGCTCGGCAACGATCACGAACCACCACCAACCAGCGCTCGGCCCGAGCGCGGCGACACCGACGAGCACAGCCCCGGCGTCGACGACGTCGACCAGGAGCAGGACGACGATCCCGACGAAGACCCCGAAGCCGTCCACGAGCTGCACGACCGCCTGATCGAGATCCGCCGCGCCCTCGACGACCTCGGCGCCGTCACCAGCGAACTGTCGGCCACCCGCGGACGTAAGGAAGCTGAGCGCATCCTCACCGACCTGCTCGAAGAGATCGGTGAGCTCCCCGACGCGCTGGCCGCCGCGATCGCCTCCCAACACACCGACTGACCCAGCCGGCAGCGTGCCCACATCGTGCCCAGCTCCTGCAGCAGCGCGCTGCCACGGACGCCGTCCATCCTGACGGAGCCCCGAAAACACGGGCTCGCAGCCGCTGCAGAACCCATCGATTCCCCTACGGAACCGAAGGTCAGAGGTTCGAATCCTCTCGGGCGCGCTACAAAACACCTGGAAAGACGGCGCTTTCGCGCTTTCGCGCTTTCGCTCCTCGCCAAGAAGATTCCGGATGGTTTGGTCCCGGAATTTGGTCCCAACTTGGTCGCGGTGGGGAGGCTCGACTGCGCCGCTCCAGTGGTTATCTGAAGGCCGGGTGGCGAGCTCCGACAGCTCTCGCAACTGGCGCCGTACGCCGCTGAGCGTCTCGTTGAGAACCGCAAGCGCCGACTCGTCGGTCAGCGTGTAGAAGACGTTCGATCCCTCCGGGCGGCGGGACACGACTTCGGCGCGGTAGAGCACGAGCAGGTGCTTGAGACGTTCTGCTGGGATACGCCGATGGCTACGCTGCGTTCCTGAGGGTCGAGGCGCCGCCGGTGAGTTGCTCGATGAGGCGAAGCCGGACCCGGTTGCCCGAGCACGCGATCGGCGACGCGTACCAGGAGCGCTTCGGCGATTGGCGAGTCGCCATTCGCCCGAGTTCCGCAGCTGGTGGACGCGCGGATTGGCTGAAAGCGCCCGTGATGTCTGGGGTTTGGGACTTTGTGCAGCTTGTGCGTGTGTGCTTACGCCCGCGGGAGGGCGCGGCGGCGGGCTGCGGGGAGAGGGTTAGGCGGGTTGCAGCGCGGTGATCCGGGGCGGCGCCGGGACGCCAGCTGGCAAGCGCCCGCGCGCCGTTGATGCCAACGCGCGCAAGGGCGGGCGGTTGTGCCGCGCTCTGTCGGCCCCCGACCGACCGCTTGCGGACTGGAAAGCTTCGTTCACGAGCCGCATGGATGCGCGGCGACGACGCGTGCCGGCTGGCGGGGCGATCGTGGTGGGTGCGCGGCCACTGGGACTGCCCGCGTCGAGCAGAGCGGCAGCTGCGGCGCCGGCCTCACACCACCTTCCTCGTGCTCAGCGCCGCCATTTGCCAACGCCCGGTCCTAATTACCGGAACTGGGGTCTCCATGTTAGTGCCGTAGGATGGTGGGGTGGCGGTTGTGGCTGCTGGACTACCTCGACTGGCTGCGTTGGCCCGAGGGCTTCGTCTGCCCGCACTGCGCCCATGTCGGCGGCTGGCGGGGGTCTGACCGACGCTGGCGCTGCGCGGGCTGTGACCGACGCGTCTCG
>Ga0136617_10003429_pt1 | contig 14171 bp, 15 predicted proteins | sample AntDrymUQ3222106_2_FD_129672 | JGI IMG/M metagenome (GOLD analysis project Ga0136617, IMG submission 129672) | Polar desert sand microbial communities from Dry Valleys, Antarctica - metaG UQ322 (21.06) | ecosystem: Environmental > Terrestrial > Soil > Desert | place: Antarctica: Dry Valley... | reverse complement strand
CTTGATCGCCGAGTTGGCGGATCGCGGCCGGGCCGTCCGGTGGGCGACCCGCACCCGACGTCGTGGGCTCCGCCAGGCGTGATCGCGCGCTGCGATGGCGAACCCGACCGCCCGTCTCCTCAGGGCGGGGGGTCGTGCTGGAGCTCAATGACGTTGCCGGAGGGATCGGCGATCCAGATCTGCACCACGTCGCCCTGGGCCCCGCGGAGGTAGGGGATGGCCCGCTCGTCGAGCTCGGCGATGGTGGCCCGGAGGTCCTCGACGCCGAGACAGACGTGGACGTCGGTCGGTCGGATCGCACCGGTGCCCTTGTCGCAGTCGACCAGGTGGATCTGGCCGCCCTGTCCAGCGTCGAACCAGGCGCCCTCGACGCCGGGGATCACGGGCCGACCGGGCTCGACATCCAGTCCCAACACCTCGGCGTAGAAGGCTCGCGTCTCATCGAGGCGATCCTCGACATTGACGCTGTGGTGGAGGAGGCGGGTGACCTTCATGGTGTCCTGGTCTCGTTCTCGGCACCGTAGGCCCGCCAGTGCGCGTGCTGCGGTGCCAGGTTGGCGGGGGAGGTCGTCACCTGGAGCGTTCCACGGCGCTGGTGTCGAGGTCGAGCAGCTCGACGGTGGTGGCCCCGGCGCTGAGCTGGTCGAACATGGTTGCCTCCTTGGCCGCCCGAGCCCGACCTGCTGACATCACGTCGTCGAGTCGTTCGGCGGCTATGGACACGATGCCGTCGGAATCGGCCACCAGCCAGTCGCCATCGTCGATGAGGACTTCGCCGACGCTCACCGGCCCGCCCAACGATCCGGGTTCGTGCTTGGTCGCGCCGGGCAGGGCGACACCGGTGCTGAACACCGGAAAGCCCCGAGCAGCCAGCGCATCGGTGTCGCGCACGCACGCGTCGATGACGAGACCGACGAGGCCGCGGGACTGCGCTGCGGTCGTCAGCACCTCACCCCAGAAGCCGCGCTCGCGCCCGCTCGGCACCTCGACGGCGAGCACCGTCCCTTGGGGTGCCTCGGCCACCGCGGCGTGGATGGTCAGGTTGTCACCCGGCTGGCAGCGGACGGTGGAGCACGGGGCGGCGACGGTGGCGCCGGGCCAGGCGGCCCGCAGACGACGGGCCAGAGGGGTGGCACCCGACTCGCCCAGGGTCGCCGATCCGAGGGCCGCCAGATCCGACGATCGGCCGGAGGTGTCGGCGCCGCCTTCCGGCGGCGGGTCGGCGAGCTGCTCCATGAACTCGAGGCGCATGGCGCCGGGGGCGTCGACGAACACGATGCGCCGAGTGCCGAAGGCGCCCGACACGATCTCCGGGCCCCACACCACGTCGTGGCCGTCGACTTGAGCCTCTAGGTCATCGGAGAAGAGAGCCACGTGGAGGAAGCCCTCGGCCGGCAGCTCGACGTCGTCCTCGTAGATGGCCTGGGTGAAGAAGGTGATGGCCAGCGGTCCGAGGGACACGTCCACGCGCTCGCCGTTGCGCCAGTGCTGGCGATCGCGCACCTCGGCCCCAGCCCGCTCGTAGAAGCCGATGGTCGCGTCGAGGTCGGCCACCTTCACAGCCAGGTTGGCGACCCCGGTGACGGCCATGCCTGCTACTCCTTGGGCTGGGCGAGCGACTCAGGCGACGGTAGTTGACACGCGTGTCAGATAGCGTCGCCGCGCTATGCCGCCCTCGTCATCTCCGGCCCGAGCTCGTCCGCATCCCATCGCCGGGCCGGTGCGCGTGGGCATCGTCGGCCTCGGGCGCATCTTCGATCTCCACGCCCTGGGCCACGTCGACAACCCCGACTCCGAGGTCGTCGCCCTGTGCGACCTGAGCGAGGAGCGCCGCACTCAACGCCGCGCGGAGTGGCCCGATGCCGAGTTCTTCAGCGACCTCGACACCTTCCTCGCCGCCGATGTCGACCTCGTCGACGTGCTCGTCCCGACGCCCCTGCACCACGAGGTCGTTTGCGCTGCGCTGCGGGCCGGGCGCCACGTCAACGTGCAGAAGCCCATGGCCCGCACCCTCGCCGAGGCCGACGACATGATCGCCCTCGCCGAGGAGGCCGGCGTCGTGCTGCGGGTGATGGAGAACTTCCTGTTCTACGAGCCGCTGATGAAGCTCAAGCAGGTCGTCGAGTCGGGCGATCTGGGCGACCCGGTCGGGTTCGCCATGAAGATGGTCGGCACCGGCGTAGGCGGCTGGGAGGTGCCGTTCGACACCTGGCTGTGGCAGATGGCCGAGGTGGGCGAGGGACGCGGGATCCTCGCCTTCGACGACGGGTGGCACAAGTTCTCGGTGGCCCGCTGGCTGTTCGGCCCGGTGGCCGAGGTGATGGGCTGGATCGGGGCCACCGACCTGGGCGGCGGCTACGTCCTCGACGCGCCGTCGACGGTGATGTGGAACCACACCAACGGCATGCGGGGCGTCTTCGACATGACCCTGGCGCCGGAGATGCGCATGGAGTCGGACTACTACTCCAACGACGAGCGCTTCGAGGTCACCTGCCGGGAGGGCTTCGTGCGGGTCAACCACTGCACCGCCCACGGTCTCCGCCAGCCGGCGCTCGAGGTCTACCGCGACGGCGAGCTGCGCCAGTTCCACGCCCTCGACGAGGACTGGGCCAGCTCGTTCCGGGACTCGACGCGCCACATGCTGCGGTACATGCGGGGCAAGGAGGACGATCCGCTGTGGTCGGCCGCTGATGCCCGCGAGGTGCTGGCCTTCGCCCTCGCCGCCCACGAGTCCTCCGACGCCAACGCCCCGGTGACGATGTAGACGCCATCTCGCGACGATTGCTACACGTTTTCGTAGAGGAATCGTCGCGAGAACGACCGGCGTCAGGGTTGTCGGAGGACGACGCGCTCGTAGAGGTCCGCCGTCCGTCCGGCCAGCGGCGCCCAGTCCAGTTCGACGCGGCGAACCTCGGCCCCGGCTCGGGCGGTTGTGAGCACCTCGGGGGTGAGGGCGTCGATGGCGTCGGCCAACGACTCGGTGGTGTGGCCGGCGGGGATGCCCCCGGCTCCCAGCGCCTCCACGAGGTAGGGCCAGTCGCTGCGCAGGGCGGGAAGTCCGAGGCCGGTGGCGTCGGCTGCGGCCCCGGTGGCCAGCATCTCGCCGTCGGGGTCGAACACCAGGGCCAGGACGTCGCAGACGGCCAGGCGGGTGGAGTAGGTGACCCGGTCGACGATCCGGTACCGGTCGGCGACGGCGATGCGTGGGTCGTCGGGCACGACGTCGTCGGGACCGAGCGACCAGCAGACCAGCTCGACGTCGGACCGGTGGCAAGCAGCCACCGCGTCGAGGACCACCTGGACCAGCTTCTCGGATCGGGGCGAGCCGACGACGCCGATCCTGAGCGGCACCGGGGCCAACCCGAGGCGACGCTCGGCCTCGGCCCGGCCGGGGGGCCCGGCTGCCTCCCACATCCGGCCGAAGTGCCCGTGGGCGATCACCTCGTGGCGACAGTCGGGACCGAAGTCGTAGCGCGCCCGCATCGCGCCCTCGCCCCAGGCGCTGTGGTGGATCACGGCTGCCGCCGTCTCGGCCCAGGCCGCATAGATCGGCTCGTAGACCTCGGGTTGCTTGGCGTGAGGGGTGAGGTTGTGGGCCGTCCACACCACGGGCACGTCGTGGTCGGCCAGGGTGTCGATGATCTCCCGGTGCGCGGCCAGGTCGTCGAAGGCAAGCCACTCAGGCCAGTGCAGGTGCAACAGGTCGACGTCGCCCACCCGGGCGTCAGCGGCGGCCCGCCAGCCCACCGGCGGCCCGACGGTGACCGCTCGGGCGGCCATCGGCGCCGACAGTGACCGGCTGTAGTGGTGTTCGGGCTCGGTCGTCGCGACCCGCAGCAGGGGCGTGACCCGGGCCGAATAGGTGAGCTCGGCCGCCGGGGTGACATCGAGCTGGTGGACCCGGGTGATCTGCCCGGTCGGGGTCCGCCACTCGGCCAAGCCCTCCACGGAAACGGTGGTGGCCAGGTGCGGGGAGGAGCACGTCCACTCCACCCGCAGCGGTCGACCCTCGGCCTCGGGGATCGCCAGGGCCACCGCGTCCGGCTCGGCGGCGAACCTCAGGTGGTCGTCGAGGACGATCGTGCGGCCCTCGACGGCCAGGCGGACCGTGCGTGTTGCGTCGAGCGGAGGCCCGGGATCGTCGCCGTCGAGGCCGCGACCCGACACCGCCAGCCCCTCCCACACGGCGGTCACGGACCCGGACTCATGGCGGACCGAGGCGGGCAGGCCACCGGCGGTGTGACGACGCAGGCCGGCCACCACAAGCGGCGTCCAGCACGGCAGATCGCGGTCGACGGGGACCTCCCACGTTCCCGGCTGGTGCAGGGCCGGCAGGTAGTGGCTGCGGGTGACACCCACGAACGGCACCACCAGGTCGACGCCGGGAGAGCGATGGGCCCACACCCCGGCCGGTCGCTCGTCCTCGAAGGTGATCCACCGGTCACCGGGCCGGTAGGTGTCGGCGATCGATGCGGCCCGCACGTCGCCCGGCGCCCGCCGAAGCGCACCTGCAGCCCAGGCCACCTTGCCCAGCAGGTCGAGGGTGAGCTGCAGACGCCGGGCCGGTCCCCGGTAGGAGTCCTGGCCGCGGTGGCGATGGGCCGTCGACACGCCATCGGCGTCGAAGCCGGCCATCACCGTGTCTGCGGCGTCGGCCGCCCGGCGCAGCCACCGCGGCCCGTCCTCCCCGGCGTGGCCATCGGCGAGAGCGAGCGCGCCGAGCTCCAGGGTGAGCGCAGCGGCCAGGTCGCCGACCGAGCGGCCCCACGCCACCGCCGAGCCGTCGCGGGCCCCGACCGCCCCCACCAGGGCGAGCGCCCGGTTCAGCCCCTCGGCCCACCGTGGACCGAGGCGTGGGGCCAGCGGGTCGCAGAACAACCAGACATCCGCGGTGTAGATGTCGTATCGGCCGATGCGGTCGTTGGAATCGTCGAGCGCTCGGTGGGGGTTGTCGTCCAGGACGGTCGCGACCCGCTCGACGAGGCGGTCGAGGCTCGAGGTGTCGTCGGCCAGGCCGAGCCCGACCCGACCCAGCTCGCAGCGGGCCAGCACCGCGGCGTAGTTGCGGGGCAGGACCCCGGCGTCGAGCAGCTCGAGCCAGTCCGAGCTGTCGACCGCGATGCGCAGCTGATCCTGCTGCGCCGAGTCGAGCCCGGCCACCAGGCGGTTCCCGGCGAAAGGTCCGGCCCGCAGGAGGCACTCGGCGATCCGGTAGGAGAAGAACGTGTGGGTGGCCGGCCCGTCGACCTCGGCCAGCAGGCGGGCGATGACGACGTCGATCTCGTCGCCGGAGATGCGGGTGACCCCGCCCTCGGCCAGGTGGGTGAGGGTGAAGCAGGCGTCGGCCCGGACGTCGGCGTCGACGGTGTGTCCGGCCATGATCCTGGGGATCTCCCAGCCCGGCAGGTGGTGGCGTTCGAGCGTTTCGACGGTGGCGACGGTGAACTGGGTGAGTCGATCGGCCAGCTCGGCTGCCGTGGTCATCGACCGGTCGCCGCCGGTCCCGACCGTCGAGCGCGTTATCGCCGGTCGCTCTGCAGGGCCTTGGTGATGTCGCCCTTGAGCTTCTCGGGCTTGGTCGTCGAGGCGTAGCGCTTGATCGGTTCGCCGTCGCGGCCCACCAGGAACTTGGTGAAGTTCCACTTGATCTTCGAGCCGAGCGCCCCACCCTTCTCGGACCGCAGCCACTTGTAGAGCGGGTGGGCGTCGTCGCCGTTGACCTCCACCTTGGCGAACATGGGGAACGACACGCCGTAGTTGAGCTGGCAGAACTCCTGGATCTCGCCCTCGTCGCCTGGTTCCTGGTGGCCGAACTGGTCGCACGGGAACCCGAGCACCACGAGGCCTTCGTCGGAGAACTCCTCGTAGAGCTTCTCGAGCCCTTCGTACTGGGGGGTGAAGCCGCACTTCGACGCCGTGTTCACGACGAGGACGGTCTTGCCCTCGAAGGTGGCGAGGGGGGTCTCCTCGCCGGTGATGGACGTGGCGGAGAAGTCGTACAGGTTGGTCACAGGATCTCGCTTTCGGTGGCGACGGGACGGGCGGGTGAGTCGCTCTTGCCTTCGGTGCCGATCCTGGCACGGTTGATGCACTACACACAGTGCGGTGTCGGAACCTCGACGGGGCCGAACGGGTCGGACGAGCCTGCGGCGCTCGGGTGCGGTAGACACGGCCGCCGGGTCGTCGGCGCGGCGGCCGCTGCTCCGAGGAGGCTGCCTTGCCCACGATCTTTGTCTCCGGGGTCCCCGAGACCAGCGCCGTGTGGGACGAGGTCCGGTCGCGTCTCGACCGTGAGTCGACCGCCTTGGCCTTGCCCGGCTTCGGGTGCCCTCGTCCCGACGGCTTCGACTCCACCATGGACACCTACGCCGACTGGCTTAGAGGCGAGCTCGACGCGGCCGACGGTCCGGTCGACCTGGTCGGCCACGACTGGGGTGGCATCCTCGCGGCCCGGATCGCCACCCATGCTCCGAGGGGCCTGCGGAGCTGGGCGTCCGACGGCGCGGCCGCGGTGTTCGCCGGCTTCACCTGGCACGACTTCGCGCGCATCTGGCAGACGCCGGGAGAGGGCGAAGCCTTCTGGGACGGCCTGCGAGCCGCGCCGGAGGATTCCGTTGCGTTGTTCGCGTCGCTCGGCATCCCTGAGCACCACGCGGCGGCGATGGTGGCGGCCCTCGACGAGACGATGGTCGATTCGATACTGCGCCTCTACCGCTCGGCCACGGCGATCGGTGAGGAGTGGGCGGCGGAAGGGCCGTCGCCGGTGCCGGGTCTGCTGGTCGTTGGCGCCAACGACGCCTTCGGTGACGAGGGCCGCTCGCGCAACGTGGCCGAACTCCTCGGCGCTGAGGTCGAGGTCGAGGTCATAGACGGCGGCGGACACTGGTGGCCGCTCGACTCCCCCGACGCCGCAGCCGCCGCCCTCGAAGCCTTCTGGTCCAGGCTCCCCTGACCAGACGAAGCGACTCCCGTCCCGGCCCGGTGGCTTGCGCCGACGTCCGATCATGAGCGTCGATCCTCGGCCCGTCGCCCTCGTGACCTCGACCGCGTTCGCGGACCATGACGATGATCTGAGCCTGCTCGCCCAGGCTCTCCGTATCGCGGGCCGACCGGCCGAAGTGGTGGGCTGGGACGCGCCGGTCGAGTGGGAGCGGTTCGAGGCGGCCATCATCCGCTCGACCTGGGACTACCTCGATCGTCGCGACGAGTTCCTGGCCTGGTCCGAGGACGTCGCCGAGCGGACGCGGCTGGCCAACCCGCCCGACGTGTTGCGCTGGAACACCGACAAGCGGTACCTGATCGACCTCGAGCAAGCCGGTGTCCCCATCGTCCCGACGCTGTTCGTCGCTCCTGGTGACGAGCTGCCGGAGATCGGGTGGGACGACGTCGTCGTCAAGCCCGCCATCTCCGCCGGCGGTCGCCTGACCGGTCGCTACGTCGACGCCCCGGACGAGGCCTTGGCCTTCGTCCGCCGGCTGCTCGGGGCCGGCCACTACGCGATGGTGCAACCCCACCTGCCGTCGGTCGAGGCCGAGGGTGAGATCGACGTGGTCACCTTCGGCGGCCAGCCCAGCCACGCCGTGACCAAGAGCGGGATCCTCGGCGCCGGGATGTTGCCGGTCGAGGACTACCGGCTCGCCGTAAGCCAGGTCGTCGAGCTCGCCGACCTGCGCGTGGCTCCCCTCGACCTCGTCGGACAGGTGCTGGATGCGTTGCCGGGAGGCGGCGACGCTCTGCTCTACGCCCGGATCGACTGTGCGGTCGGCCTCGACGGGACCGCGGTGCTCATGGAGGCCGAGCTTGTCGAGCCGTCGTTCTTCATCGCTCTCGCGTCCGACGGGGCGCCCCGATTCGCCGCCGCCCTCGAGCGCTGGCTCGCCGCCGGTGTCAGCCCAGGTTCTGGTTGACGAAGTCCCAGTTGACGAGGCTGTCGAGGAACGTGTTGATGTAGTCGGGTCGCTTGTTGCGGAAGTCGATGTAGTAGGCGTGCTCCCAGACGTCGATGGTCAGCAGAGCCTTGGCATCGTGCTTGAGGGGAAGGTCGGCGTTGGACGTCTTGGAGATGGCCAGCTTGCCCGTGCCGTCGTCGGTGAGCCAGGCCCATCCCGAGCCGAACTGCGTGGTCGCCGCCTCGATGAACTCCTTGCGGAAGTCGTCGTAGGACCCGAAGGCCGATCCGATCTTGTCGGCGACCGCACCCGTCGGCTCGCCGCCGCCACCGGGCGCCATGCAGTTCCAGTAGAAGCTGTGGTTCCAGTGCTGAGCGGCGTTGTTGAACAGCGGACCGTCGGCGCCCTTGATCACGTCGGTGAGGTCGGCGTCGGCCTGGTCGGTGCCCTCGACCAGCTCGTTGAGCTTGGTGACGTAGGTGTTGTGGTGCTTGCCGTGGTGGAACTCGAGGGTCTCGCGGGAGATGTGGGGAGCTAGGGCGTCGAGGCCGTAGGGGAGGGGAGGAAGCTCGAAGGCCATGCGCGGGGCCGTCCTTTGATGTCGGGTGAGGGTGGGAGCGGGGCGACTCTACCGGCGCGAGGTGCTGCGATGACCGGGCCCCGACCGTTGGCGTTGCCGTCGACGTCGCTTCTCGCCGATCCGGAGCTACCCGTCGCCCTCGGCGAGCAGGTACCGGGGCCCGGGGCCGGCGGCGGAGGCCTGGTCGCCGGGGTTGGCCAGGCGGCAGGCCTTGAGCGACAGGCAGCCGCAGCCGATGCATCCGTCGAGGTGGTCGCGGAGGTTCTCCAGCAGGGCGATCTGGGCGTCGAGGCGGGGCCGCCACGACCGTGACAACCGGACCCAGTCCCGCTCGGTGGGGGTCCGCCCCTCCGGCAGCGACGACAAGGCGTCGCTGATCTCGTCGAGGCTGAGCCCGACGCGCTGGGCCACCCGCACGAACGAGACCCGCCTGAGGGTGTCGCGCGGGTAGCGGCGCTGGTTGCCGTCGGAGCGCTGGGAGGAGATCAGGCCCCGGTCCTCGTAGAAGCGCAGGGCCGAGGGGGCGAGACCGGTCCGTTCGCTCACGGCACCGATGCTCAGCTCGGCCGGCGTCATGCCGGCGCAGGCTACCGAGACGGCGGCTTGACCTCAAGTTGGCTTGAGCATCTACGGTCGGGCTTGATCGAGCACTTGGCCAGGAGACGACAGTGAGCGACATCAACACATGGATGGCGCTGCAGAGCGCCATGCAGGACGACGGAAGTCGTCGCCGGGCGGTCAGCCGGGCCACGGTGCGCCGCATCGGCGCCTTCGCCCGGCCCCACCGACGCACCATCGGCGCCTTCCTGGTGTTGGCCACCGTCGTCGCCATCCTCGGTGTGGCCACGCCGGTGGTGGCCGGGCAGGCCGTCGACGCCATCGTCAAGCGATCGGACACCTCGGTGGTGGTCCGCCTGGCCATGCTCGTCGCCGCCATCGCCGTGGTCGAGGCCCTTGTGGGCTTGGTCGAGCGGCTCATGTCGTCCCGACTGGGAGAGGACATCATCCTCGACCTGCGCCGGCGGGTCTTCGACCACGTTCAGCGCATGCCCATCGCCTTCTTCACCCGCACCCGCACCGGGGCCCTGGTGAGCCGGCTGAACAACGATGTCATCGGCGCCCAACGGGCCTTCACCATGGCCCTGTCGGGCGTGGTCACCAACGTGATCGCCCTCGTCCTGACGTTCGCCGTGATGGTCCGGTTGTCGTGGCCCATCACCCTGCTCGCTCTGGTGCTGCTGCCCACCTTCCTCATCCCGGCTCGTCGGGTCGGCGCCCGGGTCGGCCAGTTCGAGCGCGAGGCGTCCGAGCACGACGCGGCCATGACCTCGCAGATGACCGAGCGGTTCTCGGCGCCGGGCGCCACCCTCGTGAAGTTGTTTGGTCGACCCGAAGGCGAGTCCCACGAGTTCGGGAGTCGGGCCACCCGCGTCCGCGACATCGGTGTGCGGTCGGCCATGGCCGTAGCCGTGTTCATCCGGACCCTCACCCTCGTGTCGGGCTTGGCCCAGGCGCTCATCTACGGGCTGGGTGGCTACCTCGCTCTGCGGGGCGACCTCGACGCCGGCACCGTCGTCACCATGGCCCTGCTGCTCAACCGGCTCTACGCCCCGCTCACCGCCCTGGCCACGGCCCGCCTCGATGTGGTGACCGCTCTGGTCAGCTTCGAGCGGGTGTTCGAGGTGCTCGACGTCGAGCCCGGGATCGTCGAACCCACGGACCCGGTGCCGGCGCCGGAGGGGCCCGTATCGGTCGAGCTCGACGACGTGCGCTTCCGCTACCCGTCAGCCGATCAGGTGTCGCTGGCGTCGCTCGAGGAGGTCGCCGTCCTCGACGACCGGATCGGCGACGAGGTGCTGCACGGTGTGTCGCTGCGGGTCGAGCCCGGCCAGACCGTCGCCCTGGTCGGCTCGTCGGGCGCCGGCAAGTCGACGCTCGTGTCGCTGGTGCCGCGCCTGTACGACGCAGACAGCGGGTCAGTCCGGCTAGGCGGGATCGACGTGCGCGACCTGTCGTTCGACTCGATCCGGGCGACGGTGGGCGTGGTCACCCAGGACGGCCACCTGTTCCACGACTCGATCGCCGCCAACCTCCGCTACGCCCGGCCCGCAGCCACCGACAGCGACGTGTGGGCCGCGCTGGAGCGGGCTCGCCTGGCCGATCTGGTGCGCTCGCTACCGGACGGCTTGGACACGGTGGTGGGCGAGCGGGGCTATCGGCTCTCGGGCGGCGAGCGTCAGCGCCTCACCATCGCCCGGCTGCTGCTGGCCGGTCCCCGGGTCGTCATCCTCGACGAGGCCACCGCCCACCTCGACTCGGAGTCCGAGGTCGCCGTGCAGCAGGCACTGGAGGCTGCCCTGGCCGGTCGGACGGCGCTGGTCATCGCCCACCGCCTGTCCACCATCCGGGCCGCCGATGCGATCCTCGTGGTCGAGGACGGGCGGATCGTCGAGCGAGGCACCCACGCCGAGCTGATCGCGGCCGAGGGCCGCTACGCCGAGCTCCACCGCACCCAGTTCGCCGACGCCCGGACGGCCAACGGGCACCTGGCCGAGCCGGCGGTTCCCGTCTCGACCTGACGGTCCCGGCCTCCTAACGACAGCCCGTCTCGACCTGACGGTCCTAGTGCGAGCTGTCCCGGTCCTCCTGGTCACCTCGGCTCGAACTCGGTTGACCGGCGAGCGGGTCGGCGGCCAGCCTGCCGGCGTGGGCAACGTGTTCGCTGACGGCACCGCCGTCCGACCAGCCGGGCCGGGCCGGTACGAGGCGGAGATCGACGACGCCTGGAACCTGCGGCCGCTGCCCCAGGGCGGGGTGGTCACGGCGCTGGCCCTGCGAGCCATGGCCGCTGAGCTCGGCGAATCGGGCCAGCGACTGCGGACGCTGCACACGACGTTCGCCGCTCAGGTCACCGACGGCCCGGTCGAGATCGAGGTCGAGCTGCTGCGCCGGGGGCGGACGATGTCGCACCTGCGATCCGAGGTCCGAAACCCGGGCGCCGCCCGCGGCCACCTGACCACCGGCATCTTCGGCGCATCACGGGAGGGGTTCGACTTCACCGACCTGCGCCCCCCGCCCGACCTGCCTCGGCCCGACGAATGCCCCTCGTTCCGCGACCCGCCCCCTCCGGGCGTGCCCGAGTTCGAGCCGATGCCGTTCTGGGAACGTCTCGTCGAGGGCCGCCCGGCGCTCGGGCTGGCCCCGTGGGAGGAAGGCGATCGCGACCGAGCCGAGCGGGCCCAGTGGTACCGCCTGGACGACCCGCCGTGGCTCGACGACGGCACCATCGACCCGCTCTCGCTCGTGGTGCTGTGCGACGTGATGCCCGGTGCGGTGGGCGAGCGGCTCGGCCCTCAGGAGCGGATGTGGTTCGCGCCGAGCGTCGACCTCACCGTCCACCTCTTCAGCGACTGCCGGTCGCCATGGGTGCTGGGCCACAACACCGCCCGCCACGCCGGCGACGGCTACGCGTCGGCCGACATGGCGCTGTGGGACTTCGGACCCGACTACCGCGACGAGCCCCGGCTGGTCGCCTACGCCACCCAGGTCTTCCTTTTCACCTTCTCCGCCTGACCTGAGGGCTCTGTGCCAGCCTGGAGCACGATGGTCGACGAGCCGACAGCGAGCCCCGACGCTTGGATCGCCGCCTTCGCCGAGGGTCTCGATCAGCCGACACCGACGCCCGAGGAGATCGACGCCCTCCTCGAGCTGGCGGGCGTCGCGGCCCACGCCTCGGCCCGCACGGCCGCCCCGATCGCCTGCTATCTCGTAGGCCGGGCGGGTGTGTCCCTCGACGAGGCGGCCCGAGCAGCCGCCGCGGTCGCCCCTCCCCCCGCCTGACACCCGTTCCCGACCTCGACGAACTGGTGACGCGGCAGACACATCTCCTGCCCTCGAGACTGACTCCATCCCGGCGTTCAGGGGCACCCCTCAGCTGCCTCGAGGTGGTGTCTGTACTCACAGCAGGGCGCCGGCTATGACGTCGGCGACGAACGCGCCGAACCTTGTCGCCGACCAACCCCGTTGTAGGACGAGCAGCTCATAGAGCTCGGGCGAGGTGCACAGCCACAGCACGTCGCGGGCCTCGTCGGCGGTGACGCCGGAGCGGAGGTGCCCGCCCTCGACGAAGTACTGCGCGTTGTCGGCCATACGCATGAGCCGGGTGTCGTCGAGCTCGACGCGGAGGGCGGCGGCTTCGCCGTCGGTCTCCCCCGCCGAGCGGAGGAGCAAGAGCAACGGCGAGATCCGCGGCGACACCTCGGCGGCGAGGGTGCCCCACCCGTCGATCACGGCGCGGGCTTCGGTGGCGGCTCGGAGGGCGTCGGACCGGGTTTCGGCCGGCACCGGGCCCTCGCCGGTCAGCGCCCGCTCGCACAGCTCGCGCACCAGCCCCGCCTTTCCGCCGTAGGTCTTGTATACCGTCGCGGCCGAGACGCCGGCCGCGTGGGCGATCGACTCCACGGTCGTGGCCACGTAGCCCTGGTCGAGGAACAGTCGCCGGGCGTGATCGAGGGCGACCTCGCGCTGCTGGCGGGCCCGCTCCTGCCGCCCGGTCGCGTCGTAGGCCCGCTGACCCTTGCTCTTCGCGCGGTGCGACTCCATACTGATGTCATTCTAGCCGACTAGAACGAAAGTCTGGTGGATCCGTGATGGACCCGAGCGAGCTCGTCGAACGGCTGCGGCAGTCCGTCGACGCTCACGACCTCGACACCGTCGTCGCCTGTTTCACCGACGACTACCGCAACGAGACGCCGGCACACCCTGGCCGGGGCTTCGAGGGTCGTGAACAGGTACGCACCAACTGGCAGCGCATCTTCGCCGGCGTTCCGAACATCACCGCCCGGGTGCTGCGGACGGCCGTCGACGGCGACGCGGTGTGGTCGGAGTGGGAGATGGGCGGTACCCGTCCCGATGGCGTGTCGCAGTTGCTCCGGGGCGTGATCGTCTTCGGCGTGGCGGGGAGCCAGTTCGATTGGGCCCGCTTCTACCTCGAGCCGGTCGACGCCGGTGAGGATGGAGTCGACGCCGCCGTGGGGAAGATCGTGGAGGCCGAAGGATGAGCACCATCATCGCCAGCGACGCCAGGCCGCCGCTCATCCTCGTGCGCGTGATGAACCCGATCATGCGCGTCGTCCTCCGCACCCCGCTCGGCCGGCTGGTCCGCCCGTTCGCGCTCCTCGAGTTCACGGGGCGACGCAGCGGTCGCCGGTTCCTGGTCCCAGTCGGCTGGCACGAGATCGACTCCCGTCACGTTGCCATCACGCCGGCGCCGTGGCGGGTGAACTTCCGCGACGGCATCCCGGTCACCGTCTGGTTTCGCGCCCAGCGCCAGGACCTGATCGGTGTCCTCGACGACGACACGGGCCGGGTGGCTGTCGCTCTTCAATCGCTCGCCGACCGCCGCGGGTCGCTCCGCCCGGTCGGCGTCGACATCCCCCCCGACCACCGCGTCACTGCAGCCGACGTCGCTGCCGTGGATCGAGCCGTCATCCGATTCGAGCCGACATGACAGCTGAGCCACGCCGAAGAGGAGCGGCGGCCACGCGCTGCACATGGCCGCCATCTGCCAGCTCCGCCAACGGCGGTGCGTGCTTGCGCCGGGTCGCGCTTGGAGCCTTGTGGAAGAGGACCCATTAGGAACTCGCTCAGGTCCTGGAGGCTGCGGGGGCCGACCTGTTGGGAGAGGTAACGGCCGCCCGGCG
>Ga0136617_10003428_pt1 | contig 14171 bp, 13 predicted proteins | sample AntDrymUQ3222106_2_FD_129672 | JGI IMG/M metagenome (GOLD analysis project Ga0136617, IMG submission 129672) | Polar desert sand microbial communities from Dry Valleys, Antarctica - metaG UQ322 (21.06) | ecosystem: Environmental > Terrestrial > Soil > Desert | place: Antarctica: Dry Valley... | reverse complement strand
GCGCAGCGAAGACGTCCGGCGTCGCGAGCGCCAGCGAGCACGACGGTGATGGGGTCCGGGGGCGCAGCCCCCGAGATATACAGAATCGGCACGGCGACCGGCGGGCACCCCTACGCTTGACAGGCCCCTTTGCTTCCCCCGGAGATCTTCGTGCCTTTGCAGAAGCGCAGTGACCTGCGCAACGTCGCCATCGTCGCCCACGTCGACCACGGCAAGACCACCCTCGTCGACAAGATGCTCTGGCAGTCCGGCGCCTTCCGGTCCAACCAGGACGTCAACGAGCGGGTGATGGACTCCATGGATCTGGAGCGGGAGAAGGGCATCACCATCCTCGCCAAGAACACCGCCGTCAAGTACGGCACCGGCGAAGGTGCCGTCATCATCAACATCGTCGACACGCCCGGCCACGCCGACTTCGGCGGCGAGGTCGAGCGAGCGCTGTCGATGGTCGACGGCGTGCTGTTGCTCGTTGACGCCTCCGAGGGTCCGCTCCCCCAGACCCGCTTCGTGCTGCGCAAGACGCTCGAGGCCAAGCTGCCGGTGATCCTCGTCATCAACAAGGTCGATCGGCCCGACGCCCGCATCGCCGAGGTGGTGCACGACGTCGAGGAACTGTTTCTCGACCTCGACGCCGACATCGACCAGCTCGGCTTCCCGATCGTCTACTGCGTGTCGCGCGAGGGTAAGGCGTCGATGGACCGTCCGGCCGACGGTGGCGGCCTCCCCGACGGGGCCACCCTGGTGCCGCTGCTCGATCTGCTCATCGAACGCATCCCGGCGCCCGACTACGACACCGACATGCCGCTGCAAGCCCTGGTGACCAACCTCGACGCTTCCCCTTATGTCGGTCGCCTGGCCCTCTGCCGGGTGCGCTCGGGCACGTTGCACAAGGGCCGACCGGTCGCCTGGTGTCGCGCCGACGGCACCATCGAACGGGCCCGCATCGCCGAGCTGTACACCACCGATGCGCTCGAGCGGGTGCCCACCGACTCGGCCGGCCCGGGCGAGATCGTCGCGGTCGCCGGCATCCCCGAGATCACCATCGGCGAGACCCTCGCTGATCCCGATGACCCGCGTCCCCTGCCAGTGATCCACATCGACGACCCCAGCCTGTCGATGACCATTGGCATCAACACCTCCATTCTCGCCGGACAGGACGGCTCGCGGATGACGGCTCGGCTGGTGCAGAACCGCCTGGAGAGCGAGCTCGTCGGCAACGTCAGCATCCGGGTCCTGCCCACCGAGCGACCCGACACCTGGGAGGTCCAGGGTCGCGGCGAACTGCAGCTGGCCGTGCTCGTGGAGATGATGCGCCGGGAGGGTTTCGAGCTCACCGTCGGCAAACCCCAAGTGCTCACCAAGGAGGTCGACGGCGTCGTGCACGAGCCGGTCGACCGTCTTACCGTCGACGTGCCCGAGGAGTTCATGGGGGTCATCACCCAGCTGCTCGCACTGCGCAAAGGCCGCATGGAGCAGATCGTCAACCATGGCACCGGCTGGGTGCGGGTGGACTACCTGGTGCCGGCGCGTGGTCTCATCGGTTTCCGCACCGAGCTGCTCACCGAGACCAGAGGCACCGCCCTGCTCCACCACGTGTTCGAATGCTTCGAGCCCTGGGCCGGCACCATCCGCGCCCGCACCCGGGGCTCGCTGGTGGCTGACCGTCACGGGCCGACCACCGCTTACTCGCTGCTGTCGCTGCAGGACCGCGGTCAGCTCTTCGTGGCCCCGGCCGTGGTGGTGTACGAGGGCATGATCGTCGGCGAGAACGCGCGGGCCGACGACATGGACGTCAACCCGACCAAAGAGAAGAAGCTGACGAACATGCGGTCGTCCTCATCGGACAACTTCGAAAAGCTGATCCCGCCCCGGCCGATGTCGCTGGAACAGGCCCTGGAGTTCATCGCCGAAGATGAGTGCGTCGAGGTGACGCCTCACGCGGTGCGCCTACGCAAGGTGGTGCTCGACCAGACCGAACGCGGCCGCGCCGCCAAGCGCGCCAAAGCGTTGGTGTGACGGCCAAGAGCCGGTTTATGTCAGGATGCGCGACGTCTGAGGTCGCGCATCCTGACATAAACCCGATTCAGGGGGTTGTAACGAGGATCGGTCTCAGAAATCGATGCGCATCACCGCTCGACGGAGCGTGGGCCTGCTCACTGCAGTGAAGCCGGCCGCGGCGAAGGTGCCGAACGTGCCGACGTGAAGCTCCTCCTCGATGACCTCCGTCGTCGTCATCGGATAACCCTCGACCGCTCGGGCGCCACGCCCACGAGCGAAGTCGACCGCGGCGAGCGCCAGCGCCCGACTCACGCCTTGGCGTCGGAATCCCGCCCTCGTGAACAAACACGTCAACGCCCACACGTGCGAGTCCGCCTTGTCCTCAGACCGTCCCGCCCACGGCACACGACTGTTGCGGACCAGACCCACGTACTCCGGGCGCGGCTCCACGGCACACCAGCCGGCCGGCTCGCGATCCGAGTACGCGACGAGGCCACTGGTGGTCTCGGACTCCGGATGGCCACAATAGGTCTGGACGCGAAGTCGGTGGGCGCGCTCCTCGACCGGGAACGACGTGAACGACTCCCGGGGCTGCAACTTGTACCGCTGGCACTGACACCTCGAGCCCTGGCCCCGCGCCCCGAAGATCGTTTGCAGGTCCTCGAAATCAGCTTCGTTTGCCGGCACGATGTGAATCGAAGGACGTGCTTTGGTCACGACACCAAGCATGCAACCCGGGCCTATCGACGTGCAATCCAGACCCTGGAGTCGCAGCCGACGCCGTTGTGGTCCGTCAGGACGGGGTGCGGGCGACGGAGGCGAGGCCGGGGAGGGTAGCGACGGCGTCGACGCCGCCACCGACGCGTGCGTCCAGGCGCACCTCGCCTCCGCTCGCCTGCGCCAGCTGGGCGACGATGGCCAGGCCGAGCCCGGAGCCGTCGTGAGCGGCACCGGCGGCGCGCCAGAACCGGTCGAACGCGGCGGCTAACTGGGTGGGGGTGAGGCCAGGGCCCCGGTCCAGCACGTGGATCCGCACCGCGCCGGCGGCCGACCGCGTGTCAGTGTCCACGATCACCTCGATCGATGACCCGGCCGGCGCGGCGGCGAGGGCGTTGTCGATCAGGTTGTCGAGAATCTGATCCAGCCCGTCCTCGACCGCCCGCGCCAGCACGCCGGGCGGGCACCGACCGACGATGGTCACGTCCTGCTCCTCGCCGAGGGGCTGCCACACTGCCACCCGGTCGGCCACCACGGCCGACACGTCCACCCGACCGACCTGGCGGGCGGTCGACGCGTCCGTGCGGGCCAGCATCAAGAGCCCGTCGATGAGCCGCTGCAGCCGCTCGATCTCGGCCGAGGCGTTGTCGACGTTGCGCCGGGCACCGGCCGGATCGGAGTCCACCAGGTCCGAGAGCCGCTCCAGCTGTAGGCGCAGCGCCGTCAGCGGCGTCCGCAACTGGTGAGAGGCATCGCCGGCGAACGCCCGCTGCTGGTCGACCAGGCTGGCGACGCGCGCGGTCATCGAGTTGAACGACGCCGCCAGGCTGCGCACCTCCGGAGGACCGTCGGCCTGGTCGGCGCGCGCCCCGAAGTCACCGGCGGCGACCCGTTCCGTGCTTTGTTGCAACCGGCGCAGCGGCCCGGTGACCGAGTTGGCCATCACCAACGCCGCCACCCCAGCCGCGGCGAGGGAGATCACGCCGACCACCACCAACCCGCGGGTGCGCTCGTCGGCGCGCCGGTCGATGGCCGAGGCCGGAGAGGAGAGGCGCACGACGCCGACGGCATTCGCGCCGGACAGGACCGGCACGGCGATCGACACCGTGTCGTCGTCGTCGGCCGCGGCCGGGTCGGTGGCCAGCGCCGCCGCGATGTCGGGCTCGTCGGACAGGTCGTCGCCGAGCCGGTCGGCCTCGCCGCGCGAGGCGGCGATGACCACGCCGTCGACGTCCGTGATCACCACGCCGCGCCCGTTGGTGGTGCCGTAGTTGTCGGCCGTTCCCGAAAGATTGCGGAGCGCCGCCGCGTCACCGGCCAAGGCGTTGAACGAGCTTCCCGCCAGCACGAACGCGTCGCGTTCGAGGTCGGCGAGCTGGCGGTCGCGCTCGACCCGGCGCAGATGGCCGGCCAGGGGCACGTCTTGGGCGATGAGGATCACCGCCATAACACCGAGGAACGCGGCCAGCAGCCGCCACCTCACGCGGGCGGCTCCAACCGGAACCCAACGCCGCGCACCGCCTCGATCCACCGGTGGTCGCCAAGCTTCTTGCGCAACGACGCCACGTGGGCGTCGACGGTCTTGGTCGGCCCGTACCAGTTGACATCCCACACCGTGTCGAGGATGTCGGTGCGGCTGCGCACCGCCCCGGGATCGTCCGCCAAGTAGGCCAGCACGTCGAACTCCTTCGCCGTCAGCGCCACCTCCACGTCGTCGAGGTGGACGCGTCGCGAACGACGGTCGATGGCCAGCGAGCCGATCGATTGGGCGGCCGGTGCGCTCGACGCATTCGACCCGTCGTCGCGACTCGTCGCGCTGCGTCGGCCGACGGCGCGAATGCGCGCCTGCAACTCGCGCATGCTGAATGGTTTGGTGACGTAGTCGTCGGCGCCGAGTTCGAGGCCGAGCACCCGGTCGAACTCGTCGCCCCGAGCCGTGATCATGATGATCGGCACGCTCGTGCGGCGCCGTAACTCTCGACAGACGTCGCGGCCATCGAGGTCGGGCAGGCCCAGGTCGAGCAACACCATGTCCCAAGGTCCGTTGTCGCCGACGTCGGCGGCCAGCGCTGCGGCCCCATCAGCCACGTGGGTCACCGAGTGCCCGTCGGCACTGAGACCCTCCACCAGCGACGCCGCGATGGAGCGATCGTCCTCGACGAGCAACAGCTTCACGGACCACATTGTGGACGGTGTCGCCGGCGGCGATCGCCCATCACGACGATCCGGGGGCAATCTTGGACGTTTCTTGGATGTTCGGCGCCCTCGCGCGAGACATCGGCTCCGTACCGTCGAACCCCATGAACTCACGAGTCGCCATGATCCTGTCCGTGAGCGGGGTGCTCGTCGCTGGGACTGCGGCCGCCCTCGTGAACACCCAGGTGCTGGGCGGCGAGTCCGGCCCGGCCACGGCGGCACCGATCGAAGCGGCGACAACGACCGCCGGCACCGCTACGCCCGTCAGTACGCCGGCCACCACCCCAGAGACCAGTCCGGCCACGACCCCGGCGACCTCACCAGCCACCACCCCGGTGCCCACTCCGGCGACCACCCCGGCGTCGACCACCAGCCCGACGTCGGTGCCGGCATCGGCGTCAGCCTCCACATCGGCGTCGGCCGCCCCGCCGGGTTCCGGAACGACAGCGGCCTCGGGGTCCACGGCTCTGGCCACGATCCTCGCCGCCACCTCAGGATCGGGCCCGGTGACCGCCGGCGCAGTCCCGGTGGCCGGCTCGCCCACACAGGTGTCGTTCAGCGCTGGCGACGCCGCCACGATCATCCTCGACACGGCCGGCAGCCGCCTGCGCATCGTCACCGTCTCACCGCACCCGGGCTGGTCGATCGAACGCCAGGAACACGACAGCGCCACCACCATCGAGGTCCGCCTGGAGTCGGCGTCGGGCGAGGTGCGCTTCGACGCCAGCCTGGTCCGCGGCGTTGTGCTCACCGATGTCGACCGGCGCGGTGACGACGACAGCTCCGGCCCCGGCTCGGGCGACGACGACGACGACGACGCCGACGCCGACGACTCCGGCTCCGGCTCCGGATCGGGCAGCGACGACGACTCCGGATCGGGCTCGGGCTCCAGCGGTTCGGGCAGCGACGGGGACAGCAACGGTTCGGGCAGCAGCGGTTCCGGCAGCAGCGGTTCGGGCTCCGGGAGCGGGTCTGATGACTGAGACGGAGACCGCGACCGGCACTCCCCGCGACCGTCGACCCAAGTCGTCGCCCGCCCATGCCGCCAAGTTCGTCACCGCCGGCCTGTCGGGCGTGGCCCTGTTCGGGGTCGTCGGTGTGCTCGGCTGGACCGACTCGACCTCCACGCCCGCCACGCCCGCCACGCCCGCCACCCCGGCGCCCCCGTCACCGCCCACGAGCGCGACGACGGCGGCCGCGGGAGGGACCGGAGCGAGCAATTCACCAACATCGACCCTGGTGCCGCTGACCACCCTGGTGTCTTCCTCGACCGCCGCCGCGCCGGTGCCGACCGCTCCCACCGCACCGCCAACGGTGCCGACTACGCCGCCCCCACCGGTGACGCCCGCCCCGGCACCCCCACCGGCCCCACCGGTCGACCCACCGCCCGTGGCGGCGGCGCCCGTCGACGTGGTCTCGGAGCAGTCGCAATGAGTGGCCCAGCGGCGAACCCGCACCGTCGTTCGTTTCGGGCCATGGGCTGCCGATGCCAGATCGTGATCCGCGGCGAGGGCGACGACGCCCAGCCATCGCGCGTCGCCGGCGACCCCCTCGCCACCGCCGCCATCTCTGCGGCCGTGGCCACCATCGAGCGGCTCGAAGCGCGCTGGAGCCGGTTCCGCGACGACAGCGACATCAGCCGCATCAATCGCGCCGACGGCCGCGCCGTCGTCGTCGAGCCGGGCACGATCGATCTGCTGGCGGCCATGGCCACGGGCACCATGGTCACCGGCGGCGCCTTCGACCCAACCGTCCTCCATCCCATCGTCGGCCTCGACCATCAACCGTGGTGGTGGGCCGAGGCGTCCCATTGCGGGCTGCCGACAACAGGCCACATGGAACCGCCCGCCTGGCCCGACGCCGTCGAGGTCGACCTGGCGACCAGTCGCGTTCGCGTACCCAGCGGCATGGCGCTCGACGCCGGGGGGATTGGCAAGGGACTCGCCGCTGACAAGGTGGTGGCCCAACTGCTGGGCGACAACCACGTGGTCGGCGCGGCGGTCAGCATCGGCGGCGACGTGCGCGTCGGCGGGACCGGCCCCGCTGGCCGCTGGGCGATCGGTATCGACGGACCCGACGACCACCGCATCGAGCACCTCACCCTGAGCGACGCCGGCGTGGCCACGTCGGGCACGCGGCGGTCGGCGCCGATGTCCCTCGCCGTTGCGTCGCGGCGACCCGATCATCAGCTCATCGCTGACGCTAACGACGCAGTGACCAGCCATCACCTGGTCGATCCCCGCACCGGCCGCTCGGCGACGTGCCGTCTCGGTGACCGCCGCCTGGTGCAGGCAACGGTGGTGGCGGCCACGGCCGCCACCGCCGAGGTGCTGACCAAGGCGGTGCTGTTCGCCGCTTCGGCCGAGCGGGTGGCCGCCATCGTCGACCACGCCCGCGCCACCGCCCTGGTGGTCGACGACCGCGGCACCGTCGAACGGTTCGGACCAACGGCGGACGCGGCATGACCGAGCGCATCTGGTGGTACCTGTCGCGATCGGCGGGCATCGTCACCGCCGTCCTGCTGGTCGGCGGGCTAGTGCTGGGTGTGCTGATGGCGACCCGGGCCATGAAGGGCTTCGACCGGCCGGCATGGCTGCTGGCGATGCACCGGTGGCTCAGTGCGCTGATCGTCACCGGCACCGCCATCCACGTGCTGGCCCTGGTGGCCGACGACTTCGTGACGTTCGGTTGGCTGGAGATCTTGGTGCCGATGGGCTCGTCGTGGCGACCGGTCGCGGTCGGGCTGGGCGTCGTGTCGATGTACCTGCTCGTCGCGGTGCACGTGTCGTCCCTGCTGATGAAGCGGCTGTCGAAGCCGTGGTGGCGGCGCATCCATGTGCTCAGCTACCTGCTGGTCTGGACGGCACTGATGCACGCCGGGCTGGCGGGCAGCGACGTGACCAGCCCAGTGTTCCAGTTCGTGGCCCTGCTGCTGACCATGGCGGCCGTTTGTGCCGCGGTGCTCCGGGTAATGCTCGGTCGCTCGGTCAACCGACGAGAAGGCCCATCGCCGGCGTCGGCCGGGCGCCGGGAGGGCGCTCTCGCGGCTTCCGCCGCCCGTCGCCAGGCCGCCGGGGCCCGCCCACCCACCGTTGCTGAGGAACCGGCCGACTCAGTGACCCCGGCCCCCGCCGGGGTCACTGGCTCATCATGTCGCTGATGCCAACGAGCGAGCGCTAGCGAGCGAGCGAGCGGCCACACACGGCCTGCATGGCGGGGGAGCGCCAGGAAGCTCCTACAGTGACCCGGCCGCCCGCCGATCGTCGGCGGCAACGTTGGCAAGAGGACCACATGAACGAACGTCGCGGGAGGCTTGACGGCAAGGTGACGTTGATCACCGGGGCGGCGACCGGACTCGGACGAGTCGCCGCCGAGCTGTTCGCCGGCGAGGGTTCGGCGGTGGTGATCGCCGACGTGGCCGACGGCAACGACGCTGTCGATTCCATCGCCGCGGCCGGTGGCGAAGCCGCGTTCGTCTCCACCGATGTCGCCGACGACGCCAGCGTGGCCGCCGCGGTGGCGTTCACCGTCGAAACGTTCGGTGGTCTGCACGTCCTCTACAACAACGCCGGCATCTCCCCCGGTGACGACGACGGGCCCACCACCACCACCGACGACACCTGGTCCAGAACCCTCGACATCAACGTCACCGGCGTCGCCCGCTGTTGCCGGCACGGAGTCCCCGCCCTGCTCGGCTCGGGCGGCGGCAGCATCGTCAACGTGGCGTCCTTCGTGGCCCACCTCGGCGCGGCGACACCGCAGATCGCCTACACGGCGTCGAAGGGCGCAGTGGTGGCGATGACCCGCGAGATCGCCGTGATCTATGCCCGCCAGGGCATCCGGGCCAATGCCCTGTGCCCGGGGCCGGTGCTCACGCCCCTGCTCGCCAAGTTCCTGAATGACGACGTCAAGCGCCAGCGCCGCCTGGTGCACGTGCCGATGGGACGCTTCGGCGAGGCCATCGAGATCGCCAACGGGGCGTTGTTCCTCGCCAGCGACGAGTCGTCGTTCATGACCGGTCAGTGCTTGCTGATCGACGGCGGGATCACCGCCGCCTACACCACCCCCGAGTGATCGTCCGCCGGACCCGTGGCCCGATCATGAACCGTCCGCCGAACCGGAGATCCCCATGTCGAGGAACGTGACCGTGCCCGTCGAGCAACTGGTCGCCGACATCGGTGAAGGGCTCATCGACACCGTGCTGGCCGTGTTCGCCGACCATCAGGGGCGCATGACGGGCAAGCGCACCGACGGCGAGTTTTTCGTGGACACCGTGCTGGACTTCGGCACCGAGAATTGTGACTACCTGCTGGCGTGCGATCTTGACGACACCCCGCTGGCCGGGTTCCGCTGGGCCAGCTACGACCAGGGGTACGGCGACATGCGCGGCGTGGTCGATCCGACCACGGTGCGCTATCTGCCGTGGCTGGAGCGCACCGCCCTCGTGATCGTCGACCTGGTCGACACCACTTCGGGTGAGCCGGTGGCGGTGTCGCCGCGAGCGATCCTGCAGCGGCAGGTGGCGGCCGCCGCCGAGGCCGGGTTCGTGGCCAAGCTGGGCAGCGAGATCGAGTTCTTCGTGTTCCGGGAGGGCTACGACGAGGCCAACGCGGCGGACTACCGATCGCTCACGCCGAACTCGCCCTACCTGGAGGATTACAACATCCTGCAGACCACCAAGGAGGAGGGCCTGCTGGGGGCGATCCGCCGGGGGCTGAAGGGTGCCGGGCTGCCGGTGGAGTTCTCCAAGGGTGAGGCCGGGCGCGGCCAGCACGAGGTGAACCTCACCTATCAGGACGCGGTGGCGATGGCCGACATCAATCTGGTGTTCAAGACCGCGGTGAAGGAACTCGCCCACGCCGCCGGCCGGTCGGCGACGTTCATGGCCAAGCCCCACTTCGAGGACGCCGGGTCCAGCTTCCACATCCACTCCAGCCTGTGGACCGGCGGGCAGGACGCCGACGGGGGAAGGAGCGTCATGGCCGGCGACGGGGACTACGGCATGAGCGACGTGTTCGCGTGGTACCTGGGCGGGCTCGTTGCCACCGCCGCCGACTTCACACTGCTGTACGCGCCAACGGTCAACAGTTACCGCCGTTTCGTGCCGGGTAGTTGGGCGCCCACCGGCATCGCCTGGGGTCTCGACAACCGCACGCTCGGCTTCCGAGTGGTCGGCCACGGGCCGGGGATGCGGGTGGAGAACCGCATCCCGGGCGCCGACGCCAACACCTACCACGCGTTCGCGGCGACGCTGGCCGGGGGGCTGTACGGAGTGGTCAACCAGGTCGAACCGTCATCGCCCTGTCCGGGCAACGGCTACGCGGCCGCTGATCTGACCCGCATCCCGGCCACGTTCCCCGAAGCGATCGAACGCTGGCGCAACAGCACGATCGCCAAGGAATGCTTCGGCGACGATGTGCACCACCACGTGCTGCACTTCGCCGAATTGGAATGGCTGGCCTTCAACCAGACCGTCACCGACTGGGAGCGGCGCCGCTACTTCGAGCGGATCTGACTGCGGTGGGCTGTTGGGGACTGACGAGGCGTCCGGGCTGCGTCAGGTCGGTGGCAGCGGCACCGTCTGGCAGTCCGAACCAATCCGCTGTCCGTCGGCGCCCGGCGCCGGGCGGTGCAGGATCGCCTTGGCCGGCACCACCATGAGCTCGCCGTCGCCGACCGTGGCCGTCCCGTCGACGATGAGGCTGTAACCGTCGGGCGTGGGCGGCGGCCAGACCAGCGTGACATCAGGATGAGCGGTGGCGTTGGCCACCGAATGCCGGCCCAGCCCGCCGACCGCCAGCCCACGGTCGATCACCGCTGGGGTCACGGCCAGCACGTGGGCCCGGGACTCGTCGCCGACCGTCACCAGAAACGCGAACCCGTAGTCGCCGATCCGTTCGGCCAGCTCCCCCAGCTCCACCTTCACACTCATCGGAACTCGCTCACTGATGCCCGCTCATGCGTCCGACGGTATCGCCGCCGCCAGGAAGACCGGGACCGCCGGGGCGGCATCGCGTCGCGGTTCGTCGGCGGGCGGTGTCGTGCGTATCGGCACCGCCAACGCCCGGCGGTAGCGGGTGACCACCAGGCGTACGAGCACCGCCGTGCTGGCCAACGATCCGATCACGCCAAGGATCAGCAGCGGCCGGTTCTCCCGCAGCTGGCCGTAGCCGGCCCACAACGCCGACTGGACGAGTCGCACCGACCAGGCGCCGGGCGAGACGCCGCTCGGGCACCACGTCCGCCACACGGTCCACACGGCCGGGGCCATTTGCACGGCGTACGTGACCGACAGCAGCACGGCGATGGCGGCCGGACCCCCGCTCAACCGAGCGCCGACGAGGGCGACGGCCCAGGCGGCGGCGCCGGCGATTGACGCTCCCCAGCGCGCCCCGGCCCGCACCATGTCGGCCGTGAAGACCGCGTTGAAACCGATGGTGATGACGGTCTCGGGCCCGGCCGACCACAGGTGTTCGCCGGCCAGGTAGATGAACCACCCGGACTCGGCGGCCACGGCGAGCATGGCGGTCGAGAGCGAGACGCCGTTGGTGTCGCCAGTCCGTCGCAGCCGCCTGATCTGGGGCGCATCGCCCACCAGCGTGAGCAGTGTCGCCAACACCGCGATCATCACCGCTATATCGATCGTGTCCATCGCCATCGGTTGTCGCCCCTCGCGTGCCCAGATATCGCGACGACCCGCCTCCGACGCAGCGCTCAGCGAAGCCGCTCCCCCACCCCTCCGTCGACCGAATTTCGATTTCCACAAAGGATTTCGGCCGCCGGTGGCCGAAATCCTTTGTGGAAATCGTTGCTGAGGGGTCGGTGGGGGCGCGCCGCCTGTCCCGCCGTCACTGCCGGAGACATTCTTGACCGGTTAAGTCGGGTTTCGCACTACGATGCACCGCCGATCCCCGCGATCCGAACGATCCCACCGATCCGCACGATTGCGTACCGACCCTACGAACCAGAGGAGCGAGCACATGAGCGTGCGCCTGGGCGACACCGCCCCCGATTTCACCGCCGAGACCACCCAGGGCACCGTGAACTTCCATGAGTGGCTGGGCGACTCGTGGGGCGTGTTGTTCAGCCACCCCAAGGACTTCACGCCGGTGTGCACCACCGAGCTGGGCTACGTCGCCAAGATCAAACCCGAGTTCGACAAGCGTGACGTGAAGGTCATCGGTCTGTCGGTCGACCCCCTCGACAACCACGCCCAGTGGGACAAGGACATCGAGGAGACCCAGGGCACGGCGCTCAACTTCCCCCTCATCGGCGACGCCGACAAGTCGGTGGCCGATCTCTACGACATGATCCACCCCGCCGCCAGCGACACGGCCACGGTGCGTTCGGTGTTCGTCATCGGCCCCGACAAGAAGATCAAGCTGACGCTCACCTACCCGGCTTCCACCGGTCGCAACTTCGACGAGATCCTGCGGGTCATCGACTCCCTGCAGCTCACCGCCAACCACAAGGTCGCCACGCCGGCCAACTGGAAGGATGGCGAGGACGTCATCATCGTGCCTGCCGTCTCCGACGACGACGCCAAGGAACTGTTCCCGAAGGGCTTCGAGATCATCAAGCCCTATCTGCGCACGACACCCCAACCCAACCGCTGACCCGGCCGGTGCCGCGTCACCGGCCCGGCCGTTCAGTCCACTTGCCGCCCCGCCATCGAGTGCTACAAGTAGCACATGAGACGGTCGGGGTCCGAGAAACTGCGGCAGCGCGCGAGCGAGTTGCTGCGCATGGTCGCGCGTGGCGAGTCGATCGAGATCACGGACCGTGGCCGGCCGCCTTGCTTGGCCCGCTGCCGACGGGAGGCCCGATCGAACGACTCCGGCTGGCGGGTGACATCGAACCGGCCAGCGGCGACTTCGACGATCTCCCGGCGCCGTTGCCTTCATCTGCCGAGCAGTTGCCGTCCGAGGTGCTGACCGGTCTGCGCCAAGCCGAGCGGTGATGCCGGCGACGTATCTCGATTCCTCAGCGATCGTGAAGCTGGTCGTCGCTAAGGAGCCGAGCCGATAGGCGAGGCGACCAAGCATTACGGCCGCCTCGTCGGGACTGCGGAGCCTGCGGAGCAGGCCCGACAGAATCGTGCCGTAGCGAGCGGGTGAACACATCCGCTACAGCCCCGGGCCGCAGTCGGAGGCACTCCGCCGATACCTGAGACGGCGACGACCGCTGGTGTCGAGCGCACTGGCGCCGGAGAATCTTTGCTCGCTCGACGCGATTCATCTGACCACCGCCCGGCACCTGGGATCAGACCTCGGACAGGTGGTCACCTACGACGACCGAATGCTGAGCGCAGCGACCCTGCTCGGCCTCCCCACGGCATGCCCGGCCTCAGAACTCCCGACGCGTTTGATCGCGCGAACCTCACGCCGGCAATGCTCAACAGGTGGTGCGAGACCCCGGTGCGGCGGGTTCGACACGATCTGTAAAGAGAGTCGCCCGGGTGGGCGGCTGGCGAAGTGTGAGTCCCGCGTGCGGAACTCTGTACGGACAGCTCACAGTTCCGGGCGAACCCCGCGGTCCCGCCTCGCAGCCGCCACTTCAAGAGCCTCGACCGTACTCATCGCGCGAACGAACCCGTCGCAACCCCTAACGCTTCCGTCGAGCTTCGTTTTTCGTCCACCTACTCCGGCGTCAGCGCGGCGCCGAGCACGGTCGGCACCAAGAACTCGTCGGCCACGCGCACCGCCGCGTCGAGCGTCCAATGGAGACCGTCGAACCGCCGGGGCGGATCGTCGTGGGCCTCCACCCAGGCCGCCATGTCGGCCACCGACACCAGGCCCGGGAAGCTCAGCGGCAGCGCCCGTACCACTCGCCGGTAGGCCTCGATGCGGTCGGGCTCGAGCATCGGCGCCAGATCGCCGACTGCGGGCAGCGCCGGCGTCGGGGCGATCACCCAGACGACCCGGCCGGCACCGGCGTCGAGCAGGCGCCGGGTGATCGCTTCGTAGCCATCGAGCAGATGGCGTCGGAAGCGCACGTCGGTGGGCGTCAACTCGCCTTCGGCGGCCAGCCACATGCGGTCCTCCATGTCCCGGAACGTCACCATGGCCACCACTACGTCGGGCTGCGTGGCCTCGACCACACCGACGATCCCGTTGCGCACGGCCTCGCACGCCTCCCGAAAGCCGTCATCGGGAAGCAAGCCGGTGGCGTTCAACCCGCACCCGACGGCCGCTCGAGCGGTGACCCGCAACACCGTCGGATGCTCGGCCGCCCACTGGATCAGCCCCTCCCCTGTCGAG
>Ga0136617_10003427_pt1 | contig 14172 bp, 11 predicted proteins | sample AntDrymUQ3222106_2_FD_129672 | JGI IMG/M metagenome (GOLD analysis project Ga0136617, IMG submission 129672) | Polar desert sand microbial communities from Dry Valleys, Antarctica - metaG UQ322 (21.06) | ecosystem: Environmental > Terrestrial > Soil > Desert | place: Antarctica: Dry Valley... | reverse complement strand
GTTAAGGTGCGTCAGGACGAGTTCACGCCCGCGACCTACAACAATCCTGAGCTGACGAAACGCATCTTCGGCGTCCTCCAGAAAGCAATTGGCAACGACAAGGTGGAGAAGAGCGACCCGACGATGGGGGGCGAAGATTTCAGCGAATACAGCCTCTTGCCCGACCATTCGATTCCCGCCTGCATGTTCCATGTCGGGGCAGTGGAGCCGGCGAAATTCGCCGAAAGTCTGAAGCCCGGCGCGGCGCCTTTGCCAAGCCTGCATTCGAGCAAGTTCGCGCCCGTGCCGGAGCCTACAATTCGCACCGGCCTCATTGGCATGACCTCCGTGGTTCTCGACTTGATGAAGAAATGACAGGCTGCGAGTAGCTTCTCTCGCATGATTGCCAGGCTGAAGCGGGCCATTCGCGGCGCGATCGAATCACAGGGCTACTTCGTCCGGCCGACGAGCGAATTTGGCTTTTCTTTGGGCGAGGATCTCCGCCGCCTGATGGGCGATCGCGCAGAGCCAAGGATCTTCGACGTCGGGGCGAATTCGGGGCAATGGCTCACCTCGATCAAGAGCACCTTTCCCCACGCCCACGTTCACTGTTACGAGCCGGATGAGCGGGCGTTCGGGCTCTTGCGCGAAACGGCGCGGGGACTCTCCGCCACAGAGTGCGTCCAGTGCGCACTGGGGCGAGAGCCTGGCACGATGACCTTTTTTCGGAACGCAGATTCCGTGACCAGTTCTTTGCTCCGGACTGCGGCGCAAAAAGACCCCTTACCTTATGCGGAGAAGCTGGCTGCGATGGACGCAGTGCAGATGGAGGTGCGGACGGTTTCGAGCGAATTCGAGCGACAGAACATTAAGCATCTCGACCTGTTGAAAACCGATTGCCAGGGGTTCGATCTTCGCGTGCTGGAGGGCGCCACCCGCGAAATCGACGCGGGCAGGATCGATTTGATTGCGACGGAAGCGCTCTTCCACCTGGAATACGAGGGGCAGGCGTGGTTCCACGAAATTCTTGGCTGGCTCACGGCGCGAGGCTTCGCGCTGATCGGTCTCTACGACATCATGCATAATGAGTCTGGCCGAGCGCTCTTCGGGGATGCACTCTTCGCGCGATCAGAGGCCGGGTCTCCCGACCCGGCGCCGCCCAACGCGTGACCACGGGACGAGCTCAGCGTGATCGCGGCGTCCTCGGCCCGCCCGATGGGGACATCGGGCTACACCTGCCGTGGCCATGCCGCGACCCGGCCGAAGAAGCCGCAACAGTTACTTCACGCGCACGTTCTTGCGCAAGAATGTCGGCACGTCGAGATCCTGCCCTTCCACGATCGTGGGCTCGCTTTTCTCGAACCGGCCGCGGGTCACGGATTCGAACTGCATCACCTCCTGCTTCGCGTGCGGGATTTTCTCCACTGGCTTCTGCTCTTTGGGCAGGGCGGGTTTCTTCTTCGGCAAGATGACACGTGGCTGCGCAGGCTCGGGCTCAATTATGTCCGATGGGATCTGCACGACATGGGCGGGCGCGGATTCAATTGCTTCGATCTCGTCCGTTTCCTCTGGCGAGGTCGGCTCAGATTGAGGCATGACCGCATCAATGGTTTGCAACGGACGTTCCAGGACAGGGGCAGCTACCGGTGGCGCCGACTGCTCGGGCTCTGCGAATGCCGGCTCCTGCTCTTCGCGCGGAGGCTCGGGTTCCGGCGCCCACTTCGTTTCTGCAACCGGCTCGGGTGCGGGTGGAATTGCCACCGCTGCTGGTGGAAAAACTGGCTTCTGCACGATTGCCTCGTCCGCGCAGAGCGAGCTGATAATCGTGACCGCCAGACGATTCCCCATCCGGCCGTCCACCGCGGTCCCGAAAAGAATCTGCGTCTGATCGCCAATATGCCGGTTCAATTCGGTCATCAAGATTTCGACTTCCGAAAGCGTCATGCCTGGTCCACCGGCGACTTGCACCAGGACATTCGTAGCGTCGGAAAGAAGTCGGCCGCGATCCATGAGTGGGTTCTTCAGTGCCTGCGTGAGCGCATCATGTGCGCGATTATCGGAATCTGATTCACCGAAGCCAAAGAGGCAGCGACCGCCGGGGCTGCGAAGCGCCGAGAGAAGATCATCGAAGCCAATCCGGATCAGGCCCGGCCGTTGAATGAGACTTACGATGGAGCGAACGCTTTGGCTGATTGTGACATCGGCCGCGGCAAATGCCTGATGGATTCCCGCTTTCGGCGCTACGATATCACCCAGTCGGTCGTTCTCGAAGCAGATCACTGCATTCGAAACCTCTTGCAAACGCGCGAGCGCTTCCTGCGCCTGGGCCGTCCGTCGTTTTCCTTCAAAGGTGAAAGGCATGGTCGCAAATGCGATGACCAGGGCGCCAGCTTCGCGCGCGAGCTCCGCGATCACCGGGGCCGCTCCGGACCCAGTCCCGCCGCCCAGCCCGGCACAAACGAAGATCAGGCGGGCGTCCTTGATCGACGCCCGAATCTCGTCCGCCGCTTCGGCGGCGGCGTTGTAGCCCAGCTCCGGATCCCCCCCGGTTCCGAGTCCGCGCGTAACCGTGCGGCCTAGTTGGACTTTGTTCGACGCAACCGAGCTGGCCAGCGATTGCACATCGCTGTTCGCGGCCACCAAATCGGCCTTGTCGAATCCGTCGAGCACGATGCGGTCGAGCGCGTTTGATCCGGCGCCGCCGACGCCGATCACTTTGATCGGAATGATTTCGTCCTCTCGTTCCGGCAGGGTGTAGTTACGGCTCAGTTGAATCATAGGTGGCGCAAGTTTCCAACTTGCGTGGTGGTGAAAAGAGCAAGTTGGAAACTTGCGCTACGTTTGTTCTCCTTCATCGCATTCCGTTAAAAATTTTCCCGAAGAGACGGCCGAACCCGCGACGTGGTCGACGATCGACTTGCACGGCCTGCGCATATTTTATCAATCCGATCGCGGCGGAGAATTGAGGATTTTCAAATGCACTCGTTAGGCCAGACATTGTCTGCGCGTGCGCGACGCGCGCCGGGAGCTCGAAGATTTCCTCGGCCAGGTGATCGATGCCTTTTAAGTGGCTGCAACCCCCGGTGATGAAAATACCTTCGCCGAGGTAGTTGATGAAAGACTCCTCCTCGAGCTTGCGCTTGAGCAGTTCAAAGCATTCCCGCAGTCGCAGGTGAATAATGGTGTTGAGTGTTTCGCGCTCGATCTCTTTGCCCGCAAAACCGGAGTCGTCCTTTAGCAGGACGGTTTCGCCGGGTAGACAATTACCGAGTGTGACTCCGCCTTCTTCGATCTTTAACTTCTCCGCCCGCGTCATGGGAATGCGCAAACCCATCGAAATGTCGTTGGTAATGTGATCGCCACCCACGCCGAGGACGCCGCTCTGTTTCACCGCGCCATCGACATAAAGAATGTAATCAGTCGTTCCGCCCCCAATGTCGATGACGAGGGCGCCGAGATTTTTCTGATGCGGCGTGAGCACAACTTGAGCGGCGGCCAGGGCATTGAAGACGACGTCTTCGACTTCGAGCGGCAGCTCCTTCACGCAACGGATCGTGTTTTGAATGCGGGTGCGGACGCCGTGAATGATGTGAAAATCGGCCTCCAGCCGTTCACCCAACATCCCGACCGGATTGAGCACGCCATCCTGACCGTCGACGTGATAATGCTGGATGATCGAATGCAAAAACGCGTTCTGCGACGGAATGCTCACTTCACGCGCGTTCAGCTTCACTTCCTCGATGTCCTGTTCGTCGATCTCATCACGATCCTCGGGCAAGCTGACTGAGCCGCGATTGTTGAAGCTTTGAATATGCGAGCCGGCGACGCCGACGTAGACGCTACGAATCATGACGTCGCTATTCGTCTCCGCGTCGACCACCGCTTCATGCACGCATTTCATCGCGGTCTCAAAATCGACGATCTCGCCTTTGCGGACGCCGCGCGACGGCGCCTGGCCGACCCCGAGAATCTTGATTGTCCCGTCCGGGCGTCCTTCGCCGACCACGACACAAATCTTGGAGGTCCCGATCTCCAACCCAACCATCAGATCGCTGCTTGCCATGTTCCTTAATTCCTTCTTCCCCGTTCCACTGGCGCCGTCTTCCGACTCTTCGAGTTCGATGCGCCCGTCTTTGATTTCGGTGCCGCCGCTTCGATCGCGGTCTTGGTTCCCGGACGCACCGGCGTTGCCTTCAAAATCTTTGGTTCTTCGCCCTCGGGATCGATCGTCTCGTTGATGATTTCCGAAGGGGGCTTGGCGAACGTGACCGGAATGTTTCGTTGGACGAGCAAGTTCACGGTTTCGAGCTCGTGTTTGAAATCATCCGACCAGACGAGGAACTGCTCGAGCCGTTGTAATTGAGCGTCGAGGTTGTCGAATCCGAACGTGACCCGGGTGTGGTTCTTGTCCGTTACCAGCAGGCAATAACCCTTGGAGACATCGATCTCGCGGATTTGAAATCGGGTCTGCATAAAACTGCGTGTGCTCAGGCGCAGTAACTCGAGCGCGGCCTTTGCTTCGAAAGAGTCGACAATCTTGCCCGGCTGGAGCGATTCGTTCGCGCAACCTGAGATGACCGGCAGACCGAGGTATTCGGGCAGCAGCTTCTTTTCTTTCATGAGAACGCCGCGCGCGTCGACCAGAAAGGCAACCTCGGCACCAAATGGATCCGCCATTTCTTTGTCTGACGTGATCCAGGCGATCGGCTTGCGTTCGACGATCTGAATATCGATTCCGCCAGGCATATTGCGCACGACCTGGACTTCGTCCACCTGCGGCAACTGCTGCAGCTGATCGCGCACCCGGGAGAGATTGACGCTGAAGATGTTCGCGCCTTCCCGCAACTCCGCGGCTTGCAGCACCTGCTCGCGCTGCAACGTTCCGTCTGTTCGCACTTCGATTTTGCTCAGGCGATAATCCGGATTTTCGAAGAAGAGCCGTTTCGAGCCGTAGCGAACGCCGAAGACGATCGACGCAAGAATTAGGAGACCGAGCAAAACCTTCGACGTGACAACGAGAATGCGTTTGTTGCGGTGTTGGGTCGCTTTGTGCGAGCGCACCTTAACGTCGAGCAAATGCTGCTGTCGCCGTTGACGCGTGTTTGAAACGCGCTGATTCCGTGCGCGCGGTCGTTCCTTCACGAGCGAGCTCATGGCGAAGTTTTTCTCCTTTGCGCCAGCGAAAGTTCGATGATGCGAGCACAGAGTTCTGGGTAACCGATGCCTGCTGCGGCCGCCGCTTCCGGCAGAAGACTCGCCTCGGTCATGCCGGGAATGGTGTTGATCTCGAGCACGGTCGGCTCGCCCGCTTCCGGCAACATGACATCCACACGCGAATAAACCTGCAGCCCTAACGAGCGATGCGCGCGCAAGGCGAGGTCCTGGATCTCGCGGGTCTGTTCTTCCGGGATGTGCGCGGGACAGACATGCTGCGCCCCGCCGCCACCGCTTGGATTCAAGAATGGATATTTGTTGGCGAAATCGTAGAAGCCGCCTTTCGGGATGATCTCGAGAATCGGCAGCGCCACATCGCCCAGGATGCCAATAGTCAGCTCTCGTCCGGCGATGAATTCCTCGACCAGGAACTCGCGGTCGTACTTCGCTGCATTCGTGAGTGCCGGATCGATTTCCTCGCTCTTCTTGACGATGTAAACGCCAACGGTCGAGCCATCGCGCGGGACCTTCAGAACGAGTGGCACTTTCATTGAAGGCCGGCCGCCAACCTTGATCACCTCAGACTCCGGCGTCGTCACACCATGTTCGCGAAAGCGCTGTTTTGAGAGGATCTTGTCGAAGGCGAGCCGGCTCTCTTCCACCCCGTCCCCGGTATAAGCGATGCCACGATCTTCCAGGATTTGCTGGATCTGGCCGTCTTCTCCGAACGTCCCATGAATCGTGAGGAAGGCGATCTCTGCATCGGGCGGCACTTCAAAATCGGGACAGCGCACATCCACCTCCTGCACGGTGACGCCTAACGAGCGCAGCGCCTTCGACACGCCTGCGGCTGTAGCTAGCGAAACTTCACGCTCGGAGCCGGGTCCACCTTTCAAAACCGCGATCTTCTTTGGCAGCGCGCTCATTGTGTTTTCGCGAAACCACGGATTTTTGGGGAGCGCACGCTTGTAGCGTGCTGGCGAAGCCGTCCTCGGATTCGCGAACTTTGTTCGGAAAACTTGCAGAGAGAAAAAGTTCGTCGTCGCGGAACGCAACGACCAGCACGCGACACGCGTGCGCTCCCCAGAGTCTCTCCTCGCATGCTCATGCTTCCTCCCCCACGATCTGCACTTCCGTCTCCAGCTCGATACCGCGCTGCTCGCGCGCCAGAGTTTTGATCTTCTCGATTAATTCCAGCATTTCGACCGCTGTCGCGCCTCCGTCATTGACGATAAAATTCCCGTGAACTTCGGAGACACGAGCCTTCCCCACTGCGCAATTCTTTAGCCCCAACTCATCGACTAACTTTCCGGCCGGGCTGGCAGCGGAGTTCTTGAAGATGCAGCCAGCGCTCGAGGCTGCAGGCTGGCTGGTGCGCCGCTTCTGCTGCGATTCATCGAGCTTTCGAGTGATCTCGTCTTTCGGCGAAGGCCTGCCCTGAAAGATGGCCGAGACCGCGTAATTGCCGATCAGCGTGGGCACGTGGCGATAATGCACCTCGAGTTCGGCGGTTGTTTTCACCTGCGCGTTTCCATCCGCGTCGAGGAACCGGACGCTGACCACGTTGTCGAAGGTTTGCGAACCCATCGCACCGGCATTCATGCGCAAACCGCCCCCAATCTCCCCCGGGATTCCTTCCATCCACTCCAACCCCCCTATCCCCGCCGCCTTCGTCGCGTAGGCCACCTCTTTCAACTTCGCGCCTACCCCGGCCGTGATCGTGTTTCCCGAAACGACGATGCGTTCGAACTCGCCCCCGCTCGGATGCACGACCACCCCGCGAATTCCACCATCGCGCACCAGCAGATTGGAACCGCGACCGACAACAAAGAGCGGAAGGTTTTCGCGAGTCGCGAAACGGATGATGTCTGCGAAGGCCCGCTCGTCGCGCGGCTCGACCCAGAACTGCGCCGGTCCGCCCACGCGCAAAGTCGTGTGCTTCGACATCGGCTCGTAGAGTCGAACGTCGCCTCCCTCGCCCACGATCTCTTTCAGGTTCTCCGCGATGACGAGATCCGCTGCGAGCAGTGAAAGCTGCTCGTGAATATTTCCGGCGCCGAGGCTAAGAACGAGATCGCCCGAGGCTAGAGTGTTTCCGACATCGCAATGCAAACGGTCCAGCCGGGGCTGGTAGGCGGCTGCCTTATGACCATGCGCCACCATTTCGTCGACGATAGTCCGTCCGCTCACGCCCGGAAGTGGGGCTTCGCTTGCCGGATAGATATCGGTCACAAAAACGCGATCGGAATCATCGAACGCGCGACCGAATTCCTTCTTCAGCGCTTTCGTGCGCGAATAGCGGTGCGGTTGGAACATCGTCAGGACGCGGTTGCGCCCGGTAGAGCGAGCGGTGGCGATGGTGGCGCGAATCTCCGTCGGATGATGCGCGTAATCATCGACCAGCAGAAAACGTTCGCTCGCATACTTGATCTCGAAGCGCCGGCGTGCGTGCTGAAAATGCCGCAACGATGCCGCGACTTTCTCGAACGGAATCCCGACTTCCGTCGCGAGCGCGATCACACCCAGGGCGTTGCTCACATTGTGGCGGCCCGGCACGTTCAAGACCGCTTCGCCGAGTTGGACGCCACGGCGAAAGACACAGAAGACAGACGCAAAATCCTGGAGCTCGATATCCGTTCCGCGATAATCGGCGTCCTTCGCAAAGCCGAAAGAAATTGCGCGCGGACGCTGCGCGCAAAGCCGCGTCGCGTTCGCATCGTCGGCACTGTAGAAGACGCTGTCTGTTGTTTGCTCGAGCAACTGCACAAACACGGCTTCAATCGCAGCGAGATCCTTATAAAAATCGAGGTGCTCTTCCTCGATGTTAAGGATGAGGGCGTGTTCCGGATGAAAAAAGCGCAGCGTGCCGTCGCTTTCATCGCCTTCGGCTACGAAATACTCGCCGCGCGGGTTCCAATGAGCGTTTGTGCCGAGAATCGGAATCTCGGCCCCAACGTAATGCGACGGATGCAGCGCCCCTTCGCGGAAAACGTGGGCCGTCATCGCCGAAGTTGTCGTCTTACCGTGCATCCCCGCCACCACGATGCCGCGCTTCCCCAGCATGATCGCAGCGAGCGCCTCCGCCCGACGCACCGTCTGTTTCCCTCCATCGCGCGCTGCCGCGAGAATCGGGTTATTGTCTTTGATCGCCGACGAATAGATGATGATTTCCGCGTCGTTTGTGTCTTCCGCGCGATGCTGCTGATGAAAACGCAGTCCGAGCCGTTGCAACCGGGCAGTTTCCAACGAGCCGACGCGATCCGAACCGCTAACCTCGTGTCCAAGCTCGAGAAGAAGCGCCGCAATCCCGCTCATCCCGCTCCCGGCCACGCCGATTAAGTGGACGCGATGGCGCTCCTGCGTCAGTTGCTTCTGCAGGTCAGCCGGAGCGCGAGTCATGCGGTTTGCGTATACCTCTCCATCGTTTCGACCACGAGATTGGCTGCGTTTTTTGGCGCAAGACGCCCGCAGTTTTCCGACATGCGCTGGAACCTAGCCGGGTCGCCCAAGAGCTCCTGAATTTTCCGCGCGAGCACGTCGCCGGAAATTTCCGCTTCGCGCAACATGATGGCCGCGTCGGCGCGCGTGAAAATCTCCGCGTTCCGCGTTTGGTGATCGTCCGCCCCATATGGAAACGGAATCAACACCGACGGGAGCGAGAAGGCCGCCAATTCGGAGAGACTGGCCGCGCCCGAGCGGGCGATGGCAAAATCGGCCGCGCTGTAGACTTCCTCCATCGCGTGGTGAAATGCGGCGACGTAGGCCGGAATGTTTTCGCGCTGGTAATTATCGGCCACGAGCCGCTCGTCGCGCGCTCCGGAGAGGTGGATCACTTGCAGCGGCTGACCCTGCAAGGAGGGCAGCGCTTTGATAATGGCTTGATTAATCCCGCTCGCGCCCTGGCTGCCACCCATGACGAGCAAGGTTCGCAAATCTTCCCGCAGTCCGAGCTTTGCGCGCGCGCGCCCGCGTTCGATCCGCTGCAGTTCAGTCCGGATCGGCGTGCCGGTCACTTCGGTGCGGACTTTGGGGAAGAACTGCGCGCACTCTTTGAAGCCGAGTAGAACCGCTCGCACCATCCGCGCCGTGAGACGATTAGCCTTTCCTGGAATTGCGTTCGATTCATGGATGAAGGTCGGGATTCCGCGCATCCGGCCGGCAAGCACCGGCGCGGTCGAAGTGAAGCCGCCCATCCCAAGGACAACATGCGGTTTGTAGTTGCGGTAAATCCGCCGGCACTGCGAGAGGCTCTCGTTAAATCTCTGCATAAACCGCACGATCGTAGGCGAGAAAGGCGAGGGCAGGCCGATCGTCGGCAGCCTCTCCAAACGGAAATCGGAACTCGAAAGAGCGAGGGTGTCGATTTCCTTTTCCGAGATGAAAAGCATAACATCGTGACCGCGTTTGCGCAGAACCTCGGCCACGGCCAACCCGGGGAAGAGGTGTCCTCCAGTGCCGCCGCATGCAACGACGGCGTTCATCGGAAGCCGAGCGAAAATCGCAAATCGAAATTCGACATTTTCATCAGATCCGTGGCGTTGAGCGCACCTGCATCGTGGCGCGTTTCATGTTTGCCGGTTCGAGAATGCCCTGCCGGTAAATGCTGAGGAGGAGGCCGACGCCAAAGAGGCACGCGGCAAGGTTCGAGCCGCCATAGCTGATGAACGGCAGCGGTAGCCCTTTGTTCGGCAGCAGCGAAGTCGTGACCCCGATATTGACCGCCGCTTGCAATGTCAGGAGCGAGACGATCCCCGTCCCCAGGAGAAGACCGAACCGATCCTTGGCGTGGAGCGCGATCATGGTCCCGCAGACAATGATCACAACGAACAAGAAGACGACGAGCAGGCTGATACGCAGCCCGAGTTCTTCGCCGATCATCGGAAAGATAAAATCGGTGTGCGCGTACGGCAAATAGAGCATTTTTTGCCGGCCATTGCCGAGGCCAAGGCCTTCGATCCCACCGCTTCCCCAGGCGATCAGCGCCTGCATCTGCTGCAAACCGGCGTCCTGTTTGTACTTTTCCGGGTCCATGAAGGCGGTGAGCCGTCCCATCCGTTCCGGCATCGTGGTCGCGACAAAGATGATCGCGCTCACTCCGAGCATCGAAAGCACGCCGAGGAGCGCCGGGTTCGTGCCCGCGACAAACATTATGAGGAAGGCGGTTCCGCCTATTAGCGCGGTCGTGCCGAGATCGACTTCGGTGACGATCAGCCCGAGCAAGATGCTGATGACCGCGAGCGGGATGATGAAGCCCTGCAGGATGCGTCCGCTCGCTTTTTCGTGTTGAGAAAACCAGTAGGCGAGAAAGAAGACCGCCGCGATTTTTGCCAACTCGGAGGGCTGAAAATTCAATCCGTGGAATCCAATCCAGCGGCGCGAGCCGTTAATCCGCATTCCGATATGCGGCACGAAACAAAGCGCCAGCGCCACGACGGCGAGACCGAACCAGATCCACCAGGTGCGTGCCCAAAAATGATAGTCCAGGCAAGCCGTGACGGAGCAGACAACCAAACCAAGGCCGAGCCAGACCGCTTGCCGTTTTACAAAAAAGTAAACGTCGCCGTGACTATCCTTCGCAAACGCGCTGGTGCTGAAGAGCATCACGATCCCGATGACAAGCATCCCAAGCACGGCCAGGAAAAGGATGTAAGCGCTCTTACGATGCACGGAAGTCCTGGTTGAGAGGCGACGGCCTCGGTGCAGATCTGGGATTCAAGTGGTGAAGTTCACGCACGATGTTCTGAGCAACCCACGCGCGTGCGCTCGGCAGACGCCCAAGCACGATAGACTGGCAGTCTGCGCTCCCCAGCCTCCGACGAGTCGCGGCCGCCTCCAACATCCGTGCGATTGCGTTCTTCACTGCTTGCTACTCGCCGCCCTTTTTTGTCTTGGGCGACTTCGACGGGATGATGAGCTTCTGCCCAATCTGTAACTTCCGCGGATCATCGATGTGATTGACCGCGAGAAGATCGCTCTCTGAGACTTTGAGTTTCTTCGCGATCTTCACCGGATTGTCGCCTTTCGCGACGACGTAAAAGTTGCCCCCGTCACTTCCAACCGGCAGCGCCTTCGGAATTTTGCCTTCCTCCTTCAAAACCGGTTTAGCCGCGAGGGGGGCGGTTGTTTGATTGGAGGCCGAATTGACTGCCGGCTCGGCTTTAAGCGGGGCGGCGGAGATGGACTCCACCGCAGTCGGAATCGCCGACGCTTTCGCAGACGGAAATGCGCCTTGGCGGCTCTTAATCGTATTGAACGCGATGATGCCCGCGACGGCGACGACATGCAGCACGAGCACGATCAGGAGAGCGCGCGAGAGCTTCATGTTGGGTTCCGACATTTCCTCAAATTCCATCTCCTCCGAACCGGCGAGAGAGCGTCGCGCAGTCGTGGCGCGAAGTTTTTTTCGGATCGTAAACCTGGGTAGTTTCATGGCGGCTATTTCTGTAAGGCGTGCACGAGGGCACGAAATTGATCGCCGCGATCGGCGTAACTTTTGAACATGTCGAAAGAGGAAGTTCCGGGGGAGAAAAGGACGGTCTCGCCCGGCTTGGCCAGAGCGTGAGCGCGCTCTACCGCGTCGGCCAGCGAGTGCGCAACTTCGCACGGCACGGCACCGCTCCAATCGCGGGAGATACGCTCCGCCATCTCGCCGATTAGGACGGTGGCGCGCACCTTCTTGCTCACGAGCGAGCGCAGGGTATCAAACGCGAAACCCTTATCTTTCCCGCCCGCGATGAGCACGATCGGTCGCGATTGCGCGAGCAGCGCTTTCTCGACCGCATCGAGGTTGGTCGCTTTTGAGTCGTTGATATAACCGACACCCCCGAGGTCGCGCACGAATTCACAGCGATGCGGACGCGGCTCATACGCACAAAGCGGCGGCACCATCTGGTCAAAAGAAAGGCCCCGCGCCAGACCGACTGCGAGTGCCGCCATCAGGTTCTCGAGATTGTGTGAGCCACGCAGCTTCGTCTCGGAAAGGCGAAGCACTGGCAGTCCCCGGTAGACGATCGCGCCTTCCGCGAGCCGAAAGTCGGCATGATCCTCATAGGCGCTGAAGGTGACGGTCCGCGGTGCGATCGGCGGCAGATCTTCCGCGGCGTTCACGACCGCGACATTCTCGGCCGTTTGATATTCAAAGATGCGAAGCTTGGCCTCCCGGTACTCGCCTAACGAGCGATAGCGATCGAGATGGTCGGGCGCGAAATTAAGCCAGACACTAATCTCCGGCTTGAAGGTCGCGATCGTTTCAAGTTGAAACGAACTCACTTCGACCGTGAGCACATCGAGATCGCGCCCCTCGCGCGCGACCTCCGAGAGGGGCTTGCCGATGTTGCCACACGCGATCGTGCGCTGCCCGCACGCGTTCAACATTTGCGCGAGCAGCTCCGTCGTCGTTGTCTTCCCGTTCGTGCCCGTCACGGCCACGACCGGCAACCCGCACGAGCGCCAACCAAGCTCGAGCTCGCCGATCATCTCCACCTCGCGCGATGAGAAATTCCGCGCCAGCCGTGAGGCGGGATCGACCCCCGGACTGAGCACGGACATTTCATAACGCCCAGAATCGCGCTCCGCCTCGGGGCCGCAGATCACTTCGATGCCCCGAGCGCGCATCCCTTCAATCGTCGTCCTGAGAATTGTTTTCTCTTCCGCGCTATCGAGCACGGTCACGGCCGCGCCCTCGTCTTTAAGCAGGTGGGCTGCGGCGGTACCGCTCAGCCCTGCCCCAAGAACTGCCACTTTCCTATCCGTGTAGCGCACAGCTTTACCTCAGTTTCAGCGTGGCCAGCCCAAGGAGAGCGAAGACGGCGGAAAGAATCCAGAATCGGACGATGACGGTGTTTTCTTTCCAACCTGTGAGCTCAAAATGATGATGAATGGGCGACATCGCGAAGATCCGCTTCCCCGTGAGTTTGAAGCTCAGGACCTGCAGAATGACCGAGACCGCTTCGATCACGAAGACGCCGCCGACGACGACGAGCAGTAGTTCTTGTTTGCAGCAGATGGCGACGACGCCAATCAATCCGCCGATCGCGAGCGACCCGGTATCGCCCATGATAACTTTCGCGGGATGGCAATTGAACCAGAGGAAACCGAGGCCCGCGCCGACGAGCGCCGCACAAACCACGGTAAGCTCTCCGGTGAAAGGGTAGAACGGGACCTGCAGATATTCGGCAATCCTGAAATTGCCGGCCGCATAGGTCAGGAGTGCATAAGCGAAGGCGACGGTGATGGTGCAGCCGATCGCGAGCCCGTCGAGCCCGTCAGTGAGATTGACCGCATTCGAGGCGCCGGCGATCACGATCGCGAAGAAGATGAAGGTAAAGAAACCCATGTTCACGATCACCGGCATTTTGAAGAACGGGAGATAGAGCGAACGCGCCTGCACCTCGAGCATGGGACTCGTTAGGAAAACCGCAGTCGCGACCGCGGCTACCGCAAGCTGGACTAGCAGCTTTAACTTACCGCTGATTCCCTCGGACTTTTTCTTCGCGACTTTAAGATAGTCGTCAGCGAACCCGAGGCCGCCGAGAACCACCATCGCGAAAAGCGCGAGCCAGACGAAGCGGCCTTTATCGTAATCGACCCGGGCCCAGAGAACGCTGGAGATAAAAACCGCGCCGATGATTAAGACGCCGCCCATCGTAGGGATACCCGCTTTTCCGCCGTGCAGTTCCGCCAGGCGATGCACTTCCGCGGCGGTGCGAATGGGCTGGCCGACTTTGAGCGAGATCAGTTTGCGGATGATGAAATTGCCGCAGACGAGCGAGATGGTGAAGGCCGTAATCGCCGCCGCCACGGATCGAAAAGTGACGTAGGTAAAGACGTTAAAGGCGCCTACATCGTTGCTCAGGTAATGAAGGTAATACATCATCGCGCAACTCCGATTGCTTGATGGCTAAAGGCTTCCAGGACGCGCTCGGTCCGCGCGGAGCGACTGCCTTTCACCAACACGAGATCGCCAGCGGCTGCCGTTTCGGCGAGGAGTTCGGCAGCATTCTCTGAGCTGGCGACATTGGTAGCGTCTGCGAGTCCCGC
>Ga0136617_10003426_pt1 | contig 14173 bp, 8 predicted proteins | sample AntDrymUQ3222106_2_FD_129672 | JGI IMG/M metagenome (GOLD analysis project Ga0136617, IMG submission 129672) | Polar desert sand microbial communities from Dry Valleys, Antarctica - metaG UQ322 (21.06) | ecosystem: Environmental > Terrestrial > Soil > Desert | place: Antarctica: Dry Valley... | reverse complement strand
GAGGCCTACGCCGCCGCCAGGGGTCGCGCCGCACGTCCCCGACTCGCGGAGTTCAGCGCCGGGTTGCCGTTCGAACTCGACGGGTTCCAGCATGCGGCTTGCTCGGCGCTCGAAGAGGGCCACGGGGTGCTCGTGTGCGCGCCGACCGGCGCCGGGAAGACAGTGGTGGGTGAGTTCGCCGTGCACCTGGCCCTCGCGCAGGGACGCAAGTGCTTCTACACCACGCCGATCAAGGCGCTGAGCAACCAGAAGTACGCCGACCTGGTCGCTTCGCACGGGAGCGAGGCTGTGGGGTTACTCACCGGGGACACCAGCGTCAACGGCGACGCGCAGGCGGTGGTGATGACCACCGAGGTGCTCCGGAACATGATCTATGCCAAAGATTCGGTTGCGGGATCGAGCATCAACACATCGAGAATCAACACCGGGTCGGCGGTCCTGGCGAACCTCGGGTACGTGGTGATGGACGAGGTGCACTACCTCGCGGATCGGTTCCGCGGCGCCGTGTGGGAGGAGGTGATCCTCCAGCTCCCCGAGCACGTCGCGCTGGTGAGCCTGTCGGCCACGGTGAGCAATGCCGAGGAATTCGGCGACTGGCTGGTCACCGTGCGCGGCGACACCACCGTCGTCGTCGACGAGCACCGTCCGGTACCGCTGTGGCAGCACATGATGGTCGGCAGCCGGCTGCTCGACCTGTTTGCCGGCGTTGACGCCACCGGCGAGCTGCAGGTCGAGCCCGACCTCGTTCGGCACACCGCGGACCAGGAACGGCAGAGCGCCGTGTGGGATCGCGGGCGAGGTCGGGGACGGTCTGGCAACGGTCGGGCGACCACCCGTTTCCGCCCGCCATCGCGGACCACCGTGATCGACCGCCTCGACCGCGACACGCTGCTCCCCGCGATCACCTTCGTGTTCAGCCGGGCCGGCTGCGACGCCGCCGTCGGGCAGTGCTTGCGGGCCGGGCTGCGGCTGACCACCGAGGCCGAGGCCACCGAGATCCGGCGTACCGTCGAGCGACGCACCGTTGACCTCCCGCACGGCGATCTCGCCGTGCTCGGCTACTGGGAGTGGCTCGAAGCGCTGGAACGGGGCATCGCGGCGCACCACGCCGGGATGCTGCCCGCGTTCAAGGAGACCGTCGAGGAGCTGTTCGTCCGCGGGCTCGTGCGGGCTGTGTTCGCCACCGAGACCCTCGCACTCGGGATCAACATGCCAGCTCGCACCGTGGTGTTGGAGCGGCTGGTCAAGTTCAACGGTGAGTCCCACGCGGAGCTGACACCGGGGGAGTACACCCAGCTCACCGGCCGCGCCGGGCGTCGCGGCATCGACGTGGAGGGGCACGCCGTCGTCGTCTGGCAGCCCGGGGTCGACCCGACGCAGGTCGCCGGGCTTGCTTCGACGCGCACCTACCCGTTGAACAGCTCCTTCCGGCCCGGCTACAACATGGCCGTCAACCTGGTGGGCCGGCTCGGCACAGCGGCAGCGCGCGATCTACTCGAGCAGTCCTTCGGGCAATTCCAGGCGGATCGGTCGGTCGTTGGGCTGGCCCGGCAAATCGATCGCAACAAGGAAGTGCTCACCGGTTACGCAAGGTCAATGCAGTGCCATCTCGGCGATTTCGGCGAGTACGCCGCGCTGCGGCGGCAGGTCGCCGACTGGGAGAAGTCGCTGAGCCGTCAGGGCCTGACCCACCGTCGGGAGGCTGCCGTCACGTCGCTGCGAGCCCTCAAACCCGGCGATGTCATCGCGGTGCCCGGGGGGCGACGCTCCGGGCTGGCCGTGGTGCTCGACCCTGGAATCGAGTCCGACGGTGACCCGCACCCGCTCGTGTTGTCGGAGGACCGCTGGGCCGGACGCCTGTCCGCCGCGGACTTCCCGACCCCCGTCGAGCCGCTGGGCCAGATGTGGTTGCCCAAGAAGGTCGACCATCGCACGCCCCGGGGCCGCCGTGACCTCGCGTCGAGCCTGCGCAACACCGGCATCCAGGCGCCGCCAACGCAGCGCCGACGCGGGCGGGTGAGGTCCGGGCACGGCGGGTCCGCCGACGATCCCGAGCTCGCCACGATGCGCCGTGCGCTGCGCGCCCATCCCTGCCATGGATGCACCGACCGGGAAACGCACGCCCGCTGGGCTGATCGATACGCCCGGCTGGAACGCGAGACCGAGCAAGTGCGGCAGAAGGTGCGGGCCACGACGCATTCGCTGGCTCGGGCGTTCGACCGGATCCGCGCGCTGCTGACCGAGCGCGGCTACCTCACCGAGGAGTCGCTTGCGGGCTCGAGCGTGGGTACCGAGGAGTCGCTTGCGGGCTCGGGCGTGCCTGGCGTTCAGGACGTCGTCACTGCGAACGGGGAGCGACTCGCGCGGCTGTGGGGCGAGTCCGACCTGCTGACCGCGGAGTGCCTGCGCCATGGTGTGTGGGAAGGCCTGGAGCCCGCCGAGCTGGCCGCGGTCGTGTCAGCGCTGGTCTACGAGACGCGCCGCGACAACGGCCCGGTTCCACGGGTGCCGCCCGGGGCAGTGTCGGAGGCGCTGGCCGCCACGCTGTCGCTGTGGGCCGGGCTGGATGCCGACGAGCGGCGGCACCGGGTCGATCGAACCCGTGAGCCCGATCTCGGGTTCGCCTGGCCCATGCACCGCTGGGCCCGCGGCGAGTCCTTGTCCGCGGTGTTGACGGCCGCCGAGCAGAACGGATTCGAGCTGTCCGCCGGCGACTTCGTCCGCTGGTGCCGTCAGGTGCTCGACCTGCTCGACCAGATCGCCGGGGTGGCCGGTCGGAACACACCGGTCGGGCGGGCCGCGGCGCATGCCGTCACCGGGATCCGCCGCGGCGTCGTCGCCGTGGGAGCGACGTAGCTCCATTCCCGCCGCCGGGCCGCCGGGCCGGGCGGGGTGGCTGTGCTTGGATTCCCCCATGAGTACGCCGCAGGGCCCCAACCCCCCGCCCGGTGCGGCGGATCAGCCGTCCGGCCACCCCGGCTGGGGCCAGCCGCCGCCGGGCGGTTGGGGGCAACAGCCTCCGTACCCGCCCGGTCGGCCCGACCCCACCCGAGGCTGGGGCCCGCCGCCGTCAGGGCCACCGCCACCCCACTCGTCGTGGTCAACCCACCCGCCCGGTCAGCAATCCACACAGCAGCCGTGGCCCGCCCATCCCGGTGCGCCGCAGCCCACCCGGCAGTGGCCCGGCCCGCCGGGCTGGAATCAGCAGCAACGGCCCGATCCGGCCGCACGGAAGCAGAAGTCTGCGCTACCGTGGATCATCGGCACCCTGGTCGTGATGTTCGGGGTCGTGACCGTGCTCGGCTTCGTGACCCCGGCATTCCTCATCACCCGGGTGTTCGACCGGACGGACGTGCAGCAGGGCGTGCAGCAGGTGCTGACCAAGAGCTACGGCATCGCCGGTGTGGAATCGGTGCTGTGCGATGCGGGTGTCGAGGTCGCCGCGGGCACATCGTTCAACTGTGCGGCGGTCATCAAGGGCGAGAACATGACCGTGCGCATCCAGATCACCAGTGCCGACGGCGACTACGAGGTCGGGCGGCCGGTTGACCCCGGATGACGTCCGGTGACGCGATGACGTTGCGCAGCCACCCTCCGTGGGGTCAGCGGGCAAGAGCAGCGGAGAGCCGGTGCACCGGGCTACCCAGGCCCCAGCGCTGCGCCAGGGCGTCGAGCCGTTCCGGATCGGCCGGCGCGGCCGGCACGGCATCGTCGCGGTCGAGATGCACCGGGGCATCGAGTACCACTCGCACCACTGGTTCCACGACCGTGAGGTACGGCGCGGCGGCGACCAGCTTGGCACGGACCGGGGCGGCGAGTCGGGGGTCGGAGCGGTCGGTCACCGCGGCGCGCAACTCGGCCCAGGAGCCGAAGCGTCCGACGAGGGTGGCGGCGGTCTTGGCCCCGATCCCGGGCACCCCGGGCAGCCCGTCGGCGGGGTCCCCGCGCAGCATCGCCAGCTCCGCATATGCCTCACCGGCCCGATCGACGGGCACCCCGTACTTCTCAGCCACCTCGGCGGGCCCGAGTGTCTCGGCTTTCGCCAGCCCACGCCCCACGTAGATCAGCCGCACCGGGGTTGGCCCGTCGCGCACGCACTGCATGAGGTCGCGGTCGCCGCTGACGATCAGCACCGGGTCGGTACGCTCGGCCGCGGCGAGGGTGCCGATCACGTCGTCCGCCTCGTGGCCCGGTGCGCCCGCGGTGGCGATGCCCACCGCAGCGAGTACCTCCAGCAGGACCGGGACCTGCGGTGCGAGCGTGTCGGGCACCTCCTCGGGGACGCCAACCGGCGCCACCCCGGTGTCGTTGCCCACCACCCGGTGCGCCTTGTACGAGGGGAGTGCCTCGACCCGGAACGCCGGACGCCAGTCCAGATCCAGGCACGCCACCAGACGCGTCGGACGCCGCTCGATGAGCAACCTCGACACCATGTCGCAGAAGCCGCGGACCGCGTTCACCGGCGTGCCGTCGGGTGCGGTGACCGATTCGGGTACCCCGTAGTAGGCCCGGAAGTACAGGCTGGCGGCGTCGAGCAGCATCAGTGCGCGAGGTGTCGTCACGGGTCGAAAGCTTGCCAGGCGGGTCCGGGAATACGCTGGGCCCATGACAGCTGTCCCCGTAGAGTTGCTCGCCGACCGCCTGCGCCGCGCCGGTGAGGTGGCCGCCTCCCACGGCGTCGATGTCGTGCTGATCACCCCGGGCACCGACCTGCGCTACCTGATCGGGGCGGAGGGCGCCACGCACGAGCGTCTGACCTGCCTGGTGCTCCCGGCCGCCGGACACCTGGCGCCGCCGGCGCTCGTCGTGCCTGCGCTGGAGGCCCCGGGCCTAGCCGGGCTCCCGCTCGAACACCTCGGTGTCGAGGTGCTCACCTGGACCGACAGCGAGGACCCATACCTGCTGGTCAGCGACCTCGCCGGCGGACCGACCCGGATGGCGGTCGCCGACACGATGCCGGCGGCGCACGTGTTCGGGCTACGGGACACCTTCCCGGGGGTAGCGCAGAGTCTGGCCGGGCCGGTGCTGCGCGAGCTGCGGATGCGCAAAGACGCCGCCGAGGTGGCCCAGCTGCGTGCCGCCGGCGCGGCGATCGACCGGGTGCACGCACGGATGGCGGAGTTCCTCAAGGCCGGTCGCACCGAGGCGCAAGTAGGTGCCGACATCACCGCGGCCATCGTGGAGGAGGGCCATACCGGCGCCGCGTTCGTGATCGTCGGATCGGGCCCCAACGGGGCCAGCCCGCACCACGACGTGTCCGACCGGGTCATCGAGACCGGTGACGTCGTCGTCGTCGACATCGGTGGGCCGCTGCCGAGTGGGTACAACTCCGACTGCACGCGCAGCTACGCCGTCGGTGCTGGCCCGGTGGCAGCGGTGCGCGAGGCGTATGCGGTGCTGTTGGACGCCCAGGAACGCGCGGTGCGGGCGGTGCGCCCGGGGGTCCCCGCGGAGGATATCGACGCCGCGGCCCGTGAACCCCTTACGGCAGCAGGGCTGGGGGAGCGGTTCGTGCACCGCACCGGTCACGGCATCGGGCTGGACGTGCACGAGGAGCCCTACATCGTGGGCGGCAACCCGTTGCCGCTGGAGCCGGGTATGGCGTTCAGCGTGGAGCCCGGGGTGTATGTCGAGGGAGAGTGGGGAGCCCGGATCGAGGACATCGTGGTGGTCACCGAGAATGGCTGCGAGCGGCTGAACTCCCGGCCGCGGGAGCTCGTCGTCCTGTAGCGTCCGTCTGACCTACGGCCTGAGGTGGCGGCGCAGCCACCGGGACGCATGCCGGTCCACCTCGACCGCTGCGGGGCTTTGCGGTGCGGGCTCGACGCCGGGTTCGTCGGCCAACGCGTGCGCCATCGCGGGAACCAGCACCAGCTCGCAGCGTCGAGGATCGGCATAACGGCCCGCCAGAGCAGAGCGCAGCTCCGCTGCCGGTTCGCGGAACCCGTCGCGGTCATCGTCCGCGCCGACCACGAGGAGTACCGCCAGATCTCCGCGCCGGGCGATGTCGTCGGCGCGGGCGACGAAGTCCAGCCGCCGTGCCACCTCAAGGGAGCTCTCCGGCCACGGGTAGGTGACGCCGAAGCGGCGCCCCAAGGCGTCGACGGTCGATCGCAGCCGCACCAGCGGGCTGACCAGGACCGCGGCGCTGATGTCGAGCCTGCTCTCCGCGAGGACGAGCAGCGCGACCGCCGCGCCCATCGATCCGCCGAGCACCCCGATCGGACCGTCGCCGAGATCGAGCTGGCTGCGAAGATCGGCCCAAGCAGGCTCGAACTCCTCCGCCGCTTGCGTGCCGACCGGGCCATTAAGGTTCATGACCGCATCCTCGTGGCCCAGGCGCATCAGCTCCTCGACTCCGCCGGGCGGAGTTCGGGATCCGAACATCGGCAGCCCCAGATAGATCCGCCAGGCGTCCAGCCCGCGTAGTGGGATGGCCGCGGCGAACGCGGCCTCCGTGCGGGGAGAGTCGATCAGGTGCCATGCGACCACGATCGGCTTAGAGGCGCTCGGGCCGCCAGGGGGCGGTACGGCGAGAAACGGGGCACCGGCCGCGACACCGGCGATCGGAGTGCTGGGGACGCCCATGACGAGACTCCTCGGCTCACAGCGGTACAGCGTCCAACGTAGCTGGACGTTCTTGGCTGGAGGTTTCTTGGCTGAACACTACATCGCGGGCAGCGGGTGTGAGCAGGGGCCGTCTCGCACCGATCGGTGGAGCGGGCCCGGGAGCTTCGGGCCGTTCTTCGGAGGAACCCCGGTACATCTCCGGACATTCACCGAGGTCAGATCGCCGATACCCGACGACAGTGGAGGCCAGCGGCGAGATCCGCCGTGACTTGAAAGGAGCCTTTGGTGGCATCGACCCTGACCCGCCCGCAACACGGCACGGTCATCGCCGGCGTCTGCGCCGGCCTCGCCGAGCGCTTCGGCTGGAACCCATCCGTCGTGCGGCTCGCCTTCCTGTTGAGCTGTCTGCTGCCCGGCCCGCAGTTCGTCGCCTACCTCGCGTTCTGGGTGATCATGCCCAGGCGAGCAGGTCGACGGGCTTGATCTCACCAGCTGCGCTTCAGCCGCAGCCCTGCTGGACGCGGTGGCCGTTTGCCGCGCCACCAGGTGCACCAGGAGGTGCAGGCCGTGTGACATGATATCGCACGTGATCGACCGGACCGGCCGCCCCGTCGTGGGTCGCTGCTGTCCGGGGTGCTGTCGCAGCTGACGCCCCGGCACACCGTCCGTCCGGCCGCTCCCGGCCCTGCACCGTCTGCGATCACGCCATGCTCAGCACACCTGACCTCCGTGGTCACACCGTTCTCGTACTGCATGCCCACCCTGACGACGAGGCGATCTTCACCGGTATCACCCTGCGCCGGCTGGCCGATGCCGGTGCCCGAACGGTCCTCGTCATGGCTACCGCCGGCGAGCTGGGGGAGTCGCGAGTGCCGCTGCGGCGGCGGGAGACCGTCGCAGCGCGACGGCTCGCCGAGCTCGAGCGGTCGGCCGAGCTACTCGGCGTCTCCCGGCTGATGCTGCTCGGGCGCCGCGACTCCGGCCTCCCGGGTTGGCCTGGCGCCGGCGACCCGCGGGCCCTTACCGGCGCCGATCCGTCAGCGCTGGCCCGCCGCGTCGCCGACATCGCGGAGGACGAGGGCGCCGGCACCGTGATCCACGACGACGAGCACGGCATCTACGGCCACCCCGACCACCGGGCCACCCACCAGATCGGTGCCACCGCGGCCCGCCTCGTGGGTGCCACCGCGTACCGGATGACGGTCGACCGCGAGCACCTGCACGTCAGCGCCCGCAACCGGCACCTGGTTCACGGTGCGGCCCGCGCGGCGGACGTCGACTTCGGGCGGGTGACCGCCGAGATCGAGCTGGCGGTGACCGGCGGGCCCGACTCCCTGGAGTGCAAGCGGGAGGCGATCACCGCGCACGCCAGCCAGGTCGGCCCCGAGGACGTCCCGGCCGCCGACTTCGCCGCGGTCTACGGCTACGAGTGGTACCGCCGCACTGGCCCGCCCGGTGTCCTGGACCGCCTCGGCAACGCGCACCTGCTTGTCGGCGAGTGGGCCGCGGACCGCTCGCCGGCCGGGGGCGTCGGCGTTCTCCGGGCGTAGCGTCGGCCGCGTCCCGGATACCGGCATCAAACGGGGCGCTACCACCGCGACGTGCTCGGCGGTCAGGGTCACCGGCTCGCCAAGTCGCTGGTAGAGCAGGTGACACACCAGCGAGGGCCACGGCCCAACCGGACTCTGCTCGTGAGACTGTCGGTGCCGAGGTCCATCATGGGTCCGAGGGATGGGTAGCCGAGTGTGCGTCCCGACCTTCCGGCGCCAGCCGTGGATCGTTGCTCGACGCGAGCGGGATCCGGGCCTGCCGGGCAGTCGGACCTGGTAAAAATATCCGTCAGCACGAAGGAGACGAGGTTCTGTGGCGGATTCATTTGTTCATTTGCACGTGCACACCGAGTACTCGATGTTGGACGGTGCCGCGAAGGTAGACGCCCTGTTCAGCGAGGTCGAGCGGCTCGGTATGCCCGCAGTGGCGATGACCGACCACGGAAACATGTACGGCGCCGCGGAGTTCTACCGGCGCGCCAAAAAGAGCAGCGCGAAGCCGATCATCGGTATAGAATCGTATCTGGCGCCGGCGAGCCGTTATCACAAGAAGCCGGTTTTCTGGGGTCAGGCGTCACAGCGGGGCTCCGACGAGTACGGCGAGGGCGGCGACGTGTCGGGCGCCGGCGCCTACACGCACATGACGATGGTGGCGCGTAATGCCACCGGGCTGCGCAATCTGCTCCGGCTATCGAGCCTCGCCTCATTTCAGGGTTACTACCGCAAGCCGCGCATGGACCGCGAGCTCGTCGCGGAACACGCTGATGGGATCATCGCGACAACGGGGTGCCCATCGGGGGAGGTGCAGACCCGACTCCGGCTGGGTCAGCACGAAGCAGCGCTGCAGGCGGCGAGCGACTACCGGGACATCTTCGGCAAGGAGAACTTCTTCCTGGAGCTGATGGACCACGGCCTGGCCATCGAGCGCACCGTGCGCGAGGGCCTGCTCGACATCGCGAAGAAACTCGATCTCCCACCGCTGTCGACCAACGACTCGCATTACGTCACGAAGGACCAGGCGGAAGCTCACTCCGCACTGTTGTGCGTGCAGGCGGGAAAAACGCTGGACGACCCAACTCGATTCAAATTCGACGGCGACGGCTACTACTTGAAGAGCGCCGCGGAGATGCGTGAGTACTGGGACAAAGAAGTCCCGGGAGCGGCCGCGAACACGTTGCTCATCGCCGAGCGGATCGAGTCGTATGACGAGGTTTTCGCCGAGGTCGACCGTATGCCGCGGTTTCCGCTGCAGGAGGGGGAAACCGAGGACGATCTGCTGCGCGCAGAGGTCGAGAGGTACACATCAACACGTTTCCCGAACGGGCTGGACGCGGAGTACAAGGAACGCATCGAGATCGAACTTGGGGTGATCTCGAAGATGGGGTTCCCGGGTTACTTCCTGGTGGTCGGAGACCTCGTGAGGTGGGCCCGGTCGCAGAAGATCGCGGTCGGCCCGGGGCGTGGTTCGGCGACCGGTTCGCTGGTCGCCTACATCTTGCAGATCACCGACCTGGACCCGATCGAGCACCGGCTGATCTTCGAGCGGTTCCTCAACCCGGAGCGGATCTCACCTCCTGACATCGACTTGGACTTCGACGAGCGTCGCCGCGGTGAGGTGATGCGCTACACCGTCGACAAGTGGGGCGAGGAGAACGTCGCCCAGGTCATCACGTTCGGCACGATCAAGACGAAGGCGGCGATCAAGGACGCCGCGCGGGTCATTCACGGCCAGCCCGGGTTCTCTATCGCCGACCGGATCTCCAAGGCCCTGCCGCCGCCGGTCGCGGCGAAGGACATCTCGCTGTCGGGGATCTTCGATCCCGCGCACGAGCGCTACGGCGAAGCGTCCGAGGTTCGCTCGCTGTCGGAGACCGACCCCGAGGTCGGACGGATCATGAGCACCGCCCGCGGGCTGGAGGGCCTGGTCCGCAACGCCGGTGTCCACGCATGCGCGGTGATCCTCTCCTCGCAGCCGCTGCTCGACGTCATCCCGCTGTGGAAGCGCGACGACGGGTCGGTCATCACCGGGTGGGACTACACCTCGTGTGAGGACATCGGCCTGCTGAAGATGGATTTCCTGGGCCTGCGGACCCTGACCGTCGTCGACGACACGCTGAAGGCCGTCAAGTCCAACCACGGCGTGGAGATCCCGTTGCCCACCTCCGGGCCCGACTTGAGGGACACCGAGACCTACAAGCTGCTCTCCCGCGGGGAGACCCTGGGGGTGTTCCAGCTCGACGGTGGCGCAATGCGGTCGCTACTCAAGGCGATGGCGCCCACGCACTTCGGTGACATCGCCGCGGTCCTGGCCCTGTACCGGCCTGGTCCGATGGCGGCGAACGCGCACCTCGACTACGCGGAGCGCTCCAACGGCCGCCAGAAGATCACCCCGATTCATCCGGAGCTGAAGGAGGCGCTCGAGCCGATCCTCGGCGAGACCTATCACCTGCTGGTCTACCAGGAGCAGGTGATGGCGATCGCCCAGCAGCTCGCCGGGTACAGCCTCGGGCAGGCCGACCTGCTGCGTCGCGCGATGGGCAAGAAGAAGAAGGAGATCATCGAGAAGGAGTTCGAGCGGTTCCGCGCCGGGATGACCGGCAAGGGCTTCTCGGCGGAGGGGTGCCAGACCCTCTGGGACGTCATGCTTCCCTTCGCGGGATACGCCTTCAACAAGTCGCACACGGCCGGCTACGGGCTCGTGTCGTACTGGACGGCCTACCTGAAGGCCAACTACCCGACCGAGTTCATGGCCGCCCAGCTCACCTCCATCGGCGACACCAAGGACAAGTCCGCGGTCTACCTGGCCGAGTGCCGTCGGATGCGCATAAAGGTGCTGCCCCCGGACGTTAACGAGTCCGACCTGTGGTTCTCCGCGGTGGGTACCAACATCCGCTTCGGCCTCGGAGCGGTGCGCAACGTCGGCGTCAACGTGGTTGAGTCGATTATCGCGACGCGGAGGAACAAGGGCAGGTTCACCTCCTTCACCGACTTCCTGGAGAAGGTCGACCTGGTGTGCTGCAACAAGCGCACCATCGAATCGCTGATCAAGGCCGGCGGATTCGACTCGCTCGGGCAGCCGCGCCGTGCGCTGCTGATGGTGCACGAGGCCGCCGTCGACGCAGTGATCAGCCTCAAGCGTCACGAGGCCGCCGGCCAGTACGACTTGTTCGGCAGCATGGGCGACGAGCCCGCTCCGGCCGAGAGCTCCCCACTGGCGCAGTTGAAGATCGACAGCGAGGAGTGGCCGCGCAAGCAGATGCTCAGCTACGAGCGCGAGATGCTCGGGCTCTACGTGTCGGCCCACCCACTGGACGGGACCGAGCGGATCCTGCGTAAACATGCCCCTAAGCCAATTGCGGCACTCATCGACGACGCACCGAAGGAGGGCGAGGTCGTTCTCGCCGGGATGATCTCCTCGGTCGACCGGCGGGTGAACAAGAAGGGCGAGCCCTGGGCGATCGTGACGATCGAGGACCTCGACGCCTCGATGGAGGTGTTGTTCTTCGCAAAGGCATATCCGGCGATGAGCGAGGACCTAGTCCCGGATTCGGCCGTCGCAGTCAAGGGTCGTGTGAACTGGCGCGAGGACCGGATGTCGGTGTTCGCCTCCGGCATCATCCCGCTGGACATCACCGCCGCCCAAGCCAACCCCGGATCAGTAGCACCGCTCGTGCTCAAGGCCGATGCGCTGCGCCTCGATCCGGCGACGGTGTCGGAGTTGAAGTCAGCGCTCCTCGCGCACGCCGGAGACACCCCGCTGACGCTGGTGCTCTGCTATGAGGACCGCGAGACCGCGCTGGCGATTGACCGTTTCTCGGTGACGGTGAGTTCGGCACTTCTCGGCGAACTGAAGGGAATCCCCGGAATCGCGGTGGCGTCATAGCCGCGATCGAGCGAGCATGGAGGTGCAGAGGATGACAGCGCACACCGACCACGCAGTGGTCATCGGCGCCAGCATCGGGGGGCTGCTGGCCGCGCGGGCGTTGAGCGAGTCGTTCACGCAGGTGACCGTCGTGGAGCGGGACGTGCTGCCGGCCGGCGCGGTGCAGCGGCAGGGGGTGCCGCAGGCGCGGCACGCCCACGGGTTGCTGGCTCGCGGGCGGGAGGCGTTGGACGAGCTGTTCGGGGGGCTGACCCAAGAGCTCGTGAGCCTGGGCGCGCCACTTGGCGACGTGCAGGCCAACGTCCGCTGGATCAACGGCGGCCGGTCGATGCGCCAGGCACCGCCCGGCATGTTCGGCCTGGGGGTGAGCCGGCTATTGCTGGAGGACCGCGTCCGCGCCCGGGTTGTCGCGTTGCCGAACGTGCGGATCCTGGACGGCTGCGACGCGGTCGGACCGACGGCGACCGCCGACGGCCGGCGGGTGACCGGCCTGCGGGTGATGCGCCGCGCGCAGGGCAGCGCCGCGGAGATATTGGATGCCGATCTCGTGGTCGATGCGTCCGGTCGCGGCTCGCGTAGCCCGGTCTGGCTGACCGAGCTCGGCCATCCCGCCCCGCGGCAGGACGAGATCCGGATCGGGATGACCTACGTGTCCCGGGCCTACCGCCGCGATGCCGGTATCCCGTTCGGTGTGCTGGTGGCGGGCACGGTCGCGAATCCCCGCGGCGGGGTGATGCTCCCCCAGGAGGATGACCGCTGGCTCGTCTCGCTCGGTGGGATGCTCGGCGAGGCCCCACCCCTGGACCACGCCGGGTACACCGCATACGCGCAGATGCTGCCGTCACCGGCGATCCATGAGGTGATCCGCGACGCCGAGCCGCTGGGGGATGCCGTGCGGTTCCGCTACCCGGCGAGTATCCGCCGGCGTTACGAGGACCTGCGATCCGTTCCCGACGGCTACCTCGTCTTCGGCGACGCGATCTGCAGCTTCAACCCCTTCTACGGACAGGGAATGACCGTGGCCGCGGTCGAGGCGCTGGAACTGCGGCGGTGCCTGGCCGCAGGGACCGACCGATTGGCCCGGCGGTTCTTCCGCGCCGCGGCCCGGTTCGTGGACGTCGTATGGGACATATCGGTGGGCGGCGACCTGCGCTTTCCCGAGGTGGAGGGTCCCCGCACCCGCAAGGTGCGGATCGTCAACGCCTACCTGGACCGGCTGTACGTCGCGGCCGAGCACGACCCGGAGGTCGGCCGCCGCTTCCTGCGGGTGGTCAACCTGCTCGACCGTCCGGAACGGCTGCTGAGCCCGCGTACCGTGCGCCGGGTGCTGCGCGGCAGCGCCCGCTCGATCCGCCCCCCCTCCCGAGGCTGCCGGTGCCCCGGTGAAGTGTTCGGTGTCACCGCCCGCGGACCTGTCCAGGGCCGCGGACGGTTGCTGACGGCGACGCGACGCGCAGAGCCGTGTGAGCAGGTGGTGCGGGTGTCGGCCGCGACGGTTTCACGGCGGTGATCGACAGTTCGGGTTGACACCGGGTCCGGGAAACCATGTCTGGTGCGGTCACCGGTTCCCAGATGATGATCAGTGCGGGTGATCACTGGGAGCCTGGCTGGGGGTGGGTGGTGCTGCGCGGTCTGCGATCTCAGATCTCCTTCCCGGGGATCCTGTTCACCGCGAGCCCCCCCGCCGGGCCCCGGATCCGGACGAGGCGCTGTCCTGGTGTTCACCAAGCCGCAGCGTCCGGTCTCGAGCATCTCGGCAACGTGGGACCGGGTGCGGACGAGCCCGTCTGCCAGAGCGACCGTCGGCCGCCATCCCAGCTCCGCTGCGGCTAACCCGATGTCCGGGCAGCGTTGCCGCGGATCGTCCTCCTGAACCGGTAGGAACCTGGTCGACGATCGCTCGCCGGACAGGGCATTTACTGCACAGGCCAGTTCGAGGACCGTTGTCTCCTCCGGATTCCCGATGTTGATCGGACCGGTCACGTCCGGTGGGCTGTTCATGAGCAGGAGCAGTGCGGCGATCATGTCGTCGACATAGCAGAAGCTGCGGTAGCTGTTCAGCACCCCCAATTGAGGGTGTCCGCCCCGTCCTCGCAGGTCAGCACGCTGGGTGCACCAGCAGATCTGGCCGACTCGTGGTGATCACGGGCACAAGGCCGACTGTTGATCT
>Ga0136617_10003425_pt1 | contig 14173 bp, 9 predicted proteins | sample AntDrymUQ3222106_2_FD_129672 | JGI IMG/M metagenome (GOLD analysis project Ga0136617, IMG submission 129672) | Polar desert sand microbial communities from Dry Valleys, Antarctica - metaG UQ322 (21.06) | ecosystem: Environmental > Terrestrial > Soil > Desert | place: Antarctica: Dry Valley... | reverse complement strand
CGGTTTGCCATCCGAGAAGGCGGCAGAACGGTAGGTGCCGGTACAGTTTCGGATATTGTGGAGTAGCGGTCAGCCCTCAGCGGTCGGCAATCAGCCAGAAATGATTGTCTCCAGCTGATTGCTGGTTGCTTTTAGAGGTTTTTGAAATGCCGAGAGATAATATAATTTTACAATGCACTGAGTGTAAAGAGCGCAATTACGTGACGACGAAAAACAAGAAGAACACGCCGAACAGGCTTGAACTCAATAAGTTTTGCCGCCGTTGCCGCTGCCATCGATTGCATAAAGAGAATAAGTAATTCGTCGGAGCGCGGACACTCTTGTCCGCAAAGCGTAATGCTGCGGACAGGAGTGTCCGCGCTCCGTCAAAGGGGTATGGTGTCAATGGTTAGCATGGAGGTCTCCAAAACCTTAGGTGCGGGTTCGAGTCCTGCTACCCCTGCCAGATAGAATAATTATAGAACAGGCTTGTTATCCTGTTCACCGAATTTAAACGAAACGTCGGCCTGGAGTGATAGTCGGCCGTACGGTCAGGAGAAAACCAGTGGCGGAAGCTATTGATACCTTGAATAAGGGCGAGAAAAAAGAGAGCGTCGGCGAATTCGTTCGAAAGACTCGCGAAGAGTTGGACCGGACGACGTTCCCTTCGTCGGACGATGTCAAGAATACGACGATAATCGTTATTATCAGCGTCATATTCTTTGCCATATATCTTTTTGTTGTTGATAACGCGTGGAAGTACCTTCTGGAAGGCCTGACGTGGCTGGTCAATAAGCTCGCAGGGTTTTAAGGATTTTTAAGATGAAGCAGTGGTATTTTATCCACACGTATTCCGGACATGAGAACAAGGTGGTTGAAAGCCTCGGCGCCCGTATCCGGGATATGGAGTTGGCCGAGCAGATTACCGAGGTTTTGCTGCCGAAGGAAACTGTCGTCGAAATGCGCGGAAATAAGCGCATTGAATCGTCACGGATGTTTTATCCCGGGTACGTTTTGGTTGAGGTCGAATGCGACGAGAAGGGAAAGATCCCTGACAATGTTTTTCACGCGATAAAATCGACACCGAAGGTTACGGGTTTTCTGGGCGGTAAACAGCCGACACCTTTGACTCAGGACGAAGTGGATCAGATTGTGCGAAACATCGAGGTGGCGACTGAGAAACCGAAACCGAAGTTTATGTATGACGTCGGTGAGGTCGTGCGGATAAAGTCGGGCCCGTTTGCGAGCTTTACCGGAAAGGTGGAAGACGTAAACGAAGACAAGAGCACATTGAAGGTATCGATAACGATTTTTGGGCGTTCCACCCCTTACGAATTGGGTTTTCTGGAAGTAGAAAAAGTTACCTTTGCGGAAGAAGAATAGGAACGTCGGCTTCCAGCGGGAAGTTCCACTCGCGGCGAAACATTTCGAACGCTCTGCGTTCGTTGCCGGCTGGAAGCCGGTGTTCCATTAAGAATATGGCTAAGAAGATTTCAGGATACATAAAATTACAAATTCCGGCGGGTAAGGCTAATCCCGCACCGCCGATCGGCCCGGCATTAGGGCAGCACGGCGTAAACATCATGGAGTTTTGCAAGGCTTTTAACGCCAAAACGCAGAATGACGACCCGGATATGAAAGTGCCGGTAGTTATAACGGTTTACGCGGATCGCTCATTCACATTTGAGACGAAAACGCCGCCCGCGGCCGATCTACTTCGGAAAGCCTCCGGTATCGCAAAGGGTTCAGGAACACCGAACAAAGAGAAATCCGGAACTATCTCGCGTGCTCAAATTGAAGAGATCGCGAAAAAGAAAATGACCGATCTCAACACGACCAACCTCGAAGCGGCTATGAAGACGATCGAGGGAACGGCAAAGTCGATGGGACTTACTGTTCAAGGATAAAGGGTAAAGGATAAAGGCGAAAATCGGGAATTTTATCCTTTCACCTATATCCTTTACCCTTGGGAGAAAGACGCAGTCTTTCGTTAACACCTGGAGATAAAATGAAAAGAGGAAAGAAATACGCAGCGGCTCTGGAAAAGGTTGAGCGGCATAAGAAGCACACGCTTGAAGAGGCGGTAACGAAACTAAAGGAAATTGCCTTTGCAAAGTTTGATGAAACCGTTGAATTGACGATGTGGCTGGGTGTTGATCCGCGCAAGGCCGATCAGCTCGTTCGCGGAACGATCGTCCTGCCGCACGGCTTGGGCGGTAAGGACAAGAAAGTCGTCGTTATTGCTCAGGGCGACAAGATTAGAGAAGCCGAAGATGCCGGAGCGGACATGGCGGGTGGCGATGAATTGGTCGAAAAGATCAAAGGCGGCTGGATGGATTTCGACGCTTTGATCGCAACGCCCGATATGATGGGCAAGGTTGGCCAGCTTGGCAAAATCCTCGGTCCTCGAGGCCTGATGCCGAATCCAAAAACAGGAACGGTTACGATGGATGTAAAAACGGCCATTCAGGAAACTAAGGCCGGAAAGGTTGAATACCGCGTCGATAAAACGGGCGTGATTCACACGCCCGTCGGGAAAGTGTCGTTTGACGATGCAAGGCTGATGGAAAATACAAAGGTTCTGATCAGCGCTGTGATGAAGGCGAAACCGACTACGGCAAAAGGACGTTACCTTAAAAAGATCAATTTGGCGGCAACGATGAGCCCGGGCGTTTTGCTGGATGAATTGGCATACGCTTAATAAGTGAGGTGCAGGCAGAAACGCGACAGTTATGGAGCGTGTCGGCGTAAATACGAATAGCGCTGCGATTGAAGAAACACGCACATTCACATTCGCGTTTCTGTCTCGATTGAAAAAATGAAATCAAGAGAAACAAAACAAAAAGATCTGACCACCCTCACGGAAAAGCTTCAGAGTTCGAAATCCGCAATGGTCGTCAGCTTTAGCAAAGCAACGGTAAACAAAGACCAGGAATTTCGTAATCAGATTCGCGAGGCCGGTGCGAATTACCAGGTTGTAAAAAACACGCTGGCGCGGATCGCCGTGAAAGGAACGCCCTTCGAAGAAGCGAGCGAGTATTTCAAGGGTGTGACGGCGCTAGCCTGGACCGACAGCGATCCGGTCATATTGTCGAAGGCCGTATCGAAGTTTATCAAGGAAAACGCCGATGTTTACTCCTTTAAGGCTGGAATCGTCGAAGGCAAAGTGGTTAATTTGGAGCAGGTGCAGTCAATAGCCAGCCTGCCTTCGAAAGAAGAGCTAATCTCTAAGCTTCTGTTCGTTATCAACGCCCAGGCTCAACGTATTGTTACGGTTATTAACGCCGTGCCGCGTAACCTGGCAGTTGTCATCAAGCAGATCGGCGATACAAAAACCTTTGCTCCGGTAGAAGCGGCGGCAGAGCCGGTTGCCGAAGTAAAGGCTGAAGAAACCGCTACCGATGTTGTGGAAACACCGGCCGCAGAAGCGGCGCCAGCGGAAGAAACTGTTTCCGCAGTTGCGGATGAAGCGACTGAAACACCGCAAGCTGAAGCAGCTCCGACGGAACAAAACGCTCCTGCGGCTGCGGACGAAGCGAACGAGGCTCCGGCAGCGGACGCGACTTCGGAAGAAACTCCTGTTGAAAGTGTCGAGGATAATGCGGCGCCGAAGGCAGAAGAGAAACCAGAATAGAATAAATTTTCATTTGAGATTTTAGATCTCAATTTGAAACTGCGTGCCGAAAGGCACGTTTAGCCGTACTCAAGGAAAACGAGCGAAGCGATATGTCAGGTCGCCTTTGCGGCTCGGACACTCATTCGATGGTGATGCAACCCGGAAAATGAGCGTCCCCGTGGGTTCTCGCGGCTGACAATTGTGAAACGATAAAGGCGATGGGATAAAGGCGAAAGCTGAAATATTTTCAAACCCTTGCTCATTCACATAGTAGAAGATCGGTGTTCAGGTTTAGAGGCGTAAAAGTTCATTTAGCCTTTATCCTTTCGCCTTTACACTTGTAAACACAGAACCCTAGTTGGAGGAATATATAAAATCATGGCAGTTACAAAAGACGACGTAGTCGAATATTTGAAAGGTATCACGCTTCTGGAAGCATCGGAACTGGTAAAGGAATTGGAAGAAGTTTTCGGTGTTTCCGCCGCGGCCGCGGCCGCGCCGATGGCAATGGCAGCCGGTGCCGGGGGCGAGGCTGCTCCTGCCGCGGAAGAAAAAGACACGTTTGACGTAGTCCTGACGTCCGCGGGCGGCAACAAGATCTCGGTAATCAAAATCGTCCGCGAGCTCGTTGCGGGTCTCGGGTTGAAAGAAGCCAAGGATTTGGTTGACAGCGCCCCGAAAGCGATAAAGGAAGGCGTTTCCCAAGCCGAAGCAGACGAGATCAAAACCAAATTGACGGATGCGGGTGCTACCGTAGAACTCAAATAATTCCCGGTAAACCAAAACTTCGCCTGCTGCATCCTAAGGCGGCAGGTTGAAGTTTGGGAATTTAGTTGGTAAACTTGCAAATGGCCCCCAGAGAACATTAGCTTGAGTGTATGCTCGTTTTCCGGGTCGGAGTACCGTTTGGTAGAGCGTTTCAGGTTTTCTAAGGGCGATCTTTCTCGCCGATAGTGGAGAGTTGGTATCTCGTTTCGGCCCGCTCGAACAATTTATTTAACAGCTATTAGCTGCTGAAAAGCGGTCAGGGTGTCCTTTACCCTGACCGCCTTTGCCGTCTTTTCTTTAAAGTTTTAAGTAATTTTTTCGTGCAGGCGAATCCTAGCAGTAAAAGACGGATAAATCAATAGTTATTTTTCTCGACCCCTTGTCTCAATATTATGATTACTAATCCGCTTCAGACTAATGCACACGGACTCGGACGCCGGACAAGCCAATCGCCGGACCGGGTGGATTTTTCGAAAATTTATACTACCGCTCAAATCCCCAATCTCATCGAGGTTCAGCGGGAATCGTATAACCGCTTTCTTCAAATGGATCTGATCCCGGAAGAGCGTGTAAATGTCGGCTTGCAGTCCGTCTTTAAATCGATTTTTCCGGTCTCGGATTTTCGCGAAACCGCTACCCTCGAATATGTCGAGTTTCAGATCGGCAACTGGCAGTGCAAATGCGGGAACCTAGAAGGGTTGGAGCATTTGCGTGCAAACTGTAAAAGCTGCGGTTCAAAGATTAAGGTCGATCCGTTCAACCCGGCTGAAGTTCTCTGTAACAACTGCGGCAGCTTTAATGCCGTGCGTCCGAAACTTTGCCCGAACTGCGGCGAGCCGGTTGGCCTAAAACATAAACATGATCAGCAGGAATGTCAGGAGCGCGGCATGTCCTACAGCGTTCCGCTCAAGGTTAAGATCCGGTTGACGGTCTACGACAAGGATTTAGAAACGGGCGTTTCCACTATTCGTGATATTAAGGAAGAAGACGTGTTTTTCGGTGAAATTCCGCTGATGACCGACAACGGCACCTTTATTATTAACGGAACGGAGCGCGTTATCGTTTCCCAGCTGCATCGCAGCCCTGGTGTGTTTTTCAAAGGCGATCGCGATGATTATCTGGCGAAGATAATTCCTTACCGCGGTTCGTGGGTCGAATTCGAATATGATCAAAAGGGTATTCTGCACGCCCGTTTGGGCAAGCGAAAAATTCTTGCGACGATCTTCCTGCGCGCGTTGGGCTTATGGCTCAGCCCGCAGATTGACATGAAATCGGTGTCGGACGGGATTCTGGAAGATGTTGTGAAAAACGCCGAATACAGCGATGGAGACATTCTGAAGTTGTTCTATACGGTCGATGAGGCAATGGTCGAAAAGGGCAAGCTGTATCTGAAGATAAAGGTAGACGGAGATACCAATCTCGCCGGCATGCGTGCCGAAGAGGACATTAAGGAAAAGAAGGAAGAAGTGACGCGAATCGGCAAAAAGGTTACGCAGTCTGCTATCCGTGAGCTGCGAAAACTTGGTGTCGGCAAAGTTGAAGTTTCGCCCAATGATTTCGAAGCGGCATACGCCTTGAGCGATGTAGTGAACACCGAAACCGGTGAAGTTATTATCGAATCGAACACGGAAATTCTGCCTGCGAAACTTCAGCAGATCATTGATGAAGGCGTGGAAAGTTTTGAAGTATTTTTCCCTAAGAAGGACGTTATCGGCGAAGTGATTACGCAGACGCTGAAAAAGGATGCGATCACAAAACCGGTCGATGCACTTTTGGAAATTTACCGCAAGATGCGTCCGGGTGATCCTCCGACCGTTCCTACTGCATATCACTTGCTGGAAGGTATGTTCTTCGATGCACGCCGCTTCGATCTTTCGAGGGTCGGACGCTTGAAGTTTAATATCAAGATGGGCCGTCCTGAAAAAGACCGGATCGAAGATTCGCTTCTAGATGCGTCCGATTTTGTCGAGGTCGTCAATTATCTTTTGAGGATGAAGAGAGACAGCGAGCATTACGGCCAGGACGACATCGATCATCTGGGCAACCGCCGAGTCCGCGCCGTCGGCGAACTGCTTGAAAATCAGTTCCGAATCGGACTGGAGCGAATGGAACGCGCGATCAAGGAAAAGATGTCCATTCAGCAAGACATGTTTACGACGATGCCGCGCGATCTGGTCAATGCAAAGCCTGTCACCGCCGCCGTTCGCGAATTCTTCGGCTCCTCGCAGCTTTCGCAGTTCATGGATCAGACGAACCCGCTCTCGGAAATTACGCACAAACGCCGTCTTTCGGCGCTTGGGCCGGGTGGTTTGTCCCGGGAGCGTGCGGGATTCGAGGTCCGCGACGTTCACCCGACTCACTATGGACGCATCTGCCCGATCGAGACTCCTGAGGGCCCGAATATCGGACTGATCTCGTCTCTCTCGTGCTTCGCGCGTATCAACGAATTCGGATTTATCGAATCGCCGTATCGCCGTGTCGAGGAGGGCCGTGTGGTCGAGTATGTGAAAATCCACAACGGCGGCGACACGGGTTTCAAACCCAATGAGCACGTCCCGCAGGAAGACGTCGAGGCGGCAAACAAGAAGCTCAAGAAGGAGCGAAAGCACGCCGAATTTGAGCCGTTTCCGTTTTATTTGACCGCCTGGGAGGAAGATAAATGGATAATCGGCCAGGCGAATATCGAGTTGGACGCGAATGGCAAGCTGGTCAACGCACGAAACGCGGCCCGGCAGAAAGGCGAATTTATCACGGCCGACCGAAGTGAAATTCAATACATGGACGTTTCACCTAAACAGCTCGTTTCGGTGGCGGCCAGTTTGATTCCGTTTCTCGAGAACGACGATGCCAACCGTGCCTTGATGGGTTCGAATATGCAGCGTCAGTCCGTGCCGCTTCTTCGTGCCGAATCGCCGTATGTCGGAACCGGTATGGAGAAGATCGCTGCCCGCGATTCGGGTGCGGTCGTTATTGCAAAACGTGACGGTGTCGTCGATTATGTCGATTCCGAACGCATTATCGTAAAAGCCGACCATCAGGTTGACGGGACGATTTCGCGCGAAGTTACGGCAGATATTTACTCGCTGGTTAAATTCAAGCGTTCGAATCAGAACACCTGTATCAACCAGCGTCCGATCGTGCAGGTCGGCGAGCGGGTAAAAAAAGGCCTGGTAATTGCCGACGGCCCTTGTACCGATCGGGGTGAACTCGCTTTGGGAAGAAATGTGCTGGTCGCATTTATGCCCTGGCGTGGATACAACTTCGAGGATGCTATTTTGGTTTCCGAAAAGTTGGTCAAGGAAGACTATTACACTTCGATCCATATCGAGGAACTCGAGATCGAAGCCCGTGATACTAAACTGGGGCCTGAAGAAATCACGCGTGATATTCCAAATATCGGCGAGAATATGCTTCGCGATCTGGACGAGTCGGGAATAATTCGGATCGGTGCACAGGTCAAGCCCGGTTCGATTCTGGTCGGCAAGGTAACGCCGAAAGGCGAAACGCAGTTGACTGCCGAAGAAAAACTGCTTCGCGCGATTTTCGGTGAAAAGGCGGGCGACGTTAAGGACGCTTCGCTGACCTGTCCTCCCGGAATCGACGGTACGGTCGTCGACGTTCAGGTGTTTACGCGAAAAGGACAGGACAAGGACGAACGCTCGTTGGATATCGAGGAAATGGAGGAAGAAGATCTTCGCCGTGACCTTGACGACGAAATTCGTATCCTTCAGGAACAGCGCGACGAACGTATTTACGAGTTGTTCGACGGCCGAAAGCTGACAAAGGATTTGGCCGACGGAAAAGAGATCGTTATTAAGAAAGGCGAAACGCTTAGCCGCAAGGCACTTCGTGAAGTCGACGTCAAACTCTTGCGAAAGGCTGAAGTATCGGCCGGTTCTATCGATATTGCATCCGAGGTTAAAGAATACGAACAGCGTACCGACCGCCAGATCAACATTTTGAGTGACATCTACGAGGAAAAGATCACCAAGCTCAAGCAGGGTGACGAGCTTCCTCCGGGCGTTATCAAAATGGTCAAGGTTTTTGTCGCGATGAAACGCAAATTGAGCGTCGGCGACAAGATGGCCGGACGCCACGGCAACAAAGGTGTTATCGCACGCATTCTGCCGGAAGAAGACATGCCTTATTTGCCGGACGGAACGCCGGTCGAGATCGTGCTCAATCCCCTCGGCGTGCCTTCGCGTATGAACGTCGGTCAGATTTTGGAAACGCATCTCGGTTGGGCTGCACGGGTGCTTGGACTCCATTTCGCAACGCCGGTCTTCGACGGGGCGAGCGAAAAAGAGATCAAGAAATATATCGGCGATGCCAACGCGACCTACGACGAATTAAAACTTCCGCCTTCGGTTGGGCCTTCGGGCAAAACGCGGCTTTATGACGGTTTGACCGGCGAGCACTTCGAGCAAAAGGTAACGGTCGGTTACATTTATATGCTCAAACTTTCGCACCTTGTGGATGATAAGATTCACGCCCGCTCAATCGGCCCGTACTCGCTGATCACGCAGCAGCCGCTCGGCGGAAAAGCTCAGTTTGGCGGACAGCGTTTCGGCGAGATGGAAGTGTGGGCGCTCGAGGCATACGGCGCGGCGCACATCCTGCAGGAGCTTCTGACTTGCAAATCCGATGACGTGGCCGGCCGCTCGAAGATCTACGAAACAATCGTCAAGGGCGTTTCGAACTTCGAGCCGGGAATTCCCGAATCTTTCAACGTCCTCGTTCGCGAGCTTCAGTCGCTCTGTCTAGACGTCGAGCTGATTACCGAAGACGAGATCGATCCGGAAGAAGTGCTCGCGAGAGTCGATGCAATTGTAGGAGTTGACTAGGAAGTTTAAGGTTCAAAGTTCCATGTTCAAAGTTAGAAGAATTTTTAACAACTTGGAACTTTGAACATGGAACTTTGAATCAGGAGAATTATGTTTCGATTAAATAACGATAACAAAACGCAGCTGACCACAAATTATGAGGCGATCCGCATCAGCCTCGCGTCGCCGGACAAGATTCGGTCTTGGTCGCACGGCGAGGTTACCAAGCCGGAAACGATCAATTACCGGACATTTAAGCCGGAACGTGACGGGCTGTTCTGCGCGCGTATTTTCGGGCCGGTTTCGGATTGGGAATGTTTGTGCGGTAAATACAAGCGGATGAAGCATCGCGGCGTGGTCTGCGACAAATGCGGCGTCGAAGTCACGCAGTCAAAGGTCCGCCGCGAGCGCCTCGGCCATATCGAATTGGCCAGCCCGTGCTCGCACGTCTGGTTTTTTAAAGGTCTGCCTTCTCGTATCGGCCACTTGCTCGATATTACTCTTCGAGACCTCGAAAAGATCCTCTATTTCGAAACATATATCGTGATCGATGAAGGTGACGTTCCTGATTTGAAACAGAAAGAGCTCTTGAACGACGAACGCTTTCGCGAACTGACCCGCGATTATCCAAATCAGTTCATCGCAAAAATGGGGGCCGAGGCCATCAAGGATCTCTTGATGAAGATCGACGTTAAGGAACTGGTTAGCGAGCTTCGCGTCCGCATGCGCGAGGAAACATCGCAGCAGAAAAAACTCAAGTACTCGAAACGCCTGAAGGTCGCGAATTCATTTTCGCGTTCGGGCAACGATCCGCAATGGATGATCCTTGACGTTATCCCGGTTATTCCGCCCGAGCTTCGCCCCTTGGTGCCTCTCGACGGCGGCCGGTTTGCAACATCGGATCTCAACGATCTTTACCGTCGCGTGATTAACCGCAATAACCGTTTGAAAAAACTTATGGAGCTTCGTGCTCCTGAAGTAATCGTGCGTAATGAAAAACGCATGCTTCAGGAAGCGGTCGATGCCCTATTCGATAACGGCCGCCGCGGAAGAGTCTTGCGCGGCGCGAATAATAGGCCGCTCAAATCTCTCAGTGGCACGCTGAAAGGAAAGCAGGGACGTTTCCGTCAGAATCTGCTCGGAAAACGTGTCGATTATTCGGGACGTTCGGTGATCGTCGTCGGCCCGGAGCTCAAGCTTCATCAGTGCGGTTTGCCGAAGAAGATGGCGTTGGAGCTTTTCAAACCATTTATATACAACAAGTTGGAAAAGGACGCCCATGCCGCGACGATCAAGCAGGCCCGTGAAATGGTCGAGCGTCAGGAACCGATCGTTTGGGATATTCTCGAGGAAGTTATCCGCGAGCATCCGGTTCTGCTGAATCGTGCACCTACGCTTCACCGGCTTGGAATTCAGGCGTTCGAGCCGGTCCTTGTCGAAGGAAAAGCCATCAAGATCCATCCGCTCGTCTGCACCGCTTTCAATGCTGACTTCGACGGCGATCAAATGGCTGTCCACATTCCGCTCTCCGCCGAAGCTCAGATCGAAGCATCCGTTTTGATGCTTGCATCGAACAATTTGCTCAGTCCGGCAAGCGGCCAGCCGATAACGGTTCCTTCGCAGGACATCGTTTTAGGCTGCTATTACCTGACTCTTGCACGCGATGAAATGCCGGGCCACAACAAGGCTTTTAATTCGATCGATGACGTATTGTTGGCTTTGGATGCGGGAATTGTCGAAACGCAGACGAAGATACGGCTTCGCTGGAAGGGCGATCTGTTGGACCTGACGCTGGAGAATCATAATCAGGACGTGATGCGAGCAATAGTTCGGGAAAAGGTAAATCGAGTGATCGATACGACCGCCGGGCGTGCAATTCTCAATGAACGCCTGACTCGCGACGGGCTGCCTTATGTTAACGGAACGCTTAAGAAAAAGGGCTTGCAGTCGCTTGTAAGTTTCTGCCATTTAAAGCTCGGACACGACCAAACTGTCGCATTGCTGGACGATCTGAAGGCGATGGGCTTTCTTTATGCAACCAAGTCCGGAATGTCCATCGGCATTGACGATATGGTCACGCCGTCCAGCAAGAAGGGGATTATCGAAGACGCTCGTAAGGAGGTCGATAAACTGCAAAAGCAGTACGAAGACGCGACTATGACGAATATGGAGCGCGAGAACAAAGTGACGGCGATCTGGTCCGAAGTGACCGATCGCGTTGCCAAGGAAATGTTCAAGGCGATGCATACTCGTGAAGAAGAACGCAAGGAACTCAATCCGATCCTCGTCATGGCGGATTCCGGTGCTCGCGGTTCCGATGCACAGATTCGGCAGCTTGCCGGTATGCGCGGCCTTATGGCCAAGCCTTCGGGCGAGATCATCGAAACGCCTATCGTCGCTAATTTCCGCGAAGGCCTGAACGTGCTGCAATACTTTATTTCAACGCACGGTGCCCGTAAGGGTCTTGCCGACACGGCATTGAAAACTGCCGATTCGGGTTACCTGACGCGCCGCCTCGTCGACGTCGCACAGGATGTAATCGTTTCCGAACAGGATTGCGGAACGCTCCGCGGCACATGGGCCGAGGCGATCATTCGCAACGGTGAGGAAGTCGAGAGCTTGCGTGACAGGATCGTCGGCTGCACCTCGCTGGACGACATTATCGACCCGGTCGAAGGCACGACGATTGTCGAGGCGAACACGGAGATAAATGAAGATCTCGCCGCACAGGTTCAACTTTCCGGTCTGCAGAAAGTTCGGCTTCGATCGGCTTTGACATGTGAAAGCCGCCGCGGAATTTGCGTCAAATGTTATGGACGTAATTTGGCGACCGGTAAAACGGTCGAGATCGGCGAAGCTGTCGGCGTCGTGGCCGCGCAGTCGATCGGTGAACCGGGAACCCAGTTGACGATGAGAACCTTCCATGTCGGCGGAACCGCTCGGCTCGAACAGGAGACGAAACATGTCGCCGCTATGAACGGAACCGTTAAATACCTCGACGATCTGAGGGTTATCAAGAATCGGAACAAGGAGCTTATCTCGCTAAAACGCCAGTCGGAGCTCGGTTTGCTGGATGATCGCGGACGCGAGGTCGCTCGTTATCAGATCGTTTATGGTGCTCAGCTGCACGTAAAAGAAGGCCAAAAGGTAAAGGAAGACGACATTCTGGCCACTTGGGATCCGTTTACATTCGCGATCCTTTCCGAGGTGAAGGGAACCGTGAAATATCAGGACCTCAAGGAAGGAAAAACGGTCGAAGAGGAGATCGATAAGGTTACGGGCCAGAAGCGGCTTGTGGTTAAGGATTCTGATGAGAAAAATCAGCCTCGTCTTGAGATCCGCGGCGGCAGCAAGATTCTGAAAACCTATCAGATGCCGATCCGTGCAAACCTCATGGTCGAAGACGGGCAGGAAATCGAACCCGGTGACGTAATAGCGAAAATTCCGCGTGAAACCACCAAGACGAAGGACATTGTCGGCGGTCTTCCGCGTGTCGTCGAGCTTTTTGAAGCACGGCGTCCCGGCGAAACGGCAATGATGTCCGAGATTAACGGTAATGTTAAATTCGGGCCGATCGCAAAGGGTAAACGCAAGATCATCGTGACGGGAGACGACGGCGCCGAACGCGAATACGACATCCCGCGCGGAACGCACATCAACGTGCAGGAAGACGACCGCGTCAGGGCCGGCGAACCGTTAATGGACGGGCCGCTGAATCCGCACGACATCCTGCGGGTGCTTGGTACGGAGGCTTTGCAGAATTACATCGTAAATGAAATTCAGGAAGTTTACCGTTTGCAGGGCGTTAATATAAACGATAAGCATATCGAAGTTATCGTCCGACAGATGCTGCGCTGGGTGAAGATCAAGGAAGTCGGCGATACCGAGTTTCTGATGGAAGAACAGGTCGACCGCTTCCGCTATGAAGACGAAAACCGTCGAGTAAGGGACGAGGGCGGTCAGGCGGCGGTCGGCGACCCGCTGCTGCTTGGTATAACCAAAGCGTCGCTTTCGACCGATTCGTTTATCTCTGCGGCCAGCTTCCAGGAAACGACCCGCGTTTTGACCGAGGCGGCGATTTCGGGACGCGTCGATTATCTTCGCGGCCTGAAGGAAAACGTCATCATGGGACGCCTCATTCCGGCCGGTACCGGTATGAAATATTACCGCAATGTAAAAATTGCGTATGACGCGACCGAGAACCGGAAACAGGAAGATGAATTCGATGAACTGACCGATATCCGAGGCGGTATGGATCTTCCCCCAATTCTTGCCGGCGTGCCGGGAGTCGATACCAATGGCGACACGGACGCAGGCTACGACGAAGCCGAGGAAACCCTCGACGACATCAGCCTCGTTTCGCCGGAAGAGGAATTCAATATCGAGGAAGCGATGCAGATCGAGATCGAAGACGACGAACTTTAAGGTCGACGTCAAAGAGTCTGTTAAAAGAAGAAGCACTGCAATTTGGGAATGCGAAAAAAGCCGGAGAAAATTCCGGCTTTTTTGGCAGCTAAATGCAACTGTCAGGAACAAAATACCCGGCGACGGCCCGGATTTTATGCGCGAACTCATCGACTCACTTAAAGCGAAATACCCGATAAACACACGCCGGGTGTATCTGTTTGGGCATTCGGCAGGTGCAGGACAGGCGCTCTACCTTTCGTCGCTCGAATCGGAAAATTTTGCTGCGACCGCCGTGCATGCCGGGGCCCTCCGCAAGGAAGATGGCTCACATATGGACGCAGCGCGGCGTAAAATTCCAATTGCCATATTCGTTGGAACAGATGACAAGTAATTCCCGCTGCCGATGGTCCGGGGGACCCGCGACGCTTTGAACGAGCGCGGTTTTAAATCAGAGCTTACCGAGATTAAGGGCCATACGCAGTAATATTACGATCGTGCGGCCGAGATCAATCGGAGCGCATGGGAATTCCTAAAAAAATACGAGCTCGATCGGGAGCCGAAATACGAGCAACACCGGTTT
>Ga0136617_10003424_pt1 | contig 14173 bp, 14 predicted proteins | sample AntDrymUQ3222106_2_FD_129672 | JGI IMG/M metagenome (GOLD analysis project Ga0136617, IMG submission 129672) | Polar desert sand microbial communities from Dry Valleys, Antarctica - metaG UQ322 (21.06) | ecosystem: Environmental > Terrestrial > Soil > Desert | place: Antarctica: Dry Valley... | reverse complement strand
GACGGCAGCAACGTGTTCGTTGTTGGGATTCATCCGGTGGGACGCCCATGCGGCGCTGGCGGGGGGCTCGGAGGCTGAGATGCTGGACGTAGATCAACATGCCACCACTGCGCGGCTCTGGTCGCCCGGTGACGAGTTAGGCGGGGCATGGCTCGACGCCATCAACTCGCGGATCGACCGTGCGGTGCCGGTGGCCGAGCGACTGCTGGAGTCCGCCATCGAGCGCGACGACGCGACCATGGCGGTGCGCGCCAAGCACGTTCTCGCCCTGGCTTTCCTGGGCGGCGGCCGATGGCGACTGGCCGAGCCGTACATCGACGGCATTCTGGACCAGCTCGACAGCGATACCGATCCGGCCTTCGCTGCCCACGCTTGGGTTATGCGCGCCGCATGCCACGCGGAGCGCGAGCAGCCGGACTCCGCGTTCGAGTCGCTGGTACGCGCCGAGATGGCTGCTGAGTCGGTCGCTGAGCCCTCCGATCAACTGGCGCTGGCCTTCGGCGACATGGCAGTGATCCTTTCTGAGATGGCCCTGTACGAATACGCCGAGCGGATGCTGACGCGGGCGGTAGCCGCCGCTATCGCCGCCGGTGCGCCAATCGCGATGTATCTGTTCAAGCAGGGGCGCAACCTCGCCAGGTGGGCGATGCGGCTAGAGCACCTGGGCAGCATCGAGCTCGCCATCGACCGCTACCGCGCGGCCGTGACGGCCCTGCAGGTCGCTCGCGACGCCGAGCCGGATCCCAGATTCTCGCTGGAAAACTGGATGATGACCAGCGTCGCAACCTTGTGTCGCGGCCGTGCTTCGCTGCTCAGTGGAGAGCGCTGGCGACCACCAAAAGCGGAGATGGCGTCGTATCGCTGGATGATCAAGTCCAGCCACAGCCCCGAGGATGCCCAGTGGCGGGTGCATGCTGCTGCTTCGGTCGCGTTGGTGACGGGTGAGCCGCGGCATGCGCTGGCTCTCCTCGACGGGCTGAACGAGCGTGACTACGCGGTGCTCGGCCCGCGGCTGCCTGAACGTTGGCATCTGTACGTACTTGCCTATGAGCGGGTCAGTGACGCCGAGTCCGCCCTGCGGGCCCACCGCAAGATGCACACGTGGTACGACGAGGACTCTTACCGCAACCGCCGGTCGAGGGTCGAGGTCGCCCGCTCAGTCGTCCAGGAGCTGGCGAAAAATGCTGACCCGGTGCCCGAGATCGTGGCCGGGATCGGCAACGCGGCGGAGGCCGAGGAGCTGGCCGCTGCCTGGCTCGATGCAGTCAATTCCCGTACCAGCCTGGCCGTCGTGCGTGCCGGCCGACTGCTCGGGATGGCCGTGCAGCGCGCCGACGACTACCTCGCCATGCGCGCGGAGCACGTCTTCGCTCTTGCCTACGTCTGCGATGGGCAGTGGACGCAGGCCGAGCCCCACATCGCGCGCATGTTCGAGCACCTGACCCGCAGCCCGGAGCCGGCCTATGCGGCACACGCCTGGGCTTTGCACGCGGCCTGCTGCGCGGAGCGGGGAGATGCAGACGACGCCCTGGAATCGCTGATCCGCGCCGAACTGGCGGCCGAGAGCGCAAGCACTCCGTCTGACCAGCTAGCGCACGCGTTGAGCGACATGGCGATGATTCTGAGCGAGATGGCACAGTACGAATTGGCCGAGCAAACGCTGGTCAAGGCGGTCGAGACCGCCACTGCCGCCGCTGCGCCGCTGCGCCGCCATCTCTTCAAGCGGGCGGCCAACCTGACCAAGTGGGCGATGCGGCTGGAGCATCTCGGCCGTACGGACGAGGCGGTCCAGCGTTACCAGGAAAGCGTCCAGACGATTGCCGTGGCGCGCGCTGCAGAACCTGACCCCCGGTTCGGCTTGGAGTCCTGGGTGATGTGCAGTTTGAACACCCTGTGCCGGGCACGGGCCGCCTTCCTCCGTGGGCAAAGCTGGCGGCCCACGGAGCCCCAGGAAGCCGCCCCTGACTGGAAGGTCGAATCCGACAATGCCTTCGAGGACGTCCTGTGGCGGGCACACGCGGCGGCCTCCGTCGCCCTGGCCAACAACGAGCCGGCCGATGCCCTGACAACACTGGACGCCTTTGACGAGGAGCAGTACGACGTCATCGGCCCTCGGCTGGCCGATCGCTGCTACCTCTACCTGCTCGCCCACGAGCAGATGGGCCACCATCGCGAGGCCCTGGTGGCGTCGCGGAACTTGCATGACTTCTACGACGGGGACGCCTATCGCAGCCGTCGGCAACGTGCCGAAGCTGCGCGCGAGCGAGTTGCACGAGCCCTGCGAGACGGCTCCCGGGTCCCCGGACAGCGTAAAGGGGTAGGACAATTAGGTAACCCGGTGTTGGTTGTTTAGCTGTGGGGCGGCACGCTATACACGTGACTGTCCCGGGGGAAGCCCCCTCCATCGACGATCTGAGCGCCCTCCGCGAGGCGCTCGCTGCCGTCCCCGTCGATGACAGCAGCGAGCGTGCGCGTGAGCTGCGGTCGCGGTTACTCGCTGAGCTCGAGGGACATCTCATCCCGCGGGTGGCGCACCCGCAGGCGCCGATCGTCGTCGCGCTCACCGGTCCGACCGGCAGTGGCAAGTCCACCCTGGTCAACGGCCTGGCCAGCAGCGTGGTCACCCCGGCAGGGGCGCTGCGTCCGACGACCCGTACTCCCGTGCTCGTCCACCGGCCCGAGGACACCCGCTGGTTTCCCGGCGAACGCCGCCGGGTACCCGCCTGGGCGACCGTGCACACCGTGACCTCAGCCAAGCTGCCACCCGGCGTCGCGCTACTGGACACCCCCGACGTCGACTCCGCCCGCGACGGCACGCCTGGATACACCGAGCACCTGCTCGCAGCGGCCGATGTCTGGTTGTTCGTGACGACAGCGACGCGGTACGCCGACGCCGCGCCGTGGCAGACGCTGCGGGCGGCCGGCGGCCGGCGGGCCGACCTGGCGGTGGTGCTGGATCGGGTCCAGCCAGAGGCCGCGGACAGCCTCCATGAAGCGCTCCAGCAGCTGCTCCAACAGCACGGCCTGATCGAGGCGTCGCTGCTCGTGGTCGCCGAGACCGCGCTGACCGACGACGGTCAGCTGCCCGGACCGTCGGTGGCGCCGGTCCGTACCTGGCTAGAGAGCCTCGCGGCGGGCGGCACCCGGCGGGCCGGCGTGCTGCAGCGGACCATCGCCGGCGCTGTGGCCGCACTTGGCGAGCCCGTCATCGAGCTGGCCCGATTGACCGGCGCGGAACCGCGGTTACGGCAGGCGGCTCAGGCCGTTGGGAGCCTGCCGTGATCCGGCAGCAATCACAACACGTTCGCGACACCAGCGATCTGCCCGACCGGCTCGACCGGATCAGCCTGATCGTCAAAGAGGAGTCAGGCCAGCTCGAACGCCGAACCGCTACGGCGACCGAGCGGCTGCTGCGCCGAGCCGGCCAGCGGTTGCGGCTGTCCGGAGAGCACACCGTCGTTGCCCTCGCTGGTGGCACTGGCAGCGGCAAGTCGTCGCTGTTCAACGCCTTGGCCGGGCTTGAGCTGTCACAGGTGGGGATCCGCCGGCCTACCACGGCGGCGCCGTACGCCTGCGTGTGGGGCGCGGAGAACGTCGCCGGCCTGCTCGACTGGCTTGAGGTGCCGCATGACCGGCGGATCGGCCGCGAGTCCGAACTAGACGCCGATTCCGAGGTGGCCCTGCGTGGGTTGGTGCTGCTCGACCTGCCCGACCATGACTCGGTCGAGGCGACGCACCGGCTCGAGGTCGACCGGCTGATCGACCTCGTCGATGTCCTCGTCTGGGTCCTCGATCCGCAGAAGTACGCCGACGCGGTGGTGCACGAGCGCTACCTGCGCCCGTTGCGTTCGTACTCCGACGTGATGATGGTGGTGCTCAACCAGGCCGACCGGCTCGACCCGGGTCAGGCGCAAAGCTGCCTGCAGGATCTGCGCCGGATGCTGAGCGACGACGGCTTGAGCGGGATCCGTACGATGCTGACTTCGGCTCGCAGCGGGGTCGGCGTGAGTGACCTCCGGGCCGTGCTCACCACCGCGGTCGCCTCCCACCAGGCGACCGCCCGCCGCATCTCCGCCGACCTCGATGGGTTGTCGGGCCGGCTGGGTCAGCTGGCTCGGCCCGACATCGAGCTGTCCGTCGTTGATCCCCTGGCGGGGCCGGCCACAGCCAGCCTTATCGCGCTCGCCGGGATCGACCGGCTCGCTGCGTTGCGGGCCGCTGACTACCGGACCCGTGGCCTGCGCCGCACCGGATGGCCGCTGGCCGCCTGGCGGCACCGCCGTGACGAGGGGACGCCTCCGCTGGCCGTGCTGCGATCGGAAGTTGATGAGGTGGCTCGCAGTGCCGCGTCGCTGATCACCGAAGGGTTGCCAACCGGGTGGCAGCAACGAGTCGAACATGCCGCCGTGGTTGCCGCGGCGCCGCTGGCCGACGATCTCGATGCGGCAGTCCACGCGGAGGTTCAGGCCCCCATCCCGGCATCGCGATGGTGGCACATGGCGATGGTGGTGAACTGGCTCCTGCTACTCATGGTCGGCGCGGGAGCCGCGTGGGCCGTGACCACCTACCTGAGGGCTGACGGGATCACCACGTCGGTGCTCATCGGCGGGGCAGTTGCCGGGGGCGCGCTCGTGCTGGGCCTGTTCTGCGCCGCTGTATTCGAGAAGCTGGTGAATCGGGGGGCGGAGTCCCGGCAGCGGCGGATCGAGTCGCACGTGCACGCCGAGGTGGCAGCCACAACCGAGAACCAGCTGTTGGTCGCGCTGCGGGCCGAGCTCACGACCTACAACACGCTGCAGCAGGCTCTGCGCAGCTTCGCGCCCCCGCCTTCGCAGGCAGACCCATCGACAGAGCGACCCCCTGATCCAGTACCTGACCCACGGGCAGCGGTTGTCTTACGCAAGGTTGTCAAGGTTGTCTTGAGCAAGATGGATGAAGCGTCCTAACGGCACCTCTGGCGGGTCGGCAACGTGCTGCCGCAGGCAGCCCGGGGCTGGCCGAACCTGACGGCTGCTCCATCCGCGAAGGCTGACCTGAGTGGAAGACTCAACTCATGGGGGAGCTGGACGGTGCTCACGCGAGCCTTGATCAGCTGAAGGCGCTGGCCTTGACCAACTATGGTCACTTCACCTCGATGAGGGTGGAACGCCAGCGGGTACGGGGGCTGTCGCTTCACCTCGAACGGCTGGTACGTGACTGCCAGACACTCTTCAAAGCCGAACTGGACCCAGATCGGATTCGAAAGCTGGTCAGGCGTGTGGTGGTAGCGGACCCCGTTGTTGTCCGGGTCACCGTGTTTGACCCGTCTCTCGAGCTCGGCAACATCGGAAGCGCCGCCGAGCCGCATGTCCTAGTCACGCTACGAAGTGCCGTCGACAGGCCGCGACCGCCGCTGCGCGTGCAGGCTGTCCGCTACGAGCGCGACCTGCCGGACGTCAAGCACGTCGGGCTTTTCGGCCAACTTTGGCATCGCCGCGCCGCCCAACTCAACGGGTATGACGACGCGCTGTTCACCGATCCTGAGTCTTACGTCTCCGAGGGCGCCACATGGAACATCGGCTTTTTTCGACGGCGATCGCGTTCTCTGGCCGCAGGCCGCAAGGTTGCCAGGCGTGACACTGACGTTGATTAGCGAGGCGCATGACGGGCCGGTCGACACGGTCCCGATCGGGCCCGCCCAGCTTCGTGACATGCGGGCTGTATTCGCCACGAACTCCGCGATCGGTGTTCGCGCCATCAGCGCCGTGGACGGCAGCGAGTGGAAGACCGAGCACGGCAGCTTCGATGTGCTGCGCAAGGAGTACGCGGATATCGAGCCAGAGCCGTTGTAGCGGCGAAGGCTGCTGTGGTTGGTCGGCTAGTGTCCTCAACACCCTGGTTGTCAGGGAAGCGCCGAGTGAGGTGCTCGTAGCTCGGCCAATGCCTGGCCGATCAGTTCCCGGACTCCTTGCCCGTATACAGCCAGCTGGGACAGTTCCTGAAACGCCCGCGAGTAGAGGGCGATTTCCCGGGGCTGTGTGATGGACAGCTCTGCTGATATCGCCTCCACGTGCACCACGTGGTTGTCGAACATGATGAACTGATGTGTCGGCACTCGATAGTCAGCGTGCGCGGGGACGATGCCCAGGGCGACACGCGCCAGTGACAACACGGTCATCAACCGGTCAAGCTGCCCGATCATGACATCGGCGTCGCCGACACGTGTCCGGAGGGCTTGCTCGGCAACGATGAAGTGGAACCGGTGGATTCCCGTGTAGAGAATCTGCTGGCGTTCCATCCGTGCCGCGACACCGCTTTCCAAGTCATCCGGTATCTCGTAGAAGTCGATGACTTGCCTCATGACCGCGGTGGCGTACTCGGCTGTGTGCAGAATGCCGGGGACGAGGACGGGTTCGTACCAGCGGAGAAGTTTCGTCTCCGCTTCGAGCACGAGTGACTTTTCTTGGCGTTTTCGGGTGCCCGTGCGAAGTCTTCGTCGCCACTCGACGTACATGGCTTCGATGTTTCGTACGGTGGCGACCAGGTCATCGGTTTGCTCTGCTACACCGCAGTGTTGGCACCAGGCACGGATGTCGTCGTCTGACGGAGTTTGCTTGCCGTACTCGATCTTGGAGACTTTCGAGCTGGGCCAGTTGGCGAGCAGGGCGAACTGCCTGCCGCTGAGCCCGGCATCCTTCCGTATGTCTCGGAGTCTTACGCCGAGCGCTTCCTTCGCCTGATGAACAGAACTCGGCAACGGTCACCGTTGGGTTGAAGCGTAGGTGTGATGGGGAATCGCTCGTGCCCAGGTCTGGTCATGCGCGTTGCGGCAGTGCTCAATGACGACGGGGTCGACGGTCTGAGCACCGCCAGCGAAACGACCGCTCGGCTCGAAGATGGTGAAGACCACACGGTTGTCATCGAATAGCCAATAGTCATCGGTAGTGAGCTCGATGCCGTCGATGAGACGACGCGGCAACCAGCGAATGTCCTCGCCGGCTTCGATGTTATGCGCGGCGACCGTCAACCCCCATCTGGTGTAGTCGGAGTGCGGCACGCCGACAATCCGAGTGCGGGTGATGCGCTTCCGAGCGTGGGTGGCGTCACGCACAAGTGCCAGCCACGGCTGATGCCAAGCAAGGTCGTCTGGCTCACCCCGGAGGAAGCGCTCAAATGGCCCGGCCTCCTCGGGTGTGTGATAGGAGTCTTGCAGTTCTAGGTGAAACGCCGTTCGCTCGAAGCTGCGAAACAGGTCATCGAACGCCTCACTCTGCAGCAGCTCCAAGGTCGTCGCCCTCCCGAATCTTGCCTACTTCCACACAGGTCTCGTGGCTCGGCATGTCCATCTGCGACAGCGCTCCGGTGTCTGTCACCGGCACTCCGGACAGAACATAGCTGTCCCGTCCTGTGTCCCGCAGTCCAGCTCCGAGTGCGGTGCTGGGCTCCAGGTGGGTGAGCAGGCGCTTCGGGATCTCCACGCTGGCCACTTCACCAGGCACCTTCCATCCCTGCACGACATAGGTTTGGCGGTCGGTTGCGAAAAGCGTCGGCGAACCGCCGCCCTGTGTGCTCTTGCCAAGGAACGTTAGCCGCATGGCCTGCCTCCCGTTCGAATTGCGTCAATTTGCTCGACCTTGAGTCTGAGGATGCCCAGAAGTATTGCGTGCGTCAAGCATTTGAGTTCGAGCAAACTAGAGCAAACATCTTGGGCTGTTTTCGATCCTGGATCTACGGTTGCAAGCAAGGCACCGGGACGGGTGCAGGGACTGCCAAGGAGGAAGTGTCGCCCGTGCAGATCCAGGGGCGTCGGCAGTGGCCCCGCCCGTCTCGGTGTCCCCCAGATCACAAGGAAGGCGCATGGTGACACACAGCGAACAGCTAAGGCCTGAGCACGCAGACCGATGAGACCGAAACCGAAAATCTACGGCTACCTGCAGGTATCCGACGACGCCAATGACACCGACATCTGCCGGATTGAACGCGACCTGCGCAGCTTCGCCGACACCGAGGGATTCTGCCTCGCCGACATCTTCTACGAGTACGTGCCCAGCTCTCAGGCTGCCTTTTTCGAACTGACCCACGAGCTACGTCGCGCCAACGCGCGCAACGTCGTCGTACCGTCGCTGGAACATCTCTCCGCTCACCCCCTCATCCGTGACCTCATGCTCACCCATCTGCAACATCGCGTCGGGGCGCAGGTCTGGACGGTTGAGCAGTGACGCACGAGAGGCCGAACTGGAATGGAGCCGGTTCGTGAGGCTGCTGCATAGTGTCGTAGCAAGGGCCGAAACCCGGAATAAGGAGTGGATCGAGGTCCAGCCGGGAGCTTAAGCTGTTTCACCCCGTGACCTCACTGCCAGCCGAGCTCGCCGCCGAGCGCCGGCACCTCGTCCACGCCCGCGCCTGCCTCGCCCGGATGCGAGAGCGAGCGGGCGTGCTTGGCGACGTGGGCGCCGACGCGTTCGCCAGCGAGTCCCTCGGCGCTGCCTTGGCCAAGCGCCTCGCCCAGTTGCGGGACGACCCGTCCACGGCGCTGTTCTTCGGCCGGCTCGACCAGAGCGACAGCGACGAGGTATTCCATGTCGGGCGCCGGCACGTCCGCGACGACTCTGGCGACCCGGTGGTCATCGACTGGCGCGCGCCGCTGTCCCGGCCGTTCTACCGGGCCAGTCCGGCCGAGCCGATGGGCGTACGGCGCCGGCGTCGGTTTGGCTTCGCCGGTGGCGACCTGACCAGCTTCGAGGACGAGCGGCTCGACGCGGATTCTGGCGCAAGCCAGCAGACCAGCCAGATCCTGCTCGACGAGATCGAGCGCCCCCGCGTCGGCCCGATGCGCGACATCGTCGCCACCATCCAGCCCGACCAGGACGGCATCGTGCGGGCCGATCTCGACGAGAGCATCTGCGTGCAGGGCGCTCCGGGTACGGGCAAGACGGCGGTCGGCCTGCACCGCGCCGCGTACCTGCTCTACACCTATCCCGAGCGGCTCAAGCGTGGCGGCGTCCTGGTGATCGGACCTAACCGCGCCTTTCTGTCCTATGTGGCCAACGTGTTGCCGGCCCTGGGCGAGATCGAGGTCGAGCAGGTCAGCGTGGACGAGCTGCCCGCCGCGGTACGGGTCCGCGGCGTAGACCCGCCCCAGGCAGCGGTCATCAAGGGCGATGCGCGGATGGCGGAGGTGATCCGCCGGGCGGTGTACGCCGGTTTGCGCCGCCCCGACCAGCCGATCGAGGTGAGGGTTGGTTCCCGTCGCTACCGAGTGGCACCGGACCGGTTGCGGCGGTGGGTCGATGACCTGCGCCGTGGCGATGTCCGCTACGGCGCCGCGCGTGAACGCCTGCAGACCCTGGTCGCCCACGAGGTACGCAGCCAGATGGAGGCGCACGGGGCGATGCCGACGGATCGCGCGGTCGACCGGATGGTGCGCTCGCCCGACGTGCAGGCGGCGGTCGGGGTGGTCTGGCCGGCGATCGACCCGGTCCGGCTGGTGATGAGACTGCTCGGTGACCCCGAGTTTCTACCCGCCACGGCTCGTGGCCTGCTCGATGACGACGAACAGGAGGCGATCCGCTGGCCAGTCTCCCCGCGCGGCCCGGGCAGCGCTCGCTGGACCCTCGCCGACTCATTCCTCGTCGACGAGGCGGTCGGCCTGGTCGAGCGCACTCCCTCGTACGGGCATGTCATCGTCGATGAGGCGCAGGATTTGTCGCCGATGCAGTGCCGCGCGATCGCCCGGCGTTCGGCAACTGGGTCCCTCACCGTCCTCGGCGACCTGGCGCAGGGCACCGCGCCGTGGGCCGCCGATGACTGGTCGATGACGCTGCGCCACCTGGGCAAGGAGGGGGCCCGGATCGAGCCGCTGACGCGCGGCTACCGGGTACCCGCGCAGGTGGTTGCCCTGACCAACCGGATGCTGCCGCACATCTCGGCCGGGGCGGCACCGGTGGAGTCGATCCGCGGTGGCCGCGACGCGCTGCGGATCGTGGCCGCGAAGGCGGCCGGCCCCGGGGTGATCGGGCAGGTGCGCGTCGTCCTCGACGCGGAGGGCTCGGTTGGAGTGATCGCGGCCGACGGGGCGGTGCCGGGGCTGCGCCGAGCGCTCGACGACGCCGGCATAGCCGCGGCGATGGTCGGCCAGGAGTCCGGCGAGCGGGTCAGCCTGGTGCCGGCATCGCTGGCCAAGGGGCTGGAGTTCGACTCCGTCATCGTGGTGGAGCCCGCCGATATCGTCGCGGCCGAGGTGCGCGGCCTGCGGCGGCTGTACGTGGCACTCACTCGCGCGGTGTCGCGGCTCGTCGTCGTACATGCCCGACCGCTGCCGCCGGAGCTGGGCGAGGATCTTCGGTATCAGCAGTGATACCATGCACTGATGCCCATGACGTTGCGGCTCACTGACGAGGAAACCAAGGCGCTCCGCGCTCGGGCCGAGCTCGAGAAGCGGTCCATGCAGGATATCGCGCGGCAGGCGGTACGTGACTACATCGAGCGTTCCAGCCGCCGCGACCTCCTTGACCGGGTCCTCGATGAGGAACTGCCTCGCTACGCCGAGGCTCTCGAACGCCTTGGGCAGTGATCTACCTCGACCTCGCCGATCTCCTGCACATAGCGCATCGCACGCTCTCGGGTGACGTCGCGATCAGAGACGCCGGCTTGCTTCAGTCCGCGCTAGCGCGACCACGTGCGTCTGCCTTCGGCGAGGACGCCTATGCCAGCTTGGACGACAAGGCCGCGGCTCTGCTGCACTCGCTCGCTCGCAATCATGGACTCGTCGATGGCAACAAGCGGCTCGCTCTCGCTGCGACGATCGCCTTCTACGGGCTGAATGGCCGGCGGCTGGTGATATCCAACGACGACGCGTACGAACTCGTCGTGCACGTTGCCGCGGGAGACCTCGACGACGTTGCCGAAATCGCCACGCGGCTGCGTGGCGCGACCGAACCTCGCTAGCGCATGTCCACGCATTACGCTGCCCCGGAGATGGCAACCGGCAGGACGGCAGGTCATGAGCCGAATCATGAGTGATTCGCCGCCGCCGTACCTGCAGGTGCGTGACCTTGTGATTCGGTTCGACACCGAAGACGGTGTGGTGCGCGCCGTCAACGGGCTGTCGTTTGCTGTCGAGCGGGGCCGCACGCTGGGCATCGTCGGCGAGTCGGGATCTGGCAAGAGCGTGACCGGCCTGGCGATTCTCGGCCTGCACAGTCCCAAGCGGATCTCGATCACCGGCGAGATCCTCATCGACGGCCGCGACATCGTCGGCCTCGACGACGAGGAGATCCGCCAGCTGCGGGGCCGTGATGTCGCCATGATCTTTCAGGATCCGCTCTCCGCGCTGCACCCGCTCTACAAGGTCGGGCGGCAGATCGCCGAGGCCTACCGCGTCCACCACCAGTCCGCGGGGCGGGCCGAGGCCCGCCGGCAGGCGATCGACATGCTGGGCCGGGTGGGCATCCCCGAACCGGCCAGGCGCGTGGATGACTACCCGCATGAGTTCTCCGGCGGGATGCGGCAGCGGGCCATGATCGCGATGGCCCTGGTCAACGACCCCGACCTGCTGATCGCCGACGAGCCCACCACGGCGCTCGACGTCACGGTGCAGGCGCAGGTACTTGACCTGCTGGCGGATCTGCAACGCGAGTTCAACTCCGCGATCATCCTGATCACCCACGATCTGGGTGTGGTCAGCCAGGTCGCCAACGACATCCTCGTCATGTACGGCGGCCGGGCCGTCGAGCACGGCAGCGTGGAGCAGGTGCTGCGCCGGCCGCAACATCCCTACACCTGGGGCCTGCTGGCCAGCGTGCCGTCGCTGTACGGAGACACCGGAGCCGCCCTGGTCCCGATTCAGGGCAATCCACCGAGCCTGATCGACCTGCCGGCCGGGTGCGCGTTTCACCCCCGCTGCCGCTACGCCGAGCACAACGGCGACCGGTCCCGCACCGAGGTGCCGAAGCTTGTCCCCGCCAAGGAGCCAGGTCACCTGGTTGCCTGCCATCTGCCCGAAAGCGACCGCAAGCGCCGGTACGAACAAGACATCGCCTCCGCCGGGGTGACCCAGTGAATGCGGCATCGGTGAAGGCCGAACCATTGCTCACGGTTGTGGGGCTGGCCAAGCACTTCCCGGTACGCGGTGGGTTGCGGTCGCGAGGCCGGGTCGTGCGGGCCGTTGACGGCCTGGACTTCGAGGTACGCACCGGCGAGACGCTCGGGCTGGTCGGCGAGTCGGGCTGCGGCAAGACGACCACCGGCCGGATGCTGGTCCGGCTGCTGGAGCCGACCGCCGGCCGGATCGTCTTCGGTGGCCGTGAGATCACGCACCTCGGCCGCGGCGCCCTGCGGCCATTGCGGCAGGACCTGCAGATCATCTTCCAGGACCCGTACGCGTCCCTGAATCCGCGGCACACCGTCGGCCGGATCGTCGCAATGCCCTTGCAGGTCAACGGGATCCGGCCACCGGGCGGCATCAAGAAGCGCGTACAGGAGTTGCTCGAGACCGTCGGCCTCAACCCCGAGCACTACAACCGCTACCCACACGAGTTCTCCGGGGGGGAGCGCCAGCGGGTGGGTATCGCCCGCGCGCTGGTCGTCGGGCCCAAGCTCGTCATCGCCGATGAGCCGGTGTCCGCGCTCGACGTGTCGATCCAGGCGCAGGTCATCAACCTGCTCCGGGAGTTGCAGGCCGATCTCGGTCTCGCGTTCGTCTTCATCGCGCACGATCTCGCTGTCGTACGGAACTTCTGCCAGCGGGTCGCGGTCATGTATCTCGGCAAGGTCGTAGAGATCGGCGACCAGGCCGACTTGTACGAACGCCCTCAGCATCCGTACACGAGGGCCCTGCTGTCGGCCGTCCCGGACGTGACCCAGTTGGGGACCGCCGGCCGGATCCGGCTCACGGGCGACGTACCGACACCACTCAACCCGCCGTCGGGCTGCCGGTTCCGGACCAGGTGCTGGAAGGCGCGGGACAAGTGCGCGCACGAGGAGCCCGCGCTGGTCCAGCGCGACGGAGGCGCCCAGCAGGTGGCCTGCCACTTCCCCGAGTCGGGACCACTGCGATGAGCCTGTCGCCAACCGACCCGATCGGCTCGCCGGGAGTCGGATCAGCCGAGATCAGTCCGGCCGCGGAGGCGACGCCAGGCCCGGCGAAGAAGGTCATCGGCCGGTCGCCAGGACGGCTGGCCTGGGCCCGGCTGCGGCGCGACCGGACGGCGATGATCAGCGGCACCGTCATGGTGATCTTCCTCCTGCTCGCCATCGCCGCGCCGCTCATCGAGCGGTTGTACGGCGTCGGCCCGTACGAGCAGTTCCAGGACCGGCTCGACTCATTCGGCATGCCGCTCGGTTACTCCGGCGGGGTGTCAGCGGAGCACTGGTTCGGACTCGAGCCGAAGCTGGGCCGCGACATCTTCATCCGGCTGATCTACGGGATGCGCACATCGCTGTTCATCGCGTTCGCTGCGGCCACGGTGACATCTGCGATCGGCATTACGGCCGGCATCGTGGCCGGCTACCTGGGCGGCTGGGTCGACGCGGTGATCGGCTGGATCACCGACTTCGCCCTCGCGCTGCCCTTCCTCATCTTCGCGCTGGCGGTCGTGCCGACCGTCGAGCTGCGCTTCTACGGCCCACGGGAGGAGGTGCCCTCGGAGTTCCGGGTCGCCGTCCTCATCGGGATCTTTGCGGTATTCGGCTGGACTGGCACGGCCCGCCTGGTGCGCGGTCAGGTGATCTCCTTGCGAGAGCGCGAGTTTGTCGATGCGGCCCGGGCCAGCGGTGCCGGGCTGGGGCATATTCTCTTCCGGCAGCTGTTGCCCAACATCTGGGCGCCGATCCTCGTGACGTACTCGCTGGCCGTCCCGCAGTACGTGACCGCCGAGGCGGCGCTGTCCTTCCTCAACATCGGCATCGTCGAGCCCACCCCGGACTTCGGCCGGATGATCTTCAACAGCATCGCCTATCTGCAGACAGATGCGGCGTACGTCTTCTTCCCCGGCATCACGATCTTCGCGCTGGTGCTGGCCTTCAATCTCTTCGGTGACTCGCTGCGCGACGCGCTCGATCCGAAGTCGTCACGGTAGGGGTGGGGCCGTGCTGAGGTTCATCGTCAGGCGACTGCTGTCGGCGATGCTCGTTCTCTTCGCCGTCAGCGTGCTCGCGTTCCTGATGTTCTTTGCCCTGCCCAGCGATCCGGTCG
>Ga0136617_10003423_pt1 | contig 14174 bp, 12 predicted proteins | sample AntDrymUQ3222106_2_FD_129672 | JGI IMG/M metagenome (GOLD analysis project Ga0136617, IMG submission 129672) | Polar desert sand microbial communities from Dry Valleys, Antarctica - metaG UQ322 (21.06) | ecosystem: Environmental > Terrestrial > Soil > Desert | place: Antarctica: Dry Valley... | reverse complement strand
GCTCGAGTTGAGAGCCTCGGATCGGGCGGGCTAGACTTGCACAAGCATCGCGGGGTGGAGCAGTTCGGTAGCTCGCTGGGCTCATAACCCAGAGGTCGCAGGTTCAAATCCTGCCCCCGCTACTAACAAAACAGCAGGTCAGAGGCCCTTTCAACCAGGTGGTTGAGAGGGCCTCTGGCGTTCTTGGCAGCATCTTGGCCGGGCGCGTGGCTCGAGGCACAAGGTCAAGTTTATCTTGGCGACCAATCAGTTCATACTCACGAGGTCCACCGTTCAGCGCATTGAAGAGAGCCAAATCATCCACATGGATGAGGATGTCGTCGACTACTACCTCGACCTGGCCGATCACCTCGGAAAAGCAGCGCGGTTCCAGCTACTGGGGGCCCTCTTCGCGGGGATGAAAATCCCTGGCTTAGAGCCGACTGTTCCGGCCATCGAAGGTAGGATGGGTAATCACACGTATTATTCATTTGCGATTGAGCCCGAACGACTTTTGAAGATGGGCTACATCTTGCATCGCAATAGGGCTAACAGCAACCTCATGCCGACCTATCAGCGTCTGATCAAGAAGACCAGGCTGAAGCGCGTTTCACAGTTCGTCGAGAGTGGGGGCTTCTTCCCTAACTCGATTATCCTCAACATTGAGTCTGGTCGGCGGCGTCGACTTAGGTTCGAGCCGGTAGGGAAGAGTCACGGTGTTGCGCGCCTTGGAGTGTTGCACCTACCGCAGACCTACCGAGCGGCGTATGTCATTGATGGCCAGCACCGGTTGTACGGGTATGCAGATTCCGCGCGGGCAGGCACGGACCTGATTCCAGTGGTGGCCTTTGTCGACATGCCACGTGCAGAACAAGTCAGAGTCTTCATGCAGATCAATGAGAATCAGCAGGCGGTGCCCAAGAATCTGCGTAACAACAGGCCGGCAGCGTGCCTGGAACGCCGCAGCATATCCTCAACTGCCTGGTGGATTCGGTCACCGAGACCAGGAGACGGGTCCGGCGGTGACGTTGAGCGGCTCCTCGGGCGTGCTGGGGAGCCGCTCTCAGCCCTGCCCGATGTGGTCGCACCACTGTTTACGATCCAGCACGATGGCTCTTGCGAGTCTCGCTGGTCCGCCGCAGGGCGAGCGGAGATCTGGGACAACTAATGTACCTCGGTGGCTCGGGGCCCTCGCGTGGGAGCACACTGCGGGCTGCCGTAGTCGCTCGCGGTGCGACTCTAGGGCCGTGCGTCGTTCCGGCCTGGCGCATGCCGACCTGACCCCTCGTGGGCCGGGCGGAGGAACGCAGCGCGGGAGCAGCGCGGGCTTGATTCCACTGCTCCGCCAAATCGAGACAAGCACCCTTCGACCTGCGGAAACGTGGGTGGGCCCCGTGGGGCTCGAACCCACAACCCACGGATTAAAAGTCCGCTTCGGGTCTTGGCCTGACCTCGGACAATAGCCTCATACTCGGGTCTGACCTGCATCGATCGCACTCAGTAGCTATTATCGTCGGCACTCGTCGTTTGTCATCATCTTGCGCCCCGGGAGTGCCCCGCTCGGGGTGATGAGGCGATCGAATCCGGCGAAGATCCGACGGCACTATGCATTACGCAGAAAGGCCCGCCCTCACTCACTTGAGCTGGTCGACCAACTGGGAGCTGTCGGACCACGAGAGTGACGAGCTGAATGCCTAGATGGCTTCGAGGACGAGTGGGTCTCTGTCGGTGACACCGTCGCTGCCGAGACCGATGACTGACTGCGTATTACGCGTCTGGGGCTGCGCGTCCTGAAGGAGCTCAAGGGTCTGGGCGTGCGAATCGCGATCGACGACTTCGGGACCGGGTACTCGTCACTGGTGTACCTGAAGCGGTTCCCCGTCGACCTGCTCAAGGTGGACCGGTCCTTCGTCAGCGGCCTCGGGCAGAACAAGGATGATGATGCCATCGTGCAAAGCGTGATCACGCTCGCACATGCCTTCGGTATCGCCGCTGTTGCCGAAGGCGTCGAGACCCGTGAGCAGCTGGAGGTCCTCCAAGGTCTCGGCTGTGAGTTCGGCCAGGGCTACCTTTGGAGCCCCGCCCGACCAGCCCTCGACCGAGCGCCGACCCAGACCTGGGCACCTGCCAGCGCGCGCCGGATCGACGACTTGAGTGCATCGCGGCTGCAACCTCGCTGGAGCGGCCGGGGCGCGGCCTGACGGTTGCTCGGACCCCGCTGGACGGCCTCTTACACCGTCACGGACGGGTGAGCCGCCGCTAGAGCCTCATCCCGGCTGCGACAGTTTGAGCTTTCCCCTTGCTGGATTACCAGCGCGCCACGACGCGCGCGGGGCCACCCGACCCTTCCTCGAGTGGGATGAGTCCGACGGTGATCTGCGCGCCGCTCGGCGGCAGGCAACCAAGACCAGCCAGGTTCTCCAACCCGTAGCGGTCGGCCTCGGCCAGGACGACGTGTACGGCGAATGTCGTCGACAAGCCACGGTCGGTGCTCAGTGTGTCGACGCCGACGCAGCCCACGCCACGCTGGTGGACGAGCCACTCGCAGGCCTCCGCACCGAAGCCTGGGAAGTGCAGGTTGCCGTCCTCGTCGACGCCGCGGTAGGCGTCCGGGTCATCGACCTTGTCAGCCCACCCTGAGTGCATCAGCACGGCCGCCCGCCTCGGGATGCGGCCGTGTCGTCGCTCGTAGGCGCGCAGGTCGTCGACCGTGACGACGGTGTCGGGATCACGGGCCGCGCGTCTCGAGATGTCGACCACCGCGGCCGGTGCCCGGAGCTCCTCGACGGTGAGCTCTGTGGCGTAGCGGCCGCCCGGACTGAAGTGCACCGGCGCGTCGACATGCGTGCCGGTGTGCTCGTACAGCCGCCATCGCTGCATGTAGTAACCGTCTTCCTCGATCGTCGTGACCGTCCGCCGGACCGCCTCCTCGCCCAGGCTGTACACCGGAAACGTCGTGGTGAGCGGGTGGGTCAGGTCGACCAGGCCATGCCGGGCAGCGGCGGGTCCTGCTGCCGATGTCGCTGCCGCCACTGACGGCCGGGACAGCGCCGCCGCCACACCGGAGGCCGCCAGCGCCGCTCCACCGGTGACGGCTGCTCGCCTCGTGACCGTCTTTCCACCCGCCCTGCCTACGTGCTCGGTGCACATTTCCGGCCTCCTCTGCTCGTGGACCCTCATCCGACCACGACTCGGCTGGTGCAGCACGACCACGATGAAACCGACTGTTGCTCTTTCGCTGCGCCAGGTTGTGTCAGCACCGCGGCCATCGTCGTCGACCCGGCCACCACAGTTGCCGCGGACATCGGCCGCGAGTCGAGCAACCCCCCGGCAGTGCGCCGTTCGAGGGGGCGTCGACATCGCCGTCCGCCCGGGAGACACTGACTGAATGCCGCTGCGGGCCCAGTCGGGGTTATCCGGGTTGGTCACCCCGGCTGTCGTCCCCTTCCCGTCGGCTGGCTCCGCCGGGCTGGCCGGGTTACGCGTGCTGGTCGGTCTGATGTGGCTGTACAACGTGGTTTGGAAGCGGCCGCCCGACTTCGGTGAGGGCAGCGGCACCAGCGTGTACGGGTTCAGCCAGGACGCGGTGGAGTACCCGGTGTTCCCCCCGTACAGCTGGTTGGTCGAGAACCTGGTGCTGCCCAACTTCCCGGCCTTTGGGTGGATGGTGCTGGCGGTGGAGACGTTGTTGGCGGTGCTGCTGCTGACCGGCACGCTGGTGCGCTTGGCGGCGCTGGTGGGGGTTGGCCAGTCGTTGGCGATCGGGCTGTCGGTGGCGCAGACGCCCGGTGAGTGGCCGTGGTCGTACTGGCTGATGATCGGAGCCCACGTCGTGCTGCTCGTCACGGCCTCGGGCCGGGTGGCGGCTGTCGACTCGGTCCGGGCCGAGGCAGCAGTTGGACGCGGTCAGCCGGCGGCGGCGCGGCTGGTCCGCGCCTGGGTAGGCGTGGTCGGTCTCACCGGCATCGTGGCGGGCGGCCTGTCCATCGCGGGGGACCCGCTCGCGTCGTCCGGCGAACAGCTCGGGGTCCGGGCCTGTCGGTGTCACTGGGCAGCTACAACCTGCTGGGCGCCATGGTGCTTCTCGTCGTGGCAGCGCTCATGCTCGTGGCGGCGACAATGCACCGTCGGGAGTTCGCCCTGGCAGCGTCGGGGCTCGCCGTCCTTGCGGCGTTGAGCGTGTACGTTCAGCTGACCCGTGCCGACGTCTGGCTCGGGGGCTCCAACACATCCGCGGCGTTCTTCCTCTGCGCCGCCGTGGTCGCCGGTGCGACCGCCGGTGCGCTCAGTTCGTCGTCACGAACAGAAAGGACAGCCACGCATGGATCTGCACGAGCGACTTGACCCAGTACTGACCGTTGCCCGGGACTCCGCCCGACAGGTGGACAGCGACGCGAGATTTCCGTCGGAGTCGGTAGAAGCGTTACGAGGATCGGGACTCCTCGGACTGACCCTGCCGGACGAGGTGGGTGGGCTGGGTGCCGGTCCGCACGACCTGGTCGAGACGATCAGTTCGCTGGCCGGCGCCTGCGGGTCGACCGCGATGATCTACCTGATGCACGTGAGCGCGTCCATGGCGGTCGCGGCCGCTCCACCGTCCGGGCTTCCGGATCTGCTGCCCGCGCTGGCGAGCGGCAAGAGCCTTGGGTCGTTGGCCTTCTCCGAGACCGGCTCCCGGTCGCACTTCTGGGCACCGGTGTCCAAGTCGAGCCAGAACGGCAACGGCGTACGGCTCGACGCACGCAAGAGCTGGGTCACCTCGGCCGGGCATGCGGACAGCTACGTCGTGTCGACGCTTAACGCGGACGCTGACACGGTCGACGTCTTCGCCGTCCCAGCGGACGCGCCGGGGGTCGCGGTGTCCGGCGACTGGCGAGGGATGGGGCTGCGCGGGAACGCCTCTAACCCGATGACCTTCGACGTCGAGGTGCCCGAGAGCTACCGGATGGGTGCGGCCGGCGGCGGGTTCGAGCTGATGCTGCAAACGGTGATGCCCTGGTTCAATCTCGGCAACGCGGGGGTGTCGATCGGGCTGTGCCAGGCGGCCGTCGACGCGGCCGTGCGACACACCAGCGCGGCGAAGCTGGAGCATCTCGACAAGAGCCTGTCAGCGCTGCCCACGATCCGGGCCCAGCTGGCGAAGATGTCCATCGACCTGGCCTGCACCCGTTCGTACCTCGAGCGGTCCGCCGGCCGCCTGGCCGAGCCGGCCGACGACACCGTGCTGCACGTTCTGGGCGTCAAGGCGGCTGCCAACGACGCGGCCCTACGGATCACCGACTCCGCAATGCGGATTTGTGGCGGCGCCGCGTTCTCTGAGCACCTGCAGGTCGACAGGTACTTCCGTGACGCTCGTGCGGGCTCGGTGATGGCGCCCACGGCGGACGTGCTGTACGACTTCTACGGCAAGGCGATCACCAACCAGCCCCTGTTCTGATGAGGCGTGAGACGAGGAGACTTCGGACGTGAGCAACCCGCTGATGGTGGGCGCAGTCGCCTACACCCCGAACGTGGTGACCATCTGGGAGGGCATCCGCGAATACTTCGCGGACACGGCGGCCGAGATGGACTTCGTGTTGTTCTCCCACTACGGGCGCCAGGTCGACGCGCTGCTCGACGGGGCCATCGACGTGGCCTGGAACACGAACCTGGCCTGGGTCCGCACGGTGGCCCAGACTGAGGGGAACTGCCGGGCGCTGGCCATGCGCGACACCGACGCCGTGTTCCAGACGATCGTCGTCGCCCGGTCAGGCAGCAACCTCGACGGGCTCGACAGCCTGAAGGGCAGGCGGCTGGCTCTGGGATCCAAAGACTCTGCGCAGGCGGCGATCCTACCGGTGTACTACCTGGAACACTCCGGACCGGGAGCAGACGCGGTGGATCTGGTACGCATCGATAGCGACGTGGGCAAGCACGGCGACACCGGTCGCAGCGAGTTGGATGCGCTGCGCATGGTGCTCGACGACCGTGCGGACGCGGCCGCTCTCGGCATCAACACGTGGGAGTCGATCGGCCGGGAGGAACTGATGCCGGGCGCCTTCGAAGCGGTCTGGTCGTCGCCGACCTACAGCCACTGCAACTTCACTGTCCTGCCGACGGTGTCGGAGGAGCGCACCGCGCCGTGGCTGGATCTGCTGTTCGCCATGGACTGGGACAACCCCGAACATCGTCCGATCCTGGAGATGGAGGGGCTGCGACGGTGGGTGCCGCCCGTCCTGGATGGCTACACGTCACTGTTCGACGCGGTCAAGGAGCAGGGGATCTCGCCGCGATGGTGAACCCCGGGCTGGTGCTGGACCTGGTCGAGAGGGTCGGTGCCACCGCGCAGCACGGCACGGTGACGGTGCCACTGGGCGAGGGAGCCGCCGACCGGCTCACCGCGACTGTGGCCGACTGGTGCGCCCGCACCGGGAACGAACTGGTCGAGGTGCACGACCGGGTCGCCACCGTACGACGAGGCCGTAGCCCCGACCCGATCGCCGAGCTTGCCCCGGACCTGGTCCCGGGCACCCGGTTGTGGATGTACACGAACTTCGACTGCAACCTGGCCTGCGACTACTGCTGCGCACGCTCCTCACCCCAGACCCCCAGGCGGGCGCTCGGCCTCGACCGGGTGCGCCGACTCGCGGCCGAGGCCGGCCAGGCCGGCGTCTCCGAGCTCATCCTGACCGGCGGAGAACCGTTCCTGCTCCCCGACATCGATGATCTCGTCGCCGCCTGCACCGCGGTGCTGCCAACCACCCTGCTGACGAACGGGATGCTTTTTCGCGGCCGCCGGCTGGATGCGCTGCGGCGGATGGACCGGACCCGACTGGCTCTGCAGATCAGTCTGGACTCTGCCACCCCTGCCCTGCACGACCAGCACCGCGGCCGCGGCTCCTGGGACCGCGCCGTCGCCGGCATCCACACCGCTCAAGACAATGGGTTCAGGGTCCGGGTCGCCGCCACCTTGCCGTACGAGCAGACAGACGAGCTTGAACCGTTCCACCGCTTCCTCGACACACTCGGCATCGCCCCCGGGGACCAGGTCATCCGCGCACTCGCGCATCGCGGCGTGGCCGACCACGGCATCGAGCTGACCCTCGAAGCGCTCATCCCCGAAGTCACCATCACCGCCGATGGCGTCTACTGGCACCCTGTCAGTGCCGACCACGAGGACCAGCTGGTCACCCGCGACATCTTCCCGCTGAACGACGCCATCACCGAAGTACGCAGCCGCTTCATGCAACAGCGTGCTCGCTCTAATGCCGCCGCCCAATGGTTCCCTTGCGCCTGAGCCGATCGCGCGTGCTTTCAGTCGAACCCATCGTCGGCTGAGCCGCGCCACGGCACTGCAACTCCCTGCCACTTTCACCGTACAGCGCACACGGGGGCTTGCGGCAAGCCCACTGTCGTGCCTCAAACTTCGCGGCCGTGCCTCATCGAAACGGGCACGCTCCAGGAGGGGGTTGTGATGGTTGACGTGATCGTCGCGGGCAGCGGCCCGACCGGGATGATGGTGGCCGCCGAGTTGGCCCTGGCGGGTGTCCAAGTCGCGATCGTGGAGCGCCGCACGACGCCGGAACTGGTGGGCTCTCGTGCGGGCGGGTTCCACTCGCGGACAATCGAGATCCTGGACCAGCGAGGCATCGCCGACCGGTTCCTCGCCGAGGGGCAGATCGCGCAGTCGGTGGGCTTCGCGAACACAATGCTGGACGTCAGTGACCTCCCGACCCGGCATCCGTACTCGCTCGGGCTGTGGCAGAACCACATTGAGCGGATCCTTTCCGGCTGGGTCCACGAACTCGGCGTGCCGGTCCGTCTCGGCAGCGACGTCATTGGATTCAGCCAGGACCACACCGGCATCGATGTCCGACTGTCCGACGGCGAGACGGCGCGGGCGATCTACCTTGTCGGGGCCGATGGCGGACGCAGCGCGATCCGCCAGCACGCCGGCATCAGTTTCCCCGGCTGGGACGCGACCCGCAGCAGCCTGATCGCCGAGGTCGAGGTCGCCGAAGAGACACCGGCGGGCATCCGCCTGGACGCAACGGGGATCCACGCGTTCCACGTGATGGAGGACGGGCGGACCGTGCGGGTCGTCGTCACCGAACAACAGCTCGAGCCGGCAGCCGAGCCCACCCTTGCCGACCTGAGTGCTGCGCTGGCTGTCGTGTTCGGAACCGACTTCGGAGTGCACAGCCCAACGTGGATCTCGAGGTTCACCGACACCACCCGGCAGGCGTCGGCCTACCGCAATGGGCGGGTGCTGCTCGCCGGGGACGCTGCACACATCCACTCCCCGTCCGGCGGGCAGGGGATCGGCCTCGGCATCCACGACGCCGTAAACCTCGGCTGGAAGCTCGCCCAGGTGGTCAGGGGCATCTCGCCTGAGTCCCTTCTGGACACCTACCACGCCGAACGACATCCGGCCGGGGCCCGCGCACTCAAGCACACGATGGCGCAGTCCGTCGTCCAGCGTGCCGACGTACGGATGGAGGCGCTAACCGAAGCCATCACCGAACTACTGGCCATGGACGAGCCGCGCAAGCATGTCGCCGGACGCATATCCGGCCTAGACGTCATCTACGACCTGGGCGAGGGGCACCCGCTGCTTGGACGCCGCATGCCCGACCTCGACCTCGTCACGGTCGACGGCCCGCAGCGGGTCTTCGCGTTGCTGCACGAGGCCAGGCCGTTGCTGCTCGACCTCGGTGGGCCAGGCAACGTCGACATCACACCGTGGAAGGACCGCGTGCAGCACATCGATGCCGAGTACACCGGGTCGTGGGACCTTCCCGTACTTGGAGCCGTCACCGGTCCCACGGCCGTGTTGATCCGACCCGACGGCCACGTGGCGTGGGTAGACGACGGAACACAAGCGGGACTCACCGAAGCCCTCACGACCTGGTTCGGGCCACCTCTCGAGGATCTTCGTGAAGCAGGTGATCGGCTGCATGACTCGCGTTCCGCCGTTTTCCGGGCCGACTGGCTCGCCGATGAGTCTGCGCCGTGAACCGGGTCTACCCACGCGAGGAGGAGGTATGGACGTCGAGCTCTTCGCCGGTATCGCTGTCAGTGACCTCCGGCGCGCCGTCGGCTGGTTGGACCGGTTCTTCGGCGAGGTCGAGTCGTTCGAGCCCAACGACACCGAGCGTGTCTGGACGTTGTCCGAGCACCGCCACCTGTACGTCAAGCGCAACACGAGCACGCCGGGCACGCCATGCTCACCCTGTTCGTCGACGACTTCGAGGGGTTGGTCGACGCTGTCGCGCAGCGTGGCATCCAGCCGGAGTCGCGGGAGACGTACGCAAACGGCGTGCGCAAGGCCATCTATCGCGACCCCGACGGCAACGAGGTCGGCGTCGGTGGCCCTCCGGTCGAGGTCTCCGGGCCGCTGCTTGGACTGACACGACCTGCCGGCCAGCCGTCGTGGACCTCCCGCCGCGCGGCCTATCGGGGGGTCAGCACGCAGAACTCATGGCCATCGGGATCGGCCATGACCACCTGGCTGACGTCGCCCTGGCCGATGTCGATCCGAGTCGCTCCTAAGGAGACGAGGCGGTCGACCTCCGCTTGCTGGTCGCCGTGGACAGGTGGAGCGAGGTCGAAATGCATCGGGTTCTTCCCGGACTTCGGCATCAGTGGCGGACCTCCCCAGGTGATCTTCGGACCGCCGCTCGGCGAGCGGATCGCGGTCTCCTGGTCCTGGTCCCAGACCAATGGCCAGCCCAACGCTTCGCTCCAGAAGTGCCCGACCTGCTGCGAACCGTCGCACGCAAGCGCTCCGATGAACCCGCAGTCGGCGAGGAAGTCGTTCCCCGGCTCGATGACGCAGAACTCGTTGCCTTCGGGGTCGGCGAGTACGACATGACCCTCCTCCGGACGCTGCCCGATGTCGATGTGCCGGGCGCCGAGTCCGAGGGACCTCGCCACCGTGTCCTGCTGGTCGTCCTGCGACGTGCTCGTCAGGTCGAAGTGCATCTGGTTCGGGCCGACCTTCTGCTCCTGTGTCGGAAGGAATCGGATCCGGAACCCGGTGTCGTCGCTCGGCAGGAGTGTGATGTCGTCGAGGGGCCGGTTCCCGATCTCCCAGCCCAGGACGCCAGCCCAGAATCGCGCCAGACGGAGCGGATCGTGCGCGTCGAAGCAGAGCGCGTCGAAGCAGAGCGCGTCGACGTGAGGGGGCATCCTGCAACGCTAAGCGCCCTCTCTCGGCCGATGCAACGCGATGCACGAGGATGAGCACCGGGCGCGGCAGAATCGGCAAAGGCGGTCCGGGCTGGCGGGAATACCTCGTCCCTGCGGCCGCTGGACGTGCAGACGTGGTCGCCTTTGGCCGGCTGGTCGAGGCGAACAGCGGGGGTGTGGGGCGTGGGCACCCAGTCGTTCGCGCGGGCTGCCCCCGAGGCCGACAGGTAGGGTGCTGGCTGGCGGGGCACGGCGCGACGTGTCCCCGCCGTAACGCCATCACGAACGCGGCCTGTGGCGCTCGGACCCGCTGACGTTTGAGGCCGCACCCGTCACAACGGCTTATGCTCTGTCGACGCGGAAGGGGCAGCCGGATGAGCGACAGCATCGAGCTCGGGATCCCGGGCCTGTCCCTTGACGTTGGCGACCACGTCTGCTGCTTCTACCGGGGCCGCAGCGAGCGGGACCGGATCCTCAGCTCGTACCTTGGTGCCGGGCTGCGCTCCGGGGACAAGTGTGTCTGCGTCCTGGACGGGATCGACCTCGGCACCGCGCCGGCCCTGCCCGACCAGGTGCTGCCGGATGTGCCGCTCGGCGGCCAGCTGGACGTACGCGTCTCGCAGGACACGTACCTGCGCGGCGGCACCTTCTCCCCGGCCGCGATGCTCACGTTCTGGGACGACGTCGTCGGGGCGGCGATTGCGGGCGGGTATCTCGTGTCCCGCGCTGTCGGCGAGATGACCTGGGCCCTGCGCCAGATGCCGGGGGTCGAGGAGCTCGTCGAGTACGAGGCGGAGCTCAACTACTTCCTGCCGCGCTACCCGCAGGTGATCCTCTGCCTGTACGACCTGGACCGCTTCGACGGTGACGTCCTGGTCGACATCCTCAAGACCCACCCCAAGGTGCTGGTCGGCGGCATGGTGCTGGACAACCCCTACTACCTCGAGCCGGCCGAGTTCCTGGCCGCGCGACGCTGACCGGAACCGGCGACCATGACCACCGTCGAAGCGCATCCCACCCGGGCGCGGACCAGCGAGGAGGAGCTGCGCGAACAGCTGTCGAACATGCAGGCCCTGCTGGTGCTGTCGATGTTGATGACCGAGAGCCGCGACGAGCGGCAGATCCTGCACCTGGCGTGCACCGCGGTGCCCTCACTCGCCCGTTGCGGCCTGGAGGGCGTCTACCTCGTTGACTCCGGCTGGGTCGCGCTGGACGACTGCCGGGGCGAGGATGACACCGGCAATCCGGACCGCGGCACCGCGGGGCTCGCTCAGGTCGTCGATCAGTTGATCCGTCTCGGCGCCGGCGGGGGCGGCCTCGCCGCGGATGGCCGGGGGTGGACCTGGGCGTTCCCGCTGCGCGGGATGGAGGGGCACCTCGGCTACCTGGTGGTCAGCGCGTCCGTGGCGCCCTCGCCGGGCGAGCAGTTTCTGCTGCGCGGTCTGGCCCAGCAGGCCGGCATCGCCCTGGCCAACGCGCGGCTGCACGCCAGCGAGCGGGCCACCGCCGAGACCCTGGCCGCGACCGTACGCACACTCGAGCGCAGCACCGCGATCCACGACCGGCTCACCAGGGTCGGGGTGGCCGGTGAGGGTCAGGCCGGCATCGCCCGGGCGGTGCACGAGCTCACCGGCTTCCCCGTCGCTGTCGAGGACCGGTACGGCAACCTGCGGGCCTGGGCCGGGCCGCACCGGCCCGACCCCTACCCCAAGGACCCGGTGGCACGGCGGGAGCAGATGTTGCGCCGGGTGATCCGCGAGCACCGCCCGGTCCGCGAGGGTGGCCGGTTGCTCGCCGTCGCCCAACCCCGTGGCGACGTCCTCGGCGTCCTGGTGCTCGTCGACCCGGCCGGGTCTGCCGGGGAGCAGGAGCTGGTCGCGCTCGAGCACGGCGCAACGGTGCTCGCCATGGAGCTCGCACGCCTGCGCAGCCTGGCCGACACCGAGCTGCGCGTACGTCGCGAGCTGGTCGACGAGCTGCTGGGGGCACCGACGAGGACAGCGCTCTGGCTCGTGCGCAGGCGCTGGGCTACGACCTCGAACGCCCACACCGGGTGCTGGTGGTGGACGGTCGGGCGCGGGCCCGAGACGACGACGCGTTCTTCCACGCCGTACGCCGGGCCGCTCGCGACAGTGGGGTCGGCTCGCTGATGGTCGCCCGTGGTGGCGCGGTCGTCGTTCTGTCCGACACCGATGGGTCCTGGGAGGTGTTCCGGCAGGCAGTGCTGAGCGGTCTCGGCGGCGGCCGGTGCCGGGTCGGGGTGGGCGGGCGGTGCGAACGCCCGCAGGACTTCCCGCGCTCGTACCGCGAGGCGAGCTTTGCGCTGCGGCTGCAGGAGCGCTCGAACGGCGCCGACCAGGTCACGAGCTTCGAGGCCCTCGGCGTCTACGGGATCCTCTCCGGGATGGACGACATCACCGGGGTCGAACGGTTCGTGCGCTCGTGGCTCGGTGACCTGCTGGAGTACGACGCCCGCAAGCACTCTGACCTGGTGGCCACGCTGACCAGCTACGTTGAGTGCGGCGGCAACTACGACGCCACGGCGAGTGCGCTCGCGGTGCACCGCAGCACGCTCAAGTACCGGCTGCAGCGCATCCGGGAGATCTCCGGGCACGACCTCAGCGAGGCCGATGCCCGGTTCAACCTGCAGCTGGCGACCCGGGCCTGGGCCACCCTCACCGCCATGCGCGAGGCCACCTCTCCGACCTAGCCTCGCCCCGGCCCACCTCCGGCATCGCCAGGCTCCGCCGCCGCACCGTGGGTCGGGTCCGGTCATCGTCGAGTGGCGCAGCAACGCTCACTCCGGCGGCGTGTCGGGGTCCGCTTGTGCGCCATTCGACGGTCTGGCGTCGCGGCGGACGGGGTGAGGCTGCGGCAAGTCGGCTAGCGGCCGTGCCTACCGGCCGTGCTTGTTCCAGTGCCCGGCGAACAGCTCCTCCTCGTCGATCTGCCGCGCGGCGATCGGCCGCGACACCCAGGTCAGGTTGATGAAGTGCCTGGCGTTGACGTTCTCGGTGGTGATGTTGCCGCCCCAGGTGCCACAGCTGAGGCTGAGGGTGAAAGGCAGCCCGTTGCGCGCGCTGCCGGCGCCCTCATTGAGGTTCTGGTTGACCAGCACCCGCGCGGTCCGGGTGCCGTTGGCCAGCGCGTCGACGTGCTCGTCGGTGCTCGTCTGGATCCCGCAGGTGTGCCCAAGACCCTGGTAGCCGGTGATGTCGTTCACCAGGTCGACCGCCCCCTGGATGCCGCCGGTGTAGCGGTACAGCGACAGCACCACCGACAGCTTCTCGCCGGAGAACGGGTGCTCGGGACCGACCCCGTCCTCGTGCACCACCAGGAACCGGCAGCCGTCCGGCACCTCGAACCCGGCCAGTGCCGCGATCGTGGGCGCCGACTTCGCGATCACCTCCAGCGCCGGCACGGCACCGCCGTCCGGCCACATGAGCTCGCGCAACCGTCGCTTCTCATCCTCGCTGCACACGTAGCCGCCCTGTGCGACCAGCCGCTCAACGAGGTCGTCGTGGATGCCCGCCTCGGCGATCACCGCGTTGTCGGCGAGGCAGCTGGTGGCGTGGTCGAACGTCTTGGCGGTGACGATGGCGGTCGCGGCACCGTCGAGGTCGGCGGTCTCGTCGACCACGTGCACCGCGTTGCCGACCCCCACACCGTACGCCGGCGTACCCGAGCTGTAGGCGGCCTTGACCATGCCCTCGCCGCCGGTGGCGACGACGAGGTCGGCCTGCTGCATCAGCTCCCGGGTTGTGGCCAGTGACGGCTCGGGCACGACCTGCACCAGGTCCGCCGGCGCGCCCACCTGCTCGCAGGCCTCCCGCATGTAGCCCACGACTGCGGCGGTCGTTCGCTTCGTCCGCGGGTGCGGTGCCACCACGATCGCGTTGCGGCCCTTGAGCGCGAGCAGCGCCTTGACCGGCGGGGTGGCGTCCGGGCCGGTCGTCGGGATCAGCGCCGCGACCACCCCCACCGGCTTGGCGATCTTGACCAGCCCACGGTCCGGGTCCTCCTCG
>Ga0136617_10003422_pt1 | contig 14176 bp, 14 predicted proteins | sample AntDrymUQ3222106_2_FD_129672 | JGI IMG/M metagenome (GOLD analysis project Ga0136617, IMG submission 129672) | Polar desert sand microbial communities from Dry Valleys, Antarctica - metaG UQ322 (21.06) | ecosystem: Environmental > Terrestrial > Soil > Desert | place: Antarctica: Dry Valley... | reverse complement strand
GCGGACGTAGCAGAGGAGGAACGTGTTCTCGAAGTCGACGATCTCCCCGACCGTTTCCCAGCCGGCCTCTCGGAGGCGGTCGACGACGCCACGCACGTCGTCGACCTTGAAGGCGACGTGCCGCAGCCCAGGACGGTTCGCGGCCGGCGCCAGCTCTTGAGCGCCGGCGGAAGGCGAGTGGAAGCGCACCACCTCGAACATGTCGCTGCCGTCGGGGGCGCGAGCCATCACGAGCTCGACCGTCACGTTCTCGAGACCAATGATCCGATCGATCCACTCGCCGCTGAACACCCCGGGCTCGCCGCAGTCGAAGCCGAGCAGCGCAAGAAACCGGACTGTCTCGTCGAGGTCCTCGACGACAAGACCGACGTGGACGAAGTTGGTGACGCCGGGCCGATGGCTGTCCATTGAGGTCAAACGGCTCGCGCGAGATCGCGGGCTACAGGAGTCGTGAGGATATCCGCCGCGCGCGCGGCGGGCGCTCGCGGCGCGCCGCTGCGTCGACGAGCTCGGCGTCAAACCGTTTCGACAGCATCGACGCGTGCGGCGCGGATGCTGCGTCCCGGCCCGGCCGTGCCCATCGAACGACCGCCCACCGTCGAGGACGTCATCGACGAGCTCGACCGGCGACTGGCGCGCGCGCCGGCGTTGCGCTCGGCGCCGCGACGCTCGACGAGGACGCGCTCGCGATGCTCCTCGAGGCGGTTGTGGGAGCCTGCCTCCACGCCCTGCAGCTTACGCTCGAGCCGCTCGGTGCGGTCATCGACGGCGACGATCCGGGGCCGCTGCCATGAGCGCGCCCGGCATGCGACGCGACGTCGTACCCGCGGCACCGCCGAGCCGGGCCGAGCGCGCCACGACATCGCGCTCGCAGCTCGGCAAACCACGCGCTAGCGCGGCTCGCGGCGAGCGGCGCGGCGACGACCCCTTCGCGAGCCGCTTCAAGCCGGCAACGCGGCGACGGCGGCGGTCGTCGCGCGCTGCAAGGAGGGCGTCGTCGGCAAAGAGGAGGAGCGGGAGAAGAAGGAGCCCCAAGCCGACGAAGTGGAAGGTGAAGACGTCGGCCGTCGTGAACCCGCAGCTGACCGTGCCGAGGGGCTACGAGAAGTTCCTGGCGCCTGCGGGCACGGTCTACGTGCGCAGCAAGCACCCGCCGTCGAAGGTCTTCAAGGACGGCTTCAGGCGCCGTGAGGGCTACGACGACATCGTCAGGCACACGAAGGTCGACCAGGGCTTCGGATCGAACTGGATCGCCACATCGAAGTCGCCGTGGATCCAGGAGGACTACGGCGCGTACCTCTACGAGATCCAGCACGACGGGACGCGCGGGTCGACGTCAACATCGCCTACGAGACGCTCGAGAAGAGTCGCAACCCGCACGCGGAGCAGGAGGAGGTCGCGATCTACAAGCGCGTGCCGCCCGGAGTGGATCGTGGCGGTTGGGAGACGCGCGCCGAGACGCTCCCGCTGGGCGAAGACATCGGGGACGCGAGTGAGGAGCACCGCGGACCCGGCGATGCGCTGAGAGATATTGCCATCATGTGCCCGAATCGCCGGGAACGGTCGGGCGTCCAGGGCCGCGCGGCGCATTGTGGTGAACGGAGGAGGAACTGCGGTTGATACTGTCACGGCGCTGCTAGGGTCTCGCCGCATGGTGGATCTCGAACTCATGAAGGACCTCGACTTCCCCTGGGCCCCTGCGAAGCAGCTTTCCGCCGAGTTTCGCCGCGCGGCGGGCGAGATTGATGGACAGATTCCGCGCCGCAACTCGATGGCCACCCACGCCAAGGAGGACTGGCGCGGTGCGTACGCCCGGAAGTTCGACGGGCATATGAAGATCTGCACAGGCGATGCGGCCAAGCTCGCGGCGGCGCTGGAGAAGGCCGCGGCGACGCTCGATGAGCTGGCCCAGCTTGCCCGCGAGGAGCAGGAGCGCCGGGACATCGCGCAGGCATGGAAGGTCGAGCACGATGCGTGGGAGCGCGAGCAGTCCAACGACGGGTTGCTTGAGAACGCCTGGGACGGTATCGCCGGCGACGACGAGCCCAAGCCTCCCGATCTGCCGGTGAAGACGCCACCGACACGCACCCTCCCAAACCCCGTAAGCGGCGGCCGAGGCTGACGCGGTGGGAACGAGCTCGGCGCGTCCGGACAATCTCGAGGACTTCTCCCGGCGCAGTCGCGCCGCCGACCGTGAGCTCAAGCAGACCGTCGGGAAGCTCACGGCGCTGCACAGCGAGTTCGTGGCCGCGCTGGATTGGGGCCATTTCGATGCCAGCTCGTTGCTCAACGGCTACCGGATGTACCTTGGCGAGAACGAGTTCGACGCCGATTGGGTCTCGACGATCGCCGTGGCGTTCCGGGCTGCCGGCAGCAGGGGAGGGATCGCACGGCTGCCCGACGCGGCGATCAAGGCGAGCCTGCGCGCCGCCGGCCTGGACCGCAACCGCAAGTCGGTCACGTTCGACGACCCGGTCGCCTGGGGGGAACCGCCGACGACCGGCTACACCGATGATCCGATCAACACGGCCACGGGAAACTTCGTCGAGGTCGAGCGCGACCTCGTGTGCGCGGGGATCGTCGCGAGCCTGAGCTTCAGCCGCACGTACAACAGTCGCTCCGATCGCGTCGGTCCCTTCGGCCGCGGCTGGGCGTCGTGGGCGACCACACGGCTGCTCGCCCGCGCCGACGGGGTCGAGTATGTCGGCCCCGACGGTCAGGAGGTCCTCTTCCCGTGCCTGGGCGAGGGCTATGGCCGCGTGATCGGCGTCAGTGCGCTCGTCGAGCCGCTGGAGTCCGGGCTTGCGCTGAGCTGGTTTGGCAGCGGCATGCGGTGGGAGTTCGACCATGCCGGTCTGCCCGTCCTGGCGACCCACGGACCCGGCAGCGAGGTTCGACTGAGCCACGACGCCGACGGCCGGCTCGTCAAGCTCGCGCACGCCGGCGGCAAGCACGTGCTCCTGGGGTGGGAGGACGACAGCGAGCGGGTCGGATCGCTCACCTGCTCCGATGGTCGCCGCACGACCTACGGCTACGACGAGGCGGGCAATCTCGTCGAGGTCGACGGTGGTGACGCCGGGACGCGCCGGTACGAGCTCGACGGAGACGGCCGCGTGGAGTCGGTCATCGATGCCGACGGTGTCGTGGAGCTCGTCAACACGTACGACGACGACGGGCGCGTGCTCGAGCAGCTGTCGCCGTTCGGGCGTCGTACGCATCTCAGCTACCTCCCCGGGCGCGTCACGGTGACGACGGACGATGACGAGGACGGCCCCGTCAACACCTACGTGCACGATGCCGCCGGCCGCCTGCTGTCGATCGCCGACGGCAACGACCAGCCGATGTCGATGGGCTACGACGAATGGGGCAACCTCGCGGCCGTGACAGAGCGCAACGGCGCCGTGACGATCCAGGGCTACGACGAGCGCGCGCGTCCGGTGCGGCGCGTGCTGCCAACCGGCGTGACCGTGACGTTTGCCCACGACGACGCGGACCGTCTGGTCGAGGTCGCCATGAGCAACGGGGCCGTGACGCGCTACAGCTACACCGGCGACGAGCGCAGCCCGAGCGAGATCCTCGATGCCGCGGGCGGGATCACGCGCCAGACCGTGAGCGCGGGCCTGGTGGAGCGCATCGTCGACCCCGACGGCGTCACGACCGAGCTCACCTACGACGGTGATGGCAACGTCGTGGCGGTGACCGGCGGTGACGGCCAGACGGCTCGCTTGGAGCACGACGACGCCGGTCGCCTCACGGCCGCCGTCTCGCCACTGGGCCGGCGCAGAGCGTTCGTGCACGACGCGCACGGCCGCGTCGTCGAGCGTCACGACCCAGGCGGAGGCGTGTGGCGCTTCGAGCACACGGCCGCCGGTCGGCTGGCGAGCATCACCGATCCGCTGGGCGCGCGCGAGGAGATCCGCTACGGCGAGCACGGCAGCCCCGTGCTCGAGGTCGACGCGCTCGGCCAGCCCACGGCGCGCGACTACGACGTGTTCGGCAACGTGGTCGCCGTCGGCGAGCCGGGCGGAGCGCGCTGGGAGTACTCCTACGACCCGCTGATGCGCCTGATCGCGACGACCGATCCAACGGGCGCGCTCTGGCGCAACGAGTACGACGTCAACGGCACGCTCGTCGCGACGACCGACCCCGTCGGCGTGCGCCAGAGCGCCGCGGTGGATCCGTTCGGTCGTGTCACGGGGATAGACGACGGCCTGGTGGCGATCGGCTTCGAGCTCGACGACCTGGGAAGGGTCGTCGCCGAGCAGCGTCCGGACGGCACGCAGCTTCGTGCCGAGTACGACCTCTGCGATCGCTTGACGCTGCTCGAGGACGCGGCGGGCGCGATCACGACGTACGCGTATACCGCGGCCGGCCGGCTGGCCCGCGAGGTGTCGCCAACCGGTCGCGAGGAGGTCTTCGAGTACGACAGCTGCGGTCGTCTCGTCGCGCGCGTCGACGGCGCCGGCAGGCGCTGGGAGCTGCGCTACGACGCCGATGGAGCGCTGCTCGAACTGCACCTTCCGACCGGCGAGGTCGAGCGTCGCAGCTACGACGAGGCTGGGCGTCTCGCGGAGCGATGGGCACCGGGTGAGGGTCGCACGAGCTACACCTACGACCTCGCCGACCGCGTCGTGGCCATGACCGACCGCGAGGCGGGCACCCGCCGGTTCGAGTTCGACCCCGGCGGACGGGTCGTGGCGTCCGTCGATGCCAACGGCGCCAGGACGCGCTACGACTACGACGAGCGCGGCCTGCTCACGACGGTCGTCGACCCGCTCGGCGGGACGGTGACGCGCCGCTACGACGCGGCCGGGCGACTCACCGAGATCACTGATCAGCTCGGCCGCACATCGACCGCGACCTACGACGCCGCGGGGCGGCTCGTCGAGCAGGTCGACGCTTCCGGTCAAGTCGTCCTGCGTTCCTACGACCGCTCCGGCCGCGTGACGTCGTGCGGCCCGCCCGACGCTCCGGTTTCGATCGAGTACGACGGGCTCGGCCGCGCCGTCGCGTTCAACGAGCCGGGCTCGTTCTCGCATCGGTTGCGCTGGGACGCCGAGGACCGTCTCGTCGAGCGCCGGCGCGGCGATCTCACGCTGCGCTGGACCTATGACGCCGACGGTGAGCGCAGCGCGATCGGCTATCCCGACGGAACCGAGACGCGCTACACCCGCGACGCGGGCGGCTACGTGATCGGCGCTCAGCACCCGGCGCTCGGAGCGATCGAGCTGCAGCGCGACGCGGCCGGACGGCTGGTCGGCGCGAGCGCTGAGGGCATGCAGACGCGCTGGCGCTATGACGGCGGCGACCTCGCCGAGTACGAGACGCGGGCGGGTGACCGCCTCCGCACCGCGCAGCTCACCCGCGACGGCCTCGGACGTGTGGCGCACGCGATGATCGATGGCGCGCCGCACTCGTTCGCCTACGACAAGGCGGGGCAGCTCGTCGCGGCGACGACGCCGGCGGGGCCCTACGCCTTCGCCTACGACGCCAACGGGCGTCTCGCGCACGAGACCACGCCAGCCGGCGTCGCGACGTACGAGCACGATGCGGCCGGGCAACTGCTGGCGCGCACCGCCGGCAACCACGGCGTGACGCGCTACGAGTACGACGCCGCGGGCCGGCGCGTGCTCGAAGCCGGCGATGAGCTCGATCGGCGCTACGAATGGGACGCGTTCGGCCGGCTGACGAAGATCGACAGCGGCGGGCCGGACGGCGCGCCTCGGCAAGTGACGAAGGTCGGCGTCGACGTGGTCGGTGAGCTCGCCGAGTTCGACGGTGCCGCGCTGCTGTGGGACACGGCCGATCCGCTGCAGTCGCTGGCCTGGGACGGCGAGCGGGCGGTGATCGGCGAGGGGGGGCCGTGGGCACTGGCGGGTGTGGAGTCGGCACAGTGGCTGGCCCCCGACTGGCAGGGCACGATCGGAGACGCCCCGCGCGATCCGTGGGGCGCCGTGACCGGGGACATGGGCGCCGGCGCGATCGGCACGGGCATCGCGCTTGGCTACCGCGGCGAGATCGAGTTCGCCGAGGACACGTGGCTGCGCAACCGCGTCTACCAGCCCGCGAGCCGCGTCTTCCTCGGGCCCGACACGATGGCGCCGGTACCCGGAACGGCGGCGGCCGCCGACCCCTACCACTACGCCGCCAACAACCCGATCGGGCGGGCGGACCCGCTCGGCCTGCGTCCGGTCACCGAGTCTGAGCTGCAGAAGATCCGCGACGGGATGGATCGCAACCTGCTCGATCACGGCCGTGATCTAGCGGAGGCCTACGTCGACGCGCAGCTGGAAAGCCTGAAGTCGCTTGGCGAGTTCGCTGTCAAGCACGCGGACACGATCTCGATGGTCGCGGGTACGCTGTCGCTCATCCCCACGCCGCTGTCGCCGTTCCTCGGAGGCGTCGCCGTCGGCGCGAGCTTGATCGGAGCAGCGACAGCACTGAAGAACCGGGACTACGCGGGCGCGGCTCTGAACATCGTCTCGGCCCGCATAGGCGTCAAGGGGGTCGTGAAAACGCGTCAGGCCCGGCGGATGAAGTCCGAGTTGAAGGATTGGAAGGCCGAGAACAAGGTCGGGTTCCTCCGGGGGCTGATCCGGCGCGACAAACGTCGGGACTATCTGCAAGGGCTCGCCTCGCGAAAGGCGGACCTGAGCTCGGTGAAGGCGGAGGCGTGGAAGCACAGCTGGCGATCGACGGCATTGACCGACGTCCCGTGGGCCAGTGATCACCTACTGGGTCGGCCGCTCACGCCGGTTCCATGGCCGCGTCCGAATGAAGGGTGAGGATCCGACCCGAACGATCCATCTGTTCGTCGCTCGCAAGATGGGGCTTCGCAAAGGCGATCGCGATGGTCAATCGGTGGCGGAGCTGGCCCACAGCCTCGTTGCCGATGATTCGGATCCCGAGTTGCGCGCCGATTACGCGCTGGCCGTCGAGGTGGCGTGGCTCAATGTTGCCTTCTGGTGCCTGGTGGGGATGTTCGTCTGCGGCGTTCCGGCGCGGGAGCTGTTGGGCGAGTCAGCGCTCGTCGTCGTTGCCAGCGTCTGGATGGGGGCGGGCTTCTTCGCCGTGGCCGGCGCCGTTGAAGCGATGTGGCGCTACTACTACTACGTCCCGCAGGCGCGTCAACGAGCTCGCCGGTTCGGCGTTGCCAGCGACCTCTTCGCGAGTTCGATGCGCCGGACGCTGCCATCGAACCGCAGCCTGCCCGCACAGGTCGTCGTCGGATTGCTGGCGTTCGTCATCACGCTGGCGACGCTCTAGCCAACGCGCGTTCGGCGTTGCCGCTCCGCTTGCATACCGTCGAGAAGCCGCGCTTCGGGCGGCGTAGCGGCCGGCGAGATCGATCTGAGTGCGGCAGGGGTATTCGCCGCCACCATGAGCGCCTATCCTCTCGTCGTGGACCACTTTCAGCTCAGCGAGCGGTGGTGCGGCTGGAACGATGTCGACGTGATCTTCATCGCCGCCCGCGCGGCCATCGAGGCCGGACCGTTCGATCCGCCGATCTGCGAGGTCGTGTTCGACGAGGAGTACGACCCGCTCACGGTCGACACGCTCGAGGAGGCGCACGAGCACCTGAGGCACAACCGCGTTCTGTCGATGGACATCATCCTCTCGCACATCGACGAGGACGAAGCGCGCCTGACGCTGCACTACAGCGGCGATCGGCTCCAGCTCAACGGCTACGGCAGCGACTGGCACCGCGCGCGCGCGGCATACGACGCGGCGCAGGCCGAACTCGCCGGCCACTTCGGGATCACGACGTTCAAGCTCCCGACGCTGCCTCGCGACACCGTCGCCGAAACACGCAAGCGCCTCGTGATCGAGGAGCTCGAGGCGGCGCTCGAGAACGTCGACTCGAGCATCGAGAACGATCGTCGGCAGGGGCGTGGGAAGATAGTGCGAGACGGCGACGACGAAGGGAGCAACAGCATGGCGGAGCGAACGAAGGCCGATCGACAGGCGGCGGCGAAGAAAGGCGCGGCCACGAGGCAGCGCAAGGCGGCGGAGAAGAGCGGCACCGACGCCAAGCAATCCGCGAAGGCCTCCGGCAACGCGGCGATCTCGACTGCGAAGTCGCTCGGCGAGACGGTCAAGCAGGGGATCAAGTCGTTGGCCACGCGCGTAGGGGCGGGCCGCAAGGGGCGCTGACCGCGAGCGGTCGGCGCCGGGGTTTCGTCGGCTGAGGGTTACTCGGTCGTCGTTTGGGCGTACGGGAAGCGGCGGCGCATGTGTGCGTAACGCGACCGCAGCAGTCCTGGTGGCCAGCCTGCTGCAACTCGCGCAACGCGCCGCCTACAGCGAAGTCGACCACGGGCGCATCGATGACGCGGCGATGGCACTCGCGGAGGAATGGCTCGATCTGAGGATCAGACCTGAGCTTGAGCACTGAGAACCCGCGAGCCATCAGGCTCGATGATTCCCGCCCGCGTCGCAAGCTCTCGTTGTGTCAGGCCATGGCGCGCTGACGCTCGCGTCGGCGCGGCTCAGAAGACGATCGTCCTGCCTGGCTCGGCGGCCTGCTTCTGGGTGTACGCGGCGCCGTCGACCTTCAGGCCCGCGGCGTCGAGCAGCGTGATGATCCCACCGCGGTTGGACAGCACGACCTGCGCCTTGAGCTGCACCCGCAGCGCTTCGCCGGCGGCGACGGTGCCCGCCAGCGCCATCGTGTGCTTCTCGCGGTCCGCGAGCTTCCATCCGGTCAGATCGATGGCGCGGGCGGTCGTGTTGAGCAGCGTGACGAACTCCGTTTCCGGCGAATCGCTGGCGTTGACGAGCGCCGCGACGATGCGAACCGTACCGTCCGGCGCGTCGTGCGGGATCTGGTGGCCGGTCGTGTCGTCGGTATGCCAGCTCTGCGACTGAAACTTCAGGAAGATCGCCACCCACTGCTCGGGTGCCGGAAAGTGCAGCAGCAGCGCACCATCCTGGTAGACGCCGTCGTCACCGACGAACTGACCGACGTTGCCTTGGTTCATGTGGATGTCGTGGACACCGTTGCCGGGCACGAAGCCAAAGATCTTGTCTCTCTTGCCTTGCTCGGGACCCCACCGCTCGCCAAACGCGTACGCGGTCGCGTGCTCATCGGCGATCGCTCGGCGCACATAGTGCGCAAGCTTCTCGTTGAGGTCGTTGTCCGGGCCCGGTACGTCGAACGGAAGCGGTCGCATGTCGTCGCGGTTGAAGAGGTTGCCGCGGATGAAGTCCAGTCCAGCGCCGCCGGGCTTGCGCTCCAGCGTGCTCCAGCCCGCGGGCAATGCGGTGACCGCGTCCAGAATGGGATGGCGGAAGTTCGAGTCGATGAGGTACTCAAGCTCGGATGGCGCCAGCTTTGACTCGACGTTGACGGCAATCCGGTAGTGCGCGGCGTCGTCAACGACATGCAGCTGAACGTGGGCGTTCGCACCGGAGGCAAGCCGATGGTCGATGATGCTGCCGCGCAGCACGCCGTAGCTTCTTAGGGGCACGCGATCGAGGCTACGCCTCCCGCCCGAGTAGCTGTATGTCGTTGCTCACAGTATCGCCACGGCGCGCTGCATCCGGCGCGGTCCTGCGCTCAGGGCGCGCTCCTACGCGACTGCGGCTTCGTCGGGGTGCCAGCCCCGGCCGTCCTTGCGCACAAGGCCGTCCTGGGCAAGCCCAGGGAGGACCCGGTAGAGGTAGTTCTGTCGTATGCCCATCGTCTCTGCGATCTCGGGGATCGTGATGCCCGGACGCTGCTTGACCAGCGCGAGCGCGTCAGCGCCGCGCTTGCCGCTGCCCTTCGGACGGCCGCGCCGTCCACCGGTAGCTGTGCCCTTGCTGGGTCCTGGTGTCTTCGCGCGTGCCGGCGCGCGCCGCGCCGGCGCCACCGCGGCTGCCACCGGGAGGCCGTCGAGCGCCGCGGCCGCGGCCTGCAGGCGCTCGTACTCGGCGACGACCGGCTTGAGTTCCTTTAGCCGCGTGTCGATCTCGTTTCGCTTCTCGTCCAGGAAATCTGCTGCCATTATCGTCTCACTTATGGGGGTGAACAGAATGAGTTTCATACACGGTAGCCAACCGCAGTCCGCTACCCGCAGACCAGCCATTAACGTAGACACCTTGGTGCAAAAGCATCCTCAGATCATCAAGCGTCTCCTCTGCCACGCAAGACCGCGCACCCACGCCAGGGCTACCGAAAATCTCCCCTCGGCAAGCAGCAGGCGCCCTGCCCCCGTGCGGTGCCCAGCGCTCTGCGCGGCGTAGGGCGCCATACCGCGACCGACGTGGGCATCCTGGCACGCAGTGGCGGAATCGACCCGCGTCGTGAAGCACGGCCCCGTGATCGTCGCCGACGTGCGGATCGGTGCTCACGAGGCGCCCGGCCGTTCTCTGGACGCCCCAGGACTCGAGGTGGTGCAACGCGGCTAAGACGACGCCCGACTCAGAGCGTCAGCGGCGACTTCGGCGAGCGCCCGGGTGCGACTTCACCATGACCGCATGCGACGCAGAGCAGCGCGGAGTTCGGACCGGACGGCAGCGGCCGCCCCGTCCGAGCCCCAAGATGCTGACCAGCGCGTCGCGCGGGCGACGCCGGTCTACGCGAGACCTTGGCGCTTCATCCGGCTTTGGCTCTGCGCGGACGAGATCAATCCGAGTGTCAGCAGGGCCACGCCGTTGACGAGGTGGTTGAAGTTCTCGAGGTCGCCGTAGCCGTACATCGAGATGATCGTCAGGTTGTCCTTCGCGACGGTTCCGATCACGAACGCCGTGACGTAGAACAGGCCGACCCCCAGGACCGCACCCTCGGCGACGGGCACCGACGGTCGGGTGGCCATCACGATCAGAAATATCCCGATCAGCAGATGCACAAGGTTGTGCATCGGGTTGATGCTGAACCCGATCAGCGTTTCGTTCGTGTTCTGCACGAAGTCGTCAAAGCCGGTCACGAAGAATCCGACGATCCCGATCGTGATGTACAGCAGCCCGAAGAACGGGGCCACTCGCTGCGCGAGACTGTCTTGTCGCATAGGGCGCCTCCCTGTTGAAGTCGACGCCGACTGGTCCCAACCAGCCGCCGTCCGATGTCACGAGCGATCTTTGCGGTCGGCCAGTTGGCAACGCGCCACGCTTGGGCCTTGGGTGCGCCAACTTGACCTCGCTGTGGTCGTCGCCGGTCGCGAGAGGCAGGTGCGAAGCCACAGCGCCCCGAGCCCTCAGCCGCTTGGGGCCCCAGCGATCCAGGCGAACACGAGCAGCATCGCGATGACGAACAGGTAGACGTAGAGCGCGAGGACGTACGAGCTCACGCGCTCGTCGCGCTGCTGGCCTGCGAGCAACTTGAACAGCCGCGCGGCTTTCTCTGCGATCTGCTGCACTGCAGCACTCATTCGCGCCACGTCAGATCGCGGTTCACACGATGACACGTAGGCGCTCGCCGCAGACCTCCCGTTCTGGGCTGCTGCGCAGCGGCTCAGCTCCCGCCCGGCACGATCACCGCGGCCCCCGTCAGCCGCCCCGAGCGCAGGTCCCCGAGCGCCTCGTTGACCGCCTCGAGCGGGTAGCTCATCACGTGCGTGCGGACCGGCACGCGCGGTGCGAGGGCGAGGAACTCGGTCGCGTCGGCGCGCGTGAGGTTTGCCACCGAGCGCAGGACGCGCTCGTGCCAGAGCCGCTCGTAGCCGAACGCCGGGATGTCGCTCATGTGGATGCCGCCGCAGACGACCGTGCCGCCCGCGACGACGGCGTCGAGTGCGATCGGCACGAGCGCGCCGTCGGGCGCGAAGATGATCGCCGCGTCCAGCGGCGCGGGCGGCCGCTCGCCGGATGAGCCGGCCCATACCGCGCCGAGCTCACGCGCGAGCGCCTGTGCAGGCTCGTCGCCGGGGCGGGTGAACGCGAAGACCTCACGGCCCTGCCAGCGCGCGACCTGCGCGAGGATGTGCGCGGCGGCGCCGAAGCCGTAGAGCCCGAGCCGGTGCGCGTCGCCGCACATGCGCAGCGCGCGGTAGCCGATCAGCCCTGCGCACAGCAGGGGCGCTGCCTGCGCCGCCGGCCACTCGGCCGGAAGCGCGAAGCAGAAGCGCTCGTCAGCGACCGCGTACTCGGCGAAGCCGCCGTCGATGTCGCGCCCTGTGAAGCGGGCCAGCTCGCAGAGGTTCTCGCGACCGGCACGGCACTGTGCGCAGGCGCCGCATGTCCAGCCCAGCCACGGCACGCCGACGCGCTCGCCCGTCGCCTCGACGGTCGCGACGATCTGATGGCCGAGGATGCGCGGCGGATCGGCGATCTGCAGCTCGCCGTCGAGCAGATGCAGGTCGGTGCGGCAGATCCCGCAGGCCTCGACGCGCAACAGCAGCTGTCCCGGCGCGGCGCGGAACGACGCGGCGGACCGCTCGCAGCGGCTGGCCGACGCCCTCGAAGACCATCGCCCGCATCGCCTTTCACCATCGCACGGCGCGGCGCTACGGCGTGTACGGCGGCGCCTCACCCCAGCCCCAGCGCGGGACCGGCGCATGAGCCGCGACGTCCGCGCCCGGCTGTGAGTTGTGCAGTGCCAGCCGAGTGCCCCATTCGACGTAGGCCATGAAGGCCGAGCGGAACTCCGGGTCGTCGGGGAGCGTGGCGTCGTCGGCGGCAAGGCTCATCATCGAGGCGAAGCGAAAGCGCTGCTCGGGAGTGATCGCCAGGCCGCGATGCTTGGCGACCATGGCGTCGTAGCCGCCGAGCTGCTCGGTGTAGCGCGCCGGCCCGCCGAAGACCTCCGACCACCAGGCGATCACGTGGTCGCGGTGCTCGGCGGAGACGCCGTCCGGAAACAGCGGCGAGACCAGCTCGTCGCGCTCGACGCGGTCGTAGAAGGCGTTGATCAGCCGCTCGAACGCCGCGCCGCCGCCGGCCCATTCGTAGAGCGTGGTCACGCGGCGATGCTACCGGCCCAGCCGACCCTCAGCGCGCAACCCTCAGTGCGAGGTGCGCTCGCCGAGCAGCCTCGCGCGCAACCCACCGCTGCTGCGGCGCAGGTCGCCGCCCGCCGTCGGCGCATCACCGAGTGCGGCGGCGCCGGCCGACTGACGAAACGGCTCGATCTCGTCGAGCTGGGACTGCGCCCGTGCGATCAGCGCGTCGAAGTCGACGTCGGGCAGGCGCTCGCCGAGCCGCGCGCAGTCGCGCAGGTTCTGCCAGAGAACCATCTTGCCCTGGATGCCGTAGGTCAGGAAGTCAAGCTCGACAAAGCGGCTCAGCGGCGAGTAGGACGTCAGCCGGCCGTTGAGCTTCAGCCGTCCCGCCCGCTCGGCCCCGATCGCCAGCGCCGTCTTGACGGGATTGCGCCGCACCCCCAGGCGCCGCATGATCGCCTCGAAGGTCTCGACGTCCTGCGCGATCGCCGTCGCCACCCGCGCGAGCGCATCGCCGAGGTCGCTGCCGGCGTTGCTGCGCTGGGCGCGGCGGGCGGTCTCGCGCCAGAGCAGGCCGGCGGCCAGCTGGTCGTTGAGGTAGATGCCGAGGTAGCGATTGGTCATGCCGGCCAGGTACCCACCTCGACCGCGCCGCAGCCCGGTTCGAGGGCGGTCGGCGGCGGGTAGTCGGGCGGTCGTGTCCGACCAGGTCATCATCCAGTCGCTCGACGGCTCGGCGGACGGCGAGCGGATCCTCGACGAGTTCGAGCGCCGGACCGGCCTGCAGGGCGACGTGCGCGACGACGGCCGCTACTACGACGTGCATGGCAAGGAGCACCGCACCCGGATCGTCCGGACGCTGACCGAGATCGAGCCGGGCTGGACCGACCACCTCGGCTTCAAGCTGCCGGAGTAGGGCCCCGCGCAAGCTCCGTCGAGGGTGGCCAGCGGCCACAATTCCCCAAGTGCTAGTTTGAATAGCCTCGAATTCGACCCGGTTTTGTCCATTTCGCGCATTGGAGGATGCACATGGCTCTGACGATTGGAGACACGGCCCCGGACTTCGAGGCCGAGACGACCGAAGGGCGTATCTCGTTCCACGACTGGCTCGGCGACTCGTGGGCCGTCCTGTTCTCGCACCCGCGCGACTTCACGCCCGTCTGCTCGACCGAGCTTGGCTACATGGCGTCGATCAAGCCCGAGTTCGACAAGCGCGACACGAAGATCATCGGCCTGTCCGTCGATCCCGTCGGCAACCACGAGAAGTGGGCCGAGGACATCGAGGCGATCCAGGGCACGGCGCCGAACTACCCGCT
>Ga0136617_10003421_pt1 | contig 14178 bp, 17 predicted proteins | sample AntDrymUQ3222106_2_FD_129672 | JGI IMG/M metagenome (GOLD analysis project Ga0136617, IMG submission 129672) | Polar desert sand microbial communities from Dry Valleys, Antarctica - metaG UQ322 (21.06) | ecosystem: Environmental > Terrestrial > Soil > Desert | place: Antarctica: Dry Valley... | reverse complement strand
GACGCCCTAGGCTCGCGCGCTGGCGCCCGCGGCCTCGAGGGCCGCCTGCAACTGCCCGCTCAGCGGCGCGCCGTCTACGAGCGCGCCGTCGAGCGCGGCGGTGCCGATCGTGAACCCCCACGCGCCGCAGGCGTCGAGCGTGCGGATGCGGTCGACGGAGTCCACTGAGCCGGCGCAGATCACCGGGAGGTCGGTGGCCGCGACCACCGCTCGCACCAGCGCCTCGACGTCGCCGTCATAGCGGTAGGCGAGCAGGTTGATCCCGTCGACGCCGAGTGTCGCCGCGCGCCGGGTGTCGGCGACGATGCCCTCGATCGAGCCGCGCAGGAGGCACGGGTGGCCGACGATCTGACCGACGTAGGGCCAGAAGCGCACGCCGGTGCCGGCCAGGATCTCCTGCACCGGCTCGATCAGCGTGCCGCCGATCAGGTGGTCGGGGCGGATCTCGGCCGCGGCCCGCGCCGACGCGAGCGTCGCCTCCTCGGTCTCGGAGACCACCTCGATCCAGGTCTCGTGCCCGTGCGACCGGATGTCGTCCATCAGCCCCTCGAGCTCCTCGGTCGTCAGGCCGACGTCCTTGCAGCCGACGTGGCGGATGCCGGTGCCGGCGACGGAGGCGTAGACCTCGCGCGCGTCCTTCAGGGTGACGTCGTCGCGCGTGAGCATGAAGATGAACTCGATCATTCGGGCCTCTCTGATCTCGCCGCGCCGGGGCGAAGTTGTAGGACAACTGGTACGCTACCACCGGTCCAACCGAGGAGGGAGGCAGGTGCGCGCAGCGATCTGGAACGGGCCGGGAAGCATGGAGATCGGCAGCGCGCCGGACGCGGTGTGCCCCGAGGACGGCGTGCTCCTGCAGGTGCTGGCGTGCGGCGTCTGCGGCACGGACGTGCGCTCCTTCTACAACGGGGACCGCCGGATCGAGGCGCCGTGGGTGCTCGGGCACGAGATCTCCGGCGAGGTCGTCCAGATCGGCCCGCGCGCGGAGGCCGAGGCGGTGGCGAGCGGCATCGCGCTCGGCGACGCGGTGCACTGCATCTCGACGCTCTGGTGCGGGCGGTGCAGGATGTGTCGCAGCGGCGCCGAGAACCTCTGCCTCAACGGTGAGCTGATGGGCTTCGACCATCCCGGCGCCTACGCGGACCGTGTCGCGATCCCCAACATCGCGCTCAAGAACCTGTTTCGCATCCCCGACGGGCTCTCGCCCGCACACGCGACCTTCGCCGACCCGCTGTCGGACGTCATCTGCGGTCACAAGGACATCGCGATCGGCCTCGACGACGCCGTGGTCGTCATCGGCGCGGGGCCGGTCGGCACGGCGCACGCCGCGCTCGCGCGTCTGCAGGGCGCGGGTCAGGTCCTGCTGCTCGAGCGCACCGCCCGCCGGCTGGAGCTCGCCCGGGCGATCGTCGGCGACGAGCGCATCGCCTACGTCGACACCGACGAGGAGGACGGCAGCGCAGCGGTGAAGCGCGCGACGGCCGGGTTCGGCGCCGACGTGGTCATCGTCGCCTGCTCCAGCGACGCCGCCCAGCAGGAGGCGATGGAGATGGCCGCCCCCCGGGGGCGGGTGATGTACTTCGGTGGGCTGCCCAAGGGCACGACGCACATCGCGTTCCCCTCGAACGTGCTGCACTACAAGGAGGTCCAGGTCCACGGCTCCTACGCCTCCCGTCACCGCGACCAGGTGGCGGCGCTGGAAATGCTGGCGGCCGACGCCGGCGGCATCCGCTCCGTGGTCTCCGACGTCATCGATCTGGACGAGACACCCGATGCCTTTCCCCGGATCCGCGCCGGGGAGGCGCTCAAGGTCGTCGTGGCGCCGTGAGCGGGACGCGCCGGTCGCTCCGCCACAGTCTCGCGCAGGAGCTGCGGACACGCATCCTGGCCGGTGAGTGGCGGCCGGGGGACCGCATGCCCTCCGAGCCGGAGCTGGCGCGGCGCCGCACCGTCTCACGGTCCTCGATGCGCGCCGCGATAACCATGCTCGAGGAGGACGGCGTCGTCAGCCGCAAGCACGGGTCGGGGACCTACGTCACCCACCGCCCGGCGCTCCCGCACGACCTCGGCCGCAACTTCGGCGTCTCCTCGCTGATCCGGTCGACCGGGATGAAGCCCGGCACCGTGGAGGAGAGCTCGGGCGCCGTTCCCGCTCCGGCCGCCGTCGCCGCGGCGCTCGGGGTGCCGGAGGGTGCGCCGGTGAGCTCGCTCCGCCGCGTCCGCACGGCCGACGGGCGCCGAGTCGTCGAGGCGACCGACTGGTGCCGGATCGAGCACCTCCCTCCCGAGGAGTTGCCGGAGATCCCCGAGGGCTCGATCTACGCCGCGCTCGCCGAGCGCGACCTGGCCGTCGACCATGGCGTCGCGGACCTGACGCCGCGCAACGCCGACGGCGACCTCGCGCGCCGACTCGGAGTTCCCCGCGGAACGCTGCTGCTCACGATCGACCAGGTCGATCGCACCGTCGACGGAGTCGCCGTACTCGTCTCGCGCGAGCACCACGTCGCCGACGCCTTCACGTTCAGCCTCCTTCGGCGCACCCCCGGCGAGGAAGCACACTGAACGACGGCGCGCCCCTCGTCGTCGGCGTGGACGTCGGCTCGCAAGGCACCTGCGCGCAGGCGCTGGAGCCCGACGGGACGCTGGTCGCCACGAGCTATGAGCCGCACGCTCTCCGCTACCCGCAGGCGGGATGGGCCGAGCAGGACCCCGGCGAGTGGACGGCCGCTCTCGTCGCCACGCTCTCGACGATCCGCGCCGCGACCGGCGGGCGCGAGATCGTGGCCCTCTCCTTCGGCTCCCAGCTCGACGGCCTCGTGGCCGCCGGTGGCGACGGCGCTCCGCTGCACCCCGCGCTGATCTGGTGTGACCGGCGCGCGGGCGCGGAGTGCGAGGCAGCGGCCGAGCGCATCGATCCGCACGCCCTTCGCGCGCTCACCGGCTGCAATCTCGATCCCGGGCACGTCGCCGCGAAGATCGCCTGGCTCGCACGTCACGAGCGCGCGACCCACGACGCGGCCGAGGCATTCCTGCTGCCCGGCTCGTGGGTCGCCTGGCGCGCCTCGGGAACCCTGGCCGTCGATCCCTCGAACGCCTCCTCGACGGGTCTGCTCGATCCGCGCACCCGCGAATGGGCGCCCGAGGCGTGCGCGACCTTCGAGGTCGATCCGGGGCGCCTGGCGCCCGTGCTGCGGTCGGACGCCGTCCTCGGCCCGATCCTCGGATGGCTGCAGGAGGCGACGGGGCTGGACGCCGGCACGCTCGTCGTCCTCGGGGCGGGGGACGAGATGGCCGCGACGCTTGGCGCGGGCGTCGTCGAGCCGGGGGTCGTGTGTGACGTGATGGGCACGGCCGAGCCGGTGTGCGCCGTGGTCAGCGAGCCGGCGCACGACCCGACCGGGCTCGTCGAGCTCCACCCGCACGCCGATCCGGAGACCTGGCTGCTGGAGAACCCCGGGTGGCTCTCCGGCGGCGCCTACCGCTGGTTCCGCGACGAGCTCGGCGGCCCGGAGGCGGCGGCCGCCGCGGAGAGCGGCGCCGACGTCTACGAGCTGCTGAACGCGCTCGCCGAGCGGGCACCTCCCGGCGCGGGTGGCGTCTCGTGGGTGCCGGCGCTGGCGGGTGCCATGGCACCCGAGTGGAACTCACGGGCGCGGGCCGGCTGGGTGGGGATGACCGCCGCTCACGGACGAGCCCACCTCGCCCGCGCGCTGCTCGAGGGCAACGCGCTGGCGCTGCGCGACGTGATCGAGGCGATCGGCGGCGCCGGCCATCCCCCGAACGAGGTGGTCTGCGTCGGCGGCGGGGCCAAGGGGCGGCTGCTGTGCGAGCTGCGCGCGAACGTCACCGGCCTGCCGGTGTGCCGGCCGGACGACGTCGAGACGACCGCGCGCGGCGCGGCGATGCTCGCCGCGGCGGGCGTGGGGCTGCACCCGACGGTCGCCGCTGCGGCTGACGCGATGGCCGGCTCTCGCAGTGCCCAGGTGCATCCCGACCCAGAGCTGCGCGGCCTCTACGACGATCTGCACCGCCGGCACCTCCGGCTCTACGCCGCGCTGCGACCGCTGTTCGACTCGGAGGCGGGGGTCTAGGTGCCCGACGGCAGACTCGACGCCGCCGCGCGGCGGCGGGCGCTCGAGGCCGCGTGCGCGGGGGAGCTCGACCTGCTCGTCATCGGCGGCGGGATCACCGGTGTGGGCGCGGCGCTCGACGCGGCCACTCGCGGCTTGCGGGTCGCCCTGGTCGAGGCGCGGGACCTCGCGGCCGGGACCTCCAGCGCCTCGAGCAAGCTCATCCACGGAGGCCTGCGCTATCTCGAGATGGGCGACGTCGCGCTCGTCCGAGAGGCGCTGCGCGAGCGCGAGCTGATGCTCACGCGGATCGCTCCGCACCTCGTCGCGCCCGTGCCGTTCCTGTGGCCGCTGCGCGGCCGCGGCTGGGAGCGTGCGTACCTCGGAGCGGGGCTGGCGCTCTATGACACGATCGGCGGAGCGCGATCGGTTCCGCGTCACCGGCACCTGGGCCGCCGCGGCGCGCTGGCCGCCGCCCCCGCGCTCCGCCCGGATGCGCTCGTCGGCGCCGTGCGGTTCCACGACGCCGCGGAGGACGACGCTCGCATGGTCGCGGTCGTCGCGCGCACGGCCGCCGCCCACGGCGCCCATATCGCCACCCGGGTGCGGGTCACGGGCTTTCGAGGAGCCGGTGGGCTCGATGCGGTCGATGACGAGACCGGTGAGACGCTGGTGCTGCGGGCCCGGCACGTGGCGTGCGCCGCCGGCGTCTGGACCGATCGGCTGCGCGAGCTCGCCGGCGGGCGCTCGACCCGGCGAATCGTCCCGTCGAAGGGCATCCACGTCTTCGTGGCGGGCGACCGCATCCCGATGGAGACCGGGGTGCTCGCCCGCACGGAGAAGAGCGTGCTGTTCATCGTCCCGTGGCAGGGCGGCTGGCTGATCGGCGACACCGACACCCCGTGGACCATGGGTCCCGACCACGCCGTCGCCACCGGCGCCGACGTGGACTACCTGCTGGCGAAGGCGAACGCGCTGCTCGCCGAGCCGCTCGGCCGCGACGACGTCCACGGGGTGACCGCGGGACTGCGGCCGCTCGTCGCCGAGGCGGCCCGCAGCGACACGACCCGCATCAGCCGGCAGCACGTGATCGAGTCGCCGGCGCCGGGGCTCACGACGATCGCGGGCGGCAAGTACACGACGTATCGGGTCATGGCGGCCGACCTCGTCGATGCGGTCGGCCGCGTGCTGGGCACGAAGGCGCCGTCCGTGACGCGCGACGTGCCGCTCCTCGGCGCCGACCTCACGCGGCTCGACCACGCTGGGTCGAGTGCGCGGGCGGGGATCCCCGCGGCCGCGATGGACGGCCTGGTCCGCCGCTACGGGGACCGCGTCGAGGAGCTGGCCGCGCTCATCGGCGCACGGCCGGAGCTCGCCGAGCCGCTCGAGGGCGGCGGGGGGCACCTGCGCGCCGAGGTGGTCCACGCGTGCACGCACGAGGGCGCGCTCCGCCTCGAGGACGTGCTCGAGCGGCGCACGCGCCTGGCCCTCACCGCGCGCGACCGCGGGCTGGGCGCGGCCGCGCCCGCGGCGGCGCTCATGGCCGGTGCGCTCGACTGGGGCCCCGACCGGGCTCGCCGGGAGGCGGAGGGCTGGCGCGCCAAGGTCGCGGCGGCCCGCGCGGCCGAGGTCGAGCGGGATGACGAAAGCGCGCTCGCGGCGTACCGCGCGACGCTCGCCGAGCCTCTGGGCGCGCCGGTGCGGCGGTGACCGCGCTCGTCCTCGGGCTCGACCAGGGAACCTCGAGCACGCGGTGCGTCGCGCTGGACGCCGACCTGTGCGAGCGCGGCTCCTCGTCGGTCGCCGTCGCCTCGTCGTTCCCGCGCTCCGGCCTCGTGGAGCAGGATCCGGAGACGATCGCGGAGTCGGCGGAGCGCGCGATCGCCGGCGCGCTGGCCACCGCAGGCGCCGGCCCCCGGGACGTCGCGGCGCTCGGCATCGCCAACCAGACGGAGACCTTCGTGGTCTGGGAGCGCGCCACGGGCCGCGCAGTCCACCCGGCGATCGTCTGGCAGGACCGGCGGACCGACGAGGCGTGCGCCGAGCTGCGGGCGCAGGGCCACGAGGAGCTCGTGCGCGGGCGCACCGGGCTCGAGCTCGACGCGACCTTCCCGGCGACGAAGCTGCGCTGGCTGCTCGACCACGTCGGCGGTGCCCGTGCCGCGGCCGAGGAGGGGCGGCTCGCGTACGGCGACGTGGCCGCCTGGCTCCTGCACCGGCTGGCGAGGGTCCACCTCACCGACGTCGGCAATGCCGGGCGCTCGCTGCTCTGCTCGCTCGGTGAGCTGGACTGGGACGACGAGCTGCTCGAGCTCTTCGGCATCCCCCGGGCACTGCTGCCGCCGGTGGTGGACTCGGACCAGATCGACGCCGTGGCCGCGATCGGCGCCGCGGGCGCCGCGGGCGCCGAGGTGCCGGTCCGGGCCGTCGCGGGGGACCAGCAGGCGTCGCTCTTCGGGCTCCGGTGCTGGAAGCCCGGCGCTGCGAAGGTGACACTGGGGACGGGCGCCTTCGTCCTCGCGCAGGCGGGCCAGGCCCCGCCGCGCCCGCCGGCGGGCGTCATCGCCTCGTGCGCATGGCGGCGCGAGTCGACGACCAGCTATGCCCTCGAGGGCTTCATCCCGACGGCCGGATCGGCGCTGGACTGGTTCGCCCGGATCGGCGCGCTCCCGGCCGGCCGGGAGCTCGACGTGTTGCTCCGCAGCGCCGGTACAGGCGATCCCGGCGTCGTCTGCGTTCCCGCCCTTCAGGGCTTCGGGAGCCCGACCTGGGATGCGGGAGCCCACGGCGCGCTGCTCGGGCTGAGCCTCGGCACGACCCGCGGCGACCTCGCCCGTGCGGTCGTCGACGGCATCCTCCATCAGGTCGCCGACGCCGTGGAGGCGATGGGCGACGCGGTGACCCTCGACGCGCTCTGGGTGGACGGTGGCCTCTCGCGCTCGGACCGGATCGTTCAGCGCCTCGCCGACCTCGCGGGCGTCCGCGTCCAGCGCACGGCTCGCTCCGACTCGACCGCGCTCGGCGCCGCAACCCTCGCAGGCCTCGCCGCGGGTGTCTGGGACCGGCCCGAGGCGCTTCCCGAGTTCCCGCTCGACCTTGTCGCCGAGCCGGAGCTCGCTGTGTCGCAGCGCACGCTCGAGCGCGAGCGCTGGGCGGCGGCACGGGGCCTCACCGCAAGCTGGCGCTGAACGGGATCAGTCGTGCAGCGATTCGCTCAAGACGACGAGGACGGCGGCGAGAGCGAACGCGAAGGTGAGCAGCATCATGGGAAGCGCATAGCCTCCAAGTTCGCGCAGAAGGCCAACCAGCGGCGGGCCACCCGCGCGCGCCACGGCGATCATCGCGGCCTGGAGGCCGAGGAGCGTGCCGAACCCTCGTGCGGTCGGGTGCCACTGGCTCATGACGACCGCACGAAGAGGCAGCGCCGCCCCGAACACCAGTCCGAACAGCCAGAAGTACGCCACCATCTGCCAGGACTCACTGCCATCGATCATGAACGCCGTCGCGGCTGACAGCACCAGCAGGACCCCGGCGAGCAGGCGTGCTGCCCGGTATCGGCCGCCGAGCATCGGCAGGAGGAAGCGGCCAGGAAGCGTGAGAAAGCCAGATAGGGCCGCCCAATACGTCACGACCGTCACCGAGAGCCCCGCGTCCTCGAACCGCGCGATGCGATGGATGACGTTTGCCTCGAGCGTGCCGTACGCCAGGATGGCGCCGAGCGTGAACACCATGAGCCTAGGGCGACGAAATGCGCTCAGCTGCGACCTCCAGCCCGTTGCCGAGTCCCTGACCCGGTCGGGGGCGGTCGCCGTTCCGCGAGGCACGGCGAGCAGCGCCGCGCCCGCCCCGAGGACGAAGAGCGCGGCGAGCACGGTCGCCGCGTTCCTCCAACCAAACTCGTCGAGCAGAAAGCCGGTCGCCGGTATGAAGATCGCACCGGAGAGACCCGCAGCGAGCGTGAGGACGGCGATGGCGCGAGGGCGGTCCGGGGGCGCATACCATTGCTGGATGGCCACGTAGGCTGGCTCGTAGAGCGTCATGGCCATCGCCGGGCCCAAGACCAACCACCACACGGCCAAGGCGTGCCAATCCAGCGTTGACCGTGCGAAGAGGGCGATGCCAAAGCCGGCTGCCACCGAGCCGCCGGCGATGATCCACCGAACCCCGAAACGGTCTGCCACGCGCCCGACCAGCGGCGCGGCGGCACCAGCGCTCAAGACAGCGCCACCGTATGCAGAAGAGAGGACGGTCGAGGAGAACTCGCCGCCCGCCCCCTTATCGGTGATCAGGACCGAGAAGCCGTAGAAGAGGACTCCGTACGAAACGGACACGACGATGGCAAGAGCACCGATCAGAGTCGTGCGGCTGGCGTCTGGACTGTTCGATGGCGTCAGAGGATCTGGCTCGGTTCGCTCAGTGGCCGATCCACTTCGCGTTCCGCCAAAGATCGGTCATCCTGCCGATAGGCGGCCCCCTGCCTAGGGCCTAGCCTCCGCCCCCGACTGAGAAGGCGACCCGCCACGCTGGTGCCGGCGCCGTCCAACCATATCCGCGGGGTGACGATGCGGTCCGCCGTCAAGAAGATGTCCACCCAGGCCAAGAATCGGGTGTTCGCGACCCTCTTCACGCTCTGCTTCTTGATGGCGGTGTTCCCGCCGTTCTACCTCTGGGGGAGCGGCGCCGACCCGGAGATCCTCGGGCTGCCCTTCGCGGTCGTCTACATGCTGTTCGACGCCCTGCTGCTCGCGCTCGGGGTGTGGGCCTTGTACTGGATCGAGGACGTTCGCGGCGAGCTCGACTAGCCGGCCGCTCATCGACTGATCGATTCGGAGGGACGAGACTTGACCGGGGACATGTTCATCACATTCGGGATTCTCGCGGTGTTCTTCGCGATCATCGTCGCGATCCTCTACGCGACATTCCGGCAGGACAAGACGTTCACTGGCTACGCGGTCGGAGGACGGTCGTTCAAGGCGATCTACATCGCGATGTCCTACACCAACTCGTGGTGGCCCGGGACGACCTTCATCGCGTACTTCGGGCTCACGGCCGCGTTCGGCGTGATCGGCTGGTACGCGCTGCTGTACACCCTCCTGGGCGTGCCCGCCATGTACCTGATGGCTCGCCAGCGTGGAAGTGGGGGCAGAAGTTCGACCTCCGCACCCAGCCCGACATGCTGGGCCTGCGCTTCGACTCCAAGCACGTCAAGGTCGTCGCCAGCCTGATCGGCGTGATCTCGCTGTTCCCGTGGATCGTGCTCGGGCTCCAGGCCATGGGCACGATCTTCCGCTGGGCATCGCTCAATGAGCTCTCGATCACCACGGCCCTCATCATCGGCATCGCGACGATCGCGATCCGGCAGATCTGGACGGTCCAGATGGGCATGCGCGGCCTGGTCATCACAGACCTGGTCCAGGGCTTCGTGGCGTACGTGGGCGCGGGCATCATCTGCATCGGCCTGCTGGTCTTCTTCTTCAACGGTGCATCGGAGATCGGCAGCCTCAGCGGGGAGTTCTACGAGCTGCCCGGCTACGGCAGCGCGCTGGGCGGTTGGTACTTCGCCGCGATCACGTTCACCGGGATCATCGGCGCGCTCTGCTGGCCGACGAGCTACCAGCGCATCTACACGGCCAGGGACGTGCGCAGCGTGAAGCGGGGAACGCTGCTGACGCTGCCGATCGCGGGCATCTTCTACGTGCTCCTGACGCTGGTGGCCATGGCCGCGGCGACCATGCCAGCCGTGGCGGACGACCCCCAGAACGGGTGGTTCATCCTGCTACAGGAGGCCGGCGGCACGGTCCTGCTCGGCTTGGGAATCCTCGTGGTCTTCGCGGCGAGCATGGGCTGGATCGACGGCTGCGTGCAAGTCTGCGGCACCCAGATCGCCAACGACGTCGTGGCGCAGTACCGGCCCTCGGCGACGTGGGCACGATCCGCGTCGCCAAGATCTCGATGGTCGCCTTCGTGGTGGCGGGGGCGATCGTCGCCGGGCTGACCTTCAACTACGACAACCTCATCAACCTGGCGATCATGGCCTACCAGGGGATCGTCCAGATCGCCGTGCCGATGTTCCTCGGCATCTTCTGGAAGGGGGGCAACAAGCACGGCGCGCTGTGGGGCCTCGTCGCCGGTTTCCTCGTCGCGCTGGTCATCACAGGGTTCTACCCAGACGCCATCCCGTGGATGAACGGACTCACGTCCGGGATACTCGCGCTCGTCGTCAACCTCGCGATCTACCTCGGCTGCGCGTTCCTGATTCCGCAGTCCGAAGGATCTCATCGACATCCTGCTGATCTCCGAGCTGGCCTCCTTCGACGCCGACTCACTCCGCGCCGCCGTCGATGGGCTCTTCGCCGAGCGCGCTACCCACGCCGTCCCCGCCACGCTCCCCGGCGATCCCCGCCGGGTGGGCGCGCCCCTACGCCGTGATGGCCGCCGAGGTCGACCTCGACGCCGATCCCGCGGAGGGCCGAGCCGACGCTGAGGCGTTCCTCGCGCCGGTGTGGAGCGCTGAGGATCCAGCACAGCGCTGGGACCCAGGGCAACGTCGCCGAGTGGGCGGACTGCGAGCGGGTCGTCGGCGAGGTGCTCGAGCAGCACGGGCGCCTCGACATCCTCGTCAACAACGCGGGGATCACCAACGACCGCCCGATGCTCAAGATGACGGCCGACGCCTGGAACAAGGTCATCTCGGTCAACCTGTCGGGCGCGTTCTACATGTCGCGTCCCGCGCTCGAGCACATGCTCGAGCGCGGGTCGGGGCGGATCGTCAACATCTCATCGATCAGCGGCCAGACCGGCAATATCGGGCAGGCCAACTACGCGGCCGCGAAGTCCGGCATGTTCGGCCTGACCATGACGCTCGCACGCGAGGCCGCGCAGGCGCTCGCCAAGAAGGGGCAGCTGTCGGGGGCCAGCCCGAACGTCACCGTCAATGCGGTGGCGCCCGGGTTCATCGAGACGGAGATGACCGAAGGCGTGCCTGAGAAGGTGGCCGACAAGATGCGCGCGCAGATCCCACTCGCCCGCTCCGGGCGCCCGGTGGAGGTCGCGCGCATCGTCCACTTCCTCTGCGCGGACGCCTCCTCCTACATCACCGGCCAGGTGTGGGCGGTCAACGGCGGGATGAACATGTAGGAACGCCCATCGGGCGCGTGACCGCTGCTCGTGGCGGCGGGCGCGGTACCAGCGACGGTAGTAGGCGTCCAGCGGGACGCGCCGGCTTCCCTATTCGGCGGGGCGCAAGTCCTCGTCGCCCTAGGAGGGATCGGCGAAACGGCTAGCGAAACTCTTGGACATGGCGCGAATCCCCCTTGCGATCGATCAATTCAACCCGCAAACCCAGATGGCCCTACGGGAACTCAATGAAGCCCTGCCGAGCACCCTCTTCGTTGGCTCCCTCGGGCGGGACTTGTGGGTCGCCTATCCCGATGGCATGGATGAGGACAAGGCGCGAGACGAGACTCGGTCTGCCCTCGCCGCACTCGGCGAGCGGGGCATCCGAGGCGTCCGGCTTGCTTAGGCCGCGAGGGGTACTGCTCGCGCTCGACTGAGCGCGCAGGCCAACTTGGCGAGGATCGTCAGGTCGGCGTGTAGCCGAACCCGATCCAGTCCACGGACGCGCAGCGGAGCTAGCGCCCACTCGTTCTTGAGACGACCGAACTCCCGCTCGACGGAAGCGCGGCGACGGTACAGGGCGGTGAAGCGGGGCGTCTCGCGCGGGATCAACGGGTGCAGCCGGTCAGCCTTGATCCAAGACGGAGGCGGGCTTGCACTCGCCGGTCGGGCAACGCCACTTGCTCGCGCCGCGCTTAGAGTCTGATCCGGCGAACCGCCAGTCCCGTGCTCGCACGTCGGCGGCTTGTGCTGGCCGAGCTTCACACCGGGGGTCTGGCGGAACGGGATGATCGGCCGCACGTCGCGCGCCTCGCACCCGTCGTAAATGGCGGTCAGGTCGTAGCCTTTGTCCATCGCGGCCGTCTCGACCGCGAAGCCACGACCATGCGCCTTATCGACCAGCGGGAGCGCGTGGACCGACTCGTTATCGCGGGCGGTGCGGACGTTCCACGCGAGCGGAAGGTCGGTTGCGGTACAGACGGCCATGTCGAGCTTGTAGCCGTAGAAGCCGCCGCCCTTGCGAGTCGAGACGGCCGAACGGTGCCCCCAGGAGGCGTCCGGGTCGGAGAACTCCGAATCGGCGCGCTCACGCCCACCTTTGCTCACGAACCGCTGGCCGTTGGCGTAGGCGGGCATGTCGGACCCGTCGATGGCAATGTTGCGGCCAAGCTCGGGAAGCTGCGCGTGCAGAGAAGCGGTCACGCTGTCGATGCAGGCGTCGAGCAAGTGGCTATGCGCCCGAAGCTTCGCCGTGAAGCGGTAGCAGGCATACACGGACGGCACCTGCTGCGTATCAGCGATGGCGGCACGCAGGGCCTCATGCTCACGGACGAGAGCGACGGTGCGAGTCCACGTCGGAATGGCGTAGACGGACTTGACAAGGGCCATTCCGACGAGGGATCGAAGCGGATAGCCAGGACGGCCAGTCCAGCGTGTCGCCTCAAGCTCGGAGACGAGAGCCGCGATCTCCGGCGAGTCGAGCAGTCCTGCGAGTTGGCCGACCGCCGAGAGCGGTGGTACCTTGTGGGCGTCCACGGAGTCCAAACCTCTGTGGTCCTGACCCCCGGAGGGTGCAACCTCGCGGGGGTCAACTTTTCTTGCTTCTGAACTCCTAATCTACCTGAGGGGTCGGACGGAAAACCTACCTCAGGGGGTGTTACCTCCTGTCATACGAGGTAAGTCTATTGGACGTTTAGTGGATCACCCAGGTAGGCGTTTCCGACTGGCTCTCCGACTCGCTCTCCGGCGGGTCAATCGAGACCTTGCCGGGAATGACGATCGGCTTGCCGTATGAGACGGCCGTTCCTGTTGGGGATACTACCTTTTCGATCTCAGCGTGAATCGCAGGCACTTGGTCGCTGAAGCCGAACTGGTCGCCCATTTCCTCGATCCGCAAATCGTCGAGCGTAAGGATTTCGATGGAGACCGGCTGTTCATCGGCGTCCACATCTACGAGATGCGCGTCGTCGAGCTGACGGGTCCCGGCTACGCTCGCGTCACTGAGGATCACTTCGAGCGAGCGGTGGCGAAGGTCAAAAATCACATGAGGGTAATCAGGCATTTCGCTTTCTCTGGGGTCGCGGTGGCAGTAGGTAGTACGCGGTAACAACTTCTTCGTGGTCGAACGGCTCAACGACGACGAGAAGAAGCCGCCCGTCTACATGACGGGAGTAGATGTGGCGGTCAGAGCCGTGCGCTCGGGAGGGGAAGTTGCGCTCAGGGTTGGCAAGTACGTACTCCACGTCCTCGACTGCAACCGGCTTTCGTGCGAGCTTGGCCAACACCTTCTCGGAGAACTTGGCCATGCCACGGACTTACTGCTCTGGCGGCGGCGAGACAATGAGGCGTAGGGGAGGACGAGCCTCGTTGCCGTCCCACTGAACGACGATCTGGTAGTTCCCGAACGCCGGAAAGACCAGATTCTCGAAGGTCATGACCATGCCGAGCCCGGCTCGACGGCCCGGCGGAATCTGCGCCCGTGCTTCCGGGGCGGCGGCATCGAGGTCTCCGACCGCACGTCCGATCTCGGCTCCGTCCGCGCCCTGGATGATCACTTCAAGGCGATGTCGGTGCTCGGCCTCGTTCCGTGATAGGAGGAGGCGAACGGCGAGAACAAGGCGCGCGTGGACCGCCGGGACATCGCGGGCGAAGATCGTGTCCCAGCCCGCGCCGTAGATGTCGAGCTTGCCGTCAGGGCGAGCCGTAACCCCATCCGCGAGCAGCGCAAAGTCGAGATCCACGCCGCGAGCCTATCCCGATACCCCTCCCGGTTGGGGTACGACGGACGGAAATCCGAGGTACCGTCCGTCCCGACCCTCCGCAGCTTTGGCTCTACAGCGGGCCGGAGCGAGTTTCGCTAGACCCTCCTAGCCTAGCTACTTCCCCCGGATAAACGGGTGATCGACGGAGAGTGCTGTTGGGGCGGCGTCGAGCGATGGGATCGATGCGGTTTGGGGTGCCGGGACGGCTCAGGGCGGGGTGTTGGGCGCCT
>Ga0136617_10003420_pt1 | contig 14182 bp, 15 predicted proteins | sample AntDrymUQ3222106_2_FD_129672 | JGI IMG/M metagenome (GOLD analysis project Ga0136617, IMG submission 129672) | Polar desert sand microbial communities from Dry Valleys, Antarctica - metaG UQ322 (21.06) | ecosystem: Environmental > Terrestrial > Soil > Desert | place: Antarctica: Dry Valley... | reverse complement strand
TGGCGCCCGGAGCAGGCGATCGAGCTGACGGCTGCGCTGGGCTCCTTCACGCGCGAGCCCGCCTGGCTCGAGCGCGCGGAGGACAGCCGCGGGATGCTGCGAGCGGGGCTGGCGGCCGATCTGGTCGTCCTGGATCGCGATCCTGTCGCCGATCTCGGCCTGGCGCGGGTGAAGGCGACCATGCTGGCCGGCCGGTGGCTGCTCGCCCCTCCGTGAGGTCCGACACTTGGCAGGCGTTCGAGCACTCCGCCAACTACGACTCCGTCACGGTCTTCGGGAACTTCCATCCCATCGAGGACGCCGACGAGCGCCTGGCGGCCTTCCAGGCGTTCTCGGAGAAGCTCCTTCCGGGGCGCTGGGGCGAGGTCCGAGGCCCGAACCCCAAGGAGCTCAAGGCGAGGGCGATCCTCGCCATCGCTCGGGGAGCCGGTGCCCTCTCCCGGGCTGCGTCAAGGCATCCCGCTGGCGGACAGTGTTCGCCGGCTGCTCGATTCGACACCGTGAGGAGGAGATCGACATGTACGTGGTGACCCGAGACGAGCTTCCTCTCAGTGAGATCGCCCACGAGTTCATCGGGGAGGATCACGGCGGCCTGGGCCTGTCGTTCCTGCTGGTCGAGGCGCCGCCGGGGCGTGGACCGGCGCGGCATCAGCACGCGTATGCCGAGATCGTGATCGTCCAGGAGGGCGAGGCGCTCTTCGTCGCCGGTGGCGAGGAGCGGATGGTCCGTTCCGGCGATATCGTCGTCATCCCCGCCGAGACACCGCACGAGTTCGTCAACACCGGCGAGGAACCCCTCCGGCAGATCGACATCCACCTGAACCCCCGCTTCGTCACGGAGTGGCTCGAGCGTCACGAGCACGCTCAGGGACATGGAGGCTGAGGATGAGCACGACGATCATCGGCACGTCCGACGACCGGATCGCGAGTGAGATCGTCGTGCTTGCGGTTCCCTACTCGGCGGCGGGGGACATCGTCGGCAGCGAGTACGCCAGCGCCCTGAAGCTCCACTGGTAGCACGTGCCCGCGTTCACTACCAGACCTGAACTGGTGGGGACGTTCGGCATGGTCGCGTCGACGCACTGGCTCGCCTCCGCCGCCGGGATGCGGCTGCTCGAACATGGCGGCAACGCGTTCGACGCCGCCGTCGCCGCGGGGTTCACCCTGCAGGTCGTCGAACCGCACCTCAATGGACCGGGCGGGGACCTTCCCGTCCTGTTCTGGAGCGAGCGCCTGGGCGAGGCACGGGTCGTCTGCGCCCAGGGCGTCTCGCCCGCGCGCGCGACGATCGACCGTTTCGCGGAGCTCGGCCTGAGCGAGGTCCCCGGCACCGGTCTGCTTGCGGCTTCCCGCTGGGCACGCGGGCGCAGATGTTCGAGCTCGAGGAGGGGCTGCCGAACTCGCTCGCACCGCGCAAGCGGCCGCGCACGACGCTCAGCCCATCGCTGGCGCTTCGGGACGGCGAGCCGTACATGGCCTTCGGCACACCCGGTGGTGACCAGCAGGACCAGTGGGCACTGCACTTCCTATTGGGTCACGTCCATTTCGGCCTCGATCTCCAAGCCGCCATCGACGCGCCGGCGTTTCACACCGATCATCTGGTCAGTTCCTTCTACCCGCGCCGCGCAAGGCCGGGACGAGTGCACGTCGAGGGGCGCTTCGCTCCCGAAGTGGTCGACGAGCTTCGCCGGCGAGGACATGACGTTCTCGTGCAAGGCGACTGGACCCTGGGAAGGTTGGCCGCGGTGGCACGACAGCCGGACGGCACGCTGAAAGCCGCAGCGAACCCGCGCGGCATGCAGGGCTACGCAGTCGGTCGCTGAACGCGCATCCCGCGCACAGTTGCGGTGTCGCGCGCGAGGGTTCCAGGCGCGTGATTGCCACGACAGTCGTTTAGTGATTGAATCACCGGACGATGGAGATCGACGCCTTCAGAGCGCACTCGCCGGTGGTGCTCATCACCTGGCCGGACTTCGAAGCGAGTGCCCCCGAGTGCCTCGCCAGGCTCCGGTCGGCGGGATGCCGGCCGCGCTTGGCGCCGAAGGTGGGGCGCCGCTCGAGCGCCGAGCTGGCGTCGATGTTGTCCGATGTGGACGCGGTCATCGCCTCGACGGATCCGTTCGACCACGCCGTCCTGACGAGCGCACCTTCGCTCCGGGTGATCGCGCGCGTCGGTGTCGGCGTCGATTCCATCGACGTGGGTACCGCGGCGGCGCAGGGCATCGCGGTGAGCGTCAGCGGCGACCTGAACGCCTCGACCACCGCCGATCATGCCGTCGCGCTGATGTTGGCCGCCCTCAGGCGGATTCCGGAGCACGACCGGGCAGTCCGCAGCGGCGCGTGGCCGCGGACGGGCAGCGACGCCCCTTGGGAGCTCGCGGGTGCCGCGGTCGGATTGGTGGGCTTTGGCCGCATCGGCCGCCTCGTGGCACGTCGTCTTCGGGGTTTCGACGTCACGCTTCGCGCTTGCGACCCTGACGCGGCGTCCGACGCCGAGGTGGGCATGGTCGACCTCCCGTCCCTCCTTCGTGAGAGCGACGTCGTGTCGCTGCACCTGCCGCTGAACGAAGGAACGCGCGGGCTCATCGGTGCCTCCGAACTGGAGACGATGCGAGCCGACGCGGTGCTCGTCAACACCGCACGCGGCGAGCTCGTCGACCAGGACGCGCTCGCCGAGGCGCTCCAGGCCGGCCGGCTCCGCGCCGCAGCCCTCGACGTCTTCGACGAAGAGCCTCCGGTCGCGAGCCGGATCCTGGACTTCGACAACGTCATCGTCACCCCCCACACCGGCGGCATCAGCACGCGGTCGGTGGCGCAGATGCTACGGCAGGCCACGACCGACGTCCTTGACGTCCTCGCCGGCCGAGCGCCCGCCGGCCTCATCAACGGGCCGCTCGCGGTGTCCCGATGAGCCGGTCGTTCTCCGAGCGCCTCGCGGACGGCGAGCAACTCGTCGGCACCGTCCTCTCCTTGCCGGGAGCCGCCTACGCGGAGCTGGTGGGGCATGCCTTCGACTTCGTGTGGATCGACCTCGAGCACGCGGCACTCGCGGGCTCCGACGTGCTGGACGCCATCGTCGGCGTGCAAGCCGCCGGTGGCGCGGCTTTCGTGCGGCTGCCTCGCGGGGTGTCACCAGCGCCCGCTCTGGACGCGGGGGCCGACGGTGTGGTCGTGCCGCGGGTCGAGACGGCGGAGGAGGCGCAGGCGGCGGCGGGCGCCCTTCGCCATCCGCCGACAGGCACCCGCGGCTTCGGGCCGCGGCGTCTCGCGCTGCGCCGGAATGCCGTGGCTCCCCTGTGCTGGGTCCAGATCGAGAGCGCCGCGGCGGTCCGCGCAGCGGCGGACATCGCGTCGGTGCCCGGCGTCGACGCCGTGGTCGTCGGCGCGGCCGATCTCTCGTACGACCTCGGCAAGGAGGGCGACGTGGGCGCGGACGAGGTGCGGCGAGCCATCGAGCAGGTGCGCGAGGCCACGTTGGGAGCGGGCAAGGTGTTCGGCGCGGCCGGTCGGTCGGGCCCCCCGCTCGAGGGCGCCTCCGTGTCGATCGCCGGCACCGACGTCCGCCTGATCGCCGCGGCGCTCGAGTCCGCGGCCGCAGAAACGAGGCGCTGATGGTGGAGTTCCTCAAGCGAGCGCCATGGCACGTGCCCTCGGCGAGACGAGAGGTCCGCGAGACCGTGTCGAGGATGTTGCTGGACATCGAGCGCGACGGCGAGGCGGCGGTGCGCCGGTTCTCCCGCGAGCTCGACGCCTGGGATCCGCCGACGTTCGTGCTCGAGCCTGCCGACCTCAGGCGCGGGGCGGACGGCCTGGACGTGGCACTCGTCGGGCACATCGACTTCGCCGCCACGCAGATCCGGCGCTTCGCCCGGGCGCAGCGCGACACCTTGCTCGACCTCGAGGTCGAGACGATGCCTGGGACGGTGCTCGGCCACCGGCACATCCCGGTCGGCTCCGTCGGCAGCTACGTCCCCGGCGGACGGTACCCCATGCTGGCCTCCGGGCTGATGACCGTGGCAGTGGCCAAGGTGGCAGGTGTGTCGCGCGTCATTGCGGCCGCGCCTCCGCGCGATGGGCGCGGGCCCGACCCGGGGATGCTGCAGGCCCTGCTGACGGCCGAGGCGGACGTCGTCGTCTGCCTCGGGGGCGTCCAGGCGCTCGCGGCGATGGCGTACGGGCTCTGCGGGCTCGAACCCGTCGACATGCTGGTGGGCGCCGGCAACGCATACGTGGCCGAGGCGAAGCGCCAGCTCTTCGGGGAGGTCGGCATCGACCTGCTCGCTGGCCCGACCGAGGTGCTGGTCATCGCTGACGACACCGCCGATCCGGAGCGTGTCGCCGCCGATCTGCTCGGCCAGGCCGAACACGGCCCGACGTCGCCCGCCATGCTCGTCACCACGTCGCGCTCGCTCGGCGAGGCCGCCCTGCGCTGCGTCGAGAGGCTGCTCGACTCGTGGCCGACGGCGGAGATCGCCGGTGCCGCGTGGCGCGACCACGGCTCGATCCTCATCGCCGGCGACGACGAAGAGGCCGCACGCGTCACCGACGAGCATGCGCCCGAGCACCTCGAGGTCCAGGTCGCCGCCGACAAGCTCGACTGGTTCCTGGACCGGCTGCGCAACTACGGCTCGCTGTTCCTCGGCGCCGAGGCGACCGTCGCCTACGGCGACAAGGCGGTCGGCACCAATCACGTCCTGCCGACCCGGGGTGCTGCGCGCTTCACGGGAGGGCTCTGGGTCGGGAAGTTCCTCAAGACGTGCACCTATCAGCGGCTCACGCCCGAGGGCACACGTGCCGTCGCACCGGCGGTCGCGGCGATCTCGCGCGCCGAGGGCTTCGAGGGCCATGCCATCACAGCGGACATGCGCCTGGCCGCCGCGGACCGGTCGTGACGCTCGCGGGCCGGCACGCGCTGGTCACGGGGGCCAGCGGCGGCATCGGCGCCGCCGTCGCGGAAGCCATCGGCCGCGACGGTGCTGCCGGCGTGACCCTGGCCGGACGTTGCCAGGCGCGGCTCGAGCCGGTCGCCGAACGCGTGCGTGCGACGGGGGCGCGGGCGGCCACGCTGGTCGCCGACCTCACGGATCCGGCTGCGATCGCGAGCGCGCTCGGCCACGCCGGCGCCTTCGACGTCGTGGTGCACGCCGCTGGGGCGAACGTTCCAGAGCCGTTCCTGGACGTGTCCGCCGCGACCGCCGACCGGTTGTGGGCGCTCAACGTCCGCGCCGGCTTGCTGGTCAGCCAGCACGCGAGTCGCACGCTGATCGAGCAGCGCCGCGGCGGGACCATCGTCTTCCTCTCTTCGCAGATGGGCCACGTGGGAGCAAAGGACCGCACCGTGTACTGCGCGACCAAGCACGCCGTCGAAGGCCTCACCAAGGCCATGGCGGTCGAGCTGGCGCCGCACGGCATCCGCGTCGTGGCCGTTGCGCCGACCTTCATCCGGACGCCGATGACCGAGCCGTTCCTGCGCGACGAGCGGTTCGCCGAGGCGGTGCGGCGCCAGATGCCGCTCGGGCGGATCGGCGAGCCGGCGGACGTCGCGGAGGCCGTCGTGTTCCTGGCGTCGGACCGGGCGTCGCTGACGACCGGCTGCAGCCTGCTGGTCGACGGCGGATGGACCGCGCACTAGGGCGAGAAGGAGCGGACGTGGGGAAGGAAACCATCCGTCTGACGGTCGGGCAGGCGCTCGTCCGGTGGCTGCAGGCGCAGTGGAGCGAGCGCGACGACGTCCGCCGTCGCGCCATCCCGGCGACGTTCGGCATCTTCGGCCACGGCAACGCGCTGGGCCTCGGACAAGCCTTGGCGCAGGAGGGAGGCGAGCTCCGGCTCTACCAGCCCAAGAACGAGCAGGCCATGGTCCATGCCGCGATCGGCTTCGCGAAGGCGAGCCGGCGGATGCAGACCTTCGCGTGCACGGCGTCGATCGGCCCGGGCGCCACGAACATGCTGACCGGCGCGGCGACCGCGACCGTCAATCGCCTGCCGGTCCTCCTCCTGCCGGCTGACACGTTCGCCTCGCGCCGTCAGGGCACCGTCCTCCAGCAGCTCGAGCACCCGACCGAGCGCGACGCGACGGTCAACGATGCGTTCCGGCCCCTCAGCCGCTTCTTCGATCGCGTGTCCAGGCCCGAGCAGCTGCTCGACACGCTGCCGGCGGCCATGCGCGTCCTGCTGGACCCGGTCAACACCGGTGCGGTCACCGTGGCGATCCACCAGGATGTCCTCGGAGAAGGCGCCGACTTTCCGCTCGGCTTCTTCGAGCCGCGGACCTGGACGGTGGCCCGCCAGCCGCCGGCGGCCGAGGAGCTGCGACGCGCCACGGCGCTGCTCCGCAGTTGCGAGCGGCCGCTTGTCATCGCTGGGGGCGGAGTGCGCTACTCGGTAGCCGAGCATGCGCTCGCCGCCTTCGCCGAGGCGCTCGGCGCGCCCGTCGCGGAGACCTCGGCGGGCAAGGGCACCGGAGTCGAAGGCCCGCTCGCGGTCGGAGGCATCGGGGTCAACGGCACGGCCGCGGCACAACGGCTCGCGGCGGAGGCCGATCTCGTGATCGCGGTGGGAACGCGGCTCACTGACTTCACCACCGCCTCGCGCTCGCTGTTCCAGCATCTCGAGGTCCGCTTCCTCGCCATCAACGTGGCCGGCGAGGACGCCGTCAAGCTCGGCGCGACGCCGGTGGTGGCCGACGCTCGGCTGGCGCTCGAGGCGCTCACGCCGCCGACCCCGCTCGAGCGGAATGCCTACCGGGCCGAGGTGCGTCAGTTGATGCGCGGCTGGTCCTCGACGCTCGCGGCGGCGGTCAGCTCGAGCGCGAACGGGGCCCTGACCCGCATGGGCGTCTACCGCGAGCTGAACCGGGCCGCGCGCCCGGGCGACTGGCTCGTAGCGGCCGCCGGCTGGGCACCCGGCGACCTGCTCAAGACCTGGCAGACGACGGAGGGCGGGCTCGTGCACCTCGAGTTCGGCTTCTCCTGCATGGGCCACGAGCTGCCGGCGGCGCTCGGGATCCGGATGCAGCACGGCGACCGGGGCGAGATCTTCGTGGTGATCGGCGACGGGACGTACCTGATGGGCGCCTCCGAGCTGGCCACCGCCGTCCAGGAGCAGCTCAAGGTCACCGTCGTGGTGCTCGACAACGCCGGGTACGGATCGATCGACACCCTCGCGCGCGAATCGGTGGGCGTCAGCGTCGGCAATCGCTTCCGCACCCGAGCGGGCGAGCGGCTCATGGTCGACTTCGTGGCCAACGCCGGCAGCTTCGGCTGCCTCAGCGTGCGCGCAGACGATCCGGCTGCGCTCCGTGAAGCCCTGGGCCGCGCTCGCGAGCACCTCGGCCCGGTGGTCATCGTCTGCGAGACGGATCCCGACGAGGCACCTCCGCCGAGCGGCGCGTTCTGGGACCTCGGCGTGCCGGAGCCGATGAGCGACGGGGGCCGGCGCCAGGAGCTGCAGCGCTTCTACGGCTGACTCGGCCGGACTGCGAGATCGCGGCTCGGATCAGGCAGCGTGAGCTGCGACACGCTCGACGCTACGCCGGAGATCGCCGGCCGGTGAGCCCGCCGTCCCCTCCCGCCGGTCCTGTTCGATCGTCGCCACGCCGTCGTAGCCGATCCTGTGCAGGGCACCGGTCACCCGCGGAAGGTCGAGGCCGCCGTCGCCCAGCGCGCAGAACGCGCCGGCGGCCACGCTCTGCCAGAAGTCCTGTGTCCTGCTCAGCGCCGGCGGGTTCAGGTCCTTGAGGTGGACGTGTGCGACGCGTTCGGCGTAGCGGTCGATGATGTCCGCGGGGTCGAGCCCCGCATAGAGCAGGTGTCCGGTGTCGATGCAGAGATCGAGCGTCGTGTCGCACATCGCCGTCTCGATCTCGTCGGCGAACTCGACGTAGCTGCCGGCATGGGGATGCAGAACCGGCCGGATGCCGAGCCGCCGAGCGCTGGAAGCGATCGCCTCGAGCGTGACCATCGCACCCGCCCACGCGGTCGCGGGCAACCGCTCGGCAGCGGCCGCATCGCCGGCCGTGGCGGCGCGCTTCGCACTCGGCCGGTCGATGACCACGAGCACTGACGCGCCGAGGGCCCGCAGCCAGCGACATGTCCGACGCGCTGCCGACACGATGGCCTCGCGGCACTCGGCACGGTGGATCTCGTCGAAGACGAAGGAGCCGACAGGTGCAAGCTCGCGCCTGGCCAGCTCGCGCCGCGCGATCTCAGCGTCGGTCGGCAGGTAGCCATACGGCCCCAGCTCGATGTGCCGGACGCCGGCGGCGCTGATGCCATCGACCACCTCCTGCCAGGGCGGATTGGACGCGCAGTCAGCGAAGTCGACGCCCCAGGAGACAGGGCCGGCCGCGAGACGAAGCACCCAGTGATTCAATCACACGATGACCACTCGGGTGAGAAGAACATCGCGATCACCGGCCTTGCCTCCGCCGGCCCTGAGATGTCGAGCACCAGTACCGTGCACCTTGAACACGACTTCAAGTCAAGGACGAACGCGATGGCCACCACGACGAGCGAGTCGCCGCTGACGATCGGGCAGGTCGCCGAGCGCGCCGGGCTCAACACGTCGCACATCCGGTTCTACGAACGCGTCGGGGTGCTTCCCGAGCCCGAGCGCGTGGCCGGACAGCGCCGCTACCGCGATGAGGTGCTGCATCGGCTGTCGATCATCGACGTCGCGCAGCGCGCCGGGCTGACGCTGGAGGAGATCGCACCGCTGACCGGTCCGGAGAACCGCAGCGCCGACGCCGGCCGCCACATCCGGCAGCTCGCCGACGCGAAGCTGCCGCAGATCGACGCGCTGATCGCTCGCGCCCGGGCGGTCAAGCACTGGCTGCAGGTCGCGCAGTCCTGCGACTGCACGAGCGTGGACGTCTGCGGGCTGTTCGTCGATCCGACGCTGCTGCCGCCGCCGGGTGACCTCGAGCTCGACGACCGCCACGCCATGGCGCGCGGGCGCCACCGAGCCGGCGCTTGACTTCAACACGGGTTCAAGGTGGATGGTGCGTCGAGCAACGCTGCAACGAACGAGGAGAACGTCGCCGATGTGCCTGTCGCTTCACGCCGAAGACCACGCGGACCGAATCGATGCGGGCGACCCCAAGTCCGTCGTCCGGCGGATGATCGACGAGGTCATGAACGGCGGGCGGCTGGACGTCATCGACGAGCTCTACACGCCGCAGATGGCCGCGGACGCGCGCCGCTGGATCGCGCCGTTCCGCGAGAGCTTCCCCGACGTGGAGATGGAGATCGTCGACCTCATCGCCGAGGGCGAGGAGGTCGTGGGGCGCTTCCGCTGCTCGGCCACCAACCTCGGTCGGTGGCGCGGCCGGCCGCCGACCGGCCGGCGCTTCGAGCGCATCGACGAGGTCTACATCTTCCGCATCCGCGACGGCCGCATCACCGAAGCCTGGGGCCTCGAGGACACCCAGTCGCGGGAACACCAGCTCGGGGTCACGACCTAGACGAGCGGCTGGTCTCGCCCGCAGCGGATGCGCGCTCGAGTCCCGTCTCCCCGAGCGCGACGGTGCGATCGATCCGCACGGCGTCGAGCAGCCGCCGGTCGTGGGTCACGACCAGCAGCGTGCCTTCGAAGGCGTCCAGCGCCGACTCGAGCTGCTCGATGGCGGGCAGGTCGAGGTGGTTGGTGGGCTCGTCGAGCACGAGCCAGTTCACGCCCACGGCCATCAGCTGCGCGAGGCTCGCGCGGGTCCGCTCGCCGGGCGAGAGACGGGCGACCGATCGGGCCACCGCGTCCTGCCCGAGGCCGAACTTGGCCAGCAGCGAGCGGGCCTCCTGGACGGTCAGCTCGGTGGCGCCGACGAGCGCGTCGAGCAGCGGCCGGTCCGATGGCAGCCCCTCGCGGCGCTGGTCGAGCTCGCCGACGCGTACGCCCGGCCCCATCCAGCGCGTGCCCTCGACCAGGGGGACGCGGCCGAGCAGGGCGTCGACCAGCGTGGTCTTGCCGCTGCCGTTGGGCCCGGTGAGCGCGATGCGCTCACCCCAGGCGATCTCCAGGTCGAGCGGGCCCAGGGTGAACGCGCCGCGACGCACCACCGCGCCCGAGAGCCGCGCGACCACCGCGCCCGCCCGGGCCGCCCCGCCGAAGCGCAGCTGGAGCTCCCAGCGCCGCCAGGGCTTCTCCACCGGCTCCAGCCGCTCGAGCGCCCGCTCGGTCGCGCGCGCCTTGGCCGCCTGCTTCTCGGTGCGCTCGACCCGCTTGCTGCGCCCGATCTTGTCCGGATCCGACGGCTGCTTCGCGTTGCGCACGCCGACCTCGGTCCACTGCCGCTGGCGCCGCGCGCGCACCTGCAGGCGCTCGCGCTGCCCCGCGTAGGTGTCGAACCGCTCCTGCGCGTGCCGGGCGGCGTCCGCGCGCAGCGTCTCGTAGCCGGCCCAGCCGCCACCGTACTCCGACGCCGTGTGCGCGATCTCGTCGAGCTCGAGCACGCGCGTGACCGTGGACTCGAGGAACGCACGGTCGTGGGAGACGATCACCGCGCCGCCCGGACGCTCGGCCACGAACCGCTCGAGCCGCTCGAGCCCGTCGAAGTCGAGGTCGTTGGTGGGCTCGTCGAGGAGCAGGACGCCGAAGCGCGAGAGCAGGATGGCGGCGAGCGAGGCCCGCGCCGCCTGGCCGCCCGACAGCGCGGCGGTCTCCACGCCCAGCCGCGCGGGATCGAGCCCGAGCTCGCGCAGGACCGCCTCCGCGCGCGGCTCGAGGTCCGCGCCGCCCAGGCCGAGCCATGCCTCCAGCGCGCCGGAGTACGCGTCGTCGGCGCCCGTTGCACCGACGGCGAGCGCCTCGGCGGCGGCCTCGAGCCGCGTGCTCGCGGCAGCGACCCCGGTGCGGCGGGCGAGGAAGGCGGCGAGCGGCTCGCCGGGCGCGCGATCCGGCTCCTGGGGGAGGTAGCCGGCCGTGCCGGCGGTGAGCGTGATCGTCCCGCGGTCGGGCGCGTCCACCCCGGCGAGGATCCGCAGCAGGGTCGACTTGCCGGCGCCGTTGGGCCCCACCACGCCGAGCACGTCCCCGGGCGCGACGGTGACCGAGACGCCCTCGAGCACGGGGGCGGCGCCGAGCGCCTTCCACACGTCGCGCGCGATCAGGGTCTCCGTGCCGGCCATCTCAGAGCAGGCTAGTCCGCGCCGTGCAGCCATCCCGCCGCGCCACTAAGCTCGCGCGTGTTGGACATGGGCAAGCTCTACGACCACATCGACGAGCGGCTCGCGCGCTGGATCGAAGCCCAGCCGCTGTTCTTCGTGGGCACCGCGCCGTCGGGTGACGACGGTCACGTCAACGTGTCGCCCAAGGGCGGCGCCGACCTGTTCAAGGTCACGGGACCACACGGCTTCGCCTACGTCGACCTGTTCGGCAGCGGCATCGAGACGGTCGCCCACCTGCGCGAGAACGGCCGCATCGTCATCCTCCTCGCCGCCTTCGACGGTCCGCCGAAGATCGTCCGCCTGCATGGGCGCGGCGCCGTGCGCCGGCCGGAGGAGAGCGGCTTCGCCGAGGCGCTCGCCGCCTTCACGCTCGACGAGCGCCGCGCGCGCGCCGTGCGCTCGGTGATCGAGGTGGACGTCACGCGCGTGTCGGACTCCTGCGGCTTCGTCGTGCCGCGCATGGAGCTCGTGGAGGAGCGCTCGCAGCTGTTCGACTTCGCCGACGCCCGGATCGGCCGCGACGGCCCGGAGGCGATCACGAAGTACGTCGAGGTCAACAACCGCCACAGCATCGATGGGATCGCGGGCCTCGACGCCCCGGTGACGGTCGGGGAAGAACAGGCCCGGCGGCTCGACCACCGCGGGCGCAAGCTCTAGGTCGAGGCCGCATCACGTAGGGTGCCCGGATGGAGATCGCAGCATGAGCCGGCTCGTGCTGGCCGGCGGCACCGTGGTGAGCGCCGAGGGCTCGTTCCGCGCGGACGTCGCGGTGGAGGACGAGCGGATCGCGGCGGTGGGGCTCGACCTGCCGCGCGACGGTGCCGAGGTGGTCGACGTGTCGGGCGCCCGCGTGATGCCTGGCTTCATCGACGGCCACACGCACATGGACATGCCGTTCGGCGGCACGGTGACCGCCGACGACTGGGACACGGGCACCGCCGCGGCGCTGGCCGGCGGCACGACGACGCTCGTGGACTTCTCGCTCCAGGACGTCGACGGCACGCTCGCCCAGGCGGTGGAGACGTGGCGGGAGAAGGCCGCGGTCGCCCGCATCGACTACGGCCTGCACGTCGCCATCACCAACCTCACCGAGGACGTCAAGCGCGAGATCCCGGCGCTGCCCGGCCTGGGTGTCTCGACCGTGAAGATCTTCATGGCCTACAAGGGCACGCCGCTCTACACGGCCGACGAGGACCTGTTCGAGGCGCTCCAGATCGCCCGCGAGGCCGGCGTGCTCGTGCTCGTGCACGCCGAGAACGGCGACGTGATCGCCAAGCTGCAGGCGCAGGCGCTCGCGCGCGGGGACACCGCGCCGCGCTTCCACGCCGCGACGCGCCCGGAGGCGTGCGAAGCGGAGGCCACCAACCGGGCGATCCGGCTGGCCGAGATGGCCGACGCGGCGCTGCTGGTCGTGCACGTCTCCTGCGCGGCCGCGCTCGAGGAGGTGCGGCGCGCGCACGCCCGCGGCGCCACGGTGTTCGCCGAGACCTGCCCGCAGTACCTCGTGTTCACCGTCGAGGACCTGGCCCGCCCCGGGTTCGACGGGGCCAAGTACGTCTGCTCGCCGCCGCTGCGCGACGCCTCCAACCAGGCGGCGCTGTGGGACGGCCTGAAGATGGGTGACCTGCAGATCTTCGGCTCGGACCACTGCTCGTTCAACCTCGCCGAGCAGAAGGAGCTCGGAAAGGACGACTTCACCCTGATCCCCAACGGCGCGCCGGGCGTGGAGGAGCGCTCCGCGGTGCTGTGGACCCACGGGGTGCGCGAGGGCCGCATCACCGAGAACCTCATGGTCGCCGTGCTCGCCGCCAACCAGGCGCGCGTGCACGGGCTGGCCGGCCGCAAGGGCGCGATCGCGCCGGGAGCCGACGCCGACCTGGTCGTCTGGGACCCCGAGCTCACCCACACCGCCACCCAGGCCAACCGTCACGGCAACGTGGACTACACGCCGTACGAGGGGATGGAGTTCCACGGCGGCCCGGCGGCCGTCTACGTGCGCGGCACGCTCGCGTACGCCGACGGCGAGGTGCTCTCCCCGCCCGGCACCGGCCGCATGGTGGCGCGCGCGTTCGAGCGCCCGCCGGCCTGGGCGGTCCGCTGATGGCGGGCGCCGACCCGGCCCGTGCCGTCGCCGGCCTGCGAGCGCTCCGGGAGCTGACCGAGGACGAGGACGGCGCCCAGCGCGTCGCGTGGACCGACACCTGGATCACCGCGCGCACGTGGTTGCGCGAGCAGCTCGACGGCATCGAGGGCGTGACGGTGGAGACCGACGAGGCGGGCAACACGTGGGCGACCGCGCCGGGCGACTCCGACGCGTTCGTGATCGTCGGCGGGCACCTCGACTCGGTCCCCAACGGCGGCTGGCTGGACGGCACGCTCAACGTCGTGGCCGGCCTGGAGGTGCTGCGCGGGCTGGCGCCCGAGCCGCGCGCGCTCACGCTCAAGCTGGTCGACTGGGCCGACGAGGAGGGCGCGCGCTTCGGCCGCAGCCTGTTCGGCTCCAGCGCCTGCGCCGGCAGCCTGGAGCCCGACGGCGTGCGCGGTCTGACCGACCGCGACGGCACCGCGCTGCCCGACGCGCTGGCCGCGCACGAGGTCGACCTCGACCGCGCGCTCGAGTCCCAGGCGCGCCTGGAGGGCGCCGCCGCCTACCTCGAGCTCCACATCGAGCAGGGCCCGGTGCTCGAGCGGATGGACCTGCCGCTCGGCGTCGTGCTCGGCACCTTCGGCGTCCAGCGCCACCGGGTGCGCTTCACCGGGGCCCACGCCCACGCCGGCGCCACCCCGATGGACGTGCGCCACGACGCCTTCCTGGCCGCCGCGCGCAGCGCGCTGGCCTTCCGCGACGACGCCGCGGGCCGCGACGACGTGCGCGCCACCACGGGCAGCGTCCTGGTCATGCCGGGCATCGTCACCGCCTTCAACGGCACCTGCGAGCTGTCGCTCGACCAGCGCGCGCTCGACCCGGACGTGCTCGCCGAGATGCTCGACGCCGCCCAGGCGGCCGCCGCCCGGCTCGC